>WNFY01000114.1_pt1 | contig 107158 bp, 84 predicted proteins | sample 5400091 | NCBI WGS metagenome assembly WNFY01 (sample SAMN13153364, study PRJNA577476) | soil metagenome | isolation source: 60 cm soil or saprolite under grassland replicate 1 | place: USA:California | collected 2016-06-15
TAGCCGAGGACAATGCGGCGGCTGCAGTCGATTTCGCCTACGCCGCAATCGAAGAGGCCGAATACCAGGTACTCAATGCAGCGATGGCACGTGTTGACGCCGAGGATGCCAAATCCGCGACCTGAAGTCATGATCGCAGATGTAACTGTAGGTTGGGCTACACGATGTCCGAGCTTGGGCGAATCTTACGAGAAACGTCGGCAGCTACATACGCCGCACCCTTTGCCCTCGTGGCCGTAACGGCAATCTGAGTACCGGGTCCTAGCGACACTGTCCTACTCACAGCGCAGGGCATGCTGAATCTGATCGCCGGGCTTGTCATTGCCTTTCTTGGATGGTTGTTGGGCCGGGCCATCGGCTACGTGATTGGGTTTCGAGGAGGTCGCTCGCTGCTGGAACAATCTGGAGCTATCAAGTAGGGGAGGAGGTGACCCAGGGCTGTTGCAAAGTTGGGAATAAAAAGAAACTCTCGTGAGTATCAAGAGATGTCACGAATCATCCATCATCTCACGAGAGGACTCCTACAAAAATGACAACAATTTCCCAAAGACTTTCCTTTCCCAATCAAGCGTTGCTGTTTGATCTAAAGCAGTTGTATCGCTGTTTACAAACAGTACCAGATCGACGTAAGCGACGTGGGTGGCGCTACCCGTTGGCAACTCGGCTCATGATTGGGTGCTCACCAAATTGGCCGGATAGGTGAGCCTCCGCGCCATCTCGCATTGGGCCAAGCTGCGCCAACAGGAATTGAGCTGCCTGTAAGCGGACGCCTCTTGCCCAGCAAACAACGAGGTCAGTATGACCAGGAAAGCTAGGAGGGGTGAACTACCCGGATAGCTGATGGCAAGCATCGCTGCCGATGAAACCGTAATCGGCAGCGCCTTCATCAACCTGTTTGACCGGCACGAGGAGAACGAGCAGGCCGAGGCGTCAGGAAGTCTATTGGCAGTCTCTCTCCACGAAAAGCGCGTTAGCAGTCAGGCTGCATAGATTTTGACGGTAGATGGTATACTCTGGAAAACAGAGGAGGCGTGAGAAAGTCTATGACGCAGCAACCGAGTGCAGTTGATGCTGAGGAAATTGCGGGTCCAGTTGTGGCAGCCCTTGTCGGTATTCTTATCACGGGGGTGCTCTATCTGTTGTTGCCAACAAATGTGATTATCGGCCCTAACTGGCTGCTGTTGGTCATTGAGGGGGTGTTTGTGATTCCATTGTTCATCGATATTCTGACCCCATGGGATCTTTCGCATACGGCCAGGCGTATACTTGTGCTGGTACCCCTCAGCCTGAGCACATTAGCACTCGCCGTAGGTGTTGTACTTTTCGTTGCCACGCTGGCAAGCAATACCAACGCGAACAATTTGTTACGGGGCGGCGTCTTGCTCTGGTCGTTCAATATTGTGGTCTTTGCTTTGTGGTACTGGGAAATTGACGGTGAAGGCCCCTGGAAACGTCACCTTTCCAGCCAGCTGCATGGAGATTTTCTGTTTCCACAACAGGCAAACGATTTCCCACAACTGGCAGATGCAAAGCGCTGGATGCCGCATTTCCTTGATTATCTGTTCGTCGCTTTTACCGGAGCGACAGCACTGAGTCCGGCCGATACGTATCCACTGACAAGAGTGGCAAAAACATTCATGATGATGGAGGCACTGATCTCCATCACGGTTATTGGGATACTTATTGCCCGTGCTGTCAACATTTTAGGAAAGTGAAAAAGGTACGACAGGAAAATAGAAAGATAATCAATCCTCTTCGAGTTCATGGATCCGCACCAGCGCCTGGCTTCATTGCTCCAACGCTAACTGCTCTTGGAGCGTTGCATTCTCTGCTTCAAGTTGTCCGATCCGTTCCTCTGTTATCATGGCTTCATTGTAGCAGCCACGACAATCCCTCTTGAGCTGTTCTGTCAACCTTTCCTGGTCGCTTGGGCACTTGAGCAGATCCCTTGAATCGGTAGAAGTGGGGGAGAATACATCTCATATGCGCATCTTATGACCATGCCTGACAGCTAGAAGGTATACTGATGAGTAGTAATTCATGTATTTCCGTTCGCAAGAACCGAGAGAGAAGGAATCTCATGACGACACTGACCACTTCATCCACTGAGATGCGTGAATGGGATCAGCATCTGACTTCACGAACTGAACGCACGGCTTTCGGCAAGGCGCTTCGGAGCAAGGTACCCCGTTCCAGCCATGCCGCATGGGTGCCACATCCCGAACGCCCTGACCCGATAAGCCTGTTGGAAGAAGCAAATAAAACGCGGTTGAAGCAATTGGTACCGATCCGATTTGGACGCATGGCGACGTCCCCATTCGCGTTCTATCGCGGCTCAGCAGACATCATGGCGCATGACCTGTCCAAGACCCCGGTTTCAGGGATCAGCGCGCAGATTTGTGGTGACGCGCATCTGAGCAACTTCGGCATGTATGCCTCCCCGGAGCGCAGGCAGGTCTTCGACATCAACGACTTCGACGAGACCATATCCGGACCGTGGGAATGGGATGTGAAGCGCTTGGCTACCAGCATTGTCCTGGCAGGACGACAGAATGGCTACAGCGCACAGGACAGCAAGCAAGCAGTCTTGAGATGCATACGGCGCTATCGTGAGCAGATGAAGCAGTTCGCAGAGATGAACCACCTGGATGTATGGTACTTCCACATCGACGTAGAAACCCTGATCGAGCTGACACGCCGCAAAAAGGTGAAACAAGGCCTGGAGCGCGCATCGGAACAAGCGAGCAAGCGCACACGCATCGAAATCTTTCCGAAGCTAGCCGAAGCCGTGGAGGGGCAGTACCGCATCAAGGATGAGCCGCCGTTGATCTTTCACTACAGCCAACAGGACACTGAGGAGGACAATTTGGACACCGAGCAAGGGAGAGGGTTTGTGTTAGACTACCTGTCATCCTTGCCGCAGGAGCGACGCATCCTGATCAACCGCTACCGACCGCTGGACCTCGCGCACAAAGTGGTGGGGGTAGGCAGTGTGGGCACCCTCTGTGCGATCGTGCTGGCCTTAGGTGGAACAGAGGGCGATGATCCGCTGTTCATGCAGATCAAGGAAGCCTCGGCCTCGGTACTTGAGCCTTACCTGGGGACAAGTCCGTTTCCAAACCACGGCGAACGGGTGGTGGTTGGACAGCGCCTGATGCAGGCAGCAAGCGACATTCTCCTGGGGTGGTCGACTTTTGGTGGCAGGGATTTCTATGTACGACAGCTGCGCGATATGAAGTTCTCGGCAGAGATCGAGACAATGAACCTGAAGGCGTTTTCCTTGTATGTCGAGTTGTGTGCAGCCACCCTGGCGCACGCGCATGCTCGTACGAGTGACCCGGCACAGATCAGCGGCTACCTGGGCAACGGCGATAAGTTCGACCAGGCCATTGCCTCCTTCGCTGAGGCATATGCCGACCAGGCCGAACGCGATCACGCCGCTCTGGTTGCTGCAATTAAGGATGGACGGGTGCAAGCTGAAGTCGGCATATAAGGGCAAGCCAGACGCAATCAGATCTGATTCTGATTGGTTTCCAAATAAGCTCCATCTAGTGTCCGAGATAGCCACGTCAAGCGGTCGCGGAAGAGGCTGAGTAACTCGAGCCCTGTAGACCGGCATGAGGAAGGATCAGGAAGCAAAAAGCCTCCAGTTCCATCAGGAGTGCTTCGCATGAGACGCGCAGATTAATGAGTTGCCTCCCAAAGGGATTGATGTGGCACGATTGCTCGTCAGGTAGAGATGAGCCCACAGATGGTCTACCACTACTGCATCTGAAGCTGCCTCTATAACGGCCCCGTATGCATCTTTGTAATGCTCTGCAAGGAGTATTGAAGTATGGTATGATTCTCATGAGCTTATACTGGCTACGCTCGTCGTTCATTTCACGTACGAGCATCGAGGTGATACCGCATTCTACTTTTCCAGTTGCAAACGAGAAAGCGAGGTGTACCATTGAACATGCGAGGACGTCCTGCTATCCCATTCAAGAGAATCTCCGCGGTCTCTCTCCTCCGCTTGGTAGGGGTAGTCATCCTGGGAATATTGACATTACAGGTCCTGACCGTGGCAGTCCTCCTCGTCATCGCCGCCTTAGGAAAACGGCGCCAACACGAGGTGAGCTTTCCCCATCACCTCTTCGAGGAAGTGCCGATCGGTGAGAATTCCCTCCAACTGTATGCCTATGGACGTGATCTCTACGATGCCATGCTGGAGGCAATCGATGCGGCACACGAGAGCATTTATCTCGAAACCTACATTTGGAAAGCTGATGCGGTTGGCCAGGAATTTCAAGAGCATCTCGCGCGGAAAGCCGAGCAGGGGGTTGCCGTCTTTGTCATCTTTGATAGCTTTGGTAACCTCGTCGTCCCGGCCACCTTCAAGTCATCCTTTCATCCGGCTATTCATGTCCTGGAATACCGTGGTATTCGTCGTCCCTGGCACCTGCTCGACCCGGGTCACTATGCCCTGGATCATCGCAAGATCCTGATCGTGGATGGCACCATCGGCTTCATCGGGGGCTACAATCTGGGTTCGCTCTATGCTACAGAGTGGCGTGACACCCATCTGGCAGTACGCGGCCCAGGAGCAGCAGAACTGGCACGAGCCTTCATCGGGTTCTGGAATCGCTTCTGTCCCGCCCACGAGCGCATCACGCAGCGGTATCCTCACCAGTTCGACGCGCTCATCACCATCAGCCAGAACGAAACGATGCGTGCGGCGTTTCCTATTCGCGATCTCTACATTGCGGCCATCGATCAAGCAGAGCACTCGATCTTGCTCACCACCGCCTACTTCATCCCCGATCATATGCTCGTGAATGCCCTCAAGGAGGCGGTCAGCCGTGGCGTGGATGTGCGTGTGCTGGTTCCGTGGCAATCCAACCACGTGGTGGCGGACTGGATGGCCCATAGCTACTTTACGGACTGTCTGAAAAGTGGGATTCGTATTTTTGGATACCGCTACACGATGCTGCATGCAAAGACCTGTACCATCGATGGGCAGTGGTCGACCGTTGGAACGTGCAACCTTGATCGCTTGAGCCTGGTCGGCAACTATGAGATCAATCTCGCGGTGTACAGTACAGCGTTTGCCCAACACATGTCCGCGCTCTTCGCAGAAGATACAGCCGAGCGGTTTGAACTGACGATGGAGCAGTGGGAGAGTCGACGGTGGTCTAGGAAAGTGAGCGAGCACATTCTGGCTCCCTTGCGCTTCCTGATGTGAGTGTCACTGGTGAAGCTTCTTTCATCGAGCCCACGAACAATCAGCGCCTGCAAGAGGAACACATCAGCTACGTTTCTCCATACAGGAAGACAGTTCTACGCAAACCAAACCGATATCAGGTAACCAGGCATGAGAGACGAGTGCTGATGTGTTAGTATTGTTGAGGCAATCATGTATGCGGGGAAAAGAGAGCAATAGTGAGAGGACATAAGCGCACCTTGACGGTGCAAAAAGAGTATCAACTCGAGGAAAACGATCCTGAGACGGGGTATGAGTACATCGAAGGTCTTGTGTTTGCTCTGGCAGAGTGAACAGCGAATGACGAAATTCCAAACGTCTTCACTTATCGTTGGACTCTGTGCCTCCCGATGAGTTTGAATCGAAATACATTCTGTGTGAACGTCATGATGGTCTGGACTCTTTGAGGGCACTCCAACTGATAAACTGTCAAAAGAACTGTCATGTGAGCTCTCCTAGAGAAGGTAGTACCTGTTCAAGCAGGGCGAGGAGACGATACAGAGGCGATACCTTGCAGGTTGTGAGCAGGAATTCCCCCTTCGACACTCCTCTATCTGATCAGTTCCCAATTGGAGCAAGGCTTTTCATGCTGGATACCTTTCCCGATGTTGTACACTGCTTTATAATAAAAAAACACAGTAGTAGGACAACCCGTTTCAAGGAGATAGCTTGATGGACAGCCTGGAAGATACAATTGCCGTTCGTGCAGGAGAAAACTTTGATCTCGCAAAGGTCGAACAATACCTGCGCGACCACATCGAAGGTATAGGGGAAGGCACCCTACAGGTGCGCCAGTTTCCCTCAGGCGCCTCTAACCTGACCTACCTGCTACAGATCGGCAATTGGGAAGGCGTATTACGCCGACCTCCACTTGGGCCAGTGCCACCAAAGGCGCACGACATGAAACGCGAGTGTGGCCTCTTACAACACATCAACCCGGTCTTTCCACTTGCCCCAAAACCCTACATGTACTGCGACGATCCTACCGTCATTGGGGCGCCATTCTATGTGATGGAACGTCGCAAAGGCCTCGTTGTAGATAAATCTTTTCCGCCAGGCATAACACCAACACCCGATCTTTGCAAACACATCTCCAACACCGTGATCGGCACTCTGGTACAAATACATGCTATTGACTGGCAAGCAGCGGGGCTTGATACATTTGGTTATCCTCCCGGTTTTCTTGAACGCCAGGTAAATGGCTGGATTGAACGCTACCATCGCGCCAAAACAGACGAAATTCCTCATGTCGAAACTCTCACCAACTGGTTCATGTCGCACATCCCACAAAGTCCCGCGCCAACATTGATACACAACGACTTCAAGTTGAACAACATGATGCTTGATGAGCACGATCTCACTCGCGCCATTGCAGTATTTGATTGGGAGATGGCCACCATAGGTGATCCACTCTTCGACCTCGCCAGCTCTTTGAGCTACTGGGCAACCGCTGACGATCCTGAAGAATTGAAAACAACTCTCGAAACAGTGACCTGGCTACCTGGTTTTGTAAGTAGAGAGACCTTCATAGAAATCTATGCGCAAAAAAGTTCTCGTGACCTCTCCTCCATGGACTTTTACATGACATTCGCCTATTTCAAACTGGCAGTCATCCTTCAGCAGATTTATGTGCGCTGGAAACGCGGACAAACTCAGGATGAGCGTTTTGGCGCTTTCGGTGACCGTGTTCAAATGTTGATTGAGTACGCGGCGCAGTTGGCTGGGGTGTAGCGTTTATCTATCTGCTTATTTGTATTTTCGACAACCCGAAAGGTACTCAACATCGCCTCCAATTCATTTGCAATATGTGCTTAGGACCTAAACCATTGGTCGATCTGTTCGCGCGAGTCGAAGTATCCAGTCGGAAACTGCGCCGGTCCTTCAGGGGAAGGTTCAGTGTTGGGCGCTGTTCCCGGTGATAACAAAAACGCGAATTTTTTTACGCCAGCCCGGTTATAGCGCGGAATAATGTGCTCATCTCTCCATGGCCCCGTGTTCGCGCCTGGATGATGCTTAAATGCTAGCGTATCAATCACTATGAACTGAACACGGTGCTGCTCCGCAGAAATGGCAAAGCGCTCTAGCCATCCCATGTAGTCATCATCGGTCATGAACTCGGTTTCTGGGTACCAGCGTAGTTCGAGAATGTTCCTGGCGTCATCATATAACATTACGCCAAACCTGTCTTGAAATAGTTGTGTCTGCATGTTTCATTTCTCCTATCTTCAGCTTAAACTGGCTGCCAATGATTACTCTGCTCAGGCATAGCCATTAACATGCTGTATGATACGCGTCTACATACAACTATGCAAGTAGGGACAAAAATGATACTATGGATACAAAAGTATCATTTGATACCCGATTCGCCGTCGTTGCCCAAAGGAGAAATGAGATGAGCGCAGCACATCAGGATACACCAGCGCTTAAGCGATTTGGTTGTCCCGTTGATGGATTTCAACAGATAATGAGCGGAAAATATAAACTACGGATCATTTGGGATCTTCAAAATGGACCTCTCCGCTATGGAGAGATAAAGAAAGGCTTGTTACGCGGCACCAGCGGCTCCGGGGAAATTGCCCCGCGCGTGCTCAGTCGGGAACTGAAAGCTCTAGCCGCCCTTGGTCTTATAGAACGTACTGAATATCAGGTCGTTCCTCCAAAAGTGGAGTACACCTTGACTCCTGTGGGATACAGCATGCTGCCAATTATTGAGCAAATGTCCGAGTGGGGCACGCAGTACCTGCTTCGTGAGGATGTTCTCAAGACAGACGAAGGGTGACACTTTCCGTAGCTAAAAGAGGTTGAACCTGACATGCAAACCCAGGGAAGTGATATTATTGAAACTCCAGAGATTACCCCAAAACGGAGTCATCTTTTAGAAGTACTTGCCATTTTCACTCGCCTGGGTTTGACTTCTTTTGGCGGCCCAGTCGCTCATCTTGGCTACTTTCGTGAGGAGATCGTCATTCGCCGCAAATGGGTCGATGAACGTACGTATGGTGACCTGATTGGTCTGTGCCAGTTTTTGCCTGGGCCAGCTAGTAGTCAAGCAGGCATCTCGCTAGGCATCATGCGTGCTGGTCTGTTGGGTGGGCTGATGGCATGGGTAGGATTTACATTACCATCAGCCATTCTTCTTACACTCTTTGCCTATTGGACAAGCGTTTTACGCACTGTCATTGCTTCTGGAATCCTTCATGGGTTGATGGTAGTGGCAGTCGCAGTTGTGGCACAGGCAGTATGGGGCATGGCAAGAACACACTGTCCCGATCGATCACGTGCCACAATCGCGATACTGGCAGCAATTGCAACGTTGCTGTTACCCGCAGGCATAGTCCAGGTTGCTATTATCGCGACAGCCGGGCTTATTGGCTGGTTCTTGTTTAAGAACAGTGACATCACCATTATACCAACCTCTTCTGCGCTACGTTCATTGATACCACGCGCTCTTGCTATCGCAAGCCTGGCGCTCTTTACAGTATTGTTAGTGCTATTTCTCCTGCCCAATCTTTTTTACCAGCTTCATGCACTGGTCTTATTTGCTAGTTTCTACCGCAGCGGTGCTCTGGTTTTTGGCGGCGGACACGTTGTCTTACCACTGTTACAGGCGGCAGTTGTTTTACCAGGATGGGTGACAGAGACACAATTCCTCACAGGATATAGCGCTGCGCAGGCTGTCCCTGGTCCCCTATTTACGTTCTCTGCTTACCTGGGAGCTATCGAAACGCCATCTCCCAATGGTTGGGTCGGGGCAATCATCGCGCTGCTAGGAATTTATCTCCCCTCGTTCCTGCTGCTGATAGGTATACTGCCATTCTGGAACTCGCTGCGTAACCAGTCTACATTCCAGGCAGCATTACGTGGCATTAACGCTGCTGTGGTTGGTTTGCTACTGGCTGCTCTCTACCAACCTGTATGGACCAGCACAATCAAGAACGCCTATGATTTTCTGTTCGCATTGGCAGCCTTTGGTTTGCTCGTCATTTGGAAACTTCCTCCCTGGCTAGTTGTATTACTGGCAGCGCTTGTAGGCGGGCTTTTGAGCCTGCTGTAAATTAGTGGATTACAACAAAAATCAAGGGGCAGAATGTTTGGTCGCGTAGCGGCGGGAGCGGTGTTGGGTTGGGTGGGGACGCTTGCGTCGCCCATGGATGGGATGTCTTCCCGACCTCTAGAATAGGTCTCCTCCCGATGCAATATAGCACCGAGCATCAAAGAAAGGAGTGGTAGCAGTCGAAACGAATGTATCAAAGGAGATGATATGAAATCCACGTTCGAGCAATGCTGTCAGGCACGGATGAGGACCAGGTACATCAATATGTATCTCTACCGCTCGTTGCATAGCCCAGTGTATCGCAGCTAGCACACAAGCAGTCGCATTTTCTGGAGTATCGGCCCCCATCGGTCCAAGTGTACACAATTGTGGATTCGAGTGCGCTTCTGCACCGAAACGCACATATCCATAGCCTACGGCCTGCCCTCGTAGTCGAAACCATATCGGAACAGCTTGTTCTTCACGTACCCAAAACTGTAGATCTTCAGGTCGCGGACGCCCGCAGGTATGTGCATCCCAATGTAGCAATTCCGGATCTGAAGAATCAGCCTCGATGATCTCCATATCGGGAGCCAGAGACAATGTATGAGTTGGCTTATCCAGTCGTAATGCAAAATGTGGCCACAATGGGCGCATCCCTGCACGAATATAGAGCGCAAGGGCGCGTGGATCGTTCGAACTCAAGGTGCAATGAATCAGGTTATCCTGCGGTAAAACGGTTTGGAGGAGCGTCTTGCCCAGCTTGCCAGACTGGTAAGATGGCAAGACAAACAAATCGGTCAGAAAGGAGATATTTCCGCGGGTAATGGCGCCAGCAAATGCGAGTATCTTGCTATCCTCTTCCGCAACATAGAGCATTCCAGTCTGAAGGACGTGACCCAAGTAAGGTGGAATATCGCCAGGCATAGGCAATTGAGGGTTATCGAGCAATTGATTCTGATAAAGCACCTCGAAGACCGATTGCAGTTCGGCCTCTTCTGCTGGACGAAAATTAGTCACGTCCTCACATCCTTATTGCTTGATTCAGGCTGTCTGTGATGTCTTGGCTAATACATCAATCTCATAAGGATATGGAGAAACGTGATAATGCTGCTTCTCTGTCCCCTCAACCGTCACTTCGACAGGTGCAACTGGTGCCGCATCTGTTTCGGTCGGAAACCAGAAGCGTCCAATCTTGACCACGATAAACAGTCCATAGATATCGCCCACGGCTGTAAACGTGTCGTCTGATTCTCCTCTATACGGTTCAATACTGAACCTATCTTTGAACTCGGCAACTTGAGCCAGCACGTTATCGACAGCCAGCCCGATCTCGCTGATACGGAGCACAGAATGCTCGTCGAAACCATCAGGTGTGCTATCTGGCAAATCGTGATGTGCGATAAACTCCAGAATGTTGCCAGCTGCATCATAAAAGTAGAGATTACTGACATTCCAGCTATCACCGTGAAACTCGTCCTGACCGTTTAAGCTTAGCAATGGAACGGGAGGCGTACGCGCCATCAACCACTCTTTCGCGTGTGCCAGCTTGTTGCTCGGAATGCTGAAAGCGAAGTGATAGAGTAACCCTTCCTGCTCTGTCCTATGAAAATGAAGACGCGTTGCTCCTGCCTGGATGGTAAACAAGGTGACCGTCTCTGTTACGAGAGGCAATCCGAGTGTCCTTGTATAGAATAGTAGCTGGGCATCGAGATCCTTTGTATAGAGGTGAAGTTCTGTAATTCGCATTGGTTATTTTCCTCCAATGGATATCGGATATGCTATATAGTGCCCTCTCGGCACGCTTCTTATTATTGTGTTCCACAGTCTTGAAACAATTATATTCCATCCCGAGAACGAATGAAGGGATTGGTGGGAAGCACGCTCATTGGCACTGATCAGGCAGTGAAGCATGTATTGGCTGGATTGAGCCATATAGAGGCCGCCGAGACGCTCATCTCATACAGAAAACAGTGACATCAACTCACAGCCACGTTATGTTGCGCAAATCAGACTTTCGACACTTTATGCTACAATTTACTACATTGTATGCTTGATATAAGGTGACTTTTGATCTTAAGTAACGGCCATATCATGCTTCGCAAACGCAGTCACTTTTCAGAGAAAAGCACAATAGCTGCCTTATCAGAAGCAAACGAACGAATGTCACTCCAGCCAAAATCAACAATTTGAAGGTGGTTCTGTAGTCGTGCTTCATGACCTAGATGGTCTGGGAATCACATTGCAACAAGGATAGCCAACCGATGAATGATGTCGACACCTACATCGATTCGCTCGATGAATCACACAAATCGTCTCTCCAACAGCTCCGGCGAATAATTTTAGAAACTGTTCCAGGAGCCGAGGAGACAATCCAATACAACATGCCCTACTACACCTATCACGGAATGCTCTGTGCATTTGCCTCACAGAAACACTACATGAGCTTTTACCTCCTCGATGGTGAAATCGTGGAGAAAAACCGCCATTTACTTGCCGGACTCAGTGTAGGAAAGGGATGCATCCGTTTCAAAGATATCAACAAGTTACCCGAACCAACAATTCGCGCAATGCTTCAAGAGGCAGCGCTATCCAATGAAGCTCATCCAAATGACCACTGTTAGTATTCGATTACATCATCGTCCAGCCCACCGTTGCAAGTTGCACATTCGTGATGGAAGGCATGACGGCAGCATTGGCCCTACCAGGAGCGGGCCAATTTGTTGATATGGTCGGGTGAGCAATATGAGAAGCTACACTGGTATGGACGTTGCGAGCGCTTGCGCGAAGTTGTGGCGCTGCTACAATAAAGAAGCCTACAAAACAAACAGCAAGGATTGAGGTCACGACATGAGTGAGGCGAGTAATCTGCATTGATTTCCTTCCTTTGCAACACATTCTCCTTCCTGGTAGGGGAATGGTCTAACACCTTGAGGGGTGTCGGTTCACCTTCAAGGTTAGAATCGACTCTGATCAATTGAGTAAACGTTGGAGGAGGAGCTTTTCAGGAGATATATATGGTTGGGCTAAAAAATACCGCTCAAAATGAGCGCTATGTGAGCGGTATTTTCGGCAATTAGTAGAAATTGTTATGTAATTAATCGAAATGATAACCTTTCAAACACTCCTCGATATAAAAGACCTAATAGCCGTCATTACCGACGGTTTTTCAGCTTTTAGTGGCGTATAGAAACCAGGGTCATAATTAAACGGGATCAAGCTATGTCACAAACTCACGTTGAGCGGTGTCTTATAGATGTCATGCATGGCATAGGAAACACTTGAAAGAATAACATTTTAGTCGTGATGAATGAAAACAAGTAAGCTCATCGCATCCTGGTTGATACAATCCAATCCTTACTTTTCGTCATGGTTTTTCCGTTAAGCTGGCAGAAATTCAGTATAAGATATCTTCATGTTACTCTCTATTAGCAGAAGAGGCAGTCAGACCTATTAACCACTTTTTTCAGAATGTAGAAACGTATCTACGTGGTATGTTACAAACGTGAATACATCAGGACAAAACACTCTTCATTCGCTACATAAAAGGATATCGAAAATATGGCGGAAAAATTACGCTTTGGCATCGTTGGATGTGGTGTAATTGGTCCTGTCCACGCGGAGGCCATTGCCAGCTTACCAGATGCACAGCTTGTCTCTGTGGTCGATCTCAATCCTGAGAAAGCACAAAAACTAGCAAGTCAGTACGGGGCTACCCCCTATACACATCTGCAGCACATGCTGGAGAGCGAGCGAGTGGATGTTGTCATCATCTGCACACCAAGCGGGTTACACGGAGAACTTGCCTGCCAGGTTATGCGTTCTGGGCGACATGTAATTGTCGAGAAACCGTTGGAGATTACTCGCGAGGCGATTGACGAGATGTTGCGTGTACAGCAAGAAATAGGGGTGAAACTTGCAGTCATTAGCCAGCATCGCTTCGATCCGGCATCACGCCAGGTGCACAACCTGGTTGAGGAAAAGGCCTTTGGCAGGCTGGTCCTTGGCAATGCAATTGTGCCCTGGTGGAGATCACAGGAGTATTACGACAGTGGCGACTGGCGTGGTACCTGGAAACTTGATGGTGGAGGAGTGTTGATGAACCAGTCAATCCATTCGATTGATTTGCTACAATGGCTAATGGGACCAGTAAAAAGCGTTTTTGGGTTTACCGGTACGCTGGCGCATCGCATGGAGACAGAAGATGTGGCTGTTGCCGTCTTGCGCTTTGCCAATGGCGCCCTCGGCACTATTGCTGCAACAACGAGTGCTTATCCTGGTGTTACTACCCGCATAGAGATTTTTGGCGATAAAGGCTCTGCGGTAATCGAGAACGATAGCTTGTCTTATCTTCACCTGGCACGCGATGACAAGGAGTCCATTAGCGCTTATGGGGTTGCTACACAAGAACATAATAAACGTGAAGATTCTGGATCCACGTCACAGAATCCCGCTTCTCTATCAGCCGGTAGTCATGCCCTACAGATCGCTGATATGATTCGTGCAATTCGTGAGGATGGGATGCCACTGGTTGATGGTTATGCAGCACGACATCCCGTCGATATTATTCTGAGCATTTATGAATCTGCGCATATACATAAAGAGGTGGAGATATCATGATCCGCCTATCCGCCTTTGCTGACGAGACCTCAGCCGATTTGAACGAACAGATTGCAGCAATACGAAGTGAAAATATCCACTTTATTGACTTGCGTAGTGTTTGGGATACAAACGTGCTTGATCTGACTGATCAACAAGTATCGGAGATCAAGCAAAGGCTGGATGCACAGGATATCGGAGTTTCAGCTATTGCCTCCCCCATTGGTAAAATACCTATCGATGCTCCTTTTGATGAACACCTGCAGCGTTTCCGGCGAGCAATCGCGCTGGCTCAATTCTTTCACACTCCTTTTATTCGCATCTTTTCTTTCTATCCACCAGTTGCAGAGGGTGAGGCAAAGGGCGGGAAAGGGATTGTTGATCCTGCCATCTGGAGGAACGAGGTACTCAGGCGGTTACGTGAATTGACCATAGTAGCTCGCAATGCAAATCTTACCTTGCTTCATGAAAACGAAAAAGATATCTATGGCTATACCATTGCTCGCTGCATTGATCTGCTGCAAAACATCAACGATCCACACTTTCAAGCCATTTTCGATCCTGCTAATTTCATCCAGTGCGAACAAACACCTTATCCTGATGCTTACCAGGAATTGCGTCCCTGGTTGCGGTACATGCATGTGAAAGATGCGCTTGCAGATGGCACGGTTGTGGCTGCGGGTGAGGGTATGGCGCGATGGCTTGAAATCTTACAGCAATTGCAGACAGATGGCTACGATGGCTTCTTCTCGTTAGAACCTCACCTTGCTATTGCCGGGCAATACCAGGGGTTTAGCGGACCAGAACTTTTTCACAAGGCTTCGCAATCCTTTCAACGACTACTACAGTCAATCGATTGGGAATATGAATAGTTGGTCTCCCTCTGCATTCATCCCCACCAGAACGAAACAGCGATTATACTGTATAAACCGATCAAAGCTATCCCTTCGAGCCAGGTCGATTCGCCGTCATAGATGATCACTGTACTTAAAATGGCAGCGAGGGCTAATGAAGCCACGAGAAGTGGTGCCATCACGAGCGTCAAATGGGTTCCACCTAATATAAAGCTGAGTAGAACCAGCACTGGTGTTAATCCCAGAGCGACCTGAAGCGAACTGTTGAGAATGACGCTGATAGCAAATTCAGATTGATTACGGGCTGCGAATTGGATACCAACAACATTCTCTACCGCATTTCCAGCAAGAGCCACAATAACAAGCCCAGTAAAGGCCTGGGAGATATGCAGTATCGAGATAGCTGGTGTTAAAGCTGACACGAACCAATCAGAAACGAATGCTGAACCTACACCTGCGATTACCAGAATCACTATCGCAAACCAGATTGGCCAGGGATTCACCAAAGTGGATTCCTCTTCCGGTAGTTTTTCAGGACCGCCCTGAAGAGAGAAGGGAATGCTGGCGATAAATACGATGAGAAGGATTATAGCACAGGCAATACTCAATCCATCTTCATGCCCGGCTGCGGGAGTATGCAGGCCAGAAGTGAGTGTGGGTATAATCAACGCCGCTACTGCCAGCAATGTAAGATTGGCTATCATACGTGGCGCTTGCGCGGGGAAATGCTGGGTTCCATGTCGCAGACCCCCCACTAAGAATGCTAGTCCCAACACGAATAGACTATTTCCCAGGATTGAACCGACAATAGCAGACTGTACGACTTCAATCAATCCAGCCCGTAAAGCAAAAATACCCACAAAGAGTTCAGGCAAATTGCCCAGTGCAGATTGCAAAACACCTGTTGCGCCTGATCCCAGGCGCTCACCAACCTGTTCTGTTGCCTGGCCAACAAGTGCTGCAAGGAGCGCCAGCGCTCCTGCCGACACGACGAAGATGAGAACAGCATTCGCTTGAAATAACGTGAGCAAGCCGGCTAATACACTGAAGAATAGTGATCCGGCAATTATCAACCATCCGCTTCGGCTCAAAGGGATATGTATATTCCCTAACGCACTACGAGACACCCACTCTACTCCTATCGAAGTTAAAAGCCTACAAGATAGCATCGGATACTTTCGATGTGTTACCTGAGAAGCCCTTGCTCAGGCATGTTGCGGATATTATACTACATACCTGAATTTCGCCTTTATAGCGGAAGGATACGACCAGTAGCCAAGGGCTTATCAACTGCTTCGCGTAAAATAATTACGATTGCTACATTCGATACAACCGCGACAACCGCAACAACTGCGACAACTGCGACAAACGCCACAAACACTATATACCCTTGATTGCTTTTTCAATGGCAAGCTTCTCTACCCTCGCATCTGTAGCAAGATGTATACTGTTCTCATGCACGTCATGTGAAAGTAAAGGAGCGCAGACATGAAATTCGGTGTTTTTCTCCCGATCTCCGGCAGGGCCACAGGTCCCGATACTCTTATGGAGGCTGCACGCAGCGCCGAAGCGCTAGGCTTTGATGCAGTCTGGTCAGCCGATCGCGTAGTTACGCCATGGCAAATCAATACACGTTATCCCTACAGCGAGGACCACGAATTTATTGTCCCTCCTGATAAACCTTTCCTGGACTCGTTCACCTGCCTGGCTTTCCTTGCTGGTTGTACAGAGAAAATCACTCTTGGTATCAGTGTGCTTGTGCTACCTTATCGACATCCATTGTATTGGACACGCGTGGCCGCCTCTATAGAAAGACTCTCCAGGGGTCGATTGATCATGGGAGTTGGCGTTGGCTGGATGGAAGAAGAATTCGCTGCGCTTGGAGTCTCATTCAAGGATCGTGGGCAGATGACTGATGAGCAGCTAGAAATCGTCTCACGTTTGTGGACAGAAGAGCACATCAGCTTCAAAGGTCAATTCTATAATTTCCAGGATGTGGCATTCTATCCAAAGCCAATTCAGCAGCCTCGCATCCCAATTTGGGTTGGTGGTGAAGGCGTTCATTCTCACAGGCGTACGGCCAAATATGGAGATGCGTGGTTTCCCTATTTCGTTGAAATCTCTCCCAGTGAACTGAGGGCTGGATATGATAACGTTCAACGCCTGGCTACCGAAGCTGGACGCGACCCTGAGCAAATAATCTTTACCTGCTGTCGCCAAATCGAGGTGACGCGTGAGCCAGTCTCACAAGATGAACGCCACTTGCGCGGTACTCCTGAGCAACTGGTAGAAGCGCTCAACGCATACCTTGAGATCGGTGTAGCTCATCTCGCCCTGCAATTCATGGTTCCCCGTTGGCCTGATCGGGTTGAGCAGATCGAACGCTTCGCGCTCGAAGTGATGCCACACTTCAGGGATTGAGGTGTTTCTAAATATCACACCCATCCAATAAGCCGTCGCGCAATCTCAACCCCATGTTCAAGTGCGAGATGAACACGCCCACCAACGAATGCATCGCCACAAAAGGCCAGTCCCGCAGGCATTGTATGCGCATTCAGTTGTTCAGCATCCGCCTTTTGAGTTAGCAATGCATATTTCCAGCGATAGATATCAAAAAAGAAAGGCTTATCCAGCGGTTCCTCGAGGAGGGTTGTGATGCGATCAGCCACATCACTGATTATCTCCGTGTCGGACATGTGCCAATTGTCCTGGCTATACTGAGGTGCCATCTGCGCGATTAACATGCCAGCGCCTTCGGGTACACGCTCTGAGGCTTTTTCATGTTCCCAGGCTAGCCACGAAATAGCGTGTGCTTTATCTGTGTTAACAAGCGCATAATAAGGACGCGTTTGGGGAATTGGTCGATAACCCAGCATAACCGAGATGAGTGGATTATATTTTGCCGATTCCAGCAATGTACAGATTTCTTCCTGTTGTCTAGCTTGTATCTGGCTATTCTTGACGAGTTCAGCAGCCTCAGTTGCTGGGATCGTAATCAATACGCGATCAAATTCACCGATATATTGCCCTCGATGAGCGAAGAGTTTCCAACCTGTTATGCCTGATAGTAGGGAATCAATGCGAGTCTGTAGCCGAATATCCAGGCCTTTAGCCATACGTTTTGCCAGAGCATGTAAACCACTGCGATAGTTCCACTTTGGCTCCGCATTCTGAATTGGATCACCTTCCTGAGTGTGACCATTCCGATCAAAGATCCAGACAGGTTTAGCAATATCGATCAAATCAGCCAGTTGGAAACGATCTGTAATCAAGCTGATACTTATCGGGCTGCCACGCTTGATATATTGGGCGCCATAGTCGTAGGTAAATCCTTGTTGTTCCCTGGTTGCAGCTCTACCTCCAACTTCCTGGCTTTGTTCAAATATCGTCACAGCATAACCTGCATCGCGGAGTTCGTGTGCAGCAGCAAGCCCACTGCATCCTGCGCCTATAATCGCAATTGATGGCATCTTTCTACTCCATCCTAACACTCCTGTGTAACGTATTGATTACCTGACTTTATCTAGCTGCTCAGTCAGCCAGGTTGTCACATCACTCAAGCTCTCCTGACTTACTTCATGCCCCATCGGGTACTCGTGATATGTTAGATCCACCGGGAGTGATGAGAGTAACTCGCGGCTGGCATGACCATGCGTGATGGGAAGAACCATATCAGCGGTACCATGAACGACCAGGAAAGGAAAACCGCTAAGTTCCTCGTTAGAGGCGATCAGAGGCTGTATTTCTGGTAGTATGCGTCCGCTCATCAGCACCGCACCAGCAACGAGTTCTGGCTGGGTAAGCGCAACACTGGCGCTCATGATGGCTCCTTGACTGAAGCCCATCAAGTAGACTTGCTTTGGATCAGCGTCATAAGCTGTAACAGCCTCTTTGAGAAAAGTAATCAACGTTTTGCGGCTAGCTTCTGCCTGTTCCGGATTAATGACTGGTCCTTGCGGAGTGAAATCGGCCTCAAACCAGGTATAACTTCCTGGTCCCAGTGTGTTCGGCGCACGTAGACTGATGATCAGAAACCGCTTGTCTAGAAATGGCGCTAACCCGTACAGGTCATGCTCGTTGCTACCGATACCGTGAAGAAGAAGCAAAAGTGGTGGAGTACCTGCCTCAATTATCGGTTGGCGAACCAGGTGTATGAGTGGGAGAGTTTTCATTCAACTACCTCGTTCTGTTGTTGTGCGAAAGCTGATTGTTGCGTAGCCTTCGTCTGTCCACCTACAGCCCAATGCTCTGGCGGCAACTCATAGAGTAGCACGCGTACTTGGTCAAGGTCTACTCCAAGCGTAGTAACGACCGCATCCGTAACGCGAGCAATCAGCTCATTTTTCACTGCGGGGGTCCTACCCTGGAGTAGCTCAATGCGAACAATCGGCATGGTAACACTTATCCTCCTAATAATATATACTAATGAATGGGCCGTTCCCATTATGCCCTATTTTGCAATCTCTCTCTCGTCTAAGTGAGTGTACCAACCACTGACAAAAGTCTACCACAGTTCCTCTACTCTCATTATAGAAAGAATTTCATGGAAGCACAGCAACATTCGCTCTTAAAAAATCGCAACTTCATGCTTCTCTGGAGTGGACAACTGATATCGTCGATGGGAACCACAATAACGACCATTGCTTTACCTCTCATCGTATTAGCATTAACAGGTTCTGCTTTTCAAGCGGGCAGCATTGCCGCGATAAGAGGAGCAGTATACGCTCTCTGGGCAATACCAGCAGGTGCGCTTATTGATAGATGGAATCGTAAAACAGTGATGGTGATTGCCAATCTCGGAAGCGGATTAGCAATTGGGAGTATTTATGTTGCTTTGCTTCTTAAGCATTTAACCATTCCTCAGTTGTACCTTGTGGGTGCGATAGAAGGTTCCTTTTTCGTTTTTGCAAGCCTTGCGCGTTTTACTGCCTTTCCCCGTGTCGTCACAAAAGAGCAATTTCCGGCAGCAGTTGCTCAAACTTCTATTGCTGATAATGTTGCCGTCCTGATAGGTCCGCCATTGGGTGGATTACTCTTCCAGACTGTTGGCGCAGCTTTTGCATTCCTGGCAGACTCATTCTCCTACTTCGTAAATGCAATATCAATCTTTTTTATCAACGTCCCACTTCAATTGGAGAGGCCAACGTCGAAGAAAGACTTCCATAAAGAGGTGATCGAAGGAGTGCTATTTTTATGGAGACAGCCAATGCTCCGCTTTCTCAATCTCTTATCAGCCGGACGTTCCATGCTTGAATCTGGCTTATTCCTTCTGATTATCGTTGTTGCGAAAGAACATAACGCATCACCATTGATCATTGGAAGTATTTTTGCTATTGGAGCGATCGGAGGAATCATTGGTGCATCATTAGCAAGTCCTATCCATAAAAGATTCAGTTTCGGCACTTTACTAAAAACGGCATCTATGCTGAATTTTCTCGTATTTACGCTGTATGCTTTCGCATTAAATGATCTTTCCCTGGCATTCATTACCGCTGCACTTTTTGCGATCTTTCCTATTTTTGATATCACTAATGCCACTTATACTGTTTCTGTAGTACCAGATGCAATCAGAGGGAGAATACTCAGTTTAACGCGTCTGGTCAGGAAAGGTGCAGATTCTCTGGGTTTTTTTGTAACGGGCATTTTACTTCATGGTGTCGGAAGCTCAAGCACAATCGTAATTTTTTCATGTCTACTGCTTGTTCTTGCTCTCGCGGTAATTTTTTATCAGCCGTTACGCAAAATATAATAGGTTTATTCCGGTTGATGTTACCATCAGCATACCATCAACCAGATTGATGAAGCTGTTCCCCAGAAGCCAGATAGAAGAACCCCATCCAGAACTGCTTCCGCGTTACATGGACAAGATGCCGGTCCATCGTTCTCTTGATCGTCTGCCAAGGACGTCGTTGGATTACGTCCGCCGTGATGCCATACGAGGGTAAGAAGAAAAGCAGGTGTCGCCACCACAGCGGCCATCCGTTGGGCCAGGCCATGTCTAGCACAACCCACTGTCGTCCAGGCGCTAACGCCCGGCATCCGTTCTGGATAACACGCTCACAATCCGGGACAAATGTGAGGGCAAACGTAGAGATAATGCTATCCACCTGGGTTGGGAACACGTATTGGGTTGCATCACTTTGCACGAGTTCAACATTCTTCCAGCCATGTTCAGCTACGCGTTGCCGAGCCTGGTCGAGCATCGCGTCAGTCAGGTCAACGCCAATAATCCTGCCCTCTGGGCCGATAGCTTCCTGCAAGAGCGCGAAATTGAGTCCAGTCCCACAGCCAATATCAACCACAAGGTCGCCACGCTCCAGCTTTAGCAGCTTGACAGCTTCTTTTCTCCAGGTTTCCAGTGAACTGATGCCGCTAGCGTCATAACTTTTCGCCCGTTGACGATAGATGTCAACGATAGGTGTTTGATTTCCAGGCAAGTTAGTCACTCTACTCTCTCTCCCATAAGCTTGTGTGTTGATAGATGAGTCTGGTCAAATTATCATACAAACAGTGATGATTTGACCAGACTGAAGAAAATGTGTCCTTGATAGTTTATCATTGAATGCGCATAGCACCAACCGGAGTAAACCTTCATTTCTATTACACAAAGGTATCGAAATTAATCTGGTGTATACTGTTAAGGTGGATTAGAGCATCCGCTTCATGCTGGAACTATCAATATGCTTGAAAGGAAGGATAAAATGACAACTACGACTGAGAACCTGGCCAGAGAACAACTAGCTCAGGCGGCACACGTGCTATTTCAGTCAGGTGTTATGTCGCACAGTGGACATGGCAATATGAGTTTCAGATTACCCGAAACTGAACATATGCTACTGACTTCCGGAGGCACCATCTCCAACCTGACACCAGAGCAATTGACAGTGGTCACCTTCGATGGCGAAGTGATAGCAGGAATGCTTGAGCCAGTCACGCGGGAGATCGTTGGTATGCATTCTTGTGTCTATCGTGCGCGAAGCGATGTGAACGCCGTCATTCACACTCATTCGCCACACGTTACAAGTTTTGCTCTTGCCCACAAACCCTTGCCTTGTGCTTACGAAGCACTACTTCGTTTCGGTGTCACCGAAGATATTCCAGTTGCTGATTGGGCGCCACGTGGATCACAGGAATCAGTTGCCAACATTGTGCAGCAGCTTGAGCAACATCCAACAGTTCCAGCAGTGCTTTTGGGAAATCACGGTCTGCTGGCTTTTGGCCATGATGCACTTTACGCAGCCATGGTTATCATTTCGATGGAGGAGGCAGCCGAACTAACACTGGATGCACGCACACTTGGAGGAGAGAAGCCCTTCCCTGCCGATGCGCTCGAACGGGAACGCAAGCACATGCGGCAGTTCGGCTCACATCGCTAGAGATTTGTGATGACTCGTTCAAGCGGGCATCTCATGATCAAAGCAATAGTATACTGTTTGGTAGGGTTCCCTGAACGCTACTACATCGTTAACCACCTCTTCGGGCGCTTCCTGTTCGACAAGAACACGGGCCATGAAATCTGCTATAGTTTCCATTTCCTGTTCTTTCATCCCCAGTCGTGTGATTTCAGTGGTTCCAATACGTAGTCCGCCCGGGTGGTTCCAATCTTCTGGCTTATCGGCGGGGATCAAATTTTTGTTAGTGATTATGTTAGCTCTTGCTAATCGCTGTGCAACCTCCAACCCACCACCAAACTGGCGCACATCAGCAATGACTTGATGCGTGGTCGTATAACCCTTGTGCGCTCCAAGAATAGTAATACCGCGGCGAGTCAATGCTGCACCTAGCGCCTGGGCATTGTGTACAATCTGAGCCATGTATATCTGTCCGAAGGCGATCATTTCGGCAGCAGATACTGCGAGAGCCGCCACCCTATTGACCTGGTGTGTAGCTGCCAATATTGGGAAAATCGCATCCGTAATTGGAACGGTCAGATTCTGATCATCCCAGACGATGACCCCACTTTGCGGACCACTGAACGTCTTCCCTGCTGAGCCTGTCATGACTGCGGCACCTTCATGCAGTGGATCTTGAAACTGACCGCCGGCTATCAAACCCAATTGGTGTGCTCCGTCGAAGAAGATACGTCCACCCCATTCAGCAACGATATCGTTGATTGCCTTGAGAGGGAAAGGAAACAACGTCATTGAGGCTCCCAGTGCGACTACTTTGGGCCGAACCAAAGGAGCTACCCTGCGAAAGAGATCAAGGTCTACTACGAGTTCGACTGGATCGAAAGGGATATCTACGATTTTTAAGCCACGCACTCCTGCCGGTCCGTCGACGCGGTTGCTAGAATGACCTCCGAAAGGTTGAGTCAGGCTCATAATGATGTCACCAGGCTCAGTCAATGCTGTATAGACCGCCATATTGCCAATCATACTCGCAACCAGCCGGTGGTCAGCATACCTTGAACGAAATGCTTTCTTCAAAAGCTCAATGCATAATGCCTCGATCTCATCAATGTGCTGCGTGCCAGCAAACCAACGGTTTATCGGGCCAATATGTCCCTCAGCAGCACGGGTGCCTACCTCAGCCGAAAGCAATCCTCTGACCGTCGGGCTGGTCAGCGCTTCTGGGGCTAAGAGATTTAAACATCGTTTTCCACGCCACTCTTCGTTGCGGATGACAGCAGCAAGGACGGCCTCTTGCATCTCCTGGGGGGAACGACAAGCATCGATAACGGCCTTTGCATGAGAAAGAATAGCCTTGTCGTGTACTTCTAACTGATTGGTTGAATCATAGACTTCTAGCATGAGATAATCTCCTTTCGTTTTCGCTGGTGAACATTTGTGATATCTCGCTCACTGAGAGATAATGCACATTAACAAAATAATCTGAACATCAGTAGGTGCCGATGTATCGCGCACGCCGTCGATTTATCGGCCCTCGGTAGGTTTCCTGATATCCCAATTAAAAAGTTTATCTGCATTATCTGCCTTTCTGCGTGGATTCTTCAAACCCGTTGTTAGTTTGGTGTTCACTTCCCGCACCACTCTAGGCGCTAACATTCCCTTGTACTCCAGCAAAAAAGCTCGCACGGAATCTGGATCGCGTCTGCTTAGTTCACGTAACGACCATGAGATTGCTTTCACCACCATATCATCACGATCACTAACTAGAATACGGCAGACTTCGAGAGTACGTGTTGTATCTCCACTTCCACCACGAGCTTTGTTATTGAGCGCAACTGTACACACAATTGCTGCTCGCCGCCACCAGCGATCTTCGGAACACGCCCAACGATGAATCAACTCATCAGGTACCTGGAATTCACGCCACGCGGGTCCTGCCAGATAGCAAGCGAATGTATCCACATCCCCCCAACTGGAGATACCTTGCCCAAGAAGTTCTAGCTCTTTTTCACCAAGACTACGCAATGCGGCTTTATGATAAGAAACAAGTTCATAAGCCACGAAGCGATACTCAAAACCAGGTCGATCAAGATGCAATAAACGTAGTGAAAGTGATATCACAATCTGTGGCGAGGTGTTCACAAGCCGCTTAGAAAACTCCTTGCGCACACTCCTCACACTCTCTGCCTTCAGGTTCGGAAGCGCACGGATGCGAGAATCAATCTCGTCCACAAGTTCATCGATTTCAATCAATTCGGTTTGAGCCATATGTATCCCAATATTTGGCGAGAGGAATCAGTCCAATAAGAGCCAACCTCCGATTACAACATTTACTTTTGATGATGCTGATGTAACCCATACCGCTCATCATGTACAGTATCAGCTAGTGACTTACGCGCTTGTGCAGGCTTTGGACGAGCGCGTCGCGCCTCTTCATCAGGATAACCCAACGAGATTGCAGTGCGTACCAACCGTTCTTGTGGAATCCCCAAGATGGCTTTGGCATCAGTCATTCCACTTCTCCTAAACCAGCCGATAGACGAACCAACTCCATACGCGGCAGATGCAAGCATAATGCGCTCACTTAACCTTCCCTCGTCGTATGTCTCGTGCTCAACTTGTCCTTGTTCACCCGCCATTACCAGCACAATTCCTACCGATGCACCAGCGAGGTGTGAAGCAAAACCTTCAACCTTAGACAAGACACGCAGCGTTTCCTTATTGCGTATCACTATGAACTCCCAGGGTTGCCTATTACTTGCGCTTCCTGACCAACGCGCAACCTCAAGCACAGCGTTCACAATCTCTTGTGGAATTGGATCCGGGCGGAACTGGCGGACGGCACGCAGACGTTTAAGAAAGTTTATTAGATTTTGGGCATTTTCATCTCGTATAGGCTCTGACACGATCTATTTGTTCCTTCCAAAGTACCTGTATTTTTACGAATAAGGCGTAGTCCAGATTACTTATCACACGAACATAACCAATACGGCTTTTTCAAGTATGACATGTAGGGCAACGAAGTAGCAAGCAGTGGCGTACTTTTGAAAGTCTGGGTAGCCTACACCCTTATCAGCTCTTCCAACCACGGCACACTCTCATGTTTCCTCCTCCACCATACATCCTCCCAGATATAATGGACAGCCAACTGCTTGTACTCTCTATATTTCTCGAAATAGTTCAGCAATTGCTCGACCGGCACAGGTTCTTCAGGGTCCGTGTCAAAAAACAGCTTCGAGTAGATTTTCTGCTCCCAGGGAGAGATATGATCGAAAAAGTCCCAGTGATGAAAAACATCAAACAGTAAGTACCACACGGTCGCGGGACCAACGCCATACAACTGCAATAACGCTTTCCTTTGCGTTTGCCTGTCTTTGCCTCTTAACTCATACTCATCAATCAACCCCTGAGCAAACTGATCGTCAATCTTCTTGATCGACCTGGCTCTATACCCCACTTTTAAGGCTCTCAACTCCTCTTCCGTCACGTGCTGCAGCCCACCCGGCTCCCAAAAACACCACAGCTGCTTGCCATCAAATTCGAGCCACTTCCCAAAATGCTCCAGCATGGCCTGAAACATCTGCATAGAACGCCGCATTGTCGCGTTTTGTAGAACGATGCCAATCACCAAATACTCATACAGCGAACTGGGATGCCCTGGTCTCATCCCTCTCCATCGCCTGGTAATCGGGCCGAGCACCGGGTCATCCGCGAAAGACCTATAGAATGCCGACAAATCTACATCCAGGTTATACCTGTAGCGGATCTCACCCACCAGCATATTGATAAACGCGTCATCCAGCACATGCTGGTAATACATTTCTAACAGTATTCTCGGCTCCTCAGCCACACTATGACGCATAAACTTCAAGCCGAGCTGCTTCCCCTGCCAGTTCCATGTCTGCCACCTGATACCCGGTTCCCAATAATTGTCCCCCGAAGTAAAATGGTCCGGTTTATGGAAAGTAGCATCAAAATCAAACGGTACCGTGGGCACAATTTCTATGATGCCAATCTTGTCTAGCTTCATTTGGAATCACACCTTTGAGAAACTTTCTCATAATGTAATGCATAGTCAGGACCCCTCACCGCCTGCGGCGAGGAAGTAAAATTCTCTCTAAATAGTTACATATATTACAAGAAGCGACCGAAATGTAGCAAACCGGTTATAAGGACTGATTGCCAAATAACCTGACTCTCGAACCCGTTGGTGATGGGGAGTTGTGTGATATGATGAGAAAAGTCGATTACCAACAACAGTCTTAGAAGGAGAGGACACGATGCTCAGCAACTATCCGATCGACGTCGTGCTGCTAGCGATGGACCTGGCGGCAGCCAAAGACTTCTACGCAAACAAAATTGGCTTGCGTATGCTCAGTGATACCGCAGGAGCGGTGACGTTTCAATGCGGCGGCGACAGCCATTTAGTGGTCACTCAGAGCAGCGTGGGGACCAAGGACGAGCAGACCCAAGCTACTTTCCGAGTCGCCGACGTGCGGGCCGAGGTCAGCGAACTGCGCCAGCGCGGCGTGAAGATCGAAGATTATGACATGCCAGGGTTAAAGACTCAGGACGGCATTGCCGATATCGGCTTCGCCTTGATGGCCTGGTTCATCGACCCGGGCAAGAACTGCGTGGGCATGATACAGCTCAAGAACCCCTAACATCGTTCGTACCAGCGGACACAACGCTTTCTATATCTGGGGACCACAAGGATGTAGCGGTCAGGTCATCATCACGATCAGCATTCCCTCCAAGACGCTGTACGGGGATTCAGCTCGGTGACGCTGGCCGCCAGGACGTCCTGAGCTGCTTGTGTGGCCTTCGAGAATCAGGCTCCTATCCTAATCTTGCGGCAGCCGAAGGCACCATTCGCGGAGATCTGGGCACAAGCTAAGCATTACGATTAAGGCAAGGCAAGGTTGGTGTCACGACATTTCCCCGCAAAATCTGCTCACATGTCACCTGCGGCAGGTTTTAGGAGGGATTTGAGGTATGAAATGCCCTCTTTGAAGCAAAAGGCAGTGGCACGAGGAGCTGCTTAATGCTGGCGCAGAGTGGACGCAGATCGTACCAGGAACGTTGTTTGCGACCTTCTGCCAGAGTCGTTGCTGGTCGAAAGTCTTTATAGATCATGTGCAATGTCGCAATAAACAGCGGCCTCATCGGCATGATCAGTGCCCATTCAAATCCTTCCTCGATCACAGGGTTGTGCATCGTAAGAATCAAGAGATACAACGGGCCAGCCAAAGGTGCCACGATAAGAACCGAACCGACAAAGGCAGCTACCATCATCTTCCAGCGTCTGTGAGCAAGGCTCATGCTGATCATCACCGAACGTATGGCTGGTTGATCATCAACGATGGCGGCATAGGTGGAGAAGACCAGGCGTACATGCCAGAAGAGCATCGGAAGCAGCAGCAGGGCGACAGGTGCAAATGAAGGCCAGCCCCAACGATTCGTCTGCTGACTCACGACCCATTGCAGCGGCAGGAACAAACCCCAAAAGAGCAACGTGGTGATGCCATTGGTCCAGAGATAGCGTGGCAACCAGCGTAGAGCCGCGGGCAGGATACGAGCCGGAACAATGGGCTGACCTGCGTCGAGCGCTTCAATTGCCAGCACTACGGATATATTTCCTACGATGATCGTAATCCAGGGGAGACCCAGTGCGACCCAGTGGGCGAGGGGGCCCGGTTGGCTGCCGATAATCACTGCTGCCAGAGGTGGTAGCATAAACAGACCAACCAGGGTGAGTAATCCGGGAATGTCTTTCCGGCAGAGGCGTAGGCCACAGGCCACATAGTACGCAGCCTGCCTCCACCACGAGTTACCGGAATCTGAGGGGAGTGGTGATAAGGTTGTCTCTGAGCGTTTTTCTGGCACAGCCAGGGTAGTTGAAGTAGTCATGATATTCGAGCTTCCTCCTTGTAATATAAGTGCAGAGATTGCGATAGTTGTATCGCAGCAAATTTATGTGGAAAGTATAGAGCCGATTTTTCTCGGAGAATGCTGTCATATGACCCATTTCACCAATGTCATGTGACCCATTTCTTCTTACAGGCTTGGGGGGCTTGATCATTGCATTGGCGGTGAAGCTGGGTAGCAAAGAGCAGGTGGATCTTTTGCCGCAGGAGGCACATTAGCCAAATGTACATCTCGTTGCGCACCTAATCGGAATTTCCCACGGGTTGCGCAATGAGATTGTAGGCAGTAACCTGTCTTTTCGCCCCCTTACTGGTATGTTGAAGCATTGGTGTTCGGTTCGCAGTCGGTCATTGCTTCCAGAAAGTGTTGCAGTGTTGTCCGTGTTGCAGCATCTGGTGTATAGATCATGATCCTGATATCCGGGTTGGTGAGCACCTGCAAGGTAAAATGCTCGAACTCCAGAGATCCTAACGTTGGATGCTCGATGACTTTGTGACCGTCAAGTGCGCTGCGTACATCGTGATGGGGCCACCACTGACAAAATTCAGGGCTGACCTGCTTCAAATCCTCTATCAGTTCCTCGAACCAGGGATCGCCGGGATAGCGAGTGCTGGCCGTCCGAAACTCCGCTAACGTGGCTCGCGCAACCATTTCCCAATTGGGGCGTTCTCGCGTCGTCGGGCTGGTGAAGAGTCGCCAGATCATGTTACGCGCGTAGGGAGACGATGTATCCGAAAGGGTGTCCGAAATGGCGAAAAGAGCATCGGCAGCTTTGTTCCATGCTAGATAGTCATACCGTCGTCCCAGAACATACGCGGGACTCGGGTTGAGGTCAGAGAGTACTTGTTGGAGTGCCGGACTGATGCTCTCCTCCGAGGGAGAAACAGGAGGGGGAGGAAGTGGTTGTCCGGCGAGCAGAAACAGATGCCGACGTTCATTGGGCGTCAGTCGTAGTGCCTGAGCCAGGCTTTCCAGGACTGCTGCTGAGGGATGCACATCACGCCCTTGCTCCAGCCAGATGTACCAAGAGGTGCCCATATTGGCAAGTTGCGCGACCTCCTCACGGCGCAGTCCTGGTGTCCGCCGGCGAAGGCCAGGTGACAAGTCCACCTCAGTGGGAGACAGGTGAGCCCGCCGCTGGCGCAAAAAATCGGCGAGAGCCTGGCGACGCTCATGCTCCTGCATCTGAGTTGCTCCTTATCCTGGTGGTCACAGACCTATGATCAAGAAACTCTGGTACTAGTATCACGTAGATAGCATAATCAAGTGGAGCACCTGCGTCAAGTTGACACCGACTTATGTTACACAGAGTTGCTCTCATCAGGAAGAACTTCTTTCTTCCATATTACACAGAATCGAGGAAATTGTTCATGTCTCTACAATTTGGTGTGGCCCTGCCGCAAGGCTGGAACATGGAACTGGCAGGCATCAAGGACCCCATTGAAGCCTACGAGGTGATGACGCGTGTGGCGCAGACCGCCGACGAAGTAGATTTCGCGTCCGCGTGGCTTGTCGATCACTTTCATACGACCCCACGGCCATCGCAAGAAGTCACATTTGAGTGCTGGACGACCACCGCCGCCCTGGCACGTGATACCAGGCGCATCCGCATTGGTCAAACGGTCACGTGCAACGGCTATCGCAATCCCGCACTACTCGCCAAAATGGCCAGCACGGTTGATGTTCTCTCGCACGGGCGGCTCAACTTCGGCATTGGGGCTGGCTGGCACGAGCACGAGTATCGCGGCTATGGCTACGACTATCCCGATACTGCTGAGCGCCTGCGGCGTCTCGGCGAGGCTGTGCAGGTGATCCTGGCCATGTGGACTCAGGAAGAAGCAGTCTTCGAGGGCAAATACTACCAGGTACGTGGCGCGATCAACCAGCCCAGGGGAGTCCAGCAACCGCATATCCCCATCCTGATCGGTGGTGATGGCGAAAAGGTGACCCTCAAACTGGTCGCGCAGTACGCCGATGCCTGTAATGTGTTTGGCGATCTGGAGACGATCAAGCACAAGTTCGCCGTGCTCAAAGCCCACTGTGAAGCAGTCGGGCGCGATTACGAGAGCATCCACCGAACGGCAGGGGCCTTCTGCTGCATCGGTGAGACCGACGAGCAGGCGCGGGCCAAGTTCCCCGCGGCGCTCCTGGGTCGCCCTGTGGCCGCCGGGGCGCTGATTGGCAGCCCGAAGACGATCCGCCAACGCCTGGCCGAGTTGGAGGCGATCGGCATTCAGGAAATGATCCTTGGGTTCCCCGATATCTTGCAACTAGATACACTGCGCTTCTTTGCGCACGAGTGTATGGGATAAGCTAGAGAACGCTACAACGATGGCATCTTCACCGCAGCTAAATTGTAAGGTTGTATGTGCGGTATAATAGCATATGCTTAGTGGAACAACTAGAGGAGTGAAATAATGGCTGAAAACGAATTTCCAACGGAAGGAGTTGCTCTCACCCTCCTGCTGGTAGTCAGTGATATGGATCGCTCGAGACACTTTTATCGCGAGGTGTTGGGGGCTACAGTCTATCGTGAATATGGGGGCACATCGTGCGTCCTCAGTTTTCAGGGGGCATGGCTGCTCCTGGTGACCGGTGGTGGGCCTACGAAGGACAAGCCCACGGTTACCTTTGCGCCGCCAACGGATCCAGATAGTGTTAGCCATGAGCTGACAATTCGTGTGCCAGATTGCCAGGTAGCCTATGAGATACTCAAGGCGCGAGGCGCCATTTTCCTGACACCACCTGTTGATTGGGGCGGAGAGATCAGGTGTTTTTTCAGAGATCCAGACGGTAATCTCCTTGAGATCAGTGAGGCAAAATAGACATCTTTATGTGCAGATCCTGGAAGCTCCTTGTCTTCCCTCAATCCTCAGCCAGACGAAGTTTTTTGCCAATCGCTGACCCTGAAATAACACGCACCATGATTAGCAGTGTGAACATATAGATGCCCACGAGCGTAAGCAGGACAAAGGGAATCCATGGCAGCACTGCGATCTGTGTTGAAAGCACGGATTGTAAGGCGAAGAATTGTTCGTTGCTCAGATTCGAGTTGAGATCTGTAAACGTGAGCGAGGGAATCACCGAAAAGATGAGTAGCGTTCCAAAACTTGCTCCTAAGAGCAAACCTATAAAATAGACTATAGCTTGCTCCCACATTAAAATATTCGAGGTCTGCCTGGTGGTAGCGCCAAGCGCTTGTAGTGTGATATAGCTCATCTGTCTTGTACGGGCACTTAACCATGAAGCCAGCACGCCTCCTACCAGTGCCACAAGAAATGCGGTCGCTGTCCCCAAAATGAGTACTCCATCCAGGACGAGATAAAGCGGGTCAGATTGCAAAGTAGTAAGGAGCAAACGTCGATCGACGAGGTGCGAAATACTATATTTAGGGCTATCGAGAGCTGTGCGTACACTTGCCAATGAACCAGTATCAGTTTTTGTATGCAACCAAACTTGATTCAAAAGCGGTGGAATGGATTGTCCAGGTTGATTCTTGCTCTTTTTGAGATCCTGCTGATAGGCATTGAGATATGTTTGATAATCGATCAATACACCACCCGTCACAACAGGATCGATCAGTGTATCGATGGTCGGAATATGATCCACCACGCCAATAATGACACAGTGTATGCTAGCAGGATTGACACTGGACACCGATATAGTGAAGAAAGATCCGACATGAAGCAGTGATGTATTGAAGATTGTTTGATCAACAATAGCTGGCACGACATCGCTTGTGATTGAGGTTTTCCGCAAAGAGACTAACTGCGACAAAAGCGGGCGCATAGTCTGGTAATCAGCTTCTGAAGGCCAGATGACTGTTTGACCAAAGCTAGAAGCATCGACAGCATGAAGCTTCAAAGGAAGGTTAGCGGTTCCTCCATAGCCCTGTCCAACAAAACCTACATTGTCTGAGAGTACACCCGGGATAGATTGATACTGGTTAGTGACTTGTGAAACGCTGGTTCCAGGAACACGCAGTTGTGCGCTAAAGTCAGCTCCAGTTTGATACGTGACAATTTCTTGTATATGCTCTGCTTGCGTCGCAAGAAAGACCAGTGTGAAGATGGCAAAAGAGGTTGCAAGCGCGAATAGCATGATCATGCGTAATGACTGGCGTGGTGAGCGCGCCATCTGCGTAAATGCAAGCATGATTACCGCACCTCGTCCTCCCATGGCAATACGTGCTCCTAGTCTTAAAAAGAAAGGGAAAATACGCAGGAAAAGGAACAGGCAGCCTACTATCAGAAAGAGAGGCGCGATAATCGATAAAGGAGAAGCTATAAGAACTTGTGCATTGCCTTGCAACACAGGTCCGATACTCGTTACATAGAGAGAGAAGCTATATGCAACCAGTGCGATAATTCCCGCTATCACATCGAGTTGGAGACGCTGCCAGAGCGGTCGAGTATTGCTGCGAGTCGCCTCGCGTCGTAGCGAGAGAATATTCATGCGAGCGGCCGTGAAAAGCGAAATGCTCATGGTAAAGAGGGCAATCAGCGTGATTGCCAATGCATACCAGATCGTTCCTGAGGTAGTCTGAAATGGATGACTTGTTATACTATTCAACGCGTCTAGCTCTGTCGGCGACAACACGGACTGTGATATGAGTAGTACTATAACCGTTGCTAAAGGTAACCCGATCACAAGAGCGACTGTTCCTAGCCCAATACTTTGTAGAAAAAATGCGCCAAAAATCTGTGTCCGGCTGGCTCCACGGCTTCGTAAAAGCGCTATGGTATCCTGCTGACGATCAACGAGCAAGGTTGTCAACAGGCTTATAAAGAAGAGGATAAATGAGAGGATGAGTAAGGTAAAGACACCTGTGGGAATGCGGGCCACCTCGATACGGCTTCGAAACTCGTCTAGAATGCTGGGATTTCCGGCGAAACTGAGTGCTTGTCCCGCAAGTTCGACATGAATCAGATATGGATATTCTATTGTGAATTCAGATGATCCCCCAGTCTCCAGATATCCATATTGACTATCAATCATAGCCTGGACCCCTGCTAATTGGCCAATAAGAGTATCGAGTCCGCTGATGTCAAGCTGTGAAGAATCCAGGTGGTAATGCCAGATAAAGCTGTAACCATTGGAGTTCAGAGTATGGATTGCATCCGTATGGTGGACAGAGACCAGATGATCGATAACTGCCAGCAGAGCGTTATCTGGGACCAGGAATGTATATTGGGACAGCGTTGATGAACTTTCAAGTGCAAGTTTAATAGGTTTGAAATCTTCACCATGCCAGTAGGCAGCGTTCGATGAAGTCAAATTGAATAGCCCAGCGACACGCGCAGTAATCACCTCTGTTCGTTGTTGAACTGTGTTATCAGGATAACTTACTACGTATTGGAACGCAAGTTTGAATGTAGACCCGATATCCACCCCCATCAGGTGCGCAGTATCAGGAGTCATCATAATTTCGATCACACTTGATGGGACGCTGGTAAAATGAGCAAGTTGACCTTGTATTGCGCCAAGATGAGGAGCCGCTTGTTGCATTGAAGTTCCATACATGGTTAGCGCGGTATGATTTTGTGCAGGATAGAGGGAGAAATCCTCGCTTATAATAGCTGAGAGATCGAGTTTGATGACGTTCCCTAAATAATGATGGAAAAGAGGATCAAACTGATCTTGGATTTTCTGTACAATTGGCGTCGATAATCCATTGGTTTGTGTAATTAGTTGAATATCAGCGCTTTCGGGCGTTGCTCTGAGGGTATTGCGAAGCCCAGCAGTCATCATTACATTGGAAAGGAGGGGTATAGCAGAGGCGATTACAATGGCTGCGATCATGCCAAGTGTAATGAAAAGGAGTAGGAACCATGTTCGTCGCAACTGCCAGAATGCTAATATTGTAAAGGCTGGTCTCAGCAAACGATTCCTGTGCCCTTGCCGCGGTTGCATTACTCCAGACACACAAACCTCTTTTCAAGCTTTTATCTATTAAAATCCATTCTCGTATCTTACAAGGTTTAGATACGTGGAGCAATAGGGCAAAGAACGGGAAAGAACTCAATTGTCACCCGACATTCATCCAGCTTCACTACAAAAACCGAACGTGTTCCACTACGCGCTTTACCACTGGTGCGGAGAGGAAGGAGGTGCGCTGTTGCTGGTCTTCCATTGTGTCTGCCAGCGAGTGTAGTATCTCGGCAGCGCGCGTGAATGTACGGTTTGCCTGGCGCTCATCACCCTCGATCTCGCCTTGAAACTGTGCGAGTACCGCGAGCGATCGTAGAGAGGGAAGAGCAGAGCGCCCGTTGTTGTTCATACCCTCTCCAAGACGACGCACCTCCGCTCTGGCCTGGCCTTCACTCCCTCCCCACAGCAAGGCTGCGATCTCATACCAGCGGGCGGCTCCTCCAAGCGATAGAATGGTCGGGTCCCTGGCCGCAGCGGCTTTGAGGGCATACGTATGAGCTTGCTGCCACTGTCCGGCCACAACGCAATCGGCGCAGAGTTCGCCAGCGATCCATACGGCATATTGTGGCGGCATGGAGCCTTCACAGCGGGCGAGCGCTTCGCTATGGGCGATCTTCGCCGCCTCTGGCGCGAGCATCGCTCGGCAGACATTGCCCCACTCCGTGAGGGTGATGACCAGCAATGGCGTGATCTCAAGCGCGCGCGCTAAGGCGACGGCCCGTTGGCCGACGGAGTACGCTTCGCCGTATGCCCCACGATCGAGCAAGCCTGGCAGCAGTTGAGTGGCGGCATTGATGTGCCCCCAGGTGTCTTCCATTGCTTCGCTCATCGCGAGCGCCGCCCTTGCAGCATCGATCCCTTCGTCAAGGTGTCCCCCATCGATGCTGGCCCTGGCTATCACGCACAGGCAACCTACTTCCCTGGCCCGGTTGCCCAGGGCCGCGTAGAGCATGCGCGCCTCCTGGGCATGGGACAGGCTCTCCTCTTGTTTCCCCAAGGCAGCCTCAAGGGTGGCGAGCGCATGCAGGCTTCGTCCGATGAGTTCCTGCTGGTTCAATTCTCGCGCCAGTGCCAGTGCCCGCTCGGCATGCGGAAGCGATGCTGACATCTTGGCAGCATAAAACCCTGTCTGCGCGAGATTCCATGCCGTTTCTGCCACGCCAGCCTTATTCTGGCTGCTCTCGGCGATGACAAGAGCCTGTTGAAGCAGTTGCTCCGCTCGTGCCAGGTCCTGGCTGTTCTGCGCGGCCTGGGTTGCCAGGCGGTTCAGTGCGGCACACTCCATCGCCGGCTCGCGCAACGCTCGCGCGAGTGTCAGCAATTCCTCGTAGATGCTCTCCGCCTGAGCGAACTGACTGCTCAGCTCGTATGCCCACCCAAGCTGGAGATAGAGCTGGGACAGGTCAGCAAGCGATACGACCACATTCTCCTTCCCCAAAGGTTGGGGAGACTCATGCGACCGCCTCACCAGCTGCCGTGCTTGTTCATACTGCGCAATGGCATCACGCGCAGCAAACACACGCATCGCTGCATCACCAGCTGCGATGCTCAAACGAGTAGCCGCGTCAGGAAGTCCTGCCGCCAACGCATGATGAGCCAGTTCAGCAGGAGAGGCCGATGCCTCCTGGAGGGTCTCGAGCGCCCGGCGATGAAGGACCCGTCTCCTGATCTCGCCTGCTTCGGCGTAGGCCCCTGCACGTATGCTATCGTGGGCGAAGAAGCATCTGCCGCCCGTTTCTTGCAAAAGTCCTCGCGTCACTCCTTCATCCAGGGCAGACAGGCCTTGATTGTCGTTGAGGTCAGCCACACGGCAGAGCTGATCAAAGGTGCAGCCATCGCCCAGAACAGCCGCGGCCATACACAGGGTAAGCGCAGACTGGCTCAGCCGCGTTAAGCGCGCATGAATGAAGTCTCGGACACTCGCCGGGAGGGCGGACTGTGCTGCTTCTTGAGGCATGATCAGGTCAGGAGGCATCAGCACCGTTCCAGCCTCATTGTGGAGCAGACCCTTCCGGTCAGCGACCAATTTGAGATGCTCGATAAGAAAAAAGGGGTGTCCCCTCGTTTCAGCAAAAAGCCATTGGCTCCATGCTTCGATGCTTTCATCCTTTTCCGCTTGTCCCTCGCCCTCATTCCCCGGTGTGCCTTTACCGGCACCGAAGAGAGACTGGACCAGCCGCAGTGTCTCCTCAAAGATGAGCGCGGTGAGGGCTTGACGCCTGACGGGCAGGTTCCGTTCCAGGCTGTCCAGCCACTCGGCAAGCGCGACGCTGCTCGCCAGGTCGTCCGAACGGAAGGTGCAGAGCAAGAACACCGGGAGGTGTGCGGTTGCCCAGCGTCGGCTGGCATACTGCAACACATCGAGGGAGGCCGCATCCGTCCACTGCGCATCATCGATGAAGAGGACGACCGGCGCGCGTCTCGCCAGGGCGCGCCCAAGACGCGCGATTGCCTCGAACAGGCGGGTGCGAGCCTCTGCTTCATCGAGAGACAGTGGAAAGGGCAGCTCTGGGACCTGCTCGCGAAATTCAGGCAATAACCGGGCCAGTTCAGCCAGCCAGACTTCGCTGAGCAGTGCGTGGAGATCCTGCTCGCCCTCCAGGCGAGAGCGTAGCGCCTCGACGAGCGGTTGATAGGGCAGGCGACTCCCTGTCTCAAAGGCGCGTGCTTCAAGCACATCCGCTCCCTGCGCTCTTGCCCACCTCAGGAATTCCCTTGCCAGCCGTGTCTTGCCGATGCCCGGTTCTCCCTCGATGGTCGCCACCTGCGTGCGTCCTGCCAGCATAGTTTGGAACGCCATGACCAGCGTGTGGTGCTCGGCGGTACGCCCGGTGAATGGGAATTCCCACGCCTCCCGTGGCGAAGGCGCTTCATGTAGCGCCGATTCGAGCACAGGAGAAGCCTGGGAACGGATGCGCTCCGCCAGTACCATGATCTCTGATGAAGGCTCGACGCTCAGCTCACGCTCCAGGATGCTCCGGCAGCGATCAAAGGCGCGTAGGGCGGCCGCGCGATCCCCGCGCGCAGAGTGCAGCTGCATCAGGCGAGTGTGGGCCGTCTCGTTGAGCAGGTCGTGCTCGACCCAACGGGTGGTGGTCTCAAGCGCGTTCTCCAGTTCTCCTGCTTCGGTCTGCCACTGGGAGAGGCGGTCGAAAACGCTATTGGCCTGGCGGTGCCAGCTTTCGCGTTGCAGCAACAGCCAGTCCTCGAAGTCCGGCGCATCAGGCAAAGAGAGGCCGTCCAGGAAGTTGCCACGATAGCAGGAAGCCCCCATGTGCAGGTGGGCAAGATGCGTGCGAGGATCACCTGACGAGCGACGGCGAGCAAGCGTAAACGCCGCTTGCAGGGACTGCGTATCTATTTCGAAGTCAGAAGCAAGGTTGAAACTGAGCGTATGGTGTTCGACCAGCACATGTGGGGGTTGCAGCGGCACATTACCAGAGTGCTCGTGAGAGGATTCGTCAAGGCTCTCCCGCAAATAGGACAGAGCTCGGCGTAACGAAGCCTTGCCGCGCTCTTCATCGCTTTCTGGCCAGAGGAGGGCCGTGATCTTGTCACGCGAGTGGACTCCTTGCTCTACGGCAAGGAAAGCTAGCAGCGCAAGGACCTTGCGAGTTTGAAAGGTGAGCGGTTGCTCCGCATGGCTCACTTCTGGTGTCCCGAGCAATCTGAGAATCAATTGGCCCATTTCACGTCTCTCTCACGATGATTTCCCGCTCATGTGTTACGCTCCAGTCGAGGTGTAGAGATTGTACCATCTTCGACTTGATGGAAGCAATCACCAGAACCACCAGAACCAGAGAGAAAGCCTGTTTTTAGGCGCATGAAAGAAGTAAAAGGGCGAGCTCAGCCTCACTTCTATGGCACGGTGTACTGTTCCATCAGAAGCGCGTTTTCCAGGCCCTCTGCCCTGTTCCCTTGCTCGATAGCAAAGGAAAAGACGTTTTAAAAAGGAAGATTTAAGTATGAGCACCAATGTATCGAGATCATCAACCACAAGGACATTCATTCCTGATCGTACGGTTTTACGTCGCCAATTGGAGGAAACACGTTCCGCCTTTCATGCAGTAGTGGAGTCGCTTACCGATGCTGACTGGCACCGGAAAACCAGCTCGACGGCATGGACCATAGGGGAAGTGCTGACACACTTTGCGGATGCACTCGCTGGTACACCAGAGGCGATTGAGCATGTTCGCCAGGGGAAGAATTACCTGAATCCGCCATCATTCCTGAGCTGGCTCGGTCCCCTGATCAATCGCAGACTGGTCCAACAGAGCGCCCGTAACCAGACTCGTGCATCGATCCTCGCCCGGTACGACAAAGCCCACACGGCGATGGTAGCGACGGTTGAGGGGATGCAGGACGACGAATGGGGACGAGGTGCCTATTGCTTCGGAGCGGGATACAAAACCATACTAGACCTGTGCCAGACGCTGCCGAGCCACTTCCAAGAGCACGCAGCTCAGATAGCAGCATCAAAGTGAACCCGTTTGTGATGGGGAGTTGTGTGATATGATGAGGAGGCAAGGAGGGACTCCTGTCTTTGAATGCTCTGTTTGCTCATCTCTCGAAGGAGAGGCGTCTTCGCCTTCTCCTTGGCAACTCCACGGGGCCGAGCCAGGTGAGTTCGTCAGAGTATGTGAGCAAAGTAGATGACCACCAACAGTATGAGGAGGAGAGAATACGATGCTAGGTAACTATCCGATTGACGTGGTGCTGCTAGCCATGGACCTGGCGGCTGCCAAAGACTTCTACGCAGACAAAATTGGCTTGCGAGTGCTCAGTGAGACCCCGGGTGGGGTGACATTTCAATGTGGCGGCGACACCCATTTAGTGGTCACGAAGAGCAGCGTGGGGACCAAGGACGAGCAGACACAAGCTGCCTTCCGCGTCGCCGACGTGCGGGCCGAGGTGAGCGAACTGCGCCGGCGCGGCGTGAAGATCGAAGACTACGACACGCCAGGGTTACAGACCGACGACGCCATTGCCGATATCGGGTTCTTTCAGCCTGATGAGAATGGGCGCTGGTGTTCCATCGATCAGACCATGATCGAATCAGCTTCCTTCTCGCTCTCACTCTCATGGGGCTGAAGGGGATGGCGTTGCTTGTGAAGTGGCCAGGAGGATTTTCAGGAGGGCTTGATGGACACGGACACGGGGATGAGCAAACGGTGTGACCTTCCCCTTTCTTTTTGATGAGATTGGATGAATGTTTCACATCCCGATAAAGGAGAGAGAGATGAACACTGATCAGATGTTTGATGTTCCTGTGCAAGATGCCTCATGGAGGCACGCAACGGCCTCGGATGCAGATGGACTGGAGTTGCATTATGTGAGGTGGGGGCAAGGAATTCCCCAGGTGATCTTGCTGCATGGCTGGCCTGGCTTCTGGTACGATTGGCGACGTGTCCTTCCTCGTCTGGCTCAGTTCACGTCGGTTATCGCACTAGATTTGCGTGGATTTGGCTTCTCAGCCAAACCTGACTGGCCCGTCCATTCGGCATACTCTCCTGAAGCTCAAGCCAAAAACGTCCTCACCCTCCTCAACCAATTGAACGTCGAACGAATCATCCTGGGAGGGTATGATATTGGCTCACGAGTAGCGCAAATGTTAGCTCACATGGCTCCAGAGCGTGTTCACTCCCTTGTACTCTCTGCTCCCGTCTATCCAGGGTTTGGCACACGCCCATTGGAGCCCAAGGCACAGCAGGAGCGCTGGTATCAGCATTTTCACCTCTTGCCCCAGGCTGATCAACTTATCGGTCACGATCAGGAAACGGTTCGCTTGTATCTCTCACACTTCTACACTCATTGGGTTGGCAATAAGAAGGCTCTCCGTCCTTACGAGTTTGAGGAGATCGTCAATATGTATGCGCAACCTGGAGCGGCACGAGGAAGTATTGCCTGGTATCGAGCAGGAGCTGGTTCCGGGCAAGTTGCTTTAGCCGCTGGGAACATCCCACCTATTCCCATCACGCATCCGACGATGATTCTCTGGGGCGCGGCTGATCCGATTGCGCCACCAGCATGGGCAGATCGACTCGGCGACACGTTTTCCCACTTGCTTGGAGTACAGTTCTTGCCTGAGATTGGTCACTTCGTGCCCTTTGAAGCACCTGAAGCCGTCGTAGAGGCCATTCGTACCGTTCTCTAACTCTTGAAGAAGCCTGTGAGGGCGCGATAAGGAGTATCACTATGAGCATTATACCGCGTTTGAACCGATTGCTTGCTGATGATGGGCGCTGTTTTGATGTCGCTATTGATCATGGTTTCTTCAATGAGCGAGCTTTCCTGGATAATATTGAGGATATGAAGCGTGTCATTTCAACAATAATTGAAGCGAATCCTGATGCAGTTCAGCTAAGTCCTGGCCTGGCACCGTTGCTGCAACATATTCCGGGAAAAGGTAAGCCGTCACTCGTCTTACGTACTGATGTAGCTAATATTTATGGCAAGTCATTGCCCAGCTACTCGTTCAGCCGACTAGTTGAGGATGCTGTAGAGCAGGCGCTTTTACTTGACGCGGCATGTGTTGTGGTGAACTTATTTTTATTGCCAGATCAGCCGCAACTCTATGCACAATGCATTGATAATATTTGCCGTCTGAAACCGCAGTGCAACCGCTACGGTATGCCACTGATGATCGAGCCTCTGGTGATGCAAAAAAACTCCAAAGGTGGAGGCTACATGGTTGATGGTGATCTCAACAAAATCCTTCCACTGGTACGCCAGGCTGTCGAACTTGGTGCAGATGTAATCAAGGCTGATCCATGCGATGATGTGTCCCAGTATCATAAGGTGATTGAGATAGCATCTGGTCGACCTATGCTCGTGCGCGGTGGCGGCAAGACTTCTGACGAGGAGATTGTGACACGCACCTATCAGCTTATGCGCCAGGGGGCAGCAGGAATTGTTTACGGGCGAAATGTCATTCAAAATGAGCACCCTGCCAAGATGACGCGGGCGCTCATGGCCTTAGTCCATGAGGAGGCGACACCAGAACAAGCGCTAACTATATTGCATAGTTAGAGAGGTCGAGGAGCATGATGCAGAAACGTGAAATACATTTCGGAATTATTGGCTGCGGCTTAATGGGTCGCGAATTCGCTAGCGCAGCAGCACGCTGGTGCCACCTACTCGATCAAGATGTCGTGCCGCATATCGTTGGCGCTTGCGATACTAACCCTGCTATGCTTGATTGGTTCACCGATAACGTTGATACGATCCGAGTAGCGACACAGGACTATCATGAGTTGCTTAGCTCGCCTCTAATTGATGCGATTTACTGCGCAGTACCTCACAATCTTCACGAACAATTCTATATAGACATCATAGAGGCTGGAAAACACCTGCTTGGTGAAAAGCCTTTCGGCATCGACAAAGCCGCCAATGCCCACATTCTCTCCGCAGTTCATGCTCACCCACAGGTTCTGGTACGCAGCTCCTCGGAATTTCCATTCTTTCCGGGTGCGCAGAAGATACTGCAATTCATTCGTGAGGAACGATTTGGGAGGATCTTAGAGGTGCAGGCGGGTTTCCTGCATAGTAGCGATCTCGATCCACATAAACCAATCAACTGGAAGCGCCAGGTAGCTACTAATGGCGAGTACGGCTGTATGGGAGATTTAGGCATGCATGTACTGCACATTCCATTACGTGCTGGTTGGGTCCCAAACAATGTCCGCGCTATACTCTCTAAGATCGTTACTGAACGACCTGGGCGCGATGGAACGATGGTGCCATGTGAGACCTGGGATAATGCTGTGCTGGCATGCGAAATATCTAGAGATAGACAACACTTCCCAATGTTGCTTGAGATTAAGCGCATGGCGCCAGGGGAGATGAACACCTGGTATTTGCGCGTGCTTGGCACGCAATTCTCGGCCGAATTCAGTACCAAGTATCCAAAGACGCTGCGTACAATGGCCTATACACCAGGGGGTCCACAGGCCTGGCAATCACAAGATCTCAGTTCTGAATCAGCATATCCAACGATTACAGGTGGCATTTTCGAGTTTGGCTTCTCCGATTCGATCTTGCAGATGTGGGCAGCATTCTGTGACGAACTCGCTCATTCTGATAGCATGCATCAACCATTTTACTGTGTGACACCAGAAGAAACTGAGCAAAGCCATCGTATAATGACTGCCGCGCTCGAATCCAATCGACTGAAACAGGTTGTTCAACTTCATAGTGAGAGTGAATATATATAATGTCGAGGCAGTTGACGCTTTAAGTGGCATACGAAGTTGGCCTGAAACGGTTGAACGCATTACAGCAGGTTGGCCGCGCCTGCCAATAGCACTCGACCTTGCAGAAGCTGGTTGGCGTTGGGATAGTTGATATGAGGTGTGGGTTGGGCCAGTGGATTATAAAAAAGACCTGATCTTTGAATAGTCGAATGATGAGGTATACTAGTACAAAGAGAATCAAAACCATCATAGTCATCATTGAACGACGCATCTGGGATGTGTTGAGCATCAGCAGTAGGAGGTGCTGCATGCGTGAACTCCCCACAGGCACTGTGACTCTGCTTTTCACCGATATCGAGGGATCGACGCGCCTGCTCCAACAACTCGGTGATCGCTATGCCATCCTGCTGGAAACATATAGGTCACTCCTGCGTTCAGCAATCCTCGAGTTCCACGGTCACGAGGTGGACACGCAGGGTGATGCCTTTTTCGCAGCCTTTGCGCGTGCCACCGATGCTGCCTCAGCTGCGGTGGCTGCCCAATGTGCCCTTTTCACCCAGAGCTGGCCAGATGGTATGACAGTACGCGTGCGCATGGGCCTGCATACCGGTGAACCTGAGTTGTCTACCGAGGGATATATGGGCCTGGATGTCCATCGTGCTGCCCGTTTAATGAGTGTCGGACATGAAGGACAGGTTTTAATTTCTCAAACAACACGCGATCTCGTAGGACATGGCCTACCGGAGGGAGTAAGCCTGCGAGATCTGGGAGACTACCGCCTCAAGGATCTAGGACGTCCAGTTCATCTCTACCAACTAGTCATTGATGGCCTGTTCGCTGATTTCCCTCCCCTCAAGACGCTCGATAGTCGCCTCCACAACCTGCCAGTTCAATTGACTTCGCTCATTGGCCGAGAGCAGGAAGTAACAGCCGTTCAGAATCTGCTTCTCCGTGAAGATGTGCGCCTTGTGACCTTAACGGGACCTGGTGGTACGGGCAAAACGCGCCTGGGCTTGCAAGTGGCAGCAGAACTCTGCGAGGTGTTCACAGACGGGGTGTTTCTCGTGAACCTGGCACCTCTCAGTGATCCAATGTTCGTCCTACCAACCATTGCTCAGACACTCGGGATCGGCAAAGGAGGTGGGAAGCCCTTGCTCGAACACATGAGAGAAGAACTCCAACAGAAAAAAGTGTTGTTGGTGCTCGACAACTTCGAGCAGGTAGTAAGCGCAGCGCCGCACATGACGGATCTACTCGTTGCATGCCCAAAGCTGAAGCTGCTTGTGACCAGCCGAGAGGTGCTGCGAGTGCGAGCCGAGCACGAGTTTGTAGTTCCGCCTTTAGCGTTGCCCGATCGTACCTCCCTGGCAGAGCAGACAGAGTTATTGCACTATGCTGCGGTCAATCTCTTCCATCAACGAGTCATGGCAGTGAAGCCCGATTTCCAGATCACACCCGCCAATGCTCGTGCTATCGCGGAGATCTGCATTCGCCTGGATGGGTTACCACTGGCGATTGAGTTGGCTGCGGCTCGCATGAAACTCCTTTCGCCTCAGGCTCTCCTCGCACGGCTCAGTCAGCTACTTCAGATCCTGACGAGCGGTGTTCGGGATTCACCAGCGCGGCAGCAATCGCTACGTAACACCATCGCATGGAGCTATAACCTGCTCAAGGCGGAAGAGCAGCAACTCTTCCGGCGACTTTCTGTTTTCAACGGTGGTTGCACGCTTGAAGCAATAGAGGCAATTCAAACTGCTCTCGAAAAGGAGCCAGATGTGGTGCAGGTCGTAGATGGAGTGACCTCCCTCATCGACAAGAGCTTGTTGCAATGTACAGAACAAGAGGATAACGAATCACGCCTCTGGATGCTTGAGACGATCCGCGAGTATGCATGGGAATGCTTGCGCGAGAGCGGAGAGGAAGAAAGCATTCTGCGAGCACATGCCAGTTATTATTTGGCACTGGTAGAAGAAGCAGAGCTACACCTCAAGGGAGCGCAGCAACTCCAGTGGCTGAGAAGATTGGACCGAGAACAGGAAAACTTGCGGGCCGCGCTCGGCTGGCTGATCGCACACGAGGAGGGGGAGAAGGCGTTACGTTTCTGTGTATCGCTGTGGTTATTCTGGCAAACACGTGGATATTGGAGCGAGGGACGGCGCTGGCTGAAAACTGCGCTTGCATTACCGGAGGCTGGAAAACGTACAACATTGCGAGCCATAGTGTTGAGTGCAGCAGGAGAACTGGCTGCTGTCCAGGGTGACCTACAAGAGGCACATGTGCTCCTCGCTGAAAGTGTGGCGCTCTGCCGGGAGTTGGATAATGATCACGGAGTAGTTTTCCCCATGTCCACGTTGGGCCGGGTCATGGCACAACAAGGTGATCATGCGGCAGCGGCTTCCTTGCTGAAAGAGTGCATCACGCTGTGTCGCAAGTCAGGCAGCACCTGGGAGCTTTCGCGTTCGTTGCTCACGTTAGGGTACATAGCATGGCTTCAAGGTGACCTGAAGCAGGCAATAGCTCTGACAAAAGAGAGCCTCATGCTTGCTCGAGAAATGGGCGACAAGGGCCGAATCGCCCATGCATTAAACAATTTGGGACACTTATTCTGGGATCAGGGCGATTTGGTGCAAGCCAGAGCACATGCAGAAGAGGGGCTTAAGCTTATCCGGGAACTGGGTGATAAGGTTCTACTCATATCGTTCCTTGAAACGTTGGGGTCTATTTTATGCTCTCAAGATGACCTGGAGCAGGCAGTGGTATGCTTTACCGAGGGCTATTCCAAGACACAGGAACTCGGGAACGAAACACACATCACGGAAGGTCACTCTTTGGAACTCGAACGCGAAACTCACATTGCCTGGCATCTCGTAGGATTAGCGAAGGTTGCTATCGCACAGAAGCAATTCATGCGTGCCGCACGATTATACGCAGCCTTCGAGGTAAGACTCGACATCAACAAAGCATTTGGCCCCCATGAACGTGATAATTATAAACGGACGCTAAATAACCTGCGTACACGGCTCGGTAAACAGGCATTCCAAAGAGCATGGTCTGAGGGACGCACCATGACAGTAGAACACATCTTGGGAAATCCAGAAGAAATCATCATGCTCGAACCAACTCTCGAAGAGAGCTTGCCCCTTTCCAACGATAAGATTTCACCCCTGTCAATATATCCGGCAGGACTGACCACCCGAGAAGTGGAGGTGTTGAAGCTGGTAGCACTTGGACTGACCGATGTTCAGGTGGCCGCGAAACTCGTGATCAGCCCGCGGACGGTCAACGCCCACCTGACTTCCATTTACAACAAACTCGGCATCAACTCGCGCGCCGCGGCAGCGCACTTTGCCATCAAGCAACGACTCGCTTAACCAGTGGTGCGCATTCAACAGCATCTCCGTTGATCATTCTCCTTCAAACTTCTCCGTTCCAGACAGACCACCATGCTTGACTCCAAAGCAACTTGATCCTCACTCCGATGTGACTACGTAGACCTTCCACTCTGCCTACCTATCACCTCTATTGAAGAAATATGTTATTGTCCACGTTATTTTACAGATACCCTATTGGCTGGAACAAAGTAGACTTGCTGTAATCAATGGTTCAGCGTGAACCATATCTACTGATCAATACCTGAATCATGTGCCCATCAAGTGACTCCCGTTTGAAGCGACGAGGTACTACCAGATCTCAAGTTGAAAGGAAAGGTAACAAAGTCACCCAAGGCACCCTTAACAAGGGGTGCTTGACCTGAAACCTCTCACAAAACCCTATTAGCCAGAGGAATCTTGCGAATGAGGTTGATTAGCAGGAAGCATAGTGGAATAGTGATGATCACCGCGATGCCAAATTTGAGCAGTGGATACAGCGCCACCATGTGGAATGCATAAGCGAAACCAACCAGCACCAGTGGATGGATCAGGTAAACGGAGTAGACATTAGCAGCCAGGTTTTTCGCCAGCCTCCCTTGATGATTCAAGCGCTGACGGAAGAGGACAAGTATGCCTATACATACCCCTACAACCATGAACGATTCCCAATAACGCGTAGATAAATGCAAGCCATTGGAAACCACCCGCGATGGGAAAGCTAGCCTGTCGCGTTCCTGCTACACCCGAAGCTTGCATCATCGAGGGAAACACCAGGCATACGAAGATGAGACTAGCAATGAGAGCGATCCGCGACCAGTCCTTTCCCATTTTCGGAGTAAGTTTGAAGAACCAATTATGACGATAAGCAATGAGAGCTAGAATGTAGAGGCTGATGTATTGGGGAAGATAGCCAACAGGCACGTTTAGCAGTTGAAAAATCCAGCCTGCTGGCCACCAGATACGCACAACAAAGGTTACCAGACCAAGCGCAAAGATGAAGCCAAAGATTGCTCGATAGCCGGGTAGTTTCACAGTTCTGTCGCTCGTCTGCGTTCGATGTCTGGTCAGCCACCTCCAGGTGGCGTAGATAAGGGTGAAGACTAAGAGTACTGCTATGAACCAGACTGGTCCACTGGCAATTCCTCTCTCATGGAGAAGGTAGTTGCTATAGAAACTCCAGTAGGATCCTTGCAAACCACTCGCGATATAAACGACCAATGGATCAAGTAGCAGATCGTAGATCAGCAGGGGAATTCCTAGTCGAACGAGCCGATCTCGCAGAAAAGAACCGGGACCCTTTCGATCATACGAGCCTGGTGTAAAGTAGCCAGCTAGTAAGAAAAAGAACCCCATACCTGCGGCCATGCCGGGACCGGTAATGAACGTCAGGATAATCGCGGTGGGGAGATTTGTTACGGGATCATGATAATACCATAAACCAACGGCTCCATACGTCACTCCCAAATGAACCACAATCACCATGCTGATCAGCAAGATACGCAGGTTATCGATATACAACATGCGCGAGCTTTGAGATGCGCTAGTTGGCATCTTGCGATCAGTATTTACTGCATCAGTAATCTGAGATGGTGCATGTTCAATCTGGGCTGACATTGTATTAACCCATACCACCTATGGCGGTCGCTTCTTGTTCAACACATCTACTGTAAGAGGAAATGGAATAGGATGTCCTTTTCGTTCACGTTTTTAATGCAAAGTAAATCTGTTCCACCATCCTCACTAATAGATGTATAGCATGTGTTCATCACTCACAGATCACAAGAGTAGCCCAGAAGGTCACAAGTGGCTCACAATTATACCTTGTCAACTATTGTTTGCGCGGCGCCAGAGCAATGAGCCACTACTGGCACGTAAGGCTTCAACACTTCCATCTTGCAATGCAATGAGAACAATATCGTTCCCTGCTACCGGTAACAGTTGCCTGTAGGCTGTGTGCGGAGTATAGCTCCAGAGTAATATGCCATCGCTGGCTCGTAACGCTGTAATTTTTGCTAAAATATTCACACCACTTGTTGCATATAAGGCGAGATAGACCACTCCTTGAACGACTGTGATTGGTACCGATCCCCCTGCTTTACTTGCATATTGCCAGATTACAGAACCAGAACTCGCGTTTAGCGCGTCTACGCTGCCGCTGAGCGATGCCGCCACAAATACCACTCCACCTGTCACGTTCAAGAGAAAAGGATTGTCACCAGGATAGAGTACTACGGACCAGATTGTGAAACCGTCACTGGCTCGCAATGCATAGAGATGACCATCCTGAGTACCTGCATAGACCACTCCATTCGTGACGAGTATTGGTGGGAACAGTTGCAAAGCGGGAACACGCGGCGTATATCGCCAGAGTAAAACGCCAGTACTGGCGTGTAATACATCCATGCTGCCATCTTGCAGGCTCAGAATAACCATGCTGCTCACCACAACTGCGGGAAGTGGTTGGGGAGGATTGTGCGAGGTGTAGTTCCAGAGCGAAAAGCCGTCGCTGGCTCGCAACGCGGAGAAATGACCGTCCTGAGTACTTGTATAGACCATCCCATTTGCCACAGTCGGCAGCGAGACAAAAGGTGAGCGCGAGGTGTAGTGCCAGAGCAAGGTTCCATCGCTGGCACGCAGGGCATCGATTCTCTCGAATGCTGACCTGACGTAGACAACTCTGTTCACGACTGTGAGCTGAAAAAACGCAGGAGCATCTGTCGATAGGGTGCGAGACCAGAGCGAGGTCCCATCTCTGGCGCGTAAGGCATTGACTGTCACAGTAGTGACATGGCTATCAAAGCGCAGGATAGGAAAAAGATAGATGATTCCATCAACCACTGTAGCTAATTCTTCACCCTTTGCTCCACCCACATGACGCCAGATGAGTACTCCATCTCTGACCCGAAATGCTGTCACTACTCCATTGGGTGCATTGGCATAACAGACCCCGTCGACCACAGACAGAGAGACTGGATAATTGATTTGTACAGGTTGTACGGCCACTCTTGCTGCTTTAGGCACATGCGACACATTTAGCAGGACAGTGAAGGCAAGAAGTGCTATGCCCGCAATGATGGCTATTGTCATCCGCGAACGCGTTCGGAATAAGTGCACCTTCCTCTGACTCGCAAACGTCCTTGGGACCTTGCCAGTTTTAGAAGGTGAATCCAGGTCGGTGAATTCGACCTCATTCTCGTCTTCTGCAGCAAATTCAGGATCAGGTGTTTGCAACACACTTCTCCTCAAAGACCCAGATCTGCCATGCTTCGCTGCACTCAGCATCTCTGCGCCGAGCGCAAGAGACCTTCGCTTCGCTCAGGGTGACACGGTGTGTCAGTTCAAACGGTCAAGTACAATTCGTCCCAAAAATTGGACCTTGCCTTAAGAATTTAAAACCTGATCACAGTGACTACTCATACAAATGTCCAGCTTATTTTGTTGTATACGTCTCGATAAAGCTCAGCACGCGTTGCCAGGCATCTGCTGATGCATCGGCAAAATCGGTTGCCCGCTTATCAAAGAAACTATGTGGGGCGCCAGGATAGATGACTACTTCATGCGCTACCCCTGCCTTATCCAATTCCTCGTCAAACTCGCGCACCTCTTCCTGAGGGATAACTGGATCATCGCCTCCAAAGAGACCGAGTGCAGGGTACTTAATGTGGCTGGCTTCTTCAAGCAAGGTTTTAGTGGCGCCTGCAGACTTCCTGCTCATTCCAGCATAGAAGCCAATAACCCCGGCGAGGTCAAAGTCATCATTTAAGCCTGTTCTAAACGAAAGAGTCCCTCCCATGCAGAAGCCAAGCGTGAATATCGAACGAGCCACACCCTCACCTGAACGCAAGTGATCAAGAGCAACGCTGACATCCTGGAAAAAGGTTGTGAGTTGTATTTGCATCACGTGCGGCATGTATTCGAATGACTCATCCCGCGAACTGATACCAGCGGTACGACCAAAATAATCGAGTGCCAACGCAGTAAAACCTACCTCGGCGAAGCGTAATGCCAGTTCTTTATAAAACTGGTGCAACCCTCGTACATCGGGATAGATGAGTACCTGTGCTGCTTTAGGGTTTGCAGGAAAGGCAGAGTAGGCAGCAAAGCGGTTTCCATCTGCTGCTGTCAGAATAACATCTTCTCCATAAGCACTACCACTTTCTCCCGGTGGCAGCGGGGGTCTGGCATTATCGTCATAACACATGTAAACATACCTCCTTTATAGCGTCTAACGTTGTATTGGGTCTTGCTAAGAATGTATCATGTCACAAAGAGTAACAGCGTTGCAAAGGAATTGATCTTCCTTCTTGAAGTCAGGAGTGATACGTTCGTGAAGAATTCAGATAATGTACCAATCATGTCTTTTGAAACCCAACAAGACTGGGAAGCATGGCTCAAAGAATATCATATAGATACAAAGGGCATCTGGCTCAAAATAGCCAAAAAAGAAGCACGCACGCCTTCGGTGTCTTATGCTGAAGCCTTAGACTCCGCCCTTTGTTATGGTTGGATTGATGGACAAAAAGCCGCTTTTGACGATAAGTACTGGTTACAAAAATTTACGCAACGCGGCGCTAAAAGCATCTGGTCAAAAGTCAATTGTGGCAAAGCAGAAGCGCTTATTGCTGAGGGGAGAATGCAACCAGCGGGACTGCGACAGGTGGAGCTAGCTAAGTCTGATGGACGCTGGGAAAGAGCTTACGAATCGCAAAGCAAGATAACAATACCTCCCGATTTTCAAAGAGAGCTGGACAAAAACTCGAAGGCGAAGGATTTCTTTAGTACATTAGATAGCGCAAATCGCTATGCCTTCCTGTTCAGGATTCATGCAGCAAAAAAACCTGAGACTCGCTCTGCTAAAATACAGAAGTTTGTTGAAATGTTAAATCAACAGCAGAAACTTCATCCTTAATCAAGACAGGGCCTCTCACAAGTCACTGTGTGACTGTTCCAGCGCGCCTGCGGCGCGCTCATGTGAGAGTGTGAAAGGGGTTTTGTGCGCCCGCGGGCGCACAAAACCCCTTTCACACTCTCACGAAGAAGGCTCGCTTGCGAGCCAGATCTGGTCAAAAGCAACTTGTGAGAGGCCCTGTTAATCAAGCAAGCGACCCTTGACAAAAAAGTCATTTAGATGTAATATGCATATATATGCTAATGTGTTATTATGTTGCAAAGCATATAACATTGAGTTTCATATACATGCGAAACGTCAGTAATGAATAATGTCATTATGGCACCTACCCTACTTGCCGGCAGTGAAGTCGGAAGGAAAAGCGCCAAAGAAGCGGAACGGTAGTGAGACCTATCGTGGTTTTACACTCTTCCTGGTAAGGAACGACGAGCATGAGTCAGAACATTCAGAATTTAGCTCCTCTTCCAGCAATTGGAACGCAAGCAACCCTTTCTCGCACCATCACCGAGGATGATATCCTCCTCTTTGCCCTGGTCAGCGGTGATCATAATCCCATTCACCTGGACGCGGAATACGCGGAGAAAACCCTGTTTGGCAAGCGCATCGCGCATGGTTTCCTTATAGGCTCATTGATCTCTGCTGTTCTAGGCAATGATATGCCGGGGCCAGGCTCCATTTATCTGGGGCAGACCTTGAAATTTCTTGCCCCAATTCACATTGGTGATACTGTGACCGTGACCGTCAAGGTTGTTGCGATTCGCGAAGACAAGCGCATCATAACGCTCCATACTAACTGCACTAACCAGCATGGCACACTGGTATTGAGCGGCGAAGCAACCGTTAAGTTTGCAAAGGAACTTGAAGCTGCTTGACCTGGGCATTGTAGAACGATAGAATAGAGTCCTGAAAACCCTGAAATAAACTTGTGAGTGAAGGAGTTGAGTAAGGACAGATGCAGATCGTCTTTGTTGGTGGAGCGAGCAGTGTCGGAGCAAGCTGCATGGCTATTCAATTAGCAGAGCAGTGGATTGTTGTGGACGCAGGGGTACGTGTTGACCGAAAATCAGACCCTCTTCCTGATCTCTCGCTGCTAGAAGGCAAGGACGTCCAGGCGATCTTTGTCACCCACGCACACGCCGACCATATTGGCGCATTACCACTATTACACCAGGCTTTTCCTACTGCTCCTATTTTTGCTTCCAGAGGGACTTCTCTCCTCATGGAAGTCATGCTCGCCGATGCCTTGAAGATCATGACCCGGCGAGCTTTCGAAGAGATGGAGTTGCCGCTCTATCCCGAAACACTGGTTGCGGGAATGCTGACTCAAGTACGTCCCATACCCGTCGGAGAGTCTTTCACCTTGCCCGTTCTTCCAGGAATCACCATCCAGACAAGCCGAGCCGGTCATATCGCAGGCGCGGTGTGTCTGGGATTTACTGCATCAGACGGTTCAATCGTTGTTTCAGGAGATATCAGTAGTACACCACAACGAACGGTGATTGGAGCTACACCACCCCAAATGGATCACTGTGATGTACTTGTGCTCGAATCAACCTATGGAGCGCGGCTACATCCCAATCGACAAGCAGAAGAAACGCGCCTGGCACAGGCTGTCGCCAATGGTCTCGCTCAAGGAGGACACACACTGATTCCTTGCTTTGGGCTGGGTCGCGGACAGGAACTACTGCTCGTTTTGCAGGCGGCACAGGAAAAAGGACAGATCCCAGAGTTTCCAATCTACGTAGATGGACTGGTACGTCGTGTCTGCTCGACTTATTTACTCATCACAGAAGCACTTTCACCAACCTTGCAACGGCAGATCCGCAAGGGGTTTACACCTTTTACGGGACGAAACGTGACCTTTGTACGCGATGAACGAGATCGTGAGCGTATCCTGGCGGGACCACCTGCATGCATTCTTTCAAGCAGTGGCATGCTTACCGGTGGCCCAAGTGTCTGGTATGCAGCGCGACTCGCCAGTGATCCAAATGCATCTATTCTGATCACTGGCTATCAGGACGAGGAATCTCCTGGGAAACGCTTGCTAGACCTGGCAGAGAAGAAGGAAAACACTTTGATGCTTGGCGGCACGCAGGTAGAGGTGCGTTGCCAGGTAGCAAAATATAGTCTTTCAGCGCACGCAGATGGCGCTGAACTCGCAGCATACGCCGCAGCCCTCAAGCCGGACAGGGTTGCCTTAGTGCATGGTGATCCCGAGGCTCGTGCTGCACTGAAGGGACTGCTCACTAACACGGATGTAGTACTTCCTATAGAAGGCATGATTGTAGAAAAGCAAGAGAGACGTGCGAGTCGAACCAGGAGTACCGCAACAAATGAGATAGCCAATCCAGTTGAAGCTCTTCCGCAAGGCATTGGTCAGGGAGTACCTTTCGATTATACGCATGTTGAACAACTCTGGCGAGTCGTGACACAAGTTCCAACCCTGCGTATTGTTACTGCTAGAGAACTGGCCCTGGTCTGGTATGGAGTGGTAACGGAGGAGACAACGCAGGACATTCTGGATGTCTTTGAGCAAGACTACGAGCAACGCTACTTTGTCAGACAACACGCTCTCGAAGAGGCATACCGGGTACGAGGTCAATATGAAGAGGTGCCTGGTGATTTTCTCAGTGACCTGGTAGGCAGCGTCCTTTTACTACTTGTCGCGCCAGGAAGCACGAAACCTGTTATTTGTAGAGGTATCGAACCTGGAGCAGCGGTGCGAGTACAACTGCCTAAGGGTGTGTCACAGGAACGCACGCGCTTTCCTTTCTCTTCAATCCTCGAGGCAGCGGGACCCGCGCCACAGGAAGCGCAGGACTCCAATCAGAAGGCCTCGCTATTCCTGGCTAACCTGGTTAAGACCATGCGGCGGATTCGCAGAAGCATCTCCGCTCATAGCCTGGCTCAGTCATGTAACGAAGAGGCGCTGCATACGCTTGGTGATCTCTGTGAAATGGCTGGTCTCGCACCCCAATCGCTGGAAGACCGAATGGCGCTGGCAAAAGTCTTGTACCAGCACCCTGGACTTTTCACACAGCAACGCTCAGTCCTCGAGGGTGAAGGTCTGACGCTCTATTGTCTCTCCCCCGAATGGCGCGAAGCTCTTGAAGAACCAGAAGAGATTGAGCGCCCTGATCAGAACTGGATTTTGAGTGTGATCGAACAGTATCTTGGCACTCCCTCGGATCTCTATAAGCGAAGCGTTGATCCTGAAACTGGCGACGTAATACTCTCCTTCCACTTTCCCGCAAGGGCCAGCACGATCTATGCAGAAGCAATCACCGCAGCAGCAGAAGAAACCGGGGTATCGATCACAATTGCCCCACATACCCACCAGGGAGAACTCGCTAAGGCAGCTCGCAGTGTTCTCCCTCATGGACTAACCGCGCGAGGGACACCCTCGATTTTTCTTGACCGTTCTGTAATTTCGCTTAACTGCACTGGACAAGCTAGCGCAGAGGAAATTGCTGAGGCACAGTCCAGCTTTTATGAAGAAACAGGCTGGTACCTGGAACTTCAAGGAGTAACTATTGTCACAGCCAGAGCCGCTGGATTGGCAGATGAAGAGCACGAAATAGCAGGTACGACCGAACTTCTGCAGGAGATCCGACAGCCAGAAATGAACCAGCATGAAGCTCTCCAATTGGCTCAAAGACTTTTGAGCGATCTACCCGGCTTCTATAAAGCAGGTGCGGAACCAGCGAGCGCGACCTTGTTGTTACGTTTCCATTTTCCGGCTGTCGCTCAGACACGATACGCGGAACAATTTGCGCAGCTTGAAGCTCAGACGGGCTGGCATGTACGCCTGCATCCAGCAGTACATCACCAGGCCCTGGTTGAAATGGCCCGTCGGCTGCGACCCGAGGGACTAACAAGCAATGGTACTCCCTCTCTCCACCTGGATCGTGAAACGGTACGAGTTTATTGTCAGGGAATGGCAAGCCCCGAAGCGATACTGGAAGCTCAACAACGATTTCTAGAAGAGACTGGCTGGCACCTGGAACTGCTGATGCCCGGTCAAAAGCCAGATACTCCACAACGGCTTTCTCGTGATGAAGCATTAACGCTAGCAAGAAAAATGTTCAATTCGGTACCAGGATTCTACCGTATAGGGGCCGATCCAACAAAAGGTACATTATGGCTGCACTTTCACTTTCCGGATACGGCCAGGCCACGTTACATGGAGCAGCTTGTAGAACTTGCTACGCAAACGGGCTGGCGTGTTTATGTCTATCCAAATGCGCATGAGAAAGCTTTGATCGCGCAGGTCACACGTTTGCTTCCAGAGGGTGTCAGTATTATTAGTAAACCCTCAGTTTACCAGGATACTCGCAGGCTTTCCCTCAGTTTGAATGAGCCTCTTAGTACTGAGGTAATCGAGGAGATACAGGGAAAGTTTACTGAAGAGACGGGTTGGAAAGTTGATGTGGAAGGTTAATAGAGCGATGAGGGTGCCCCAAGCACTTTATCCGCTTCACAAATGCAGAGGGAGCAGGAGCACATTATAGCTTGCGGTTCCAGGAGGTAATGATGTTCAAATCGTTCACCACCGGTCCCAGTGCAGTACCGACTCCAGCGGCATGCGAGGGCCCGGCTTAAAATCCGTTCCCCGTGTATAGGCCACCGGGATGAGCGCCGCCTGCGTCACCTGTTCGTAGGGGATGCCGAGCACTTGCGCCGCCTCTTGCTCGAAGAAGAGATGGAAGCTCGTCAGGCTCGTTCCCAGGCCACGCGAGCGTGCGGCCAGCATAAAGCTCCAGGCGGCAGGCATAATCGAACCCCAGAGGCCTGCCTGAGCAACGACAGGCATGTGCTCAGTGCGACCGGAGATACAAGGAATCACGTGGACGGGCACTTCGTGCAGGTGATCGATCAGGTACTGCCCGGAGTCGGTGAGCCTGGCAACGGCTGTCGCTTCCTGCTCGCTGGATGTCGCTCGCTTCTGAAACGCCGATGCCATCAGCGCCCTATACTGCTCCGCTCCTTTGCGATAGAGCGTTGCCAGGGCATAGCGCTGTTGCGGGTCGGTCACGACGACAAAGTGCCAACTCTGGCTATTGCTCGCCGTGGGGGCCTGGAGAGCAATCTCCAGGCATTCGCGGATCACCTCAGGCTCCACCGGACGCGCGAGGTCCAGCCGCTTGCGCACTGAGCGTGTTGTGGTCAGTAGCTCATCAATAGAAAGATTGATAATGGGCATAATAGTACTCCTTTATTCGACTGGTCGCTCCCGCCATTCCCGTATCGCCCTGGCGTGCAGCGGGTAATGGCTGTAGGTATCGAGCCGTAAACGATGTCGGAAGCGCGTCTCCCGCGTGAAGTGCTCTTCGGGCACGCTTCGGATGTAGTCGGTGAGTCGGCGGTGCGTTTCATCCAGTTGCTTCAGTACGTCGGAGAGCGCGAGGTCCCGTTTCTGTTCCGTCATCTGTGCGTTGAAAGCATCGATACCGCCATACTGGATGTATCGCGGGGGCTTGCCTCCTGTGATGATGAGCGGCAGATACTTCAGCGCCTCTTCTTCCCACGTGGTCACGTGCGCAAGGATGTCTTTTACCGACCAATTGCCCATGACGCCAGGCTCGATCAGCTGTGAATCTGACAAGCCTGCGTATGACTCCTTGATCGCCGCCCAGGCCTTCTCAAGTCGTTTCAGAAGCTGTTGTTTATCCATGGTTTAGGTTTTGCCTCCCCAGCAATTGCATCTCATACCGCAGAGTCTCCGGCAGGCCTTCTTCTAATGAGCGTGGATTGTAACCTAATTCTCGCACAGCTTTCGCGTTATTGCCAAGGTAGGTTACACCAGCATTCACGCGTAAATATTCAGCGGAATATGATTCCGGCACAGGTATAATTTTCTCTAGTACACCCATCGTTCCAGCCATTGCCTTCATCATGGCAGGAGGGGCTATCATCCGTGGTGCGGGAACTCCGGTGGCCTGTTGAGCTATCTTCATTGCGTCAACAAATGTGTACCCTGGCCCGGCGATGATATAGCTTTGACCTGCTGTCCCTTTCTCCATCGCCAGGATGTGTCCATGGATGATGTCATCAACATGCGCCCAGCAGAAGGCAGTTCTTCCGGGCATCATGGGCAATTTGCGCTGCAAATATTGGACTAGAGCCGTGCGCAAGCTGCTTGTATCACCCGGACCGTAGATCACTCCAGGTTGAACGATTACCAGTGGCAGCCCTGCTTCGATCATTGGCTCGGCAACTTCGTAATGCGCTACCCACTTGGTGCGATCATATTCGCTCAGGTGTGGGCCTTTGTAGATGTATGTCTCATCAACCATGCGCCCATGGGTATCTGAAAAAACCGCTACTGTACTCGTGTAGACGCCTTTTGCTATACCAAGCTCCTGCATCAATTCCAGTACATTGCGAGTGCCCTGGATGTTGATTTTCGCTCCTTCACTTTTGTCCTTCACGCCAATCTTGTACCAACCGGCTATATGAAATACGCCATCTACACCCTGCATAGGGGCACGCATGCTCTCTTTGTCGGTCACGTCTCCTTGATGAATTTCGATGCCAAGGATAGCTAAATCTGCTGCTTTTGCAGGGTTTCGCACTACTACGACGACCTGGTTATCCGCGTCGATTAGTTGACGCACTACCCGCCCACCGACAAAGCCGGTTGCGCCTGTAACAAGATATTTCATAAATGGCTCTCCTATATCGAAATGTAAGTGAATCCGGTTCAGATGTCAAGCTATGAAAGGAAAATCACAATAAAAGGCACTGCCAGGTTGTTGACCTGGCAGTGTTTGCAGGTCACCGATCATCCACATTGGACGAGATTCAGTAGACCTGAGAGTGGAGTACATTACCTTTCTACAAGGTGTGGCGCGGCTCAACCAGAACGAACTGGAACTGGTAGGCTCCGTTTCACAGATGCTATGTGGTAATAACTCCACCGCCCGACAAATTGTCTGGCATATAGATAATACGTTCTAAGATGGCGAATTGTTTTAGTCTATGCTTTCAAATTTGCTCACTTTTAGCATGGAATGTGACGCTCCTGTGACAGCATTTTGCTTCGTTATGATGTATACTGATGGTGTGGGGAGGAAGAAAGTTGATGGGATCGGAAAGGAGTATACCATAAGCGAATTGGTACACCATTTGAGCTGTGACAGGGAAACGAGGACAGAAAACTCAAAGTAATGAGTTACCGTAAGATCAGCGCAATGATCATCCTCAAGTGAATGTCACAGCTCAATCCTTTTTGGGTTTGGCCTGCAAGTCGTATGTACTACTGATCGACTCCTGAAACGGATAATTCCCTCATGTGCTCAGCTATCCAGGTTACTACTTCGTTATCTAAGAGTGTGCGATCTGCTTCAAATTCACTATCGTGTGCGTAACCAGGAAAAATCTTCCACATTTTATCGTTGCTCACCAACTTTTCGTACAGGTTGTGTGATGCTTCAGACACAACCGATTTATCTGCCTCAGCCTGCATAACCAGTCCGGGTTTGGTGATCAGCTTTGCGTTTTTGAGCGCTGCTGAACGCATGAGGAATATTTGAAACAAAAATGAGGCCGTTTGTTTCCTACACCAGTAGGTATCCGTACGAAGCAACTGAATCGCTTCCGGATTTGTGGTCATGACTTCGCTTCCGCCAACGACTTGCCAATAGTGATGGGATTTAAAGATGCCTCCTACTAAGATTCTTAGTGTGGTTAGTACTGGTGTCTGAGAGGTGTCTTGAATCCATGGGTTGAGAAAAAGGACACTTGTGAGCATGTTTTGATATTTTGCTGCAAAATGTGATGCAAAGATACCTCCCATACTATGCCCAAGTATGTGGATTGCGGCTTCAGGATGGCGTTTGCGCATAGTAGTAACGATAAAATTGATATCTTCTACATAGGTATGATAGTTTTCGATATGCCCAGGCAGTCCTCCCGATCGTCCAAATCCTCGATGATCCATAGCATACACAGTCATGCCGCGAGCCGCCAATTTGTTGCCCATATCGATAAACCAGCCGCTATGCGCACCCAGACCATGCAGTATGAGGAGAATACCAGGGCTATCCGTTACCCAACTTCGTATGAAAATATGGCATCCATCTGATGTTTTGAGTATATCGGTTGCAGTTTTGATGGTGTCTGACTCGAGCATTTGACCCCAATCGCCTGGTGCGTCTGGCTGGTAGAGCATGAAGATCTCCTTTACAACTGAGCCAGTAAGTCGTTCAGCCTGTTGACAAACTTCACAGGATTCTCAAGCTGCTCACCCAGGCTCAGTATTGACTGATCAAAAAGAATCCAGGACCAATCTGAAAATCTCTGCTCGTCACTTTCGTCTTTCATCTTCAGAATGATAGGATGGTGTGGATTGATCTCCATAATTGGCTTCGAGGTTGGAACAGTTTGTCCAGCAGCCTTCAACAGACGCTCGAGGCCAGGATCGATGCCATATTCATCAACAACCAGGCAGGCTGGCGAAGAGGTCAGGCGAGTCGTCGTGCGTACATCTTTGACCTTTTCACCAAGAACGGTTTTGACATGCTCTACCAGGTCTTTGAACTCACCGGCGGTTTTCTGCTGTTCCTCCTTCTCCTGCTCATCCTCCAGTTTACCGAGGTCAACAGCGCCTCGTGAGACGGACTGGAATTGAATACCATTGAATTCAGAAAGCTCAGGCTCAAGAATATAATCGACTGGATCAGAGAGCAGTAAGACCTCGATGCCTTTCTTTTTGAATACTTCTAGCAGTGGGCTATCCTTAGCGGCAACGTAGCTATCGGCAATATTGTAGTAAATCTTGTCCTGACCTTCTTTCATGCGAGCAACGTACGTTTCCAAAGAGATATCCTGTGTCTCGTTGGCAGAAGCAGTCGAGGCAAAGCGCAATAGTTTGGCAATCGTTTCGCGATTGCCGGAATCTTCTGCAAGCCCTTCCTTGAATGCACGTCCAAATTCCTTCCAGAAGATGGCATACTTCTGCTCGTCATTGACCACCAGGTCAGTGAGCATGCCAAGTACCTTTTTGACTGCATTTGAGCGAATCATCTCAATGAGTTTATTATGCTGCAAAATCTCACGTGAGATATTCAACGGCAGGTCATTCGAGTCAACGATACCCCGTACGAAACGCAGGTAACCGGGTATCAGTTGCTCTGCATCGTCCATGATGAACACACGGCGTACGTAGAGTTTGACTCCGTGACGTCGTTCGCGATTCCACAGATCAAAGGGGGCTTGTGAAGGTATATAGAGTAGCAGGATATACTCGTATGCGCCTTCCATGCGGCTATGGACATATGTAAGCGGGTCAGTGAAATCGTGCCCGACATGTTTATAAAATTCGTTATACTCTTCCTGGCTGATTTCACTTTTAGGGCGCGCCCATAGCGCAGAGGCACGATTTACTTGCTCTTCCTCATCCTTCTCCTTCTCTTCGACCTTCATCATGATGGGGAACGTGATGTGATCGGAAAACTTGCGGATAATAGTACGCAGACGATGGCCATTGAGTAGCTCATCCTCGCCTTCACGCAGGTGCAACACAACTTCGGTTCCACGAGAGGGCTTTTCGATGGTCTCAATGGTGTATGCTCCCTGTCCATTCGATTCCCAAAGCACTCCATGTTGGGAATCAAGCCCTGCGTGGCGCGTTCTGAGGGTTACTTTATCAGCTACGATAAACGAAGAGTAGAAGCCAACGCCAAATTGACCAATCAGGTTGGCGTCTTTTTGCTGATCGCCTGTGAGTGATCTAAGGAACTCACGCGTTCCTGATTTGGCTATTGTACCGATATGTTCGATCACTTCTTCGCGTGACATTCCAATGCCGTTGTCATTGATGGTAATGGTGTGGGCATCTTTATCATAGGCGATGTGTATTTTCAGATCCGTATCGTTTTCATTAAGGGTTTCATCTGATAGTGCGGCAAAACGTAGACGGTCCAGAGCATCTGATGCGTTCGAGATGAGTTCGCGTAGAAATATTTCTTTGTTGCTGTACAACGAATGGATCATGAGGTCAAGCAGTTGTGTGACTTCTGCTTGAAATCCAAGCGTTTCTTTGTTCATGTCGACTGTCATATTCATACCTCCTCTATGTATGTTTATATTGAACTTTTGCAAAAGCTTGTTCCTTTGTTTGCGTTATGCATTATACACGAATTGATGGTTTGTGCTCAATATCATTGAGAGAGATTTGCTACAAATTGCTGTAACGTAACAAACCTCTTTTGAGTATTAAGGAATAGAGCGAGTTTATGCATTTGTTTACCGAGCATCCTGGCATCCTTTTTCTCTTGTAGTAGCGTTACATACAAGGTATACTAAAGCGCATGTATGTAACATACTCGTAGGTAACACCACCGGTGATAATCTCACGAGGGCTATCCGATGCCGAGAGCCGCACCCTACCTGCTGGCCTGGTCTAATGCTCACCAGAGCTACAAACTCTCTGGGAGAGCAAAAAATGAGATGCTTGACATCCTGCCGGAGAGCCGTGCCTGGTTTGTCTGGTTGGATGAGGCACCTTCCTTTACCTTCCAAGGCAAAGCCGGTTCCTACATTGCGCGTAAGGAGGCCAACCGACCAGGCCAGGGGTATTGGTATGCCTACATAAGAACTGGGAAGAAGCTGCTCAAGAAGTATGTAGGCAAGACCGACGACCTGACACTCGCACGCCTTGAGGACGTGGCGGGTGTGCTGCATGCTGATCGAGCCACTGCTGCTCGCACGCTCGAGCCTGCGCCATCACCACCTGCAGAGCACGAGATGGTTCTCCCACACATACACGCCGATGGAAGTCGGGTGGATACTCCGTTGGCCCCAACACCACACGCACCGTCCAACACGCACACTGATCCGTCCAACCTCTTGCTCGTCACCAAGTTACATATGCCCCGTCCACGTGCGCAGTTGGTTTCACGCTCTCACCTGACCGAGCGACTTCAGGAGGGCGTAGTGGGGGCACTCACCCTGCTCTCGGCACCTGCAGGATTCGGCAAAACGACCTTGCTTGCCCAATGGGTTACCCAGAGCGGCATGCTCGTCGCCTGGCTCTCGCTTGAGCCGGAGGACAATGAGCCCACACGTTTCCTAATGTATCTCATTGCCGCCCTGCAAACGCTTGACCCACACCTGGGCGCTCGCTCGCTCGCGAGGCTCAGCCTCCCACAGCCTGCAGAACCAGAGATCGTACTGGCCTTGCTGACCAACGACCTCATGCAATGGCAGGGAGAAGCCTTCGCGCTCGTGCTCGACGACTACCACGTGGTCGAGGCTCCGCCCATTCATCGTGCCCTGACGTTCCTCTTGGAGCACCTGCCTTCACAGATGCATCTCATCATCGCGACGCGCGCCGATCCGCCACTGCCACTGCCACGGCTGCGGGCACGTGGACAGCTGACCGAACTGCGTGCTGCCGAGTTGTGCTTTCGAACCGCTGAGGCCGACACTTTTCTCGAGGAGGTGATGGGGCTGCATCTTACGCCTGAAGACGTGGCTACCTTACAGACCCGGACGGAAGGCTGGATTGCTGGATTGCAACTGGCCGCGCTCTCGCTGCAGGGTCGACCCACTGTCTCCGACTTTCTCCCCACCTTCACCGGCAGTCATCGTTTCGTGCTAGATTACCTCTCCGATGAGGTGCTCTCCCGCCAACCCGCCTCGGTGCAGACGTTCCTGTTGCAGACCTCGATTCTGGAGCGCCTCTCTGGCTCGCTTTGCTACGCGGTCACTGGACTTGAGGGGAGCCAGGCCATGCTCGAGGCCCTCGACCGGGCCAACCTGTTTGTGACCGCCCTCGACGACGAGCGACAGTGGTACCGCTACCACCACCTGTTTGTCGACCTGTTGCGGAACCGACTGCACCAGGCTGTGCCTGCCCTGGTTCCCGAACTTCATCGTCGCGCCAGTACCTGGTACGAGCAGCATGACCTGATCGTCGAAGCGGTGCATCATGCGAGACTTTCTCCCGATGTCGAAGACATGTTCCGCCTGATTGAACAACACACGCACTCGCTTGCCTTGCGTGGTCAGGCTCACATGGTGCTGAACTGGCTGCATGCCCTGCCAGATGGACTCGTCCGGACGCACCCACGCCTATGTTTTTCCCAGGCGCTGCTGCTGTTATTCACCGGCCAACTGGCGGAGGCCCTGCTGCGTTCACAGGATGCTGAGCAGTCGGCGTCTCACATCTCCCCAGCCGGCGAGGCAAGGGCCTTCCTGAATCAGGTCACCACCGTGCAGGCGTACATCCTCTTCTTCCAAGGGGATCTTGCCACCAGCGTGGCCCTGGCAGAACAGGCCTCGGATCAACTCGTCGAGAAGCCGGTGCAAGTGCAAGAGGCTACCAGTCTAATTGCCGCCCATCGCTTGCTGGTCAGTGGAGATGTTAGGCGTGTTGAGGAGCAGCGCGTGGCTCGGTTCGCCTCTCCGCTTGAAGCTGGGAGTGATGTGCTTGCGATGGGTGTATTTGTGCACTTGACCAGCATCCTGCTGCAAGCTCGCCTGCTTCACCTCCAGGGTCGATTACGACGAGCAGCTGCTACCTTTGAGCAAATGGCACAGGTGCAGGCAGGACAAGAGGGAGCGCTCATCCATCCCGGCTACTGCTTTGGCCTGGGGGAACTCTGCTACGAATGGAACGACCTCGACGCGGCTGAACGCCTCCTGGAACAGGGGATGAAGGTGCTTCGTGGACCCCTGACGCTGGCTGCCGATTCCATCGCACAGGGCTACGCGACCCTGGCACGCCTGTACCAGGCACGCAACAAGAACACCAACGCACTGGCACTCGTGGAGGCGTTCGCGAGGCTTTCCGACGCCCGCCAGTTTGCTCCTGCGCAGCTGGACTTTGCCTCGGCAGTCCGCGCTCAGCTCGAGCTGATGGGTGGTCATCTCGCAGTGGCCGTACGCTGGACAGAAGCCAGTGGTCTCTCTGCCCTCGACGAACTGGCGTACCCACGTGAGCGGGAATATCTGATCTTCGCCCGGGTGCGCATCGGCCAGGGGCGCCTTGACCCGGCGGGCCCGTTTCTCTCGGAGGCCCTGCGTGTGCTGGAGGGACTGCGAGAGGACGCCGAAGCGAAAGCTCGCATGGGCAGTGCGCTGGAAATCCTCATACTGCAGGCGTTGGCGTTCTCTGCTCAGGGCAAGGGAACAGAAGCTCTTACCGTACTGGAACGTGCCCTCACGCTTGCTGAACCGGAGGGCTACATTCGCCTCTTCGTGGATGAGGGGGAACCAATGGTAGCATTACTGAGTCACGCGTACGCACGTGGTATCGCTCCTGACTATATCTCCACCCTCCTCTCGGCTGCAGGTTCACCGACTCTGGCTGCCCCCTCTCCCGCTGGTTCGCTCCTCGAACCGCTCACTGAGCGCGAACTCGATATCTTACGCTTGCTGGTGACGGGTCTGTCTAATGCCGCGATGGCGCGGGAACTCGTCATCACTGTCGGAACGGTGAAAAGCCACGTCAACCACATCTATGGCAAACTGGGCGTGAACAGCCGCACCCAGGCGATTGCTCGCGCCCACACATTGCAACTGCTCTAAGAGCCTGTAAAAAATGTAACAGGCACTTGAGGGCTGACGCTTCACGCTTCTTTCCCACATCGGCTCGTTTTGAAGAAAAGATGCTTGTATCTTAGCTTTATGTGTACTCTGCTAGGAAAGGTCTCTACTCTTTTGTACTCTAAGGCAGTTCTATATAGCCTTCTCCCATAAAATGGCACTGTCCGCCGACATACACACCTGCGATGTGTTCTCCTTCATGTTCAATTATTACCTGGATCAAACTTGGGCGGCCCATTTCAACGCCTTGTTCGCCGATGATCTCCACGGTTCTGCCGGAGGTCACTCTCTCATGGCACACAAGATAACATCCCAACGGCCCATGTGCAGCGCCTGTGGCCGGGTCTTCAGCGATCCCCATAGCGGGAGCAAACATGCGGCTATGTACCGTTGGGCCTGCTCTTTCAACTTCTTGTGTGAACGTGAAGAGGTGGGGAGTTTCAAAGTCTCGCAGGACGCGTTCCCACACATCCCGGCGAAATCGTATGGTTCGCATCGCAGCCAGGCTTTTGACCGGCACAAAGAGGAATGGCACTCCACAAGAAACGACTTCAAGTGGGAGAGTAGCGTCAAGATCTGCCTGGTCAAGTGAAAGCATCTGAGCGATAGCTGCTCTCTCGGAGAACTCTGCACCGAAGGTGGGCAGCGGTTGGCGCATCTGGATCGACTGGATATGACCTGCCTGCACTTTGAGAATCACCGTAATGATGCCTACACCCTCTTCAAACATAAGAGTTGTTTCCGGCTCGGTCGCCTGAATAAGATGCTTATGGGCCAGGACAAAGGCCGTCCCTATCGTAGGGTGACCTGCCATAGGCAACTCAATGGCAGGCGTAAAAATGCGAACGTGGTAATCATGAGCTGGGTCGTGTGCTGGAAGTACGAAACTTGTTTCCGAGAGGTTGAGTTCCTTGGCGAGCGCTTGCATCGTATCAGTGGAAAGGTTTTGCGCATCTGTAAAAACGGCGAGCGGATTGCCGCCAAAGGCGCGATTAGTAAAGACATCAACCAGACAATACTGAAGCTTTCTCATTGCATTTCCTTGATCGTAGGTCGGATTTTTTTGTAGTGTTCCACTGCTTTGTTGACTGCTGTCGTGGCTCTAGTGTAATAGGAATGCTGGTATCACGTCAAGGAAAGTTTTGCTCCCGTGAAAATCAACCCCACAATCTACCCTTCGATAGATGTCGCCCTGCCTGGTTGAGCTGCATACTGAGGATAGTGCTGATGAAGCGTCAGACACATGTCAAGAAGGAAGAACCATGAACAGAGCGTCTTTTATACACGCCTCCAACACTTACGTGGCGATAAATCGACACTCTACAGTAGACCCCGATTTATCGAGGGGCGAGCGAAGCGAGGAGGCGTGAAATGAACTGGTATGAAATTCGCGTCCAGGGGCGCCTTGACCAACGCTGGTCGGAGTGGTTCGAAGGACTCGCAATCACCTACGACACCGACGAGAACACGGTGCTGCGCGGTCCCCTCGTTGATGAGGCAGCGCTCCACGGGGTGTTGATCAAGGTACGTGACCTGGCCTTGCCGCTGTTGGCAGTGAACCGGGTTGCCAACCTGAGCGCGGGGCTGGAAAGCCACGTAGCGAAGCCGAAGACAGGAGATTCGGTGGAACAAACGGAGCGGCCTGGTAAAAACTATCGATTATGAAACAGTACATAAAGGGATCATCACCGATTCTGCTTTCCGAAAGGTTGATGTTATGGACAAGAAACGCATTGCAACGCTCTTCCTGATCGTGCTCATGGATACGGCGGGGGCGACTGCCATTGTTCCCCTCATCCCAGTCTACGTCCTCGCGCAATTTCACGCCACGCCTTTTCAGGCGGGCCTGCTCCTTGCAGCGTACTATGCTGCACAGGTGCTGGCGGCACCGTGGCTGGGCAAGCTGTCCGACCGCTTTGGCCGAAGGCCCATCCTGCTGCTGAGTCAAGCTGGGACGATCGTTTCCTACCTCCTGATTGTCTTTGCGATTCCATTGGGCGCGCTGCTCGATCACGCCGGCCTGCCTCTTGGTGTAGCCGGAGGGCTCGTCGTCATCTTCCTGGCACGTATTCTGGATGGTGTGACCGGGGGCAACGTCAGTGTGGCGCAAGCCTATGCCAGTGACATCAGCACGCCAGAGGAACGCACACGTGCGCTCGGCCTGGTAGGCGGCGCCTTCGGGCTCGGGTTTATCCTGGGTCCTGCCCTGGTCGGGCTGCTGGCGCTGCTGGCTCCGACCACCCTGGTTGCTCCACTTCTGGGTGCTGCTCTGGTGAGTGGGGTGACGCTGCTGCTCACCCTGCTGTGGCTGCGTGAGCCGCTACGCCGCAAAGACGGCAAGGATATGGACGCACAACCAGCCAAAGGCGTGCCTCTCGCACAGGTGCTTAGGAGCTTCCCGGTGCTGCTGGTGCTGGGTATAGCATTGCTGATGACATCCTATATGGCTGCCCTGGCGGGCACGTTCTCGATGTACAGCAGCCGGGTGCTGTTTGCAGGTCAGCCGGCAGACGTGGTGGTGCGGAACGTCGGCCTGATCATGACAGTATTGGGTCTGGTGCAGGTGCTCGCGCAGGTCTTCCTGCTCAAGCCGCTGGTAAGCCGCCTGGGCGAACGCAAGCTGGTGCTGTTGGGCAGCCTCTTGCAGCTCGTGAGCGCCGTAGGCCTCTTCACCGTCTCTGAACTTGGGGCCGTCATCGTGTTCGTGGTCGTCTTTGCCCTTGGCTACGGGATCAGCTCGCCAACCCTGCAATCGCTCATGACACGCTTCGGACCTGAACAGATGGCTGGCCGCCTGTTGGGTGTGTTCCAGTCGGTCTCCAGCGTGGCCTTCATCCTGAGTATGCTGTGGGGGACCTATGTGTTCGACTATGTGAGCCCTCGGGCGGTCTTTGCAGTGAGCGCTGTGTTACTGGCGCTGGCCGTGGTAGGTAGCGTGGGTATTATACGCTACAAGCCCACGCGCGAAGCAGCCGGGTCAATTGGCTCATTGGTAGAGACCACAACGGATATGGCGCCAACGATTCAATTAGAATCGGGCCATTTGACAGAACTGAACTAACCATCAAACAAGAAGGGGATGGGCCAATTCCTCCCAAACAATTGCAAGCGTCTGCATCTTCAAACGGAGATCGTCGAATACAGGTTAGTCGGGGACAACCTGGAACTGCTCCAGCAACTCCAGGTGCGGTCTCCCAGGGAATAAACAGCACAGAAAAAGGAGCAAACGATGAACACGAACAACAAAACCATTCTGGTCACAGGTGCAACAGGACAGCAAGGGGGCGCGTCTGCGCGTCATCTCCAGACTAGAGGCTGGAGCGTGCGGGCGCTCACCCGCGATCCCTCTACCCCTGCTGCGCGAGCATTGGTAGAACTGGGTATCGAGGTAGTTCAGGGTGATCTGAGCGACCGCCCATCGCTCGATCCAGCGCTCGAAGGTGTCTACGGGGTGTTTAGTGTCCAGGCATATCTGCCAAAGAACCCTACCCGCGAGGTGGCCATGGGCAAAACCCTGGTAGAGGCCGCCAAAGCAGCGGGCGTAGCGCATTTCGTCTACAGCTCTGCGGCGGGCGTTGATCGCCATACAGGGGTCGTCGAACAGGAAAGCAAGTGGGAGATTGAGCAATACATCCACACGCTCGGACTGCCAGACACGATCCTGCGACCGACCTCCCTGATGGAGAACTACTCCAACATCTCTCCCTTACGTCAGGCGATCGTGGCAGGAACCTTGATGTACGGGTTGCCAGCTGAGGCCAAAATGCAGTATATCGCGACTGACGACATTGGTGCTTTTGTCGCGATTGCCTTCGAGCGCCCGCAGGAGTTCGTGGGCAAGGCGCTGGAACTGGCAGGGGATGAACTGACGATGGCACAGACGGCGGAGGTGTTCAGCCGGGTGATGGGACGGCCCGTTCGCTATATCGGGATGCCACTCGAGCAGGTACGCAGCTTTGATTCGAACCTGGCCGCGTTAAGCGAATGGGTGATCAATGTGGGCTATCGAGCGGATATTCCATCCCTGCGAGCTATGTACTCCACCATGATGACCTTAGAAACGTGGCTGCGCAAGACGGGCTGGGAGCAGGTTGCACAGTAAAATGAGGTAGGACCTTGAACGAGGCTCTAGGGATCGATGACAGCGAGGCCCAGGCGCTGCCGCCAGCGCATAGCATCTGAGCACGGCACTTTTTCTCTCAGGAGGAACAACACAATGAACCCTCAATCCACTCCATCTTACGAGAAACAGCCACGCGATGCGGCCTATTGGGCGCAATATGCTGCAACGTTGAAGGTGGCTAGAGCGCCGACGGGAGCGCTCAATCTGAATGTGGAAGGTCGCCGGGCGATGAGTCCCTTGCAGGGCTTCGGCCAGATGTGGCAGAAAACCTTTCGCATTCGTCTGAATGGCACTCAGGTCAAGCCAACCGAGGTCATCAAAACATGGAAGGAGCGCTTCCCGACGTTCTGGCCGAAGTGGGACCATTTCTACAAACCGCTGACCGGCATTGCTCCTGGGGAGGTGGCCCTTATCAACATGGTGCTTCCTGGAGATATCCCCCACGGTCTCCCGCTCTCCACTGGTGTGCTAGTGCTCTATGCTGACGAGGAGTCCTTCACGTTCATGAACCCGGAAGGACACATGTATGCCGGCTGGATCACCTTTAGCGCCTATGAAGAGGATGGCTGTACTGTAGCTCAGATCGAGGTACTCGTGCGTGCCAACGACCCGGCCTATGGACTGGGCTTTCGCCTGGGGGCCTCCCGCTCAGAGAACAAGTTCTGGCAGTACACGCTCACCGCGATGGCAGCGCACTTCGGAGTGGTAGAACCGGTGCAGACGCACATCGTCTGCATCGATGCAAGTGTCCAGTGGTCGCAATTCTGGAATATCTGGCAGAATGCAGCCATCCGGACGTTCCTGTACCGCATGCTGACACAGGTACGCTGGGTGCTCAAATACGTCAGCCGCGGGGCATCAACAAAAGGAACACACTAGATGGCTGAACCAGTGGGACAAGCGGAAGAGACACTGTTCAGGAAGCAATCCTTGCCATGCCCCTTGAGAAACCGAGGAGGTCCACCATGAAACCATGGGAGGACGAAGAGAAACGTGTGAGAACGGTACATTTTTCACAAGAAAGGAAGAAACACAACATGACTTCTATCACAACAACGTCGCAATCCGCGACAAGTCCGACCAGAAACAAACTAGACCTCTACGCCCGCTGGGGGCTATGGGCACTGCTCGTATGGGCGGCGCTCCTGGTCTACGGTACTCTGACCCACCAGCCAGATCCTACAACCGACTTCCCCGGGTACGCGAGCTATATCACCACCACCGAGTTCCTGATCAGTCACCTGGTGGCCAGCATCTTCGGTGCAGCAGTCGGTACTCTCGGCCTCATCGCACTGTTCGTAGTCCTCTGCAAGGGACGGGCAGCGCCCCTTGCGCTCTGGGCGCTCGTGATGGGGATCATTGGCAACACGCTCGTCACATCAGTTTTCGGCGTCGCGGCCTTCGCGCAGCCAGCGATTGGACACGTCTATCTCGCCGGGCACATGACTGAGGCAGTTGCGCTCAACAATGACGTCTACGGGCCAGCACTGTTCGCCACGGCCCTGGCCGGGATCTTGCTCTTGACGATCGGGATCGTCTTGTTCGGCGTGGCGGTTGTCCGCTCCGGCTCCTTGCCAAGGCTGGCAGGCATCGGTTTTGCGCTGGGCGGCGCGGCATTCACAGTACTCGGCATCCTTTTCTCTAATTTCCTCCAGCCTCTTGGAGCCACCCTCATGGCCGCCAGTGCTGTTTGGATTGCAATCGCCGGATGGCGGATGCCGAGTCAGTAAGGACCTCCTTCTTCGGAGGCTACGGCCAGAGAAGCTTCCTGCCCATCGTCATCGGAGTGGTGTTGTTCCTCATCTTTACGAAGGGCCGTCTCTCGTACAAATCGGATCGCGTATTGCAGTCAGCTGGGTCACTGCGACCAACGTTTGAAGGTGTAGAGTGGAGGCGCAGCTCTTGCAGTCGCGACCCGAAAAGGCAAAGCATATGGAAATACGTCCATGATAAACGAACAGCAACGTCTCCGGAATGAACAGTACTGGTCATTTTTCCAGGGCATTTACTAGTCGAATCTACGGTGCTAATTGATTCATTCTGGCATATAGTTTGTATAGAGATTGTCCTAACATTTAGGTTACTCAAGGGAAAAGAAGGCATAATGGAACAAACAATTACAGAGAAAAATATTGCTAGCATGCTCTCAAATCAGATGGCTGATGCTGTTGAGCGTGTTAGTTCGGCGTTGGTACTTGTTAATGGACGTCAAGGGCGTCCGGCAAGCGGTATCGTCTATGCGCAGGACCTGGTTTTGACGGCTGATCATGTGCTCGAACGCGAAGACGATCTGACGATTGAGACACATGATCAACGTACACTCCCAGCGCAATTTGCTGGACGTGATCTGGGGACAGACCTGGCACTATTGCGAGTGGCTAATCTTGGACTCAACCCTGCTGTTAAAGCAACTGAGCAAGCACGAGTCGGTCAACTTGTGTTGGCAGTTGGTCGATCATCGAATGAAGGGCCTATGGCAAGTGTTGGTATAGTTAGCGCCGTTGGTGGGCCAATTCGGATGCCCCAAGGCGCGACGCTTGAACGATATATCCGAACTGATGCGATTCCTTATCCGGGATTCTCAGGTGGGCCGTTAATTGACACCGAGGGGGCTGTGTTGGGAATCACGACCACGGGGCTGGTGAACAGTGCGACGCTGGCGATTCCGTCAGATATTGCATGGGATATCGCGGAGACCCTGGCACAGCAGGGCTTTATCAAGCGAGGTTACCTGGGCATTAGCAGCCAACTGGTACAGTTACCAGAGGCGCAACGCGATGGAAGAACAGAAGACCATGGTCTGCTTATCGTACAGGTTGACGAGGGTAGCCCGGCTCAAAAAGGTGGTTTGATGCTTGGAGATATTCTAGTAGCGCTCGATAACCATCCACTCAAGGATGCAGAGGATCTACGGTCACTACTTTCGGGTGATCGCGTCGGAAAAACCATTCCGATCGAAGTCAATCGCGGCGGCAAACTCCAGACATTACAGGTAACAGTTGGTCAGCGAAGCTAACTAAGGATAAAACACTATGACAACAACGGAAGCAGGGACAGGCGCAGAGGCAGGACGACCGCAAGGTTTGTCCCTATTAGCATTGAACAATGCTTTTTCTTCTGGCCTTGGAGAGATGATCGAACAGGCGCAGGCTAGCGTTGTACAGGTGCGGCGAGGAGATCGTGGGGCAGGGACTGGCGTGATATGGCAGACAAACGGTGGCATCATTACGAACCACCATGTAATTGCCCATACTGGATCGAAGACCCTGGTAGAACTACGAGATGGTCAAATACTAGAAGCTCAGATAGTTGACAGTGACCCAACATTAGACGTGGCATTGCTCAAAGTTCCAGCCTACAATCTGACTGCAATACCTGTGGCTGATTCTACGAAGTTGCGCGTTGGCGAATTAGTTTTCGCAATAGGGCATCCCTGGGGTCAGCGCGGTGTCGTTACCGCAGGCATTGTCAGCGCTTTGAGTAAAGTGAAAATGCGCAATAGCAATCGGCAATTGGAGTATATCAAGTCTGATGTACGACTCGCTCCAGGTAATTCAGGTGGCCCATTGATTAATGCGCAGGGCCATGTCATCGGCATCAACGCAATGATCATGGGCGGGGATCTTTCAGTTGCTATCCCAAGTACTGTCGTCAGCACCTGGATAGCGCAGTTACCTCAGGCGCGCATCACCCTCGGTGTGCAAATACAGCCTACCGAGTTGCCATCCGATATACGCCAGGAGCTTGCGAACGAACAAACGTTGGGTTTGCTTGTGGTAGGTATCATTGAAGGTGGACTGGCAGAGCATGCGAATCTACTTGTCGGTGATGTACTAATTGACATTGAGAACACGGCATTAAGTGACGCGGCAACATTACGTGCAGTGTTAGCCCAAAGCAGTTCCAAGGAAATGGTACACTTGCGCGTGTTAAGGGGCGGCAAAGTGCAGGATATCGAAATAACGTTACATATACGGGAGCAGGCTGCATGATTCGCGTTTTCGTCATCGCACCGACACCGATGATGCGCGTGGGTTTGAGCACGATACTGACAAATCAAGATATGCAGGTGGTTGGCGAGGCGACAATGCTTGCCGAGTCAACCATCGAGCTATCTGGTATCGATGTTGTCGTTTTAGCCGAGGAAGAGTTACTGGAGGACCTACAACGCCATGTTGCAGAGGAGCCTGCACCTGCTCTCGTCGTGTTATCCAGCAACAATACTCGGCTCCCAGCCATACTAAACGCGCTCTCGCCTCAAGGTTGGGGAGTTGTGCAGCCTGATGCTTCTACAGCACAACTTCAAGTAGCTGTGATGGCTGCTGCTCAGGGCCTGCGAGTGATTCCGAATGTGTATGATTCGCAACCGAATAATCATGCATTGCGACCAGGCAACCACAGACCGGATGAACGTTCGCTGGGCAAACGTCAACAGGGCGACCACGAGGGCCGCTCCTACATTTCAAGGGATTTTGAGATAGACAACATTGATGTTGTTTTGCCAGATGAAGCACTTACGGCTCGCGAACGCGAAGTATTGGAATTGCTCAGTCGCGGGTTACCTAATAAACTGATCGCACGCAGACTTCAGATTAGCGAACATACGGTCAAATTTCATGTCTCTTCAATATATGCTAAACTAGGAGCAAGTAGTCGCACTGACGCTGTTAGTCGAGGAGTCCGCAGGGGTTTAATTACCCTTTAATAGGTTGTGTATACGTCCTAATTTACCATATCAATAAGAAGTGTGCGCAACAGGGATGCCGAATAAGTTCTGCATAGAATTAAATCTGGATAGCGGAACATGCGCCAAAGGCCGATAAATCGGCGATGGGCACGATAAATCGGCCCCTACGGAGGTCGAGTTATTTCGTTAAGGTGTCTCGCTGACCTGTTAAGGAGCTTCGCAGTTTGTAACATTTGTAGCGTTTGTATCACTTGTATCACTTGTTGCGTTTGTATCAGCAATCTTAAGAGATGATAGATTGCTGTTGAAAGGCGGGATGCGATGGGTGATCTCTGGCGCGCACTCGGATACTTGCGGAAGTACTGGCTTGTAACATTAGGGGCTTTCGCCAGTTTACTGGTCGTCACGCTTACAAGCTTGATTACCCCACAGATTTTACAGGTGCTGATTAATCGTGGCATCAGCGCTAGCAACCTCAGTGTGATTTTATATGCCTCGCTGCTCATACTGCTTGTAGCAGGCATTCGAAACCTCTTCACATTCACGCAGGGATTTTGGAGCGAGAAAGCCTCACAAAGCGCAGCCTATGAGATGCGTAACGCAATTTTCGCCCGCCTTGAAAATCTCAGCTTTAGCTATTATGATCAGGCGCAGACGGGACAATTGATGACCCGCGTAACGAGTGATGTAGATACGGTGCGCAACTTCACCGGTAATGGACTGCTCCAGCTCGTGAATGCGATTGTAATGCTATTTGGAAGCGCAATCATTTTGCTTCTTACGAACTGGCGCCTGGCATTAATTGTGCTTACAATAGTTCCAGCCGTTTTGAGTATCTTCTTATTTTTCCTACGCAGGATAGGTCCACGCTTCCGCCTGGTGCAACAAAAGCTGGGCAACCTCAATACCATTCTACAGGAAAATCTGGCAGGGGTACGTGTAATCAAGGCATTTGTACGCGAGCCATATGAAGTGGCACGTTATCGTAGCGCAAATGATGACTTACTGCAAGAGAATCTGACAATTGTGCGAGGCACATCTTTGTCTTTCCCCCTTATCTTTTTTATTGCCAATCTCGGCACACTCGCTGTAATCTGGTTCGGCGGCGCTCAGGTAATCGGAGGACAGCTTAACATTGGAGAATTAGTTGCCTTCAACTCATACCTGACCTACCTGCTGATGCCCGTTTTTGTCCTTGGCAGTACGCTAACATCAATTACACAGTCGGCTGCTTCTGCTCATCGTGTGTTCGAGGTAATTGATACTCCTATTGATGTAGCAGATAAACCTGATGCTCTTGCCTTGACCCATCTCCATGGCCGAGTCGTGTTTGAGGATGTTTCTTTTCGTTATGCTGGCAGTGAGTTAATGACGCTGACCAATGTCTCATTCGTCACGGAACCAGGTCAAACAGTTGCAGTCCTGGGAAAAACCGGTTCGGGCAAATCCTCGATCATTAATTTGATCCCACGTTTTTACGATGTCACAGATGGGAAAGTGATGGTTGATGAATACGATGTGCGTGATGTGACACTCGTAAGTTTACGTTCACTAATTGGAATTGTGCTGCAAGAGACAAACCTCTTCAGTGGCACAATACGAGAAAATATTGCGTATGGCCTTCCAGGCGCGACTCAGGAAGAGATCGAAGCCGCCGCAAGAGCTGCTCAGGCACACTCGTTTATCACTAACTTTCTCACTGGCTATGAAACTGTCGTGGGTGAGCGTGGCATAGGATTAAGCGGTGGTCAGAAGCAACGCATTGCCATCGCTCGCGCGCTCCTTTTAAATCCCGCGATATTAATCTTAGATGACAGTACATCAGCAGTAGATGCGGAGACAGAATATCAAATTCAGCAAGCCTTACAAACCTTGATGGAAAACCGTACATCTTTCATTATCGCGCAACGGATCAGCACTGTTCGCAATGCCGACCTGATTTTACTCATAGAGGGAGGACGACTCATAGCACAGGGAACACATGAAGAATTGCTGCGAAGCAGTTGCCAGTATGCTGAGCTACTCGAATCACAACTGCTCAGTGATAAAGAAGCAGCAGCTATTGCGTAAGCGTCTTTATCTTTTCATGGAGAATATATGAATCAGCGAGTAGGCGCGGATCAGATAGCGCATATATATGGTTCGGGAAGAGTGGATGGGCAGGAGCGTATTCAAAGTGGTACGCTGCTGCTTAGATTGCTGCGCTATCTCACGCCTTTTCGCCTGCAACTCCTGGGCGCACTTGTACTGATTATCATCTCTGCGCTGGTACAAGCTATAGGACCAGCGCTGATTGCTCGTGCAATCGATGTGAATATTACACAAAAAGATCTTCAAGGTCTGACCATGACGATGCTACTATTACTCGGCGTTTATGTAGTCGGTCTAGCGTCACAGTCTGCTCAGGTGTACCTGATCGGCTGGATTGGTCAGAGATTCCTGGCACAACTGCGTGTCCAGATTTTTGACAAAATACAATCGCTTCCCCTGGCATTTTTTGACCAGAATAAAGCAGGTGATTTGATGTCACGACTGGTGAATGATATCCAGACGATCAATCAATTGCTCAGTCAGGGTATTACACAGGTCATTGGTAGTGTGTTTTCACTGGTTGGCATTATCATAGCCATGATGGTATTGAGCTTGCCCCTCGCAGTGGCCAGCTTTCTAGTTTTGCCTGTAATGATCTGGGTAACTGTTTTATTTGCTCGACGTTCTGGCGTTGCCTTCCGCAAAACTCGTACTGTGCTAGGTATCGTCTCTTCAGAATTAGAAGAGGAGCTTGCAGGCGTGCGAGTAGCCCAGGCATATAATCGAACAGAGGCAAATATTCAGCACTTTGCTGAACATAACGCGGCTAATCGAGACGTAAATGTACAAGCCGTGATTGTAACTTCAGCTTTTACACCATCCATTGATATGCTAAGTACACTAGCAACAGTTATCGTAGCAGCATTCGGTGGTTGGCTGGTCGTCAGTCACAAAATTCAAGTTGGAATTGTAGTAGCGTTTTTCATCTACGTGCAGCAGTTCTTCCGCCCAATCCAGATCATCAGCAATATTTATACACAGATGCAGAGTGCATTTGCTGGCGCTGAACGCATCTTTGATCTGATTGATACACCACTGCAACAGAAAGATAGTCCCGAGGCACAGATACTACCACCAATAGAAGGACGCGTCGTTTTCGACCATGTCAATTTCAGCTACGCTGCCAAGCCTGATCCCACGAACCTGGTGCTACATGATATCAACCTGGTGGCCGAGCAAGGGCAGACCATCGCGCTAGTAGGAGAAACAGGCGCAGGTAAATCCACTATGGTCAACCTGATCCCACGTTTCTATGATGTCACAAGCGGTAAGATGCTGATTGATGGATTTGATACAAGCGAGGTAACGCTTGCAAGTCTACGACGGCAAATTGGATTTGTCCAGCAGGATACTTTTCTTTTCTTTGGCACAGTAGCTGATAATATTCGTTATGGACGCCTTGATGCCACAGATGCTGAGGTGGAAGAGGCAGCTAAAGCCGTGAGCGTACATGATTTCATTCTTGCTCTACCCGATGGCTACAAGACTAAGTTGGGTGAACGCGGAACCGGGCTGAGCCAGGGCCAGAGGCAGTTAATTGCTTTTGCCCGTACTGTGCTGGCCGATGCGCGCATTCTGATACTTGATGAAGCCACATCTAACATCGATACCTATACGGAAGGCCTGATTCAGAATGCGCTGAAGCGACTGCTTCAAGGTCGCACATCCTTTATCATCGCGCACCGCCTTTCAACAGTGCGCTACGCCGACCTGGTGCTTGTGGTTGATAAAGGGCAGATTGTCGAACGGGGTACTCATGACGAGTTACTGGCATTGGGTGGGCGTTATGCTGAATTGTATCAACGCCAATTCCCGTAGTCGCAGGCAAAAACCGGCTAGCAATCATTCATAGTTACTGCGAACACAGCTCAACTTGCTTGACACACTCTCTATACTCTTCTACAATTCCTCATATCATAGAGAATAGACATAGGGGAACAAGAACAATGTCTACGTATACAGCCGCAGCAGCCAACTATCGTCGTGAGCTAGGTGGGGGACTCCTTCAGCGTTGGTCTACTCCAGAGGATACAGAAAATATTGCCCAGTTGTGCGGTATGGTCTTTCGCGACAAAGAGGATGAGCCGCTCAATATTCATGCGATAGCGAGTGTGCGACGTCATATGAGTGGAGACTTTCCATTGATGGGGCCTGCCGACTACGCAGTGATAGAGGACACAGCCAAAGAAGGCAATCCTCTCGTCGCCTGCACTTGCCTGTGGCGACAGGAATGGGAGTACGAAGGCATTGCCTTTGGAGTTGGGCAACCAGAATTTGTTGTTACTCACCCTGACTATCGCAATCGCGGACTCATACGCAAGCTATTTGAGATGTTGCACGCGCGGAGCGAATCAGAAGGACACCTTGCACAGGCGATTACAGGTATTTTATACTTCTATCGTCAATTTGGCTACGAGTATGCGCTGGAATTGGAAGGGCGCAGAGTCACCTATCTTTCACTCATCCCCAGGGCGCTGGAATCTACTCCTGAGCCTTATTCGCTACGAGCAGCGACACCCGAAGACATTCCTCTGCTATTGGAGTTGTATAATCGCCAGCGTTCAGCGAGCATGATCTGGGCCATCCTTTCAGAACGCTTCTGGCGCTATCAGATCAAAGAGGAAAAGGATCCGAGCGTCAGTGGCAAGCAAATGTGTGTGAGAATGATCGTTGACGATGCAGGCAAGGTACAAGGGTATCTGATGCTAGCAACCAGGCGCTGGGGTAAGAGTCTTGATGTCTATGCACTGAACATCGCGGCCGGTATCAGTTGGCAAGCGGTGATGCTACCACTTTTGCGAGCGCTGCAAACCTACGGGATGCAGATACCAGCAGTTGGGTCTGATGTTCCACCACTGCATGAAATAAGCTTTTTGCTCGGAAGCGCACATCCTGTTTATAAGGTGCTAGGTGAGACCCTGGCCCCATTCTATGAACCACCTTATGCGTGGTATGTGCGCGTACCAGATGTGCTGGCATTCATTCGCCATATTGCTCCTGCCTTAGAGAAACGTCTTGCAAACTCTGCGGCAGCATTCTACACAGGCGAACTCACGCTTGACCTCTTCCGTGGTGGCATGCATATGGTCTTTGACAAAGGACACATCACACGCATTGAACCATGGCGGGCACCAGTCTATAAAAACACTGCAGATGCAAGTTGTCCCTCGCTCGTTTTTTTGCAACTGCTCTTCGGATATCGCAGCCTGGATGAACTACGCTACGCCTTCCCTGATGTGCGGGTAGAGAACAGTAACGCAGAAGTGTTACTCAACGCACTTTTCCCAAAGAAATTTTCCTGGGTCCCAGGGTGATGCTGGGTGGGGCAAGCTCATCCTGCGATGAGAGACGAATCGGCCCTCCAGTGTCATCCTGAGCGTCAGCGAAGGATCTCGCGCGATGGGCAACGAGATCCTTCGCTGACGCTCAGGATGACATTGCTTCGCTCAGGATGACACTGGCTCGCTCAGGGTGATGCGGGAGTATTTTTCTGATTAAGGTGTTGGATTACTTCAGACAATCTTGATTGAGCGCGCTCAAGCGCTGGCATTGACAGGGTAACATTGCTTCCAAGACGTAATTCTTCAGCCTTTGAAAGCATCTCCCATAGTGCGGTTTCACGTTCAAACGGCGAGTTCGCATGCTCTGGAAGACAAAGTAGACTGGTTGATAAGCGAAGGCGGAGGGACTCTGGAGGCTCACCAAACACAGAACCAGGCAAGGTTGCGATATTCCATTCTTCCAATAAATAGTGCACCAGTTCTGTACCTGTTTTGATGCCCATTGTGGCGAGTGAAGAACGCCACAAAGAGAAATCCGGATAGAGGTAGAACCCACCCGCTGGACGCGGACATGGAACATCAAGATCAGCGAGTGACTTGTAAAGGCGATCAGCCAGATAACCATGGACAAGCGCCGACTGATGCACATATTGCTCTATTGATTCATCGGGTGAGTAGGCAACGATAGCAGCTTCCTGAACAGGTGTGGTAGTGGATGACCATATTTCGCTTGCCAGGCTACGTAGTGCAACCATCGCCATTGTACCCGCTTCCGTTGGAGGTAGAGCCGCGTAACCGAGCCTCCAACCGCCTGCCGAGAAGGCTTTTGAGAGTCCCCCGGTCACGATACAGCCTTCAGGATAAAAAGAGGCAGGTGAGACATGTTCACGCCAACCATGGGCAAGCTCGGCATAAATTTCGTCGCTAATGAGTGTTATACCCTCTTCACGAGCCCAAAGAGCAAGAGCTTCCACGTCAGTGTGCTCAAACATGCTACCAGTGGGATTGCTGGGTGAATTTACGATCAGAATACGCGGATTAGCCCCATCTCTGTGAGCTTGAAGCATTGCCTGAGATAAAGCATGTGGGGTGAGACGATGACAATCGACTGAATCAGTCTCTACTCCGATTACTTTTCGGCCTGCCAGTCGAGCCTGTGGGGCATAGCTGACCCATGAGGGAACTGGCAAGAGCAAATCCCCTTCGAGCACCTGAAGCAGAGCATAGAGTAATGGTTTACTTCCCGGAGCAACAATAATCTGATCAGAGGAAAACTCCAATCCTCGCTTGCGTGCCAGGTACTCCGCAATGGCCTGGCGTAATTTTGGTAGCCCCAGCACAGGCGCATAGCCAGTATGTTTTGCTGCTTTAGCCAAAGCCGTGGCTAACAGGGGATGTAGAGGAAACGAAGCTTCTCCAAAGCCAAGATGAATAGTTTCATGCCCTGCTGCACGCCGCTTCGCAACAGCCTCATTCATAGAGAGGGTTGCAGAAGTGGCAAGGGTTTGTGCTCCTGATACCAGTTGAATGGGGGGTTGTTTTACGATTGGTAAAGGGTTGTCATATCCTCGTGTATCGCCGGAATAAATGGTACTCATAGTTGTTCTCCTTGTTTCCTCTCTCTTGATCTCTGGTACACATTCTCTCAGGCATACCATCATTCTTCAATGTGTCAAGTGACTCGCCGCCTGCGGTGGCGAGTCGAATTGTCATGAAACAAGTATACACGAACACATATGAATACTATTGAGGACCGGGGCTACCTGAGTTCTCAAGTCGTTCACGCATATTCTCGAACGTAGCCGCATCTATTTCGCCTCGCGCATAGCGCTGGCGCAGTATCTCCATTGCCGAGAGCTGAGATGGTGGCGACCCAGGGGTAAACCTTGGAGGTACCGGGTTATATGTCGGAGGCATATGTAAATGTCTGCCTCTAGTGCTGAACCAGCGTATCATTCCGCAGATCAGTAGACCTAATAAAACTAACCAGAAAATCCGGCCCAGAAACAGAAAAGGCAGTAGTAAACCGGGGCCATGCCCAAATCCCATCATCATGGGGATCCTCTCTTTCTTTCAAGAAACTACTTTTGTTATGGCGATATTCTTGTGCAAAGCCATGTATGGTTTTGTTGCATAATGCATCATATGATATCACCATTTATCATATATACGTTAAGTTTATGCTCTGGGTTATGAGACCCGTCACGGGTTAGTCTGTTATTGCACAAACTGACGGAGAAGGAGCACCGGGCAGGGAGCATGATCCAGGACAAAACGAGCTACATGTCCAACCGACTTTGGCCCAAGAGTTGGTCCACCAAAGGCTGGTGAGCGAGGACAGATGATGATCAAGTCGGAATGCCACTCAGACGCGCATTGAATGATCTCTTGTTCTGGCCTTCCTTCACGCGAGAGCGTTTCCGCCTGGGGCAGGTAACGTAAGCCTTCTTGCAAGATATCCTGTGCCGCACTTACCTCTGCACTCTGAATTTTCTCCTGCAATGGTCCGCTCGGATGGCGTGGGCGCAAAAGCCCTTCGCGTTTTCGCTCGATCTCGTGATGAGGGCCAGTGTCTGTGACATACAGCAGTCCAATGGTGCGCTCATCAGCAGTTATCAACGTAGAGAGTGCTCGACTTATGTGTTCGATATTTGTACCATCCAGACAGCAAAGAATGCGCATAGACTTCTTCCTATACAAGCGGTAGCCAGATCACTACAGCTCCTGTAACAAGCATCAACGGGGTGACCAGGATGCCCACTTTGAAATAGTCCAGGCCTGACACCTCGATGTTCCGCTGACGAAGGATGAGCAACCAGAGAATCGTAGCCAGTGAACCTACAGTCGTTAGATTTGGTCCAAGATCACAGCCAAAGATGGTCGCGGCTATAAAACCCTGTTGGATTGCAAGCAGCAATGATATAGGCTACTGCTACCACTAGAAGGATAACACACGTATAGCGAAAGTATGTCTGGTGCTTCACTGTTTCCTGAAGCACAGGCAAACGCTTGATGTCAAAGTGACCGCGTAACTGCCTGCGATAGAGTAAATAGAAGACTCCGGTATTGATGCCGATTACAAGCAGTGAAGGCAAAAAGAGCAAATGCAGAAAGGTCAGCAAACCGAGGGGAAATTGGGAGGTCACAAGAATATTGATGGGATTGCTTACTGGTAAGAGAAATGAAGCAGTATCAGCGATAAAGGTACACGCGAACAAATAGGGAAGAACAGGGAGCCGGAGGCGTGTCACAAGGCTATACACAATAGGAGTCAAAATGAGGGCAGTGGCATCATTAGAAAGCAGCATCGATATGAGACTTCCAAGGAGAAAGGTGTTGAAGAAGAGGCGCCGGGAACTGTTTCCGGAGAGATGTGCTGCCTGGACAGCCAACCAATCAAAGAGTCCTGCAGCCTCAGCAAGTGTTGAGAGGCTCATAATACCAAGAAAGAAGAAAAAGGTGTTCCAGTCTCTCAACAAGGTGGCAAGGGCAACTTGGGGACTAAGTAGACCCAGAACGAGAAGAAGCCCCGCTCCCGCTAGCGCTATAATGGCCTCGCTGATCTTATATGGACGAATCATAATTCCAATAAGGGTGAGAAGAGCAATCAGCGAGATAAGCACTGTTCGGGTGAGGGCTGGTATTTGAAAAAAGAGAAACATCGACTGGAAATCTTTTCCGATTAACAAAACTCTTGCATATTCTAATTGTAACACGAGTCATCGCCGTGTTTAGGAGACAAGGAAGTGAAGCAGGACTTCGGAGATGCCAAGCAAAATGGTACATAACCTGAATGCCAGTTCGTATTATGATTCCGCAGAAGGTTAGCATAGTTTTCTAGAGCGCTAATGGAAACCTCATTTAGGGGGCAACTACAGGGCAAGGGCATTTTATCCCATTATGTGACCACGGGTGCTTGCCGGGGATATTTTTCATACAGGCGCTCAATTACGATCTTTTGCAGGCGCATCACTGCTGTGTGGATATCACGAAAGGATGTATAAATGGGGGCAATGCCAAGTCGAATAGTATCTGGCGGGCGGAAATCTGGCAGGACGTTCATCTCGTGAATCAGCGCCTGATCGATGCGCAGACCCTCAGTGTGGCCAAGTGAAACATGGGATCCCCGGCGGTCTGCTTCACGTGGAGTATTCAGGGTGAAGCCCAGAGGTTTTAAAAATTCCTCCCAAAGGTTAATCAGATATTCGCTCTGGCGTAACGATTTGGCACGCAAGTTATCTAGCCCGGCCTCCAGGAGTAAATCAACACCCGACTCAATTAACGAGAGTGATACGACAGGAAAAGTTCCTGTCAAAAAGTGGCGTAGACCCGTAGCGGGTCGATAGCCAGGCTCGAAATTAAACAGGTCGCGCTGTCCCATCCATCCTGCAATAGGATTGCGCAGCACATCCTGCAGGTCGCGCCGAATGTAGAGGAACGCTGGCGCGCCAGGCCCACCATTCAGATATTTGTAAGTACAACCGACCGCCAGATCAACCTGAGCTGCATGCAAGTCAACAGGGACTGATCCTACGGAGTGGCTGAGATCCCACAACATCAGGGCACCAGCAGCATGAGCTGATGCAGTTATAGCAGGCATATCATAGATATATCCACTCTTGTAAACGGTATGAGAAAGAGTCAACAGGCCGGTCTGGCTATCGAGCCTGGCTTGTATTTCAGCTACTGGACCGTGAATGCCGTCAGGTGAGGGGAGTATGTCCAGCCGGTGTTGCTTATCCAGCAGGTCGATAGCTCCTTGCAAAACATAGAGGTCTGATGGAAAGTTGAGGTTATCTGTCAAAATCTGCGAACGTCCATGCTGAAAACGCAGCGCCGCAACAACTAACTTAAACAGATTGACTGATGTAGAATCGGCGACAATGACTTCGTTAGGCTCTGCACCAATCAAGTGTGCAATCTTCGCTCCGACACGCTCAGGCGCTGTAAACCACCCTTCATTCCAATTCCTTATCAGGCGCTCTCCCCACTGATGCTGGATGAGATCTTCAGCGAGGGTTAAAGTGGCTTGAGGAAGTCGACCTAACGAGTTTCCATCCATGTAGATTAAATCGGGGTCAGTGATGACAAAGCGTTCTCGAAAATGAGCTAAGGGATCGTGAGCATCAAGTTCAGCTGCGTATGCCAGATCGGTTTGTCTTGTCATTGATGATGTTCCTTTTCATGTACGTTCATGTGAACCGGTGAACGTATCTGACGGGTACATATGCTGACAGCTTACATACTTTCATCAAATTGTACACGGAAAATTGGGTTGAATACAGGGGTTGTGATGGAGAACACTCGCTTGTCATCCTGAGCGTCAGCGAGGGATCTCGTGCCTCTCGCGTGAGATCCTTCGCTTCGCTCAGGATGACAGTGGGAAAGCTCAGGATGACAAACAGGAGTACAGGATGACAAGCAGGCGGACAGGATGACAGTGCGAAGCCGATTCGTCTTTCCTCGCCTGATATGCAAATGGAGCAATGAGTTGGAATTTCTGGCCCCACCCCTACAGTTATTTCGATATGGCGTAGGGAGAAGTTCCAACAATCTGTTCGTAGGCTACAGGATCTGTGGCTCCTTCAGTACAAATTACGAGGATGCGGGTTGAGTTGTCGATCCCTAACGATGCTCGTGCAGCGCTCAATGTTGGATCATGTAACAGAGCTAATAGGCCACCTATTCCGGCTGCACCTGTTTCTCCAGAGACAAGACCAAGTGTTGCAAACCTGCGCATCCCCTGGCAGGCCCATTCATCTTCAATACTGATGAAGAGATCGACACCTTTGGAGACGATAGGCCAGGCGATCAATGAGGGAGTATCACAGTTGAGTCCAGCCATGATGGTGCGTGGTGGTGTAGTAAGTGTAACAATCTGATTGGCTTTCATTGATGCGAGCATGCAAGCTGCTGTGGTAGGCTCAACACCGACAATCTTTGGCGAAGAGACACCATCCGTATCACGGTAATGTTGTACGACTGCCGCGGCTAGCGCTCCTACCCCAATCTGTACAAGGACGAGGTCGGGACCGGGCTGGAATTGTCTTGCAAGCTGCTCATCAATTTCCTGAAAGATGGTAGCATAGCCCTTAATTACCCAGGTTGGGATTTCTTCGTAGCCAGGCCAGGATGTATCGGAGATTACAACATGCCTGTCATCCTGTTCTAAAGCGCTCTGGCGGACTGCTTCGTCGTATGTGCCATTGACGGTAGTTACTTTAGCCCCTTCGTTCTTGATGGCGTTGATGCGACTCTCCGCCATCCCACAGGGAACAAAGATGTGGGAATGAAAGCCAAGCAAAGCCGCCATGTGAGCGACAGCTCGTCCATGATTTCCATCCGTCGCCGCAACAAGCGTCAAGGGGCGCAATGGCGCAAAGATTCTAGCCAGATCATCGAACGTTTCCCAGGATTCAACCTTTGTACCCATACGGCTCAGGAGCGCCCGATAAACTGCCCAGGAAGTTCCAAGAATTTTGAACGATGGCATATCAAAACGTCGAGTTTCGTCTTTGATCCAAATATTTCCAACTCCCATTTGTCGTGCTAATTGTGGCGCTTCTACTAGCGGAGTTGGCGCATACCCAGGTAGACGTTTATGAAAGTTCCAGGTCTGCTTCTCTTTAAAGTGGTTGTTCTTATTTGCTAATACCTGTATATTTTCAATGATTTGGATGGTCATTGATCGGTTCTCAACTTTCATTTTCGAAAGGGTATCGACCATTACGGGATTTCTCTTTCCTTTGTATAACTTCTTCATGACTCGCCGCCTGCGGCGGCAAACGAGGAATTAGGAGAATCTGGGGACACCCCAGACCCCGGCAAAGGACTGCGTCCTCTGCACTCCTGCTTTTAGGAAGCGAGGTATTAAGGTTTCCTCTATCTCGGCAAAGGATTTCGTTTGCTGCATTTTGAAATGACATGTAACATGTGATATATCACATGTTACATTTAAAATGATATACTATGAATAAGGAAAAGTCAAGTGAGGAACACAACTTTTCCAAGATAATCTGAAGGAGAAATATATGCCTATCCCTGAACAAGTGCAAAAGTTCAAACGCCCTCTTGCACGTGAAGAGGTATATACGACGTTACAGACGTGGATTGTTGAGGGAGTGTACCAACCAGGAGAGACAATTCGGGATCAGGACCTTGCAGATGCATTGGGAGTGAGCAGGACGCCTGTAAGAGAGGCCCTACAGCGGCTGCAAGACGAAGGCTTCGTCGAAACGGCTACGAATCGATGGACACGGGTTGCCACTCTCGATCTCGATGAAGTTCGGCATCTCTATCCAATCATCTGGACGCTGGAGATGCTTGCCATCTCTCTTGCGCAACATCGTCTTTTGACAAATGATCTTGAAAGAATGCGCGAAGCAAATGCTCGTTTGCATGAAGCTCTTATGAATAAGGATGCTATCGCGGCCTCAAAAGCGGACTATGGCTTTCACCAGGTATTTATTAGCCAGTCGGCCAATCCTGATCTCATGCGTATTCTTCATGAGGCAAAGATTAGACTGCGTTGGCTTGAAGTGGTCTATTTTAGAGAGCTGATTGTCGCAATTCAATCTTTTAAAGAACATGAGGCAATTCTCGATGCTCTCGAAAAAGGGTTGTATGAGCAGGCTGCTCAAGCAATAAAAACGAATTGGGAAGAGAGTCTCAAGCGTGTTTTGAGTGGGATGGAAAGCTAATGTAGCGCACAATGTGAACTCTTTCCTTGTAGATACACGTCTGGAGATAGCGCTCTCGCTTCAAATGATTACATTGGATGAAAAGGTTTCAAAAATGGTATCATTATTCAAATACATTGATGAGATAAGCCAGGACTGATTTCACTACCACATTATGATGTTAGGAGGAACCACTTCATGAAAGCAGTGTTATGCAAGGCATTCGGGCCGCCAGAGAGCCTTGTGATCGAAGACATCGAACCACTAAAACCAGGGAAAGGGCAGGTGGTTATTAGCGTGAAGGCGTGCGGGGTGAACTTCCCAGACACGTTGATCATTCAGGGAAAATATCAATCGAAACCACCATTTCCTTTTATACCGGGCAGCGAGGTTGCTGGAATTGTCAAAGAGGTTGGTGAGGGGGTAGATCACATTAAGGTAGGTAACCGGGTAATTGCATTCACTGGCCTGGGTGGTTTTGCTGAGGAGGTTGTTGTTGTTGCAACTCTTTTGATCCCGATGCCTCGCAATATGGATTTTACCACTGCGTCAGCCTTTGTTATGACGTATGGGACATCACATCACGCGCTCAAGGATAGGGCACAACTCAAGCCAGGAGAGACACTGCTCGTGCTAGGCGCGGCGGGGGGAGTTGGTCTAGCTGCGGTGGAGATTGGCAAGGTGATGGGTGCGAGAGTCATTGCTGCCGCTTCTTCTAATGAGAAGCTTGAGGTGTGCAAACAGCATGGCGCAGACGAGGTTATTAATTACTCAACAGAGGATTTAAGGGATCGTATCAAACAACTCATGGGTGGGAAAGGAGTTGATGTAACATTCGATCCTTTAGGGGGAGGCTATTCTGAACCGATGTTACGTAGTATGGCATGGGGAGGGCACTTTCTGGTAATTGGCTTCGCGGCGGGTGATATTCCACGCATCCCACTCAATCTACCACTACTCAAAGCCTGCTCTATCGTAGGAGTGTTCTGGGGTTCATTTATGGAACGTGATCCCAAACACGGCCGAGAGAATATCCACGAACTGATCACATGGATTACTGAGGGTAAACTGAAGCCACATGTTTCCGCTACTTACACATTAGAGCATGTAGCTGATGCTCTGAATGATTTGATGGAGCGTAAGGTCACTGGTAAAGCTGTACTCGTGTTGAGTAAAGAATAAGAAGGAGAAGTTATATTCATTGCATCTGCCAGACCTGGACAGTTTTATCCCAGGAAGCGGAGGCAAGGCGTTTGCTATCAGAAGACCAGGCTACTGAGCGCACGATGTCTGAATGACCAGAATAGGTACACAAGTGATGTCCATTCGAGGCATCCCATATCCTCACAGTTTTGTCACCACTGGCTGAGGCAATATACTTTCCATTGGGTGACCAGGCTACGCTGTAGACGAAATCGGTATGGCCACCTAAGATAAACTGGTCGCTTCCATCAATAGCGTTCCACACCTCAATGGTATTGTTGTTACTGCCAGCGGCAATGTGTTTGCCATCAGGTGACCACGCTACCGACCACATTGTTGTGTTATAGAGTCGTATTGTATGAAGCAAATTTCCATTAAATGGGAACCATATCTGGACAGTACCATCGCTGCTTGCTGAAGCAATCAGCTTTCCATCGGGTGACCACGCTACTGAATACACATTGCCTGTATGGCCTTTATAGGTATACATGTGTTGACCATCTGCTGAATTCCATACTTGAACAGTTTTGTCGCCACCGGCTGATGCAATGCTCTTCCCATCAGGTGACCAGGCTACTGACCATACCCAGTTAGAATGTCTAGAATAGCTAAAAAAGCTATCACCAAAAGTGGGATCCCATACCTGGACAGTTTTATCGTAACCTGAAGAAGCAATACGGCTGCCATCAGGCGACCATGCCACAGCATAGACAGTATCTGATTGATGATGCACCACTGGGTGATCGCCATTCGCTGCATCCCACGCCTGCGCTGTAGCATCGGCGCTGGCCGAGGCAACGCGCGCGCTTACAGGCGACCACGCTACTGACCACACCCAGTCAGAATGCCCGGTGTAGGTAAAGAGAGTCTTTGTCTCCATTTGCACAGGATTGGATGGTGTTTGTAAGTGTGTCACCAGGGCAACGCCACCACCAACCAGCCCAACAGCCGCCAGACTTGCCAGTCCTATGATAACACCACGCCTGGATATGCGACCGTGTTGAATTTGAGGTGGAAGCGAGGTCGTCTCTGGTTGTTGTAAGGCTGAAGCTGAATTTTGCGCAGATGTCGTAGGAGGTGATGGAACAAGATCGGGTGGCAAACTTTGCACTGTTGCAAAACTCTCTTCGGGTGTTTCCGGGTTAGACAAAACAATCGTATTTGAAGGCGAAGATGTCTGCGTTTCAGTTGAAGGAACATCAGGAAATACGTAGGTAGATGCCATCCCTTTGCCAAAGGCTTTCTCAAGTGCAAGCGCAAAGACCTGAACATTTTCAAATCGTTGTTGCGGGTCTTTGGCCAGTGCTTTTAAGACTACCTCTTCGACGGCAGGAGGCAATTCTGGCACCTTCTCAAGTAACGAGGGTGGAGGGGTCAGCGTATGTTTGACAGCAACTTCTGCAAACGATCCTTGGAATGGGCGAGTACCGCAGAGCCACTCGTACACTACGACGCCAAGGGAATATTGATCGCTATTGGGGCAAGCCTGTGATTGTATCTGTTCAGGAGCCATGTAGGCAACGGTACCTGCCATGTCTTGAATTCCCTGTGCGCCACTGCTATAGCGTGAGCTATGTGATACAACCGCAATGCCAAAATCACTGAGCAATATTTCATTTCGCCGCCCCACAAGCATATTTTCCGGCTTGACATCGCGGTGGATAACTTTTTGTTCGTGCGCATACTCTAAAGCTGCGGCAACCTGCCTGGTATAGCTTACTATGGTAGCGGAAGGCACAGGAAGACCCCTTGCATGACGTTTGCGCAATGTGCCATTGGGAGCATAGTCTACTACCAGGTATGGCGTCGTATTCTCTACATCAAATTCGAGCACACGTACAATATTTGGATGCAGCAAGCGTGCAACAGTACGTGCCTCAGTCAGAAAGTATTCTACATCATCGCTTTCCAATCGAGCATGGAGCACTTTAATGGCTGCAAAGGTATCCAGGTAAATATGCTGGCCCAGGTAGACTTCGGCAAAACCGCCCTGTCCAATCTTGCGTACGAGATGATAGTTGCCTAGCCGCTGTCCCACACGATCCGTCATGATAAACTCCTTTAGATACAGATCGGTTCTCGTTATGGGTTGTCTCCTCTGTCCATTGTAGAGTGTCTAGTTTAAATACGTCAAGCAGGTAGGTTCATTCACATTTGTAAATAATAAGGCTATTTGTAGGTATTTTTCCCGTCGGGGGATATAATATTGAGTATTCACACGAAAATTGCTAAAAGGGGAGGTATATGATAGAGATGACTATTGTGGCTGGTTTGGAACGGCGAAAAGAAGATTATGGGTTGATTACTGGGTCTGGACACTATGTAGATGATCTAAGGTCGCCTGATGGGAGACCAGCAGCTTTGTATATGGCAGTTGTGCGTAGTCCCTATGCCCATGCGCTGGTTAAAGATATTCGCACGGACGAGGCGCGAGCGTTGCCAGGTGTCATAGCGGCCTTTGAAAGTGCGGAACTGGTAAGTAACCAGCCGCTTATTGAATCAATGCCTTTGCCGATTCCGGGTCTGAAAAAGCCGGCACGCAAACCTTTAGCTATCGATCGAGTGCGCTACGTTGGTGATCCGGTGGCGGTCGTGCTTGCCGAAAATCTCTATACGGCTTTAGATGCTCGCGATCTTGTCGAAGTAGATTATGAACCACTGCCTGCGGTGACAGACCCTGAAGTTGCGCTTGCCCCAGATGCTCCGGTACTCTACGATGAGTTCGGCACCAACATTGCTTTTCGTTCGCAATCGGGCGGTGGAGATATACAGGCCGCGTTCGAAAGCGCCGACCGTGTTGTCCGCCTGCGGGTGGTCAATCAACGCGTTGCACCCAGTTCGCTCGAGCCACGCGCCTGTATGTTCGACTTTGACCCGGAGAGCGGTCAATTTACGGCCTGGTTGTCTTCTCAAGCAATATATGGAGCGCGGGAGACGCTGGCCAACTTTCTGGGACTCGACCGCAACCGCATCCGGGTATATAACGCCGAGGTAGGCGGTGGCTTTGGGTCGAAGACGAGATTCGTAGGGGAAGAGATTGTAGCGGCGGCTCTAGCAATGAGATACGGGCGTCCTGTTAAATGGATAGAAAGCCGTAGTGAGAATCTGCAGGCACAGACACATGGACGGGGTCAGATTAACTACATCGAGGCCGCATTGCAGAACGATGGGCGGCTGCTAGGTCTCAAAGTGCGTACGATTGCCGACCTGGGTGCGTTTCTGGCCGGGACAACAGCGATGGTACCCACCGGTACACCCAATTTGCTTAACGGGCCATACCAGGTACAAGCGGTGGATAGCCAGGTCATAGGGGTATTCACCAACAAGGTACCGACGGGCGCTTACCGGGGAGCTGGTCGACCCGAAGCGACATACATACTAGAACGGACAATGGATCGCATCGCCCACGAGTTGGGAATCGATCCGGCCGATGTACGACGACGCAATTTTATTCCGCAGGATGCTTTTCCTTATAAAACTGTGACAGGCGCGCAGTACGATAGTGGCAATTACCAGGCCGCGCTAGATAAGGCGCTTGAGCTGGCAGACTGCGCTGGCTGGCGCGCGAAGCAGCGGGAACGCCGCGAGCAAGATGGTTCCTCGCTCCTGGGCATCGGCATTGCGGCCTTTACAGAAATCTCTGGTGGCGCGTTCAGCAACAGGCCCGGTGTACCGCAGGAAGCTGCTACAGTGCGTATTCAAAGGGATGGGACTATTCTAGTGCAAAGTGGCGTAGCACATAATGGTCAGGGACACTTTACGGCTTTCGCGCAGATCGCTGCGACTACCTTTAAGCTACCCGCATCTAAGATAGAAGTCCGTATGAATGATACAGGACTGCCTGCCTTTGGCATTGGCACGTTCGGCAGTCGCACTATGCAGGTGGCAGGGACAGCCGTACTACTTGCTGCGGAAGCTGTTCGAGAGAAAGCATTACAGGTAGCTGCACGAGTACTGGAAGCTGCTAGCGAGGATCTCGAACTGGAGGATGGACGGGTGATGGTGCGAGGCGTCCCGACGCGAGCGGTGGAATTGGGCGAACTGGCCAGGTTAGTCGAGGAACAACTTGAATTAATCGAGCGGGAAAGGCCTAACCCGGCTAATGGCGTTGCTATCGAAGGATTAGCAGCATGGCGCGATTTTAGCCCTTCGAATGCGACTTTTTCTTCTGGCACTCATCTCGCTGTGGTCGAGGTAGATAGCGACACCGGTGAAGTGGATATTTTACAATACGTGGCAGTGGATGATTGTGGGCGAGTGATAAATCAGTACTTAGTCGATGCCCAGGTGCATGGCGCCCTGGCCCAAGGCATTGGACAGGCGCTCTACGAAGAAGTCATCTATGACGAGGACGGTCAGTTACTCAGCAGCACATTGATGGACTACACAATGCCAAATGCCAGGCAGGTACCGGATTTTATCACTGATGTCGTTGAGACGCCTTCACCTATTAACCCATTGGGTGCGAAAGGTGTTGGTGAAGGTGGTACTATTGGCGCGCCTCCCACTGTCGTCAATGCAGTGCTGGACGCACTCGCACCACTTGGTATTCAAACGGTCGATATGCCGCTCAAGCCTGAGAAAATCTGGTCGCTGGTACAGGCGGCTCGCCAGGGTAGGCTTGAGCAACCTGGTGTAAACCCACCACAGATTTTTGAGACGGATGAAGGAACTCAAAAAGGAGGAGTGCCGGATTTTGTGTAAACGGTATATGTCCCGTCTCACAGTGTTCTGTATCTGCTGCTGCCTTGTCCTGCTGTTGACGAGCTGCTCTCCTTCATCTCACGCTCCCTCTCTCCCATGGGGAAAGGCTATTGTTACGTATCATGGTCATGCGAAGAAGGTGAATAGCATCGCATGGTCCCCGGACGGGAAGCGAATCGCCTCCGCGAGCGATGACGGCACGGTGCAAGTGTGGGATGCCTCTACAGGGCATGAAGTCTTCACATATCGCGGTCATGCCGGTCCGGTGCTTGCAGTAACATGGTCATTTGATCTGACACACATTGCCTCAGGAGGAGATGACGGCACGGTGCAGGTATGGGACGCTGACACAGGGAAAAGGGTCTTGACGTACCGAGGTCACGCCGGTCCGGTCACAACTGTGGTCTGGTCACTCGATGGGCAACATATCATCTCCGCGGGAGATGATGGAACAGTACAAGCGTGGGATGCTACAACAGGAAAAACGCTCTTGACCTATCACACGTCTTCCAAGGTGAGCCAGGTGGGCTGGTCACAAGATGGGTACCGTGTTGCTGCTGGGGAAGCAAATGGAACAGTGCAGGTTTGGGACGTTACCACCAACCAAAATTTCTTTACCTACCGGGGTCACAATGGTCCAGTCAATGGTGTAGCGTGGTCATCAGACGGCAAGTATATCGGTTCTGGAGGGGATGACATGACAGTGCAGATATGGGATGCTTCCACGGGGAACAGGGTCTTCATTTATGATGGTCATTCCGGTCCTGTGAATGCGGTAGCATGGTCGTTTGACGCGACACGTATTGCCTGGGGAGGAGATGACGGCACCATGCAGGTATGGCAAGTAGAGTGACGAAAGTAAAACAAGCTCAAGGGCGGGAGCAAGCCACGCCCCTACAACAAACGGATTACAGCTCGCGACTCCTGGCCTTAATGTTATTGTTCATTCGTGCTATAAATGTGTCGAGAGGTGTTACTCCGAGGTTTTCGTTGGTGCGCAGGCGCACTGAGACGGCTTGCGATTGCTGTTCTTTGTCGCCAACTACAAGCATATAGGGTACTTTTTGAAGCTGGGCTGCGCGTATTTTTGTGTTCATGCGCTCTGGCGAATCGTCCAACTCTACACGGATACCCTGGTCACGAAGGCGCTGCATAACTTCCTGAGCGTAGGGGATGTGGCGATCAGCTATCGTGATGATACGTACTTGAACAGGGGCAAGCCAAGTAGGAAATGCGCCTGCCGTATGTTCGATGAGAATGCCAATGAACCGTTCGAGTGTTCCAAAAATTGCACGGTGAATGACAGCCGGCGTTTTCGCCTGGCCATTTTTTCTATATAGGAGCAATTGAAACGGCGCGGTAACAGGAAATCAAGCTGAATCGTTCCCATTTGCCATGACCTGCCAAGGTCATCTTCCATCAAAATGTCGATCTTGGGGCCATTAAAAGCGCCATCTCCATCTGCGACTCTATAAGTTCCTGGTCCGATGTGCTTATCCAGGATGTGTCGCAGCACTGCTTCTGCTGGCGAATTTGGCATCGGGGAACATTTCTTGTACTGCTTCCGCCATGACGTGGGCGGCAGAATGCCGCATGCGCTGGAGCGGTGAGTATTGTACTGAGTTTTCTAATTCTAATTCGACCGACATAGATTTTCCTCCTCTGTTTACCCCTGGGGAGAAGCATATCTCGTGTGTATGCCGCATGGAATATTGATTGGATTACCATTATAAGACTCGGCTTTTGGCTTTGATGATATATGAGAGCATTTCCTCATGGAAAAAGAGACGGAAGTCTCAGATTTGGTAGTCCCTCTGGCTTTCAGCCTGCTTGGCTGACGCAGTGCATCTACCGTGAGTCCTTTTTGTTGGGGCAGCTGAGACTAACACTTCCCTTTGTCGCACCACCACTCCCCGATGTTGATGTACCGTCCGCTAAAGGGGTTGGGCTGGTAGTTGTGTGTCCCCTTGTGCACGATCGCTGGGTCCGTCGGGCTGTAGAGCACGATGAAGGGGAACTGCGTCAGGTAGATGCTATGGATCTGGTGGAAGATATCCTGCCTCAGTACCGCTTCGGCTGTCGCCAGCTCCTGTTTGTAGAGGGCATCTAGGGCCGGGTTGCAGTAGAAGTCCCAGTTTTGTCCCTTCGGTGGGAACTGACCGCACGAAAAATAGGGGGAATCGTCGGGGTCATAGTAAAAGTCGTTCTCCCACTCGGCGATGTCATACCGACCTGCCACCGCTCCCGTAGGCGGTGATGCCTTTCCTCCATTCAAGAAAGGGCCAAAGAACGTATCTTGTGGATAGTTCTGGATGTCAATTTTGATGCCGATCTCCTTAGAGTTGCGCTGCAGGATGGCTTCGGTATCGATGCGCTGGGGGGCGTCGGTGACGTTCGTCGAGTACTCGAACTCCAGGCGCTGCCCACCCCTGGAACGCACGCCATCGGCGCCTTTTACCCAGCCGTTGTCCTCCAGCAGCTTATTGGCTGCTGCTGGATCAAACACCGGACAGCCTCCTACATTCGGTTCATAGCCCGGATGGTAGGCCGGGGCATGGTCGGTGCATAGCGGACTGGCCAAGCCATGACGCGCCACCTCGATCAAGGCCTGGTGGTCAATCGCCATTGCCAGCGCTTGTCGCACTTCCTGGTGGGTAGCCAGAATCATATTGTGGAAGTTGAAGTACATTGCCTCAAAGCCGGCATTGGTGGCAGGTGTGACGAGCGTATAGCCACTGAGGCGCTGGTACTGCTGCACCTTGCTATAATCTAGGAATCTGGCCGAAGTGATGGTCCCCGCCTGCAGATCCTTGAAGATAGTGGCGTAATCGGCCTCGCGGATGACGACCTTGTCCAGGTAGGGCAGCCCTTCACTGGCTCGGTAGTACCTGGGGTTGCGCACCAGCGTGTAGTGATCATCTGGCACGCTCTCCGCCAACATGAAAGGGCCACTCGTGACCCTGGGGTTGAAGTACTCGGGCGACTTCAAGATGGCCTCGGGCGCCATCGTGCTGAATTGGTGCGCGGGCATCGGAGCGAAAAAGCCATCCACCCAGAACGAGAGGAAGGGAGCGTAGGATTGCTTGAGGTGAAAGGTGATCGCGAGATCGTCCGCCGAGACGTCTGCCGAGTTGATCAGAGTGGGATCAAGCGGGATAGTGGCACCGTACTTCGGATTAGCCCAGAGCCTCCAGGTGTAGTCCACGTCGCGGGCATCATAGGGTGCTCCATCTGACCACACCAGGCGTGGTCTCGGATGGAACGTCCAGGTTTTTGCGTCGGCACTGATGCCCCCATTCTGCACCGTGGGCACCTCAGTTGCCGCACCAGGATGCACCACACCTTGCGCGTCCCCATAGAAGAGCGGCAGGTAGAGCGCCTGGTCGATCTGAGGGGCCCCATTATTGGTGACCCGACTGTGGCGCCTTGGAAGTGGCTCTGCTCTGGGGGGTGTCAAGTCCGTGTGGTAGAGAGGAATCTGGATAGATGGTCGGTTCAAGAGATCCCACAGGCAGATCGGCAGAGGGGGTCGACTCTGTTTGGAGTGTGGACCGGGCTGGCTCAACCAGGACCGTCTCATAGCCTTTTGCATCTCCCAGCCCAAAGGGGGGTTGCTCATCCGCATGCTGCGCGGTCGAGGAGAGAAGATGCTGACTGGCCTGTTCCAGGGCCGAGGCAAAGTCTTTCACTGAGGCAAAGCGCTCTTTGGGGTCTTTGGCCAAAGCACGCAGCACCACCTGCTCGACCTCGAGTGGAATCGCTGGCACACGTTCGCGCAGCGACGGAGGTGGCATGCTCAAGTGTTGGGCCATCAGCTCGCTCACCGACCCCTCAAAGGGGCGCTCACCACACAGCCATTCGTAGAACACCACCCCCAGCGCATACTGGTCACTGGCCGGGCGCGGGTGTCCCTCGATCTGCTCCGGCGCCATATAGGCGAGCGTGCCGGATGTGCCCTCTGCACCCACATTGAGCGAGGAGGTGCTGTGGGCGATGGTCGCAATGCCAAAGTCCGAGAGCAGCACCTCCTGGTGTTGCCCGATCAGCATATTCTCCGGCTTGACATCACGATGGATAAACTTCTTTTCATGCGCATACTGCAAGGCTGCTGCCATCTGCTTGATAGAGGAGACGATCACCGGGAGCGGGACCAGGCTGCCTTTGGGATACCGCTGTCGTAAGGAGCCGTTGGGGGCATAGTCGATCACCAGAAAGGGTACGCCTTCCTGCACATCAAAATCGAGCACACGGATAATCGAAGGATGAGCGAGTGTGGCGATGGTCTCGGCTTCCTGCTGGAAGTGTTCGGCCTCAACGCCGCTCAGATGGGCATGCAGCACCTTGATCGCCGCTTGCTGCTTGAACCGCACATGCTGTCCAAGGTACACCTCGGCATAGCCACCCTGTCCCAACAGGCTGACGAGTCGGTAATTGCCACATTGCTGTCCAAGTCTGTCCGCCACCTTCGGCCTCCTAACGTCCAATCTGAGGGAAGGATACCATTGCACGTCGATGTATCGTTCAGGTAAGTACACGTGTATTATAGTGGGATCAACAAGGCATGTCAAGGAACTGAAGGGGTTTTACAACAGTTTTACACCTGGGAATCCTCCCACAGATGAGCTAAAACCCGCTTGGGAGAACGGATGAGATCAGGACGGTGAACCTGCCAAGCAGCCAAAGCGACGACGATGGAGGCCGTATAGGTGAGCGCTACCTGCCGGACGATGGTCGACCAGCCTGAGTAAGGAGGCCGTTGCAAGCGAAAGTAGAGGAAGACCCGGCCCCGCGAAGCGTTCAATGGAGCTGCGGCAGGCCCGATTCCTCTGATGTCCACGTCGGTGGCAAACATGAGCGGTTTTTCTGCCGCTTGGGATTCCAGGGAACCACCGCAACGGCTCCCAGAACAGCGTGGATCCAGTGGATCAGCTGAAGGCAAGAGTAGCCCGCATCCAGCCGGATGATGCGAGGGAGGATGTGATAGAGGCGCCTGGCCCATTGAAGCCTCGGGCGGGCAAAGGGGGCATCGTGGGCATTGGCGGGCCAAAGCAGGAAGTGCACGGGCAATCCAGAGCCGCGACAGAGCAAGGTATGCACGCGATAGCCGCGCGAGCCTCGGGCGGGGATGGTGTGCGGGAGCGTGGCCGGAGGCGGCGTCGGGATCCTTTCTGCACCAGGCCAGGATGGGAGGGCTATCGATGATCAGATCACGATCCCCGATCAGATGGCTGCGCACAGCACGCCAGACGGTGAGCACGAAGAGGGTCTCGAAGGGAGGCGCTCCTGCTGCTTGCCAGTTGCGTCGAGTGGCAAGCCACAAGCCAAGGCCAGAGCCTGCCAACTCTCTAGCCAGTCATGCACATCCCAGGTCGGGAGAGTCGCCAAAGCGTTTTGAGCAAGGCGATGAGCAACAAGGATTCTTCGCGGGAGGTACGTGGGCGATCGCCTGCGCCTTTAGGGAATGGTGGCCGACAGCGCCGATGCGCCACCTGAACAGCCAAGCGGCACAACGAAAGCCGGGTGCAAGGTTTCGATCAAGCTGAGGGCATTGATATGTAACGCCCGTGCACGCTGAGCCTGAGCTTGGGCTTCTTGACGGTGGTATGATGGAGGCGGGACCGGTGCCTGTTGATTAGAAGTAGTAGGCGTCATCGACTGACTCATTTCACGACGGAGCTAGCCTCGTCTGGAGTCAGTTTACCCTACTTTTTCAAAGTTAGGAAGCGCCCTCGATATATGTGATATGCGCTACGAAGGTGTCAAGCGGCGTTGCCCCAAGGTTTTCGTTTGTGATCAGACGCACGGCAACGCTGCGAGAGCGGGGGCAAGCCCCGCCCCTACTATACTCAGATTACAACTCACGACTCTTGCTATTGATGACATCTGTGATACGCGCTACGAAGGTGTCAAGCGGCGTTGCTCCCAGGTTTTCGTTAGTGCGCAGGCGCACGGCAACGGCGTTCTCTGATGCTTCTTTATCCCCGACTACAAGCATGTAAGGGATTTTCATCAGTTGGGCATCACGAACTTTGGCGTTCATGCGTTCACTGCGATTATCTACCTCGGCACGCACTCCTGCAGATTTGAGTGTATCAAGGACTTGATTGGCATATTCCTGGTGACGGTCAGCGATGGGTATAATCATAACCTGGACAGGGGCTAGCCACACGGGAAAGGCACCTGCAAAGTGCTCGATAATCAACGCCATGAAGCGCTCTGTTGAGCCGGTTACGGCACGGTGAATCATAACAGGACGATGTGGTTGACCATCTTCGCCGATGTATTCTAGCTGAAAATTCTCAGGTTGCACAAAGTCTAGTTGCACAGTCGAGCACTGCCAGTCACGACCAAGGGCATCACGTACCATGAAGTCGGTCTTCGGGCCGTAGAAAGCCGCTTCACCAATCATCTCACGGGCTTCAATGCCTTTGTTCTTGACTGCTTCTCGCAGAGCACTTTCTGCCTTTTCCCAGACTTCGTCGCTGCCAGCATAATGCTCTTTATGATTTGGATCGCGCAGCGAAAGAGCAATCCAGTAGTCCTTGAGGCCATACGTGTTGAACACTTCCATTGTTAAGTCGATGGCACGATTAAATTCTTCTTGAATCTGGTCAGGACGCATGAAGACGTGCGCATCATCCTGCGTGAGACTGCGGACTCGAGCCAGGCCCGTTAATGTTCCTGCTTTCTCATAGCGATACAGGGTGGCGAATTCGGCGTATCGCACAGGCAGCTCACGATAGCTATGCATCTGCGACTTATACAGCGTAATGTGATGCGGGCAGTTCATTGGTTTGAGCACGTAGGCATCATCCTCCGACGCTTCTTGCTCACCCTGCATTATGGGAAACATGCTCTCGCGATAGTTGTACCAGTGCTTCGATGTCTTGTACAGGCGCACTTTGCCGAGATGCGAGGTCCAAACGTGCTGGTAGCCGTATTTCTCTTGTGTTTCGCGAACATAGCTCTCCATCTGGTAGCGCAGTGTCTCACCGTTCGGCAAAAACAAAGGCACACCAGCAGGTACCTCATCGCTTACAATGAACAGCTTGAGTTCACGACCCAGTTTGCGGTGATCGCGCTTCAGCGCTTCTTCCAGACGCCAGAGGTATTCATCTAGTTCCTCTTGCGTAAACCATGCTGTTCCATAGATGCGTTGTAGCATGGGACGATTCTCGTCACCACGCCAGTATGCGCCAGCAATCTTCATAAGTTTGAAAGGACCCACTTGACTCGTATTCTCTACGTGTGGCCCGCGACAGAGATCAAGAAAGGTATCCTGCTGGTAGATACCTACTTCTGCATCGGGCAGATTTTCGATCAGTTCAACCTTATAGGTTTGCCCTTTATCGCGGAAGTATTCCAGAGCCTTTTCACGGGGCCAACGATCCCGTAAGAATGGATACTTGCCCGCGACGATCCGTGCCATACGCTGCTCGATGTCTGGTAGATCCTCTGGTGTTAGAGTGCGGGGCAAATCGAAATCATAATAGAAACCATCTTCAATTGCGGGGCCGATAGCCAGTTTTGCATCAGGGAAAATTTCCAACACAGCCTCCGCCATCACATGCGCTGCAGAGTGACGCATACGTTGTACCGGTGTATAAGCTATTGATTCTTCCAGTTCTGCTTCGACAGACATGATACTAACCTCCTTATTCCAACAATAAAAAACCTTTCCATCCCTCATTGGGACGAAAAGGTTATGCTACTCTTCGTGGTTCCACCCAGCTTCCGCATACCTGATTTGCTGACAGGATTGGCTGTTGCACTTCAGGGTAACGCGCTTTACTGACCGTTAACGAGGCCAAGACGTGTACCTTTATGCCCAATAAATGAGGCCCCTACAGGTACAGGCCGGTGAGGGGTATCCATTTCTTGTTAGTTGGAGCGCTTACAGCCGCTGGCGCTTCCTCTCTGAAAACCTTTGGGAAAGGACATGTCTCACGTGTTTGCCGTATTTGTATTGGTTATTGAAATAATAACATAGGTGGGGGGAGAAGTAAATAGGTTTTTTACCAGTTAAACAGGGCTTAAGCAGCGGTACTGAGAAAGGAACAAGCTCGCTTTCTGGCGGGACAACCGCGAAGAAGTGGTGCAGAACAGGCAGGGGCCACCGTCAAATTACGTGGCCCCTGCCCCGAAGCCGGTTGTCGACCTTTAGCCGGTGAAGTTAAGGGCAGAAGGTCCCCGGAATGTCTATAGTGTCGCTGAAGGTTGCGTCGGTGACTGAGAGGTCCGTCCAGCAGATCGTCATCGGCGGCGAGCAGGGCGGACTTAAGGATGCCGACGCCGTCAACGAGCCGTGGGCCTGGCCGTTGCTGACGCTGAAGACGCCGGACGCCGACACGGACTCCTTGTTCGCAGCCTTCGGGTGCTTGCTGCCGGGGTTGATGCACTCGGCGGTCCCATTGAGGGTGATCGTCACCGAGTTCAGGCTGTTGCCGAGCCCAGCTTCCTTGAAAGCCACGGTGATCGTGTTGGAGGTCACACTGGTGACATTGGCGAACAGGAAGTGCGGGCTGGTCGCGAAAGCCGCTGAGACCGCAAGAACAAGCATCAGCATCGCGAGCAACGCCGCAATCACGAATCGTCGCATAGTTGTTCTCCTTTCAAAGTACAATGCAAACACAGTCAAATAGTGCACACACGCACACTACTGGTTATTTCAACATGGAGGCACTACAAGCAACGAGGGTTCTCGCTCATTACGAGCATACGGCTGAGAAGGACGCACTACAAAGCTCGAACACTACAATAAGGGCCTTTGCGCAAGAAGAAGTGGTGCAGAACAGGTATAGGGGAAAATACCCAGGCATGGGGGAAAATACCTGAGAATTATACTCTTCTCTCTTTACCTCAAAAAGTATACATTCTTTACCCCTTACCAATACAGAAAGAAAGGTAGACGCATTACGAACCGCCAGGGAAGTTGTGCAATGCTACGTGTCTATCGAGGCGCTTAAGGCAAAATGGAAACGCCAATCGCAAACATAATAAAAAGGGACACATACTCGCACTACTGGCTATTGCATGCACTCCGAAGCCTTATCCAAATGGGATTGTTAACAGCACAACCCAAGATATTCTCCACCATATGCCTGAGGGAGTTATTAGCAGCATATCCAAAGTATTCTATATCATATATTTGTATTTATGTCAAGCTTATTTTCGACTTTTTGAGGCACTTTTACTACTTATAAGTAGAAATACTGGTTCGTGTTTTTATTGAACCTATTTTCTACTTTTCGCAAAGATATAGTAAAGAGGCTCTTCTAAATACACATGACTGACTTGCCGGGTTGATGGCTTTTAACACAATAAACGGGATAGTGTGAAAGGCCACGGAGGGCCGATAAATCGGCGGTGGGCGCGATAAATCGGCCCCTACGGGTGTTTGGGTTATGGTGTGAATCAGCTTAATCGGCACATACGGATGCCTGGATTATTTTTTGAAAATGTATAATTGGCCCTTACGGATGCATGGATTATTTGTTAATCTGCATAAACGTGCAGCTTGCGATAGTCAGTCATCTAGAGGTCTGCAGCCAGACCGAGCACAGTCATGAGGATTTGTTGCGGCACAGCATTGGGAAGAACAATTAATAGATATGATTGGATATCCTCTGTAATAGTTCGTCCATCTAAGCAGAAGTAACTGGAACCCGCTTCGGTATTTTTGATGAGTGGAATAGCAATATGTTATAATCTATAGTAGTGAGGAAGGATGAACAGATGCAATTGTTTGCAGCGCTCATTTTCATTGGTATTCTGGTTCTGCTGTTGGCATTCGCGATATACCTGGCGAGGGGCGAGGAACCTAAGAGTGAGCATTATGGAACATGGTCCAATGTTCTGGGTCCCCAATTTAGAGGATCTGCATTTGATGTGAGAGAGAATTTGAACAAAGGGATTGAAGCTGGGCGAGGGAAATCTCGACGGGTACGACGATCACCTCGATCAAAGGATAAGAAGAAGAAATAACTCTCCCCTGAAATTTTCTATTTACAACTCTTCCGAGATATGTTATGATCTTGTTTGCCTGGGGATGTAGCTCAGCTGGGAGAGCGCGACAATCGCACTGTCGAGGTCAGGGGTTCGAGCCCCCTCATCTCCACCATGTACTTTACTACCAGATCATGAAGCAGGTTTGAGGGGACGGCGGGCGACCTTAAAGGCCCACCCAGCCACCTTTCACCACCCTCGCCCCTACGGGAGGTGGGGTGAAGTTCTTGAGGGGACGGCGGGCGACCTTAAAGGCCCATCCAACCCACATCATCCACCCTTGCCCCTATGGGGTAGGGATGGAGAGGCTAGCTCAAAATTGCGTTGCAAATCGCAAACACTTATGGTATAGTGTACTTTACAATAATTGGTAAATTACCAGCGATGAGCAGGAGTAGTAGATCTATTTAGTTCAGAGAGTAGCCGGAGGGTGAAAGGCTATACAGCACTAGATCGAACTCGCCTGTGAGCAGCAAGCGTGAAAGAAAACCGGGTAGGGGTTCAATTAATTAATCCCATATCAAAAGTCCTAGTGCTTGCCGGAGTGCCCGTTATCGCATATAATGAGTATCAATCGCAGACTTTGATCATGAGTCACTCGTTTTGGGCCTGTAGCGCAGCTGGAAGAGCGCATCCATGGCATGGATGAGGTCAGGGGTTCGAGCCCCCTCAGGTCCACCATTTCGTCTGAGTTTGATAAAACAGGGTGGTACCACGAAAAAGCCTTTCGTCCCGCGAGCACCTAAACCAAAATTCTATAATCTGGTGATGTTACCTTATCCCTCTGGTGACTTGCATATTGGACATTGGTATAACTATTCGGGCGCTGATGCCTACGGTCGCTATATGCGCATGAATGGGTATAACGTTATGCAACCTATTGGTTTCGACGCCTTTGGACTGCCCGCCGAGAATGCCGCTATCCAGCGCGGGATACAAGCACGCACATGGACGCTAGCAAACGTCGAGACGATGCGCAGACAATTGCGTTTGATGGGCGCGGGTTGGGATTGGGATCGCGAGATGGTTTCCTGTCTGCCTGATTACTATAAATGGTCACAATGGTTGTTTCTGCAATTCTATAAACATGGACTGGCCTATCGCACAAAGGCGCCTGCCAACTGGTGTCCGGGATGCAATACGACATTGGCGAATGAACAGGTATTGGCGAATGGAACGTGCGAACGGTGTGGAAGTGTCGTAATTCGCAAGGAGATCGACCAGTGGCTGCTGAAGATTACAGACTATGCAGAAGAATTGCTGAATTTCTCAAAGATTGAATGGCCTGATAAGACAGTGACTATGCAGAGAAACTGGATCGGGCGCAGCGAAGGGGCAGAGATTCGCTTCTTTACTGTAATCGATGGTCAGCGTGAAGAAATTCCTGTTTTCACAACGCGTCCAGACACCATCTATGGTGTTACATTCTTTGTGCTGGCTCCTGAGCATCCCTGGGTAGAGAAGTTAACAACACCTGAGCACAAGGCTGAAGTCGAGGCTTATGTCAATCAAGCGCGACAAATGACCGAAATTGAGCGCATGAGCACTGAGAAAGATAAGACGGGCGTTTTTACAGGTGGCTATGTCACCAATCCGATTAACGGGGAACGTGTTCCGGTCTGGATAGCCGATTATGTGTTGATGAGTTATGGTGCTGGTGCGGTCATGGGTGTGCCTGCGCATGATCAGCGCGACTTTGAGTTTGCGCGTAAGTTCGATATTCCCATACGCGAGGTTATTCGACCTGAAGGTGTAGAGCCGAGCGATCCAGCAACCTGGACGGAGGCGAAAGAGCATCTGGGGGTGATGGTCAACTCTGGTTCTTTCGATGGCGTGCCAGCCGAAGAGGCAATTGCGAGAATAACACGTTTTATAGAAAATCAGGGCATAGGAAAGTTCATGGTGACGTACCGCCTGCGCGACTGGTTGATCAGTCGACAACGCTACTGGGGTACCCCTATCCCAATCATCTACTGCCCTAAGGATGGAATGGTTCCAGTACCAGAGGATCAATTGCCTGTTTTGCTACCGGAGCACGTAGAGTTCAAGTCAACCGGTGAATCGCCATTACGTTACGAGCCAGAGTTTTTAAACACAACCTGTCCCATTTGTGGAGGGCCTGCTACACGGGAGGCTGATACAATGGATACCTTCATTTGTTCATCCTGGTACTTCCTGCGTTATGCTGACCCCCACAACGACCGGCAGGCATGGAGCGCAGAAGCAATGGAACGCTGGCTGCCTGTCGATCAATATATCGGTGGAGCAGAACACGCAGTTATGCATCTGCTGTATGCTCGCTTCTTCATCAAGGCACTGCGTGACATGGGTTACCTGAACTTTGATGAGCCGTTTACCCGATTGTTCCACCAGGGCACTGTGTTGGGTCCTGATGGGCAGAAGATGTCCAAATCACGCGGCAATGTTGTAGCCCCAGACGAGTTTGTCGAGAAGTATGGAGCCGACACGGTGCGGGCGTACCTGACTTTTATTGGTCCTTTTGATCAGGGTGGCTCTTTCATACCTGAAAATTTAGAGGGTGTGTGGCGTTTCATGAACCGCTTCTGGAGTCTAGTCAATGATAGCTGGGTCGAGAACCCCAACAACGAAGAGACCAGCGAGAGCAAGGCTATCGATCGCTTACGCAACAAAACTATCAAGCGCGTCACCGAGGAGTTGAGTAACTTTCGCTTTAATACAGCGTTGGCCGCTTTGATGGAGTGCAATAATGTGATGATTAAACAGCAACATGCTCCCGTTGCTCGTAGCATGGTTTTCCGCACTATGCTGGAGACAATGATGCAACTGCTGGCTCCGATGGCACCGCATACCACCGAAGAACTGTGGCACATAACAAATCATACGGGCAGCATTCATACAACTGCATGGCCAGGTTATGATGAGGCTCTTACGAAGGATGAGATATTCACACTGGTCGTGCAGGTAAATGGTAAAGTACGTGAGAAGATAGAGGTAGCTGCTGGCACGAGTGAAAGCGAGATTCGCATGCTGGCGCTGGATAATCCTCGAGTGGCTTCATTCATTGGAGAGGCGACTGTGCAGAAGGTGATCTATGTGCCTGGACGGCTGATAAATATTGTTGTGCGAAACTCATAAGTCAATCTAGAAGTCATCAACAGAATCCGCGAAGGCACTTGCAAGTGCCTTCGCGGATTCTGTTGATGACTTCTAATTTTTGTAACCTCATGACGTTATTACCTTGGAGGGAAACTCATTATAATCCTTTTCGCTGTAGCCCATTGTCACAATATTGGCGGGTATTGATGGAACTAAGAGGGTAATATATTCGTATACCAGTCATGTAGTGTGATGTGATGGACTTCACTGTCGGTGTGTTATTTTGTCGATAGGCACAGCATCGTTTTCCGCTTATACTTTGTTTGTAAGGAATAAGTAGAGGAGGAAGGGTGTTGTAAGACGAAAAAAAGTGATATTTGAAAAACTGTGGAGTTGGTCGTCTATCTAAGTGAAGAGGCTAGATCACTTTAAGATAGAAGGGCAACATTGAGCTTTTGAATATGTATAGTAAAGCAGCGGAGATAGTCCTATTAAGGAAGAAGGTAAATTATTATGAATCCGCAAATCCAATCTGAAAAAGAACTTGATATAGTCAATAATGCTGATATTGCTATTACTGAGACTGATGCACTTACCGAAAATGGTTTTACTTCTGAAGAAATTGTTTCTTTGCTCTATCTCCGTCAGTGGTATCAAACTGGGGGAAGTGATCGTGTAGAGGTTGTGCGCCGCCTGGAATTTCTGAAACTGATGGTTATGAATGGGAAGATTGAGCCTTAGGATTAATGCACTTGTGAGGGAGTTCTCCTCTCTCTGATGACTCACCGCCTGCGGCGGTGATAAAAATAGAATTTTGTGGACACGCCCCCATTGGCGCGGACTTAAGCCCGCGCCAATGGGGGCGTGCCTGTTGTTTGCCCGTTTGGGAAGATCTCTTGATTCCCTTTTCTAAAACACTACTAAAAAGATAACCTGGATGAGGCAATTTACGTACATGTAGGTAACGTTAGCAAGTAAGATACACCTACTAGTGCGTCAAGCTTCAATCGGCAGTTGGGAGCCGGGCATCCGCTGGCACCTATCCATCTCGCCAACGACGCTCGCGAAGCTTGATAGCATCTCTGCAACGACGCTGGCGCGTCTACTGCTTCGCAGTCAGCAGAGATGCAAGGAAGTATCTAGCGCTACGCGCTCAGGCGAGATGCAAGGAGAAGTGATGCCCCTACATATCTCACTGTTAAATCAAGATTGACAGACTACTATAGTGTGACATAAGTGATATGACATATAAAGAGTAAGGATTTCTATGCGTATTATACTCTACCTTGGAAAAGGGGGCGTTGGCAAAACGACCATCTCGGCAGCTACGGCGGTTCGTTCGGCGGCGTTAAGGAAGCGTACGCTTGTTGTTAGCACGGACCTGGCGCATAGCCTGGCTGATTGCTTCAATACGCCTCTCGCTTCGGAACCAACGCAACTGGCAACGAATTTGTGGGCGCAAGAAGTGAATGTGTTGGATGAGATGCGCCACAGTTGGGGCAAAGTGCAAGACAAAATGAGTGAATTGCTGCGCAAACGTGGCATCGATCCGGTGATAGCTGAAGAACTTGCGCTCATTCCTGGGATGGACGAGATTGTCAGCCTGCTCAACATCTATCGCAACGCTCGCGACGGGAATTTCGAAGTTGTTGTTATCGACGCTGCACCCACAGGTGAGACAGTGCGGCTTTTAAGTATGCCTGACACCTTTCAATGGTATGCTGGGCGGATCGCTAGTTTAAATCTGAAGAGTACCACCCTTACCCTCGCACGTCCTTTCATCAAGGCCTTCCTGCCTACCGGTGAAATGTTGGAAGCTGTGCAAATTTTAAGTGATCGAGTCAAAGCGTTGCGTGAGGCACTCAGCGACCCAGATATCAGTTCCTATCGACCGGTAGTCAATCCAGAACGGATGGTGATCAAAGAGGCGCTACGGGCTGAAACATATCTAGCGCTTTTTGGCTATCCTATCGATGGTGTAGTATGCAACCGCGTCATTCAACCAGGCAATTATGCTGATGAGTTTATGCAAGACCTCTATCGCAACCAGGAGAAATTGCGCCTACTGATTCACAATACCTTCGCCCCGCTGCCTATCTGGGAGGCTCCTTACTATTCGCGCGATATTCTCGGCATTAAGCAACTTGGTGAATTAGCCAGGGCCATCTTTGGCGATTTAGACCCGACAGAGGTCTTCCATCGTGGACCAATACAGGAAGTAATACACGTGGGAGATACGTATATACTGCGTCTTCCGTTGCCACATGTCGAGATGGACAAGGTGCTGATGACGAAGAAAGGCGATGAGATGATTGTAGAGATTGGTAACTTCAAGCGCGATA
>WNFY01000075.1_pt1 | contig 103179 bp, 100 predicted proteins | sample 5400091 | NCBI WGS metagenome assembly WNFY01 (sample SAMN13153364, study PRJNA577476) | soil metagenome | isolation source: 60 cm soil or saprolite under grassland replicate 1 | place: USA:California | collected 2016-06-15
ATGGAGAACTGCCTGCAGAAGGACCCGAGCATCAACCTCGTCTACACCATCAACGAGCCTGCCGCGCTGGGCGCCTACACCGCGCTCAAGGCGGCCGGCAAGCAGAACGACGTGCTGATCGTCTCGGTCGACGGCGGCTGCACCGGGGTCAGGGCGATCCAGGACGGCAGGATCGCCGCGACCTCACAGCAGTACCCGTTGAAGATGGCCAGCCAGGGCGTCGACGCGGTGGTCAACTTCGCCAGCAGCGGCCAGAAGGTGTCCGGCTACACCGACACCGGCGTCACGCTGATCACCGCCAAGCCGCAGTCCGGCGTGGAGTCCAAGGACGTCCAGTTCGGGCTCGCCAACTGCTGGGGCTAGCGGTCCGGCCGGCGGCGGGCAGAGGATACGTCCCGTCCGCCGCCGGCCTTCCCAGGTCACGCACGTAAGGAACGGTGATGAGCACCCCCGCCACCACGCCCGAGCGGCTCGAGGCAGGCCGTGAGGCCGCCCCCTCGCTGCTGTCCCGGGCGCTCGCCCTGTCCACCGTGGGCCCGCTGATCGCGCTGCTGCTGGCGATCGCCTTCTTCACCGCCCGGACGGACCGGTTCCTGACCGGGACCAACCTCTCGCTGGTCGTCCAGCAGGTCATGGTCGTCGGCACCCTGGCGATCGGGCAGACGCTGGTGATCCTGACCGCGGGGATCGACCTGTCCAACGGCGCCGTGATGGCATTCGGGTCGATCGTGATGACCAAGCTCGCGGTTGCGAGCGGCATCGATCCCTTCGTCGCGATCGCGCTCGGGATCCTGGCCTGCGTCGCCTTCGGCGCCTTCAACGGCGCGCTGGTCACCTCGATGCGGCTGCCGCCGTTCATCGTCACGCTCGGCACCCTCAACGTCGCCTTCGCGCTCACCCACATCTACTCCAACGAGCAGACGATCTCGAACCTCCCCTCGGCGCTGACGTTCCTCGGTACCACCTTCACCATCGGCCAGACCGACATCACCTACGGGTCGGTGCTGATGCTGGCGATGTTCGCGCTTGCCTGGTTCGTGCTGCGCCAGACCAGCGCCGGTCGGCACGTCTACGCGGTCGGCAACAATCCCGAGGCGGCCCGCCTGACCGGGATCCGCACCCGCCGGCTCCTGCTCGGCGTGTACGCCACCGCCGGCCTGATCTACGGCGTCGCCGCGCTGCTGCTGGTCGCCCGGACCAGCGTCGGCGACCCCCAGGCGGGCCAGACCGACAACCTCGACAGCATCACCGCGGTCGTGCTCGGCGGCACCAGCCTGTTCGGCGGGCGGGGGAGCGTGATCGGCACCCTGATCGGCGCGCTGATCGTCGGCATCGTCCGCAACGGCCTGCAACTGCTCGGCGTACGCTCGATCTACCAGGTCCTCATCACCGGCATGCTGGTGATCCTCGCCGTCGCCGTCGACCAGCTCGCCCGCAGGAGGCAAAGGTGATCCCAGCCGTCACCGACCGGCAACCGACCCGCCCGCCCTCGACCACCCCGGTCATGGAGGCGCGTGGCCTGGTCAAGCGCTACGGCCAGGTCACCGCGCTGGACCACGCGGACTTCGAGCTGCTGCCCGGCGAGATCCTGGCGATCATCGGCGACAACGGCGCCGGCAAGTCCACCCTCATCAAGGCGCTCTCCGGCGCGCTCGTCGCCGATGAGGGCGAGATCCTCCTCGACGGCAGCCCGGTCCGGTTCCACGGCCCGCTCGACGCTCGGCGCCATGGCATCGAGACCGTCTACCAGGACTTGGCCGTCGCGCCCGCGCTCGACATCGCCGACAACCTGTTCCTCGGGCGCGAGCTCCGCCGCCCGGGGATCCTCGGCTCGGTGTTGCGGATGCTCGACACGCGGCGGATGCAGGCCGAAGCCCGCGGCCACATGCAGGACCTCAAGATCGGCATCCAGTCGATGCGGCAGGCGGTCGAGACGCTCTCTGGCGGCCAGCGGCAAGGGGTCGCCGTGGCCCGCAGCGCCGCGTTCGGCCGTCGTGTCGTGATCATGGACGAGCCCACCGCGGCGCTCGGGGTCAAGGAATCCCACATGGTGCTCGACCTGATCCGCAAGGTCCGCGACCGCGGCCTGCCGGTCATCCTGATCAGCCACAACATGCCGCACGTCTTCGAGGTGGCCGATCGCGTCCACATCCAACGTCTCGGCCGGCGGGTGGCCGTGATCAACCCGCACGACTTCAGCATGTCGGACGCGGTCGCGATCATGACCGGCGCCATGGCCGGCGAGGAGGTCTCCCGTGGCTGAACCCGAGCCGCCGGCAGCGAGCACCGGTCGACGGCATGGAACCTGACCGGCACGACCGGTCCGGGGTCGTCGCGGTCGCGGGCGAGGCGCTGATCGACTTCGTGCCGGTCGGACAGGGCCTGTTCGAGGCGGTTCCAGGCGGCAGCCCCGCGAACGTCGCGGTGGGCCTGGGCCGCTTGGGCGTGCCCGTGCGGATGCTCGCCCGGATCGCCGACGACTCGCTCGGCCAGCGGATCCGCGCGCACCTGGCCGGCAACCGTGTCGATCTCTCGTTCGCGGTCCACGCGGCGGAGCCCTCGTCGCTCGCGATCGTCGCGGTCGGCCAGGACGGCCTGGCAGACTACGACTTCCGGGTCCAGGGCACCGCGGACTGGCAGTGGCGCGACCAGGAGCTCGCCGGGGTCCTCGACGACCGGCTGCTCGCGGTGCACGCGGGCTCGCTGGCGCTCACCATGCCGCCCGGCGCGGCCGTGATGTGCCGGCTGCTGGCGCGCGCACGGGCCACCGCCACCATCTCCTACGACCCGAACTTCCGGCCGCTGCTCATGGGCAGCCCCGAGCGCGTCCGCGACCAGGTCGTCGACCTGATCGCGCTCGCCGACGTGGTCAAGGCGAGCGCGGACGACCTCGCGTGGCTGCTCCCCGGCCGCACCCCAGAGGAGGTCGTCGGCGACTGGCTCGGCAAGGGCCCCACAATCGTCGCGATCACCCTTGGGGCCGACGGCGTCGTGGCCGCCTCGGAGCGGACGGGCACCATCCGGCGCGCGGGCCGACGCGTCCTCGTCGCGGACACCGTCGGCGCCGGCGACGCCTTCATGAGCGCTCTGCTCGCCGGCCTGCACCATCGGGACCTGCTCGGCGCTGGCCGGCGGAGCGACCTGCGGGCGATCGCGGCCGAGACCCTGACACAGGTCCTCGACGAAGCGGTGCTGGCGGCGGCGATCACCTGCACGCGCATCGGGGCGCAGCCCCCCACCGCCGACGAGCTGCTCGCCCAGCTGCGCGATCCCGAAAACCAGTCGAGCTGAACATGGAGCAGATCCACAGCGGGCCGATGGCCGGCAGGACCGTGCTGGTCACCGGTGGCAGCGGCGGCATCGGCAGGGCGACCGCCCTGGGCCTGGCCACGATGGGTGCGCACCTGGCGATCACTGGCCGGGACCGCGGGCGCACCGAGGGCGCGGCTGGCGAGATCCGCGCAGCCGGCGGCGGGCAGGTGGACGTGTTCGTCGCGGACCTGTCCTGCCAGTCGGAGGTGCGGCGGCTGGCTGACGAGGTACTCCAGCGCCTCTCCCGGATCGATGTGCTGGTCAACAACGTCGGGGGGTACTGGAACACCCGGCACGTCACCGCTGACGGGCTCGAGCGCACCTTCGCCCTCAACCATCTGGCGCCGTTCCTGCTCACCAATCTCCTCCTCGACCGGCTGCACCAGAGCGCCCCAGCCCGCGTGGTCACGGTCTCCTCCAACGCGCACGCCCAGGGGCGAATCGACTTCGACGACCTCCAGGGCGAACGTTCCTGGTCCGGCGCACGGGCCTACAGCCAGTCCAAGCTCGCCAACGTCCTGTTCACCTACGAGCTGGCCCGCAGGCTGCAGGGCAGCTTCGTCACCGCCAACGCGCTGCATCCCGGCGTGGCGCGCACAGCGTTCGGAGCCGAGGACCCCGCCGGCGTCCAGCGACTGTTGGTCCCATTCATGCGGGCGTTCATGAAGACCCCGGCCCAGGGCGCCGCCACGTCAATCCACCTGGCTTCCGCTCCCGATCTGGAGCAGGTGACGGGCCGCTACTTCGCCAACAGCAAACCCAAGAGATCCTCCGAGCGCAGCCACGACGAGGCCACCGCGGCACGGCTCTGGCAGGTGAGCGCCGATCTGGCCGGCCTGACCGCGCCTGGCTGAACCAGGTGGCGTCGCTGTCGCGCAGATGGCCAGGCCGCTGGACACCGAAGGAGACCGCCGTCGCCGCACCCGGGTCGGCGCAGCAAAGCGGCCACGGCGTCGACCAGTTGCGTGGTCCAGGAACGGCCGGTCGCGTCGTCGCCCACGTCAAGGTGCTCGTGAGCGCCCAGCCATTCGGACGGGCGATGCTCGCAGAATGGTGGTTTCCGCGCCTTGATTGCCAGCATGACTGGAGTGGGCGCGCCACCCTCAGCGAACCGTTCCAAGGTCAGGCCCGTGTCAAGGAACCCGTGCAGCAGCTCGGGCAGCGGGCGGTGGGTCGCGCCGACCTTGTCGCGCACCCCCTGGTCGGTCCAGGACGCCTTGGTCCAGTGGCCGTCCAGGTAGCCGGGACGGATCACCACCGCGTCACGCTCGCCGCGGTCGGCGAAGCCGCCGCAAAAGCAGGGGTGGACGCCGACGTGCACCAGCACCCCGCCGGGGCGAAACACCCGGGCCGCCTCAGCCAGCACCGCCGGGTAGCCAGGCATGTCGGTGTGGACCATCACCGCGATGGCGGCGGGCAGCCAGCCGCCGCGGATCGGTAGCTGTTGGGCATCGGCTTGCGCGGTAGCAAGCCGGCCTCGCGCGTGGCGCAGCATCCCCGCGGACAGGTCGACCCCGACGGGGGTCCAGCCCAGCTTGCGGACCGTGGCGGCGTGGACGCCGGTGCCGCAGCCGATCTCCAGGCAGGTGCCGCTGCCGTTGCCGAGCAGCTCGCGCAGGGCGTGGTTGATGCCCAGGGGATCGGGGTCCGCCATGCCGTCGTTGGCTTGCTGGTTGGCGAGGAACTCCTGCTCGTACCAGTCCGCGATCTCGTCATAGGCCGCCGTCGGCACTGGTCCCCTCCCATGATGAGCAACCGGTTGACCATTTTGACGCATTCATTCGACCTTCGAGAGGGAGCGATCGGGATGTTGGAGCACTGGGACCTGTGGTTTCCGAGTGCGGGCGCGATGGGGACGTGGCGGACGGCCGGCGGAGGTTGGCATGACCACGAGACCGGCAGTGGGTCGGGACCCGACGAGCAGGGCGACACCGGCGACGTAGGGTGGCATCTGTGTGGGGAGCGATGAGTTTCACCTCGGGGCGTTGTCTGTTCGTGGTGAGCGATCGCATGGAAGCCGCAAACGGGAGAGCGCTGATGCCCGAGATCGAACCGACCGTGGAGTTGCACGAGGGATTCAGTGAGCCGGACGCCACGGCGCGGCCATGGGCCGAGGTGGTCGAGGTGCTGTCGAGGTCAGAGATGTTCTGGCTGTCGACCGTGCGTCGCGAGGGGCGACCGCACGTCACGCCGCTCCCGGCGATCTGGCTCGACGGGACGCTGCACTTCTGCGCCGGCGCCGCCGAGCAGAAAGCCAAGAACCTGGAGTCCAATCCCCGTTGCATCCTGACGACCGGTACCAACCAGCTCCGGTCGGGGCTGGACGTGGTGGTCGAGGGAGCTGCCGTTCGCGTGACCGACAACGCGCAGCTCCAACGGCTGGCGGCCATCTGGAAGTCGAAGCTCGACTGGGACTTCGAGGTCGGCGACGGGGCGTTCCGCGATCCCGACGGTCGCCAGGGGCTCGTCTTCGGCGTCACACCGACGAAGATCCTCTCGTTCGGCAAAGCCCCTTACAGCCAGACCCGCTACACCTTCAAGACCTGAAGGACCCACCTGGGGACAGGCCCGACACGGCACGCGGCAGTGCACCGTAGGGGTGGCTAGCCGACATGTAACCGTTCGCCGCTGGGCGGACACTTTCTGTGCATGAGGGCGGAGTCGGGGGAGACGGAGGCGAGGGCGCGCTTCGAGGGGCTCTTCTCGGGCCATTACGGAGAGCTGCTGCGCTTCGCGCAACGTCGGGTGGGGATCGACGCGGCTGGCGATGTCGTGGCCGAGACCTTCCTGATCGCCTGGCGCCGGTTGCCTGAGGTCCCGGCAGAGCACGCCCGGGCATGGTTGTACATGACGGCGCGGCACGTGATCGCCAACGAGCTGCGGGCCAGACAGCGTCGGGACAGACTCAGCGGGCACACCCGAGATGACATTGCCACCGATCGCGCGGTCGCGGGCGACCACGCCACGGTGATCGCGGAGCAGATACGGGTCCGTGCGGTGCTCGAGTCGCTGTCCCAGATGGACCAGGAAGTGTTGCGCCTGACCGAATGGGAGCAGTTGGACCTTACCGAGGCCGCCGCCGTCGTCGCATTCCCCGTCTGGCGCTTGCCGGAGCGGTCGTCGCGGCAGTGGCGGCGACCGCGATCGCCGGCGTCATCCCGGTGCCCTGGTGGCACGGCCAGGTGCCCTCGGCCGCCTACGCCGTCACGAAGAATCCGGACGGCACCGTGGACGTGACGGTTCGCTGGAACCAGTTGCACGACCCGGACGCCCTCAATGCGCGGCTACGTCAGGCTGGAGTCCGTGCCGCCGTGATGCTGTACTCGGCGCCGAGACGGTGCCGCGCCACCGTCGCCCTGGACCCGACCTACTCGACCTTGCATGTCGACCTGCGCCAGCACCCTGAGCTCGCGAAGCACCCGCGCGCATTGGTGGCCTACCTGCGCTCCCAGGAACCTTGGATCCAATATGATCGCCAGCGCTCTGGCGATCCCGACCATGTCTCGGTGTTCACGATCCACCCCGACGCGATCCCGAGCGGTGACCAGCTCCTGGTCCTCCCGCGATGGTTGCGCACGGAGGGTGCCCCGACCGAAGCGCTGGAACTGCGCTCGCTGATCGTCAGGGCGCTGCCGCAATGTGTGCCGAATCCGGGGACCTCGATCATGACCACGAACGCGATCGAACCTCGTTGACGCGCCAGATCAGCGCGAGGAAGCCCCATGGTCTGGCCGCCATGACCACCGCGATGATCCCCTCAGGCACGACAGCGCCGGGAAAGGGGTCCCTGACGGTGGCAAAGCCGATCGGAATCGTCACGCCGGCATGGACGAGGGGAGGCGAGGGCGCCGCTCCGGTTCCCGGATGCGGCGGAAGCACTGGCCGGCCAGTACGCCGCTTGGATCGATCAGCGCGCCGACGTGCGCCAGCGCCTCCAGCAGCGCCCACGCGGCAGAGGAGGAGGGCGCGGAGGTGTCGTCGCGGTCGGTGCGCTCATCGGCGACCCAGAAGGCCGGGCGCGGGTTGGCGACCCGACGATGGTGAGGCTCATGACGTCCTCCCTTGCGACTCCGTTCACAGGAAATCGTGGCCGCCGACCGCTCCGGCATCGTTACGGCGCGCCGTGACGGCCACATCGCCTGCACACGGGCCTGCCGACTGACCGCGAAGCGCTCGACCGGGGCAGCTCCATCAGGTCGCCAGTTCGGCCCGTAACGTTCCGGGACAGAGGTCGGCCACGCTGCCAGGCGACCACGATGCGAGGAGGGGCGATGTCAGCGGCCAACAAGGAGCTTGTCCCGCGGCATTTCGAGGAGATCTTCAACCGCCCCTGGACGCCGCCCCGGGCACCGGGCAACTGAGAAGCGTCCGTCAAATCGTGCGTTTGCCGTAACGATCTCGGGACGCCGTGGCGGAAGATTGGCGTTGCCGCTGCACCGATTTCTGGGGGACACCATGAACATCTCCGGCGCCACGCTCCTGGCCGAGTACCGGCGGGCGAAGGCGGACTGGCCCTTCATCGAGCCCGTGGAGAAGGCCCACGGCCTGCCGGCCCTACTGCTGTAAGGTTCCCACCGGTCCGGACTCCGTAGATATAAGGATCTCCGCGCTGGATACGACTATTGGTCTGGACATCGGCAATCTACACGAGCACGCTTGCACTGCTGTTGGAACAGGTACAGCCGCCCCGACCGCCGCGCTGATCTCTCGTCGCGCACCCTGGCTTCACCGCAGGCTCTCCCGTGCGGCTCGGCAGGCTAATTCGAGTTCGTTCTGGGGGGAAATCGTATGGCAGACAATGCCCTTGGAATCGCTGCTCCAGAGGGTCGTCCCTCGTCGGGCAGGTTCGATCCGAGCGAAAACGCCGTGCAGAGGACGCGGGCCTGGACCGGCCTGCTGGTCGTGATCGCAGGTGATGCTCTCATCGGGGGTGCCGCGGCCTTCGGAGTGTTCAAAGGCGGCGACGCGACCTCCGCTCAGTCCGTGGCAATACTGAGCAGCGCATTCACGGCGATCAGCACGATGACCGCCGCCTACTTCGGCATCCGGGCGGTGACGAACACCGCGCAGTCGGCGGTGGCGCAGCAGGCGGCCACGACCATGGCAACCGCGGCGAGCGCCGCCGCGGGACCCACGGGTGGCGGGCCCGGCGGACCTGGGGGACCTGGAGCGCCATCGCCTGATGGACCCACGGGCCTCGGGACCGCCGTGGCCGTGGAGCCCGGGACCGCCGTGGCCGTGGAGCCGGCGGGCGCCGGCACCGCGGCCGACGCCGAGCCCGCCGCAGCCGGGCCGAAGCCCGACCGGCCGGTGGACGAGCCGGACGACGCCACGCAGGACGACCAGTACGCGCTGATCAACGAGACCGGCAACGACCGCCAGGACATGACCGAGGAGGAGGAAGCCAGCCTCCTCGAGGGCGAATTCGGCCCCGCCGATCATCACGGGATCTATGGCGCGCCCAAAGGAGATGAGTCGCAATAATGGCTGGTCTCGAAGACATGATCAGGAGAGCTGAGCGCTCTTTGGGAATCAGCGACCGACCAAATGGCATCACGAAATGGTACGCCAGCCGAAATGGGAGGGTCTTCGCCCGGGCGGCCTGGTGCGACCAGAGCATCACCTACTGGGCTTTCCATTCGGGGAACCACGACGCCGTGTGCTTCGGGCGGGACTACGCGTACACGGTCTGGCACGCGCAGCGCTTCAGCAATCGCGGCCAATGGCATACCGGCACCGCCGGCATCCGCCGTGGGGACATCGTCTTCTTCGACTGGGCGGGGTCCCGCAGGATCCCGGCGATCGACCACGTCGCGATCGTCACCGGCGTCAAGGGCGGCATCGTCTTCACGATCGAGGGCAACACCTCGGACAGGTGCAGGCGCCGCGCCCGCCGGGCCTCGGGCATCGTCGGGTATGGCCGTCCCAACTACACCGGCAGGCCGGGGGCGAGGCCGGCGGCGTCCGCAAGGGTCAGGGCGGCGGCTTCCCCCGTCAGCGACCGAGCGCCCTCGGGCAGCCCGGTCCTCAAGGACGGCAGCACCGGCAGCGTCGTGAGGCAGCTCCAACTCTGCCTGAACAAGGTCATGCGGTCCGGCCTGGAGGCCGATGGCGAGTTCGGCCCGAAAACCGCGGCGGCTGTGAAGGCGTTCCAGAAGAAGGCCGGCGGCCTGACGGTCGATGGCGAGTACGGCCCGAACACGGCGCGGAAGCTCCACGCCGCCCGCGACGCGATCCACTGACCGCGGAGCCTCGACCGGCAGCCCTCGCGGGCGCCGGGCCCGCCCTCGCCTTGCAGCTAGCGGGTAGTCGCAGACTCCCGCTAGCTGGCAGGGCAACCGGGCGCTGGCCGTGAAGACGCCGTGCCCTTTTCGCGCGATGCTGAACCCGTGACCGAAGCCGCCGCGGTGAGGTAGCGGGAAGAGGAGCGCGATGCCGACGAGGATCGAACGTGAGCCGGTGGACTTCGACCTGTTCCGACTGTATCTGGACGAAATCGGGCAGCACCAGTTGCTGACCAGGGAGGACGAGGTTCGCCTTTCGCAGGCGTACGAGGCCGGGCTGGAGGCCCAGCTCGGGCTGCGGGAGCTGGCTGCTGGCGATCCGCGGCGGCCGGCGCTGACGGCGACGGTGCGAGCTGGCGAGCAGGCCCGCCGGACCATGGTCGAGTCCAATCTCCGTCTGGTGGTCTCGATCGCGCGGCGCTTCTCCGGCACCGGCCTGCCGCTGGTCGACCTGGTCCAGGAGGGCAATCTCGGGTTGCTGCGCGCGGTCGAGAAGTTCGACTGGCGCAAGGGCTTCAAGTTCTCGACCTACGCGACCTGGTGGATCCGCCAGGCGATCACCCGTGGGGCGGCTGACCGCGGCGCGCGGGCGATCCGTCTGCCGGTGCACGTGGATGAGCGGGTCGGCCGGCTGCGCCGCAGCCAGACCCGGCTGCGTGCCGAGCTCGGCCGCGACCCGAGCGACGCGGAGCTGGCCGCTGAGCTGGACATGTCGATCGAGCAGGTGGCGCGTCTGAAGGACAGCGCGCACGCGATCGCCTCGCTGGACAGCCCGGTCGGCGACGGCGGCGCCGAGCTGAAGGACCTCCTGGAGGACGAGCGGGCCGTCGATCCGGGTGAGCTGGCGGCCGAGACGCTCGGCCGGGAGGCGCTGGGAAAGGTGCTCGGCGCGCTTCCCGAACGCGAGCGGCAGGTGCTGGTCCTGCGGTTCGGGCTGGACTCGGGCTCGCCACTGACCTTGGAGCAGGTCGGCGCGGTGATGGGGTGTTCCCGTGAGCGCGTCCGCCAACTCGAGCGCGGCGCCCTCGAGGCGCTGCGCCACCCCGAGACTCGCGCCCGTCTGGAGGACCTGGTCCCGGCGTGAGCAGCCGGGGTGGCTCACGGGGTGAGGAGCTCGTCGAGGTGGCGCGCGATCGGCCAGGCGCCAGAGGTGGTGTTGGACAGCACCGTGTGGGTCCAGCGGCCGACCGGATCGTGGACGGTGCGGAAGGACACTCCGGCATCGGAGCCTTCCAGCATCAACGTGTCGCTCGATTTGTGCAGCCAGAATCCGAGGCCGTAGCGCATCGACTGCGACGGCACATCGCTGCGGGGGCGCACCATCGCCGCGACCCAGTCCGCCGGCACGATTTTCCCGGCGAGGAACGCGCTCCACAAGGCGTGGACGTCCGCGGCGGTGGAGTAGATGCCGCCGTCCCCGCTTCCTCGCACCGGAAGGTGGAGGACGTTGGTCCGCGGCCCGTCGACAGTGAGGTAGCCGAGCGCGGCGCGGCCGGGTAGCTCGTCGGATCGCAGGAATTCCGTGTCGCGCATGCCGGCCGGTTCGCACACCCGCTGCCGCACCAGTTCGTGGAAGCGTGTGCCGCTGGCACGCTCGGCGAGCAATGCGAGCACGACGTAGCCACCGTTGCAATAGGAGAACCGTTCGTCCGGCGCGAACTTGCGCGGGTGCCCGCCGAGCACGCGCAGGTACTGCTCGGTGGTTGCCAGCTCGTGGACGGGGACGGGCAGCACGTACTCGGTGACCTCGAACCCAGCTTCCTCGTCGAGGTAGTCGCCGATGCCGGACCGGTGAGCGAGCAGGTGCTCGACCGTCACGTCGTCACCGATCAGCGGCAGGTCGTCGCCGAGCAGCGACCGGGCGGTCGTGGTCGGCGCCAGGCGGCCCTCCTCGATCAGGCTCACCACCGTCAGCGCGGTCAGTCCCTTGGTGCCGCTGGCGATCCCGAACCGGGTATCGATCGCATTGGCGACGTCGTGGCCGCGATGCGCGCGGCCGTAGGCCTTGGCGAGCTGGACAGCTCCATCGCGGTCGACGCGCACGACCCCGGAGAACCCCGTCTCCGAAGCAATCTGGTCGACCGAATCCTCCAAGCGATTCATGCGGGGAGTCTACCTGGGACCCGCGCACGCCATCGCCGATGATTGCGCCGGTTACCATTGTCCGATGAGCGCTGCGGAGGAGCGCGCGGCCGATGGCCCCTGACCGGACGTCGCTCAATTCAGGCCTGAGCGGCCTGGTGCTGGCCACGATCTCGGCCCTGGTGCGGGCGCTGGTCGCTGGCCTCCACGCCGGTCGCGGGGCCAGCCCGACCTGGGTGGTCGTGGTCTTCGCCGCGCTCAGTCTCAGCGGTTTCTTCCTGGGAGTGCTGGCCATCTGGTCGGCCATCAAGGCGTGGCTCCGCGACGACGCGCTCAGTGTTCCCGCACGCTGGGGCGCCGCCCTCGGCCTGGCGGCGATGCTGTTCGTGGTCGCCACCGGCCCGTGCGGCTCGCGGAGCTGCCCCGGCTGATCGGGGCGCCGCCGCGCTACCGCTCCCGGCGCTCGTGGTGCGCGCGGACCAGCGTCTTCGGCGCCTTCGACGCCCAGGCGTCGGTGACCAGCTCCTCGAGGACCTCCGGGTCGATCGAGGCGAACGTCACCCACAGCGAGGCGAGCCGCCTCCCGAACCATCCCTCCTGGCACCACTGTGGCCATTCGGCGGCCGCCGCGCGGATCGCCTCCTCGCCGGGCATCAGGTTCACGCGGTCGTGGTCGAGCATGCTGGCGAAGCGCCTGCCCCGAACCCGGAAGGCCGGGAGCCCGCCGTGCTCGTACTCCGTCACCTCGGGCAGTCCCAGGATGACCAGGTGCACCTGCTCCACGTCCATGGCGGCAGGGTCGACCCCCGGGACGGTCAGGTTGCGGAGCGGATCACGCCGATGACGTGGCCCTCGGGGTCGGCGAACTGGCCGACCTCGAGCTCCTCGCTGACCTTGTCCGGGCCCATCAGGCGCTTGCCGCCGAGGCGCTCCGCTTTGGCGAGGGAGGCCTCCACGTCAGGCACCTCGACGTAGAAGGTGACGTGGCCCTGGTACCCCTCGGGGCCGACGCCGACGCCGCCGCCGATCCCGATGCCATCGGCGTTGGTGTTGCCCTCACGCGGCACGACCCCGTAATTCATCGGGTTGTTGGCGTCGATCCGCCAGCCGAACAGGTCCGAGTAGTAGCTCTGGAGCTTGCCCGCATCTTTCCCGATGATTTCGAAGTGAACGACTGGCTGTCCCATATTTGCTCCCTTCCGCGCTGGCCCCCGGCGCTGAGGGCACCACGGCAGTCTAGAACGGCGCTGTGACAATCCGGCCCGGCGCCCTGACCAGCCCGTTCCGGTCCCGCGCCGCCCCGGAGCCGCCCGGATTAGGTGCCCGTGCGTTGCTTCGTAGCATTCGCGGTGGGCCGGCGTGGAGGGGAGAATGGCCGGTGATTGCGGAACGTCTGCTCTGCTTGTGACACTGGGCGGCGACTGCCGAAGGGGGGTCCCGCGAGATGAGCTCCAGCCTGACCAGCGTGCTGGCTGACCCGGGCCGGCTCGCCGCTGTACGCCAGACGAACCTGCTCGACACGCCGCCCGAGGCGGTGTTCGACCGGTTGGCGCGGCTGGCCGCCCGTGTCCTCGGCACGCCCATCGCGGTGATGTCGCTGATCGATCAGCACCGCCAATTCTTCAAGGCGTCCTTCGGCATGCCCGAGCCCTGGGCCTCGCTGCGGCAGGCTCCCGTTTCCCACTCGATGTGCAGGTACGTGCTGGCGACCGGGCAGCCGCTGGTGATGGGGGACGTCCGCTGGGACGCGCTGGGCAGCGACAACCCCTTCATGGCCGAGCTCGGAGCGGTCGCCTACATGGGCATCCCGCTGGTCCTCTCGTCGGGCCACGTCGTGGGATCGTTCTGCGTCGCCGACCGGCGGCCGCGGGACTGGACCGGGGAGGACCTGGCGGGCCTCAAGGACCTGGCCGGCCTGGTGATGGACGAGATCGAGCTGCGCAGCGAGCTGCAGGCGCACAAAGTGGCTGACGACGCGCTGACCCAGCACAACCAGCACCTGTGGGGCGCGCTGGAGGCGGTCCCCGACGCGGTGGTGATCAGCACCACCAACCTCGACCCCAAGGGTCCGAGGATCGTCCACGCCAACCGGGCGTTCTGCGAGCTCACCGGCCATCCGGTGGAGGAACTGGTCGGCAACTCCCTGCGCCTGGGGCAGTGCCCGGAGGCGGCCGCGTCCGAGTACGAGTCGATCGCCGCCTGGCTCGAGTCCGGCTCGCCGTGGGTCAAGGAGACGGTCAGCCACCGCAAGGACGGCACGGAGTACGTCGCGCATTGGCAGGTCGCGCCGCTGCCGGACCGCAGCGGGCAGACCACCCACTGGGTCTGCACCCAGCAGGACGTCGCCCCGCACCGCGAGCTGGAGCAGCGCCTCGCCGACGTCGAGGCGGGCTTCCAGGCGCTGCTGGAGCGCGTGCCAGCGGTGGTGTACACGATCAGCCCGGACCCGCCCTACGCGCCCACCTACGTGAGCCCGCAGATCGGGGCGCTGCTCGGCGAGCAGGCGTCGGAGTGCATCGGCACGCCGGGTCTCTGGGACCGGTGGGTGCACCCGGACGACCGCGAATGGGTCAACGCCGAGTGCGAGCGCACCAACGAGACGGGCGAGCCGTTCCTCGGCGAGTACCGGATGCTGACCCGGGACGGCCAGGAGCGCTGGGTCCGCGACGAGGCGATCCTGGTCCGCGACGCCGCCGGGCGGCAGCTCTTCTGGCAGGGGATCCTGACCGACATCACCGCCACCCGCCAGGCCTCCAGCCGCCTCGCCGAGGCGCTGGGGCGTGAGCAGGACGCCGCGGAGCAGCTCGCCGCCGCCCTGGAGCGCGAGCGCGCCGGGGCCGACCACCTGCGTGCCATGGACGAGATGAAGACCACCTTCCTCCAGGCGGTCTCGCACGACCTCCGCACCCCGCTGACCTCGGTGCTCGGCATCGCGCTCACGCTCCAGCGGGGCGCCGACGGCCTGCGTCCCGACGACGTCGTGGACCTGATCCGGCGGCTGACCACCAACGCCCGCAAGCTAGACCGGCTGCTCACCGACCTGCTGGACCTGGACCGGCTCGCAAGGGGCACGCTCACCCCCGAGCGGCGGGTCGTCGACGTCGGCGCGCTCACCCGGCGCAGCGTGGAGGAGGCCGCCGTGGCCGACGAGCACCCGGTGGTGGTGGACGCGTCGTCCCTGCGCATCGCGGTGGACGGCCCCAAGGTGGAACGGATCGTCGAGAACCTCGTCCTCAACGCGGCCAGGCACACCGAGGCGGGCACCACCATCTGGGTGCGGGTCCACGCCGACGGCGAGGGCGCCCTGCTGGTCGTGGAGGACGAGGGGCCGGGCGTGCCGACGCAGCTCCGCGAGCAGATCTTCCAGCCCTTCCACCAGGGCCGTAACGTCGCCCGGAACACCCCCGGCTCGGGGATCGGCCTGGCGCTGGTCGCCCAGTTCGCCAACCTGCACGGTGGGCGCGCCTGGGTCGAGGACCGCCCCGGCGGCGGCGCCTCGTTCCGGGTGTTCCTTCCCGACCGGCCCGCCGCGGAGGCCGCCGCCTCCTAGCTGCCGGGATCGCGGCCGAGGAAGGCGACGAGCCGGTCGCTGGGGCCGGCCGCCGCCGGGACCGCGACCGGGTCGGCGAACAGGGGATGGCGGCCGCCGTCCGCGACCAGCAGCGGGCCGATCCGGAGCAGCTCGACCGCCAGGTCGTCAGGCAGCGGCCGGCGGTACCCGCACGCCCACCAGACGTCCCACCCGTGGGCGGCGATCTCGATGGCGCCGGCGCCGGCCAGGATGCTGGCCGCCAGCGGGAGGTCGCCGACGGCGAGCACCCGGTCGTTGCCATCCGCCCTGGTCAGCGCTCCGAGCAGCCGGCGGGCGCGGGCGCGGAACCTCCCGGCGGGATCGCCAGCGAGGTCGTCGTCCGCGGCCGGGTCGAGGCTGACACGGCGGGCGCCGATGCCGTCCTCGAGCGCGGCGAGGGAGTCGTTGACGTGGTGGAGCAGCGCCCGCAGGTCCCAGTCCCGGCACGGCGTCGGACGCGCCAGCAGCGCCGGCGTGACGACCGTGACGGCGCCCAGCGCGTAGCCGATCGCACGTTCCAGCAGCTCGACGCCGTCGATCTGTCCTGCCGCGGCGTCCGGCCCGGTCATCGCCTCGGGGCCGCGGCGGCCGGAGAATACGTCAGCGGCAGGCCGAAGGTCGCGAACAAGTCCGGGTCCAGGAAGGCGACGATGCGGGCGACGCCCGAGTCCGCGAAGGTGAACACCTGCACCGAGTGCGCACGGTGGGCACCGTCGTCGCGACGCAGGTAGGCGCCGACCGCCGGCTGGCCGTTGGCGCTGGTGGGGATCATCCGCCACCTGTCTGGGGTCAGGGTGGCCTTGTTCGCGATAAAGGCCGCGACGTCGTGGCGACCGGAGAACCAGAGCAGGAACGGCGGCATCTCCAGCTCGACGTCGTCGCGGAGCAGCCTGGCGAGGGCGGTGGTGTCGGCGTTGACAAAGGCGGTGACGTACCGGTCGAGCAGCTCGCGCTGGTCGGCGTCGCTGGGCTCGGCGATCTGGTCCTCGGCGGGGGTCGCCTCGGCGAGCTGGGCCCGGGCGCGTTGCAGCGCGCTGTTGACCGCGGCGGTGCTGGTGTCCAGCAGGTCGGCGACCTCGGTGGCCCGCCAGGCCAGCACGTCCCGCAGGATCAGCACTGCGCGCTGCCTGGCGGGCAGGTGCTGGAGCGCGGCGATGAGCGCGAGGCGGATGCTGCCCCGCGACGCGACGATCGTCGCCGGATCGGCGGGCGCCGCCGTCAGCAGCGCGTCGGGGATCGGCTGGAGCCAGGCCACCTCGCGCCGCGGCTCGCCGATCGGCGCCAGCGGCTCGGCGCTCGGGTCGACGAGCTCGGACGGCAGCGCGCGGCGGCCGCGCTGCTCCAGCGCGGTCAGGCAGGCGTTGGTGGCGATCCGGTAGAGCCAGGTGCGCAGCGACGCCCGGCGGTCGTCGAACTGGCCGTAGGAGCGCCAGGCCCGCAGGAAGGTCTCCTGGACCAGGTCCTCCGCGTCGTGCACCGAACCGAGCATCCGGTAGCAATGCGCCAGCAGCTCCCGCCGGAAGGGATCGGTCTGCCGCGCGAACTGATCGCTGGCGCTCATTGGCTCACCCCTTGGGGCGCGGACCCTACCAGCCGCGCCGCGTCCGCTCATTCTCTGCCCGCCGGCTGGAGCTCCGCATTCCGGAGCCGCCCGGCCGCCGCGCCCACGACGTGCCGGCCGGGGGTCCACAGGCCGGCGACCGCGGCCACCAGCGACAGGCCGGCCGCGACGCCGATCGCGGGTGCGAACCCGTTGCTGAATGCCTGCGCCGAGGCGTAGCCGCCGCTGCCGGCGAACACCGCGGCCAGGATCGCGATCCCGAAGGTCCCGCCGAGCTGGCGGAGCGTGTTGAAGGCGCCGGAGGCCTTGCCGATGGCGGCGCGCGGCACCGAGCCGATGACGGAGTTCTGGGCGGCCGGCATCGCCATCGAGACGCCGCTGCCGGCCAGGACCAGCGGCGGGATCATCGCCGGGTAGGGGAGGCCCGGCCTGGCGATCAGCGCGATCCACGCGAACCCGGCGGCTTGCAGGAGCATCCCGCCGACGATGAACGGCCGCTCGCCGACCCGGTTGACCAGGGCGCCGGCGATGGGCGCGACCACGAACAGGGTCACGGTCCAGGGGGCCAGACGGAGCCCGGCGCCCAGGGGGCCGTAGTGGAGGGTGGTCTGGAGAAACTGCGCGAAGAAGAACGCCGCTCCGAAGATCGACCCGAACAGCAGGAAGCTGGCGGCGTTGCCCGACGAGAACGCGGCCGAGCGGAAGAACCGCATCGGCAGCATCGGCTCGCGGGCGCGCAGCTCCCAGGCGACGAACGCCGCCGCCAGGACCGCCCCGGCCGCCAGCGACCCGACCACCTCAGGGCTTCCCCAGCCGGCCGCGTTGCCGCGCACCAGCCCCCACACCAGCCCGAGCGCGCCGCCGGTCACCAGTGCCAGGCCACCGAAGTCCAGGCTGGTGTCGGTTCCGCGGCTCTCCTCGATCCGGTTCAGGATCAGCGGGATGACCAGCAGCCCGATCGGGACGTTCAGCCAGAAGATCCACTGCCACGCCAGGCCCTGCGTGACCGCGCCACCGACCATCGGGCCGCCGAGCGTCGCCAGGCCGGTGACGCTGCTGAACAGCCCCAGCGCCCTGGCCCGCCGCTGCGGAGGGAAGGCCGCGCTCAGCAGCGCCAGCGCGTGGGGCATGGTCATCGCCGAGCCGGCGCCCTGGACGGCGCGCGCGGCGATCAGCCAGCCGATGCCCGGCGCCAGCGCGCACGCCACCGAGGCGGCCGTGAACAGGCCGATCCCGGTGACGAACAGGCGCCGCCGCCCGAACCGGTCGCCCAGCGCGGCGGCCGTCATCAGCAGCACGGCGAAGCTGAGGGTGTAGGCGTTGACCGTCCACTCCAGCTCTTCGATCGAGGCGCCGAGGTGCACCCGGATCGTGCTCAGGGCGGTGGTCACCACCATGGTGTCCAGCATCACCATCAAGGACGCCACCGCCGTCAGCGCGAGCACCCAGCGCTGCGCCGACGTCGAGGACGTCTGTCCCAGGTTGCGTTCCACCTGACCTCCCGGTTGCGGGTTCGCGAATGCCCACCCGTACATACCGAGCGGCCGGTGGAAACTCATCGGCCGGTGGCGCCCTACCCCAGGTGCTGGACGAACCAGGAAGCGGCGGCGGCGCTGGCCCTGTCGAAGTCCTTGACGTAGGCGTCGAAGTGGCCGCCCGGGAGCAGCTCCAGCCGTTTCGGCTCGCGTGCCCGCTGGTAGGCCTCCAGGGCGAGGTCGGACGGCGTCAGGTGGTCGCCGGCGGCGACGACCATGAGCAGCGGGGTCGGGCTGATGCGCTCGAGGTAGGCGCCCGGCTCGTACTCCATCAGCATCTCGACGGTCCGCAGGGTGACCTCGTTCTTCCAGGACGGCGCGCGGGTCTTGCCGGTCTCGCTGAACCACTCCCAGGAGTCGGGCGTCGGCAGCGACGAGACGGCCATCGGGTCGGGATCGACGACGGGGATCATCCCCGGCGGCTCACCCCGGTAGCGGGCGGCGCGGTCCTGGTCGAACAGCGCGCGGTTGGCGCCGAGGAAGTCCTGACGCACCAGGCGCTGGATGTTGCGGAAGCCGCTGACCAGCGGCACCTGGGCGACGACGCAGCCGATCCGCTTGTCGATCGCGCCGAGCGCCAGCACGTGGCCACCGCTGTAGCTGGACCCCCACACGCCGATGCGGCCCGGGTCGACCTCCGGGCGCGTCTGCGCATAGGTGATCGCGTGGCGGTAGTCGCGCACCTGCGCCCAGGGGTCGATCTCCTGCCGCGGCTCGCCGTCGCTGGCGCCGAAGTTGCGGTTGTCGAAGACCAGCGCGCCCAGCCCTGCGGCGGCGAATACCTCCGCGTAGCTGTCGAGATACATCTCCTTGACGGCGGAGAAGCCGTGGGCCATGACGACGGTGGGAACCGGCCCGGTGGCGCCGTCGGGCAGGTACAGCCAGCCTCGCAGCGTCACGCCCTCCGCGTCGAATTCGATGTCCTGCCGCATCGCAGTCTCCTCCCAGCGCGGTCAGCTCGCGGGCTGCAGGGTGTAGCGGACGGTCTGGACGCGGATCATGCCGTCGCGGAAGACGAAGGGGTCGATGCCGTCCTCCACCCGATTGCCGCCTCCCTCGGCACCCAGTGCCTGCGCGTGATGGCCGAAGACCTCCTGCGGGCTCCGCGTTGCCATCTGGCCGCCTCCTCTCGCTCGCCGATCGCTGGCAGCCTGATCCGCTGATCTCAGCAGATGCGCCGCCAGCGCACAAGCAGGGGCCCGCCGGGCCAGGACCCGGCGAGCAGGGCGGAGACGGTGATGATCCAGCCGATGCCGACGAAGCCGAGCGTCCCGACGTTGAGCGGGCCCAGCAGCCACTCACCGGCTGCCGATCGAGACGCCGAGCGCGATCAGGCTGGGGCCGAGGACGAGGGTGAGGATCTGCTTCGGCCCGATCCGTGGAGCCTTGAACACCTCCTCTGGTGTGGGCAGGTCCACGACCTCCAGCGGTGGACCGCTGCCGAGCCGGTAACCAACTGCGCCAGGTTGGGACGTAACGCTGTCCATGCAGCACCTCCGATGCGAGTGAGGCTTCGTACGCCCGCTCAGCGCCGCTTGGGGCGGGTAAGGCGGGCGACGTCCGACACCGGCCCGAGGTGGCCGAGCTTGTCGGGGTTGACCACCGACCGGATGCCCCGGACGCGACCCTCGGCGATGTCCAGGGCGATCACGTTGATCACCTGGCCCTTGGCGTCCAGGCCGATCCCGCCCGGCTGCCCGTTCACCTGGATCGGCCGGACCCGCGCGCCGAGCTGCTCGGCGCGCGTGAACAGACCGAGGAGCAGCCGCGCGATGCGCTCCCGCCCGGCGAGCGGCTCGGGGAACGCCTGCGCCTTCCCGCCGCCGTCGCCGACGAAGGACACGTCGGCGGTCAGCAGCTTCAGCAGCCCGTCCATGTCGCCCTGCTCGCAGGCGGCGAAGAAGCGGCGCGCCAGCTCGTCCCGCTCGCCGCTCGAGGGCTCGAACCGGGGCCTGGAGGCCTCGATGTGGCGGCGGGCCCGCGCGAAGATCTGCCGGCAGTTCGCCTCGCTCTTGTCGACGATCTGGGCGATCTCGTCGTAGCCGTACTCGAACACCTCTCGCAGCAGGAACACGGCCCGCTCCACCGGGCTGAGGCTCTCGAGCAGGACCAGGAAGGCCATCGACAGCGACTCGGCCATCTCCGCGTGCTGGGCCACGTCCGCCTCCGTTTCCGCCACGAGCGGCTCGGGGAGCCACGGCCCCACGTACGCCTCGCGGCGGCTCTTGCGGGCGCGGAGCTGATCGATCGCCAGCCGCGTGGTCACCGCGGCCAGGTACGCCTTCGGGGACTCCACCTCGGCGCCGGCCGTCAGGGCGCGGTGCCACCGCAGGTAGGCCTCCTGCACGACGTCCTCGGCCTCCGCAACGCTCCCGAGCATCCGGTAGGCGATCGAGAACAGCAGGGGCCGCAGCTCCGCGTGGATCTCGCCCGCGTCGTCCATCTCTGCCCGATGCCTTTCCATGCCGACCATGAAGACGTACGACCCGCCGGCCCTGTGACAGGTCGCGGACGCCGAGTGTCACACAGGTACCCGCGTCCCCGTCACGAGGTGCAGACGAGATCGAACGAGGAGGCGACCATGAGAGTGTTCGTGGCGGGCGCCACCGGCGCAATCGGCAAGCCGTTGGTCCCCATGCTGGTATCGGAAGGGCACGAGGTCGTGGCGATGACCCGCTCGGCGCGCAAGGCCGACCAGCTCGAGGCGGGCGGCGCCATCCCTGCCGTCGCGGACGGCCTGGACCGGCGGGCGGTGGTGGACGCGGTGGTCGGGGCCAAGCCCGAGGTGGTCATCCACCAGCTCACCGCCCTGACCGGCTTCCGCGACATGAAGCACTGGGACCGGGAGTGGGTGCAGACCAACCGCCTGCGGACCGAGGGGACCGATCATCTGCTGGAGGGCGCCAGGGCCGCCGGCGCGCGGGGGTTCATCGCGCAGAGCTACGCCGGCTGGCCCTACGCTCGGGAAGGCGGACCGGTCAAGAGCGAGGACGAGCCGTTCGACCCGGACCCGCCGGCGGAGATGCGCCCCACCCTGGAAGCCATCCGCTACCTCGAGGACAAGGTGCTCGGCGCGGAGGGCCTGGAGGGGACGGTACTGCGCTACGGGAGCCTGTACGGGCCGGGGACCTCGATGGCGCTGGGCGGGGACATCGTCGAGATGGTCCGCGCCAGGAAGTTCCCGCTGGTCGACGGCGGCTCGGGGATCTGGTCCTTCATCCACGTCGACGACGCGGCCTCGGCCGCCCTTGCCTGCGTGGAACCTGGCAAAGCCGGCCTGTACAACGTGGTCGACGACGAGCCCGCGCCGGTCTCGGTGTGGCTTCCCGAGCTGGCCAGGGCGGTCGGCGCGAAGCCGCCGAGGCGGCTGCCGGCGTGGCTGGCAGGTCTGGCCGTCGGCCCGGTGGGCGTCTCGATGATGACCCGGGTGCGGGGCGCGTCCAACGCCAAGGCCAAGCGCGAGCTGGGCTGGCAGCTGCGCTACCCGAGCTGGCGCGAAGGCTTCCGCAGCGGCCTCGGCGACCGGGCCTGACCCGCCATGGGAAGATCCCGGCATGATCGATCCGGGGCTGGGTGGCCGGGTGGCGCTGGTCACCGGCGTCCCGTAGGGTCGCGGGCATGCTGACGCCGGTCGAACCTCCACCGGAGCCGTCCGAGACGCTCGCGGACCCCCGCGAGCTGCTGGTCGGCTACCTCGAGTTCTACCGGGACGCGATCCTGCGCAAGCTGGACGGCATGCCCGACGAGGAGCTGCGGCGCAGCAGGCTGCCGTCGGGCTGGACGCCGCTGGAGCTGCTCAAGCACCTTGCCGGCGTCGAGCGGCGCTGGTTCCGCTGGGGCTTCGCCGCCGAGCGGCTCGACTCACCCTGGGTGGAGGGCGGCCCCGGCGACCCGTGGCGGGTCGGCGCCGAGGAGAGCGCCGACGACGTCAAGGCGCTGTTCCTCGACGAGTGCGCCAGGTCGCGGTGGATCGTCGCCGGCGCGCGGCTCGACGACCAGGCCGCGATCGGCGGGCGCTTCGGCCCGGACGACCCGCGTCCAACCCTGGCCTGGACCCTGTTCCACGTGCTCCAGGAGTACGCCCGCCACGCCGGCCACCTGGACGTGGTCCGGGAGCTGGCCGACGGCACCGTCGGCGAGTAGGCGCCTGCGGATGGCGGCCGGCTCAGCGGACCGCCAGGGCGCGGCGGGTGGCGCGGGTGCGGGTGACGGCGAGCGTCAGGGTGGCCAGGATCGCCAGCGCCCAGCCGGCGGTGGCGCCGACCAGCACTGCCCGCTGCGGGAGGCGCTGGAGCAGGCCCACCAGGAAGGACCCGGTGATCGCGCCGACCCCGAAGCCGGTCCAGACAGCTTCGAGGATGCTCGGACCGCCGAAGACGTGTGCGACGTGGATCGGCAACGCCACGTCGACCGGGTAGTAGAGCAGGTCGACCTCGAAGGCCAGCAGCAGCAACGCCAGCACCGCGCGGCGGCGCCGCAGGATCGCCAGGCCGCTCTGCCCGTCGACCGGTTGCCGCGGCACGCCGTGGCTGCCGGTGCCCGGCGGCCGCTGGCCGCCACGGTGTGCAGCACGGCCGCCAGGCCCTCGCTGATGCCCTCGGCGTGCGCCAGCTCCAGGCCAGCCACGGGACCGCCACCACGGCCATGCCGTCGCCCACGCTGGAGACCAGGTTGCCGATGGCCAGACCTCGAATCCGGCGATCGGGAGCAGGCGTACATACGGCACGGGCATGGGCGAACCGTACGACCTCAACCGAGGTTCAGGTCAACCGGGGTCGAGCAGCCGGTCGCGGAGCGCCGCCAGCTCGCCGTCGCCGAGGCCGCCAGCCCGCACCGCTCCGGAAATCACCCTCGGGGGGTGATGCGGGCTCGCTCCGTCGCCGGAGAACGTGCGGAGCGAGCGCCGGGTTTCCCGCGCTGCTGTCGTGATTCGCGGCATTCGTGCTGCCTCGGCTGCCCGCTCCGCGGTCCAACGGTCCCGAGGCGGAGGGGGGCGTTGGTCCCTGGACCGGGTCGACAGCAGCTCACTACGGTGCGAGGAAGATCGCCGGGGGGGACACCGAATGGTCACAACGCGATTGCGCACGCTGGACAGACCGTCAGCGCGAGCGCCGTCCCCGCCCTTCCCGATCCTCGAGTCGAAACTGGCCCCGCCGCTTGGCCGGGACGGGATGGTGCCGAGGAAGGAGCTGCTCAGCCGGCTCGAGACCGCAAGCGGCGTACCGGTCGTGGCCGTCACCGCTCCGCTGGGGTACGGCAAGTCGACCCTGCTGGTCCAGTGGGCGGAGCAGGACGCACGCACCTTCGTCTGGCTCTCGATCGACGGACGGGACAACGACCCGGTCGTGCTGCTGACCTATATCGCCATGGCGCTCGACCGGAGCGAGCCGATCGACCGCGCGGTGTTCCGCGCGCTGGCTTCCCCGGGCGCGCCGATCATGGAGACCGTCCTCCCGCTACTCGGGTCCGCCCTGTCCTCCCGGACGCTGCCGGTCGTGATGGTCCTGGACGATGCGCATCTGCTCCGCAACGGCGAGTGCATCGACCACGTCGGTGCCCTGGTCGACCACCTTCCCATCGGGTCACAGCTTGCCATCGCCGGCCGTGGCGAGTCGCCGCTCCCGCTCGGGCGGCTGCGGGCCGAGGGCCGCGTGGTGGAGATCGGCGCGGACGACCTGGCGATGGACCAGAGCGAGGCCGCCTCGCTGCTGCGCGGCGCGGACGTCGAGGTCTCCGAAGCGCACTGTGCTGAGCTGAACCGGCGAACCGAGGGCTGGCCGGTCGCGCTCTACCTGGCCGCCCTGTCCCTCCAGATGGGCGGGTCCGGGAACGGCGGGATCGCCCTGGACGGGGACGATCGCTTCCTCGTCGACTACCTCCAGTCCGTGCTGCTCTCCCGCCTGCCGGCGGAGTCGGTGTCGGTCCTGACGCGGACCTCGGTGCTCGAGCGGCTCTCCGGGCCGCTGTGCGACGCGGTCCTCGACCGGACCGGCTCGGCGGACCTCCTGGAGTCGCTGGAGCGCTCGAACCTGCTGCTGATCCCACTCGACCGTCGCCGGCGCTGGTACCGCTACCACCACCTGTTCCGCGAGCTGCTGCGCGCCAAGCTCGAGCGCGGCGAGCCCGGTGCGGCCGGTGAGCTCCTGCTCCGGGCGGCCGCCTGGTGCGAGGACAACGGCCTCCCCGAGGCCGCCATCGAATACGCCATGCAGGCGGGCGACACCGATCGCGTCGCGCGGCTGGTCGCCAACGCGGCGTTCCTCATGTACCGGACCGGTCGACTCGCCACCGTCCAGCGATGGTTCGACTGGTTCGATGAGAACGGGGAGATCGAGCAGTACTCTGGGCTCGCCGTCATCGGCGCCTGGTACCACCTGGTGGTCGGGAACCTGGCCGCGTCCGAGCGTTGGGCCGAAGCCGCCCAACGCGGGTTGCTGGAGGGGACGCTGCCCGACGGGAGCACGTCGATCGAGGGATGGCTGGCGCTACGGAGGGCGCTGCTGTGCCCGGACGGGATGGAGCAGGCGCGGAGGGACGCGGAGCTCGCCGAGAAGCTCCTTCCCTTGGACAGCCTGATGCGAGCGCCAGCGCTGCTCGTGCTCGGGATGGCGCACCTTGGGGCCGGGGCCCCCGAGCAGGCGGACGACATCCTGGCGGATACGGTCGAGGTGGCGGAGGACGCCGGCGCGACCGTGGCGGCCGTCGACGCGCTCGCCGAGCGGGCCATCCTGGCGATGCGGCGCGAGGACTGGCACGAGGCCGAGATCCTGGTCGAGCAGGCGCGCGGCGTCATCCGCGAGGCCCGGCTGGACGACTACGTCACCACCATCCTGCTGTACGCCGCCGCGGCCCGCGTGGCGATCCACCGCGGGGACGTGCCGCCGGCCCTGGAGCACCTCGCGCGGGCCCAGGGGCTGCGCCCGCAGATGACCTACGCCCTACCGTTCTACGCGGTCCAGACGCGCCTGGAGCTCATCCGCGCCTACATCGCCCTCACCGACGTCGCCGGCGCCAGGACGGTGCTCCGGGAGGTCGACGACCTGCTCCGCCGGCAGCCGGACCTTGGCATCCTCGGGAGCGAGGCCGACGAGCTGCGCTCGCAGCTCGAGACCATGCGCGCCGACGTGATAGGGGCGTCGTGGCTGACGGCGGCGGAGCTGCGGCTGCTCCCGCTCCTGGCCACGCATCACTCGTTCCGCGAGCTCGGCGAGCGCCTGCACCTGTCGCCGCACACCGTCAAGACCCAGGCGATCGCGATCTATCGCAAGCTCGGCGTCTCGTCACGTAGCCAGGCGATCCAGCACGCCCAGGACCTCGGCCTGCTGGTCACCTAGGGCGGTACCCATCCGGCCTTTCATGCCGTCTGGATGATGACCCGGCCGAACTGGCGCGGTGTGATTGCCGCGCCGCGGGCGATGGGGACTACCCGCCCCGCCCGCAGGCCTCGAAGCGGACGGAGGTGATGGTGGCGGAACTCGAAGAGAGACTGCGTCGTCTTGGAATCCAGGACGAGGACGTCATCGAGTCGCTGTTCGCCACGCGCCTCGACAATCGCGAGGCGTCAGGGCTGGACGCCAAGACCCACGCCCTCGTCCGTCTCGGAGCGCTGCTGGCCCTTGGTGCGGCGCCCGTCTCGTTCCATTGCAACGTCGAGGCGGCCATCGTCGCGGGCGCCACCGACGAGGAGATCGTCGGCACCCTCATCGCGGTCGCGCCCGTCATCGGCATGGCCCGGGTGATCTCCGCGACCCCCAAGATCGCGCTGCCGATGGGCTACGACATCGACGAGGCGCTCGAGGGCCTCGAAGGGGACCGGCGCTGACGATCGATCCTGGCGGTGCGACGCCTGGTCGAAGGCGCTCACCTGGGTCGGGCGCTGCCGGCAAGGGCTTCGTCACGACCCTCTGGTCCTGCTCGGTCCGGCCCGGCCGCCGGCCCCGCGGGTGGCCCGACCGGCACCATCACGGCTGATCCCCAGGACGGCTAGGAGGCGGGCGACTTGGCCGGCGCCTTGTCCGGCGACCCGCTCCGCCATGCCTCGGCGCCCGCGGTGGTGGCGGCTCTGGCCTGCTCCCACTTGCGTCTGGCGGTCTCGGTGGGCGGCCGGTCGAGCTGCCGCATCCACCGCCGGCTCGCCGTGACGAGCGCGGAGCCGAGCAGCACCATGCCGCTGAACCCCAGCAGACCGCCGAGGCCGACGAGCACCGCCCCGCCGACCACCATCCCCCGATTGACCTGCATTCCGGCTCCGGACGCCCCATCGGTCATGGCCGTACCTCCGTTCGCCATGTCGCCTCGCTGCTCGCCTGTGCGGGTGCCGCGTGAGACCGTGCCACCTGACCGGGTCGGGGTCATCACCCGGTTGGGATGAGGTTGCCGGAGGCGTCAGGCCGGTGGCTGGCGGCGGTCGGCGGCGCCTTCGCCGGGGCGCCGCTCGGCGGCGCGCTGTTCGCGCTGGCGGCGGCCGTGCCCTTCCGCGTCGATTCGGCCAGCTTCCTGGTCGCCGCGTTGCTGGCGCGACGTCTGCGGGCGGACCTGGCCGTGCAGGCGGCCGGGCAGGCGCCCGCACGCCTGCGGCGCAGATCGCCGAGGGTCTACGGTGGCTGTGGCGGCACCGCGAGCTGCAGGCGATCTGCATCCTGCTGACCGTCTGGAACCTGCTGGAGTACGCCATCTTCGCTGTCCTGGTGCTGTGGGCGCTGGAGGTGCTGCGCGTTCCGAGCGGGTTCTACGGCGTGCTGCTCGCCGGCCTGGCCGTCGGCGGTGTGCTCGGGAGCCTGGTCGCCGACCGCCTCGGCAGGGCGCTCGGCACCGGCCGGAGCTTCGCCGTCGCGCTGTGGGGCAGCGTCGCCGCCTACGCCGGCCTCGGTCTCACCAGCGACGGCGCCGTGGCGTTCGCGCTGCTGGCGGTGCTCGGCGCAACCGGGATGCTCTGGAACGTGCTGTCGGCGTCGTTCCGGCAGGCGGTGGTGCCGAGCCGGCTCATGGGCCGCGTCAACAGCGTCTACCGCGGCGCGACCTGGGGCGTCATCCCCCTCGGCGCCGCGCTCGGCGGCGTCACCGCGGACCGCCTCGGCCTGCGGGCGCCGTTCCTGCTCGCCGCCGCCGTGCTCGTCGTGGCCACGGTCGTGGCGCTGCCGCACCTGCGCAGCGCGCGCCTGGAGGCTGCGCGCGCCGCGGCGGCGGAGGGATATAGGCCGACCCGACGAGCTGTGTAAAGGCACCGCCGGGTTCCGTGCCAAAGCCGCCGTCGGAGCCGCTATTGCACGGCCGTGTAACGGTCTGCAAGCCGATCAGAGGTCGTGGGGCCATCTTTTCGCCGGAGCGGGGTACCCGGTAATGGAGAACTGGCGGCGGGAACCGGCGAGCTCTGGAACGACAAGCTGCCGGACCACTCCAGGAGGCCCCGGACAAGGAGACCGACAAGGCCGCCGCGCGATCGCGCGAGCACCGGCCGTCCACATGGGCGGATCCAGCCGAGAGGAGACGCACGTGCCGTACATCAAGGTTGGCCAGGAGAACTCGGGATCCATCGACCTCCACTACGAAGACCACGGGTCGGGCACACCAGTCGTCCTGATCCACGGCTACCCCCTCAGCGGCCGCGCGTGGGACAAGCAGGTCCCGGTCCTGCTGGAGGCCGGCCACCGGGTGATCACCTACGACCGCCGCGGGTTCGGGAACTCCAGCCAACCGGCGGTCGGCTACGACTACGACACCTTCGCCGCCGACCTCAACACCCTGATGAACACCCTGGACCTGCAGCAGGCCACCCTGGTCGGGCACTCCATGGGAACCGGCGAGGTGACCCGCTACCTGAGCGCCTACGGGTCCGAGCGGGTCAGCAAGGGCGTGCTGGTGTCCCCGATCCCGCCGTTCCTGCTGCAGACCGGCGACAACCCCGAGGGCCTGCCCGGCAGCCTGTTCGACGGGTTCATCCAGAACGCCAACGCAGACGGGCCGGCGTGGATGAAGGGGTTCCTCGACAACTTCTACAACCTCGACGTTCTCGGCGGCACGCTGGTCAGCGACCAGGCGTACCAGGCGAGCTGGAACATCGCGGCGGCCGCCTCGGCCATAGCGGCGGTGGCGTGCATCCCGACCTGGGAGACCGACTTCCGCGACGACCTGCCCAGGATCGACGTGCCGGTGCTGGTGGTGCAGGGCGACGCCGACCGGATCCTGCCCTTCCCCAATACCGGCAAGCGCCTGCCGGGCCTGATCAAGGACATGCAACTGGTGGTCATCGACGGCGGCCCGCACGCCATCGCCTGGACCCACGCCGACCAGGTCAACAACGCGCTGCGCGACTTTCTCGCCTAACGCCGGTTCTCGCGCCGGGGCCTGAACCCCGTCGGATAGCTGCTGCTGATCGGGACTGGCAAGAGAGATCCTTGCGGGGCGATCCCCGCCGGCGGCCTTGCCGCCGCGGACGTGCGCACCCTGCTCGGCAGCGGCGGCAGCCTGGCCGTCGACCCGGACCGGCGGGTCGCCTACGTCGACGACGGCGGCTGCAGGCGCGTGCTGGCGGTCGGGCTGCCCGCCTGACGGCCGCCGGCGCCGCGGGAGGGGCGGTGGGAGGCGTCGAGCCCGAGGCTGAGCGCCATCCCGTCGAGGACGCGGTCCAGGCCCCGCTCGAAGGCGACCCGCGGATCGAGGTCCTCGCCCTCGACGATGAAGCGGCTCAGCATCGGGTACCTGCCGCTGGCGATGATCTGCCGCACGTACGGCGCCATCGACAGGCGCCACTGGCCCTCGGTCATGCCGGTGCGCCGCTGCGCCTCCAGCTCGGCGATCTCGGCCAGGGCGAAACCGCGGACGAAGGTGGAGAGCGTCAGTCCCATCCACATCATGGTGTCGATGTCCAGGCCGAGACCGTCGACCACCCGCAGGGTGAACTCCGTCACGCGGAGCTGGTTGGGCCCCAGCGACGGGCGCGCCAGGCCGACAGTGGCCGACCAGGGGTGCCGCAGCCTACCTGATGCCAGGGCTGTTCGCGATGACCACGATCACCGGCCTGATCGTCACCGGGACCGCGACGACCGACGACATGGCCAAGGGGGTCATGGACCGGTTCCGCTCCATGCCGATGGCGCGCACCGCGGTGCCGTTCGGGCAGACCACCGCCGACCTGCTGATCGGCGTTGTGAGCCTGACCGGCATGGTGGTCTGCGGGCTGGCGGTCGGCTGGCGGGCGCACAACGGCATCGGCGCCACGGCGGCGGCCTTCGGCCTGCTGCTGCTCCGCTACGCGGTCGCGTGGGCGGGGATCGCGCTGGGGCTGACGATCCGCAAGCCAGAGACCATGGACGCCATGACGCCGCTGGTCTTCCCGCTGACGATGCTCGGCAACACCTTCGTGCCGACCAGCGGCATGCCCGCCTGGCTCCGGGTGATCGCCGAGTGGAACCCGGTCAGCGCCGCGGTCGCCGCCTGCCGCGACCTGTTCGGCAACCCCGGGGCCGCCGCCGGGGCCGCCTGGCCGCTCCAGCATCCGGTGGTCGCGACCATCGGCTGGTCGCTGTTGCTTCTGGTCGTGCTGGTCCCGCTGTCCACGCGCCTGTACCGAACTTCGGGAAGGTGAGCCCCCGGATCACGTGCTGAAAGGCGCGCCGTGGCGGCCGGCGCCGGCGGCGAAGCGGCTGGCGCCGGCGACGGTCTCGCCGCTGGCCAGGGTGGCCAGGCCGTGCCGCAGCTCGTTGGCGGTGGCCGCCTGCTCGTCGAGCCCCCACTGCTCGATGGCCGAGAGGCGGTCGCCGCGCAGGGCGGCCTGGGGCAGGGCGGCCAGCGAACCGGCGAGGGCGACCGCCGCCTGGCGGGCCGTCCCGTCGGCCACCACCCGGTCGACCAGCCCCATGGCCAGCGCCTCGGCGGCGCCGACCGCGCGGCCGGTGAGGATCAGGTCCATGGCCCGCCCGTGCCCGACCAGGCGGGGGAGCCGGATGGTGCCGAGGTCGATCAGCGGCACGCCGGCCCGCCGCGACAGCACGCCGAGCACGGCGCCCTCCGCGGCCACGCGAAGGTCGCACCAGATCGCCAGCTCCAGGCCGCCCGCCACCGCCGGCCCCTCGATCGCGGCCAGCACCGGCTTGGAGAGCCGCAGCCGGGTCGGCCCCATCGGCCCGTCGCCGCCGGGAGCCATCCGCGGCGGCGCCCCGGCGGCGATCGCCTTCAGGTCCGCCCCGGCGCAGAACGCGCCGCCCGCGCCGGCCAGCACGGCGACCGAGCTGTCAGGGTCGGCGTCGAAGGCGCGGAAGGCGCCGGCCAGCGCGGCGGCGGTCGGCCCGTCGACGGCGTTGCGGCGCTCCGGCCGGTTGATGGTCACCACCGTGACCGGGCCCTCGCGCTCCACCAGCACGGTGCGTTCCGCCATGGCGTCTCCCTGATCGATCGTCCGAACGTCGATCGAGCGTGCCAGCGGGGAGTGGCGAAGGCGCGTGTCAGCGCCGGAAATGGCGAGACCGGCGACGAGGGGCATGGGGCACCCCGTCGCCGCCGGTCCGCTGCCAGCCAGGAGAAGCGGTCGGATGCGTGGTCTCCGCCTCCCGAGTGGCAGACCGGATGACATGTGCATTCTGGGTGATCACCCCCAATGACACCTCGTGCACGACAACGTAATCATGCTGCGATGCCTGCGGTATCCGGTATGCGCTTGCTCGGCCGGCGGCGGCGGAGCCGCGCTCAGTCGTTGAACAGCCCGCTGATGCTCTCGCGGTGGTGGATCCGCCGGATCGCCTCTGCGAACAGCGGCGCCGCCGAGACCACCCGGACCTTGGGCGAGAGCCGCACCGGCTGGGTCTCGACGGTGTCGGTGGTGATCAGCAGCCGGATCGGGCTGGCGTCCAGGCGCCGCATCGACCCTTCGGCGAAGACCCCGTGGCTGACCGCGGCCATCACCGACCGGGCGCCCTTGGCCATGAGCTGCTCGGACGCCTCCACGAGTGTGCCGGCGCTGATGGTGAAGTCGTCCACCAGCACCGCGTCCCTGCCGCCCACCTCGCCGATCACGTCGACCACCGTGGGCCGCTCGCGGTGGTCGGAGCGGACCTTGTCGGCGATCGCCAGCGGCGCGCCGAGCCGGCGCGCGAACACCCTGGCCTTCTTGGCGAAGCCGGCGTCAGGGGAGACGACCACCGGATCGGCCAGCCCCTCGGCCCGGATCGCGTCGCACAGGAACGGCCGCGCGTACAGGTCGTCGACGGGGATGCGGAAGAAGCCCTGGATCTGGGCGGCGTGCAGGTCCATGGTGACCACCCGGTCGGCACCGGCCGCCTCGATCGCGTCGGCGCAGACCCGCGCCCGGATCGAGACCCTGGGTTCGTCCTTCTTGTCCCCCTTGGCGTAGCTGAAGTAGGGGATCACCACCGTCACCGACGAGGCGCTCGCCCGCTTGAAGGCGTCGATCCAGAACAGCAGCTCCATGAAGTGGTCGTTGGCCGGGAAGACCGTCGACTGCACCAGGTAGACCCGGTGGCCCCTGACGTTCTCGAGGACCCGCGGGAACAGCGTGCCCTCCGAGAACCGCAGCACCTCACCCTGGCCGACGGGGATTCCCAGGTGCCCGCAGATCTCCTTGGTCAGCTTGGGGCTGGCGGAGCCGGCGAACACCAGCGGTCCTTCGGCGTCGTCGGTCGCCACCGTTCCTCCCCCTCATCCGCTGCCGCGTTCCTCCCCCCGAAGAGGGTAGCCGATCGGTGCGCCACCCAGTCGGACGTACAAGCTTGAGTGGCGGCGAGGGGGGCACTGCCCAGCTCCCTGAAGCTCAGCAGCGTCCCCTCGCCGCCGGCCGAACGCCACCCCCCCGATAGGCGCCGGCACGACTGTCATTCGGCCACGTCCAATCACCCGCTGGCCCCGGCACGGGAGCACCGCTGGCCAGCAGCTCCATCCGCGCCCGCTCGGCCCAGGGCGCGGTGCCCAGCCGCTCGAAGGTCTCCAGAGCCGGCCGCAGGCAGGCGGCGGCCTCACCCCAGCGCCGCTCCCGCCGCAGCCACGCGCCGTAGTCGAGCCGGGCGCGGGCGTGCGCGAACGGGCGTGCTGAACCGCCGCCGGCGTCCAGCGCGGCCTGGAAGCAGATCTCCGCCTCGTCACCGCCGGCGAGCAGGGCGCGGCAGTGGAAGGTCGTCGCCAGCGCCCACGCCGGCCCGGCCAGCTCCACCCAGCGGTCGAGCTGCGCGAGCAGCGGCTCGGCCGCCGCCGGCCGGCCGGCCCGGACCGCCGCCTCGACCAGGTCGGCGGTGGCCAGCAGCAGCACCGGGGTCGAGCCACTGGAGGAGGCCAGCGGCGCCAGCCGGTCCAGCGCCCGCGCCGGGTGGCCGAGGCTCAGGTCCAGCAGGCCGAGCGCCCAGGTGACGGTCGCGGTGACCAGCGCGAAGCCCCTCGGCGCGGTGATCGCCAGCGCCTCGGCGGCCAGGCGGTCACACTCGGCCGCCTGCCCGCGCGCCGCGGCGATCCAGGCGAGCTGCGCCAGCATGCCGGCGGCCTCCATCGCCTGGCCCCCGATGCGCGCCATCGCCAGCCCCTCGGCCGCGTGATCGGTCGCGGTCGACCAGCGACCGAGCGCGACCGCGCTGCTGGTGAGCTGCCCGAGGGTCGCCGGCAGAGCCCGCCCCAGCACGCGCCGGCTGTCCTGGACGCTCCACCCGTCCGGGGGGGCGGCCTCCGGGTCGCTGGAGTACAGCCGCTCCAGCAGGGCGGCGCAGGACCGGTAGGTGGCGAAGTCGTCGCCGAGCAGCTCCGGCACCAGGCGTGGCGGCAGCGACAGCGCCGGGTCGCTGGCCCACGGCAAGGTCATCCCGGCCGGTGGCGGGCCGAGCCTGGACGCCGCCAGATCGCCCAGCGCCAGCACGTCCCTGGCGAGCGCGCCCGCGCCGGCCAAGCGAAACAGGCGCCGCCCGGCGCGGGTGAGCGCGGCGGCGTCGCCACGCACCCAGGCCGCGCGGGCCGCCAGCGCCAGCAGCTCGGCGGTATGCTCGGCGTTCGATGGCCTCGGCGAGCGTTCCCGGAATTCCCGCAGAAGTGGGAACTGTCCGACGCTTGCCAGAATCGTCGGCTCTCCGGGTGAAACGACCATGTTCCCACCCATATTCAGAAGAGCCCGCTGAGGCACTATATCCTCCCAATGTGATTACTGCTGCTGGCCGTGGCGGCCGCGCCAACACATGAAACTGCCAAGCAAGGGCAATTAACGTCTCAGCTTGAGACACCTGTCGGAAATCGGTATGCTCAGCGACCGCTTTGCGCTATTGGAGGCGAGTGGTTGATTCACCGATCTCGGCGCCACGGTGCTGAGAAAGGGGGACCGTGATGCCGGACGCCTACGGCGAGCTGGCGGCAGGGATCGCCGCCGCGCGTGAGCGCTTCCTGGCGGCAGGGGAGGCGGTCGCGGGGACCGTACGTGAGCAGATCCTGAATTCGTGGCGCAGGTCGCGCTTCTCCAGCGTGGACGTCGACCGTATCGACCCGCCCTACCGGGCCGACATCGACTACGACAACCGCCTGGTGCGCAGCGCCGGGCCGGTGCTCGACCGGCTGGAGCGCGAGCTCAGCGAGGAGCCGATGACGGTGGTGCTGACCGACCCGGAGGCCTGGGTCCTGGACCGCCGCTCCGGCGATCGCGCGCTGCAACGCAAGCTGGACCAGGTTTCCCTGGCGCCTGGCTTCAGCTACGCCGAGGAGTTCGTCGGCACCAACGGCATCGGCACCGCGCTCGAGGACCAGTCGAGCGCCTGGGTCTACGGCCCGGAGCACTTCTCCGCGCGCCTCCAGGCGCTGTCGTGCGCCGGCGCCGTCATCCGCAACCCCCTGCGCGGGCGTGTGGAGGGCGTCATCGACCTGACCTGCTGGCGCGGGGAGGCAAGCCCGCTGATGCGGGTGCTGGCCCAGGAGGCCGCCCGCGACATCTCGCAACACCTCGTCGAGCTGGAGAGCGAGCGCGAGCGCGCCTTGCTCCAGGACTTCATCGCCGCCTGCCGCCGCAACAACAACCCGATCCTGTCGCTCAACGACGATCTGGTGATCAGCAATTCGCGCGGGGTCAAGCTGCTCGACCCCGGCGACCACGCCGCCCTGCAGGAGCGCGCCGCCGAGCTGCTGCGCTCGGCCACCGACACCACCGCCGACCTGCGGCTGCCCAGCGGGCGCTCGGTGCGGCTGCAATGCCGCCAGGTGGCCAGCCGGGCGGGCGTCGCCGGCGCCCTGGTCGAGGTCCAGGCGCTCGGACGCTCCCCGCGGCGGCGGCCCGGCCAGATGCCGCGCTACCTGCCGCTGGCCGGGGTCGCCGGCCGCAGCGGCGCATGGCTGCACGCCTGCGAGGAGGCGATCACCGCCTGCGAGCGGCACGCGCCGCTGCTGCTGGTGGGCGAGGCCGGCGCCGGCAAGCAGGCGCTGGCCCGGGCGGTCCACCGCCGCTGGTTCCCCTCGGAGCGCATGCGGGTGCTGGACGGGCCCGCCGGCGACGACCCCGGCACCTGGATCGCCGATCTCCGGCTCGAGCTGGGACAGACCACCGGGACGATCGTCCTGCGCCGGCTCGACCAGCTCGACGCGACCGCCGCCGAGCTGCTGGCGGCCGAGCTCGGCAACCTCGGCGCCACGGCGGCCTGGGTGGTGGCCACCAGCGCCACGCACGACCTGCACCCTGCCCTGCTGGAGCGCTTCACCCTGCAGGTCGGTGTCCCGCCGCTGCGTTTCCGCATCGACGACCTGCACGAGCTGGTGCCCTTCCTGCTCGACCAGCTCGCGCCCGGCTCCGACTCGCGCTGCTCGCCCGAGGCGCTCCAGGTCCTGCTGCACAACCGCTGGCCCGGCAACGTCGAGCAGCTCCAAAGGGCGCTCGGCGTCGCGCTGGGGCGCTGCCGCGGCGGCCGTATCGAGAGCGCCGACCTTCCGGCCGAGTGCCACACCGTCACCCGCCAGGTGCTCACCCGCATGCAGTGGATCGAGCGCGACGCGATCGTCGACGCCCTGGTCGAGGCCAGAGGCAACCGCACCCAGGCGGCCGCCAAGCTGGGCATGTCCCGCGCCACCATCTACCGCAGGATCAACGCCTTCGGCATCCGGCTGGCCGGCCTGCACGGCTGACTGGCCGCCGGCCGCCTCCTCCAGGCACCTCGCTGTCGCGTCGGGCCGGCACAATACTGCTCGTGCTGCTCTCCGAGATCGTCGAGACCTCCGACGCGGTCACCGCGACCGCGGCTCGCCTGGCCAAGGTCGAGCACCTGGCCGCGTGCCTGCGCCGGCTGGACCCCGGCGAGGTCGAGGTGGCGGTCGCCTTCCTCTCCGGCGAGCTCCGCCAGCGCCAGATCGGCGTCGGCTGGGCGTCGCTGCGCCACCCGCCGCCGGCCCGCCCCCTGCCGCCAACGCTGGAGCTGCTCGAGGTCGACCGCGCCTTCGAGCTGATCGGGCGGCAGGCCGGCGCCGGCTCGCAGGCCGAGCGCCGTCGGCTGCTGGCCGACCTGCTCGGCCGTGCCACCGCCGGCGAGCAGCGGTTCCTGGGGCGGCTGCTCAGCGGCGAGCTGCGCCAGGGCGCGCTGGAGGGCGTCATGGTCGAGGCCATCGCCCGCGCCGCGGGGGTCGCCTCCAGCGAGGTGCGCAGGGCGCTGATGCTGCGCGGCGCGCTCGGCGCCGTCGCCACCGCGGCCCTCGCCGAGGGCGTCACCGGCCTGCGCACCTTCCACCTGCAAGTCGGGCGCCCGCTCCAGCCGATGCTGGCCCAGACCGCCAACAGCATCCAGGAGGCGCTGGAGCGGGTCGCGCTGGCGGCGGTGGAGTGGAAGCTCGACGGCATCCGCGTCCAGATCCACCGGCTGGGCGAGGAGGTCCGGGTCTTCACCCGCACCCTGGACGACGTCACCACGCGGGTCCCCGAGCTGGTCGAGGCGGTCCGGCGGCTGCCGGTGGAGGCGATCGTGCTCGACGGCGAGGCGATCGCGCTGCACGCCGACGGCCGGCCCCAACCCTTCCAGGTCACCGGCAGCCGCTTCGGCAGCAAACTCGACGTCGAGCGGCTCCGCTCGACCACGCCCCTCACCCTGTTCCTGTTCGACGTGCTGCGCCTGGACGACCACGACCTCATCGACCGGAGCGGCGCCGAGCGGTACGCCGCGCTGGCCGCGGTGACCCCCGAGGCGCTGCGCGTGCCCCGGACCGTCACCGCGGACCCGGCGGTCGCCGAGGTGTTCCTGCGCGACGCGCTGGCGCACGGTCACGAGGGCGTGGTGGTCAAGTCGCTGACCGTGCCGTACGAGGCCGGACGGCGCGGCGCCGGCTGGGTGAAGGTCAAGCCGGTCCATACCCTGGACCTGGTGGTGCTGGCCGCCGAGTGGGGGCACGGCCGGCGCCAGGGCTGGCTCAGCAACCTGCACCTCGGCGCCCGCGATCCCGAGCGCGGCGGCTTCGTGATGCTCGGCAAGACCTTCAAGGGGCTCACCGACCAGCTGCTGACCTGGCAGACCAGGGAGCTGCTCGAGCTGGAGCGCTCCCGCGACGCCTACACCGTGTTCGTGCGGCCCGAGCTGGTCGTGGAGATCGCCTTCGACGGCGTGCAGACCAGCCCCCGCTACCCCGGCGGGATGGCCCTGCGGTTCGCGCGGGTGCTGCGCTACCGCCCGGACAAGCGCCCCGACGAGGCCGACACCGTCGAGATGGTGCGCGCCATCCACGCCGGAGCGCCGCCCGACGCCTGACGAGGCGCCGCAGCTCAGCGAGCCGACCTGTAGGTCCCGGGTGAACTCGCCGATGTCAGTGGTTACGGGCCACCACTCCACATGGCGAGGCTGCGATGAGCCTGCCCCTGCACGACCAATCCAATGCCGGCGCGGGGACGCGAGCGCCGGACTCCGGCGAGGCGACCCCCGAGCAGATCGCCGCCTGGCTCGAGTCGTACGCGGGGGAACGCGATCCGAGGCTGCGCGAGCGGATCATCCTCGCGCACCTCGGCCTTGCCGACCGCCTGGCCATGCGCTACCGCGACCGTCCCAGCACCACCCCGGACGACCTGCGGCAGATCGCCAGGATCGGCCTCATCGCCGCGGTCGACCGCTACGACCCGGATCGCGGCACGCCCTTCGCGCCGTTCGCCATCGCCACCATCCTCGGGCAGCTCAAGCGTTACCTGCGCGACTCGACCTGGCAGGTCGGCGTGCCGCGTACCGTGAAGGACAACGCGCTGCGCCTGGCCGCGGCGCTGGACGGGTTCCCCCGGTCGTTCGACGGCTGGCCGCGCGCCGACCGGATGGCGGGCGAGGTCGACCTCGACGAGGAGGAGATCCGGCAGGCCGTGATGGCGATGGAGAACCGCACGGTGCTGTCGCTGGACGTCCCGGTCGAGCAGGGGGCGCCGCCGCTCGGCCAGCTCCTGCCCGACACCGGGGAGCGCACCGAGGTCGAGGACCTGATCATGCTGCCCAAGCTGGTCTCCAGCCTGCCGGCGGTGGAGCGGGCGGTGGTGGTCCTGTACTACTTCAACGGCCTGAAGCAGCGCGAGATCGGCGCGCTGATCGGCTGCTCCCAGATGCAGGTCTCCCGCCTGCTGCGGCGCTCCTGCGAGCGCCTGCACGACCAGCTCGTCGCCAGCGACGCCTGACGCCTGACCCGCCGCGGGCCCGAGCCCGCGTCGCCCAGCGCGTTTGCGGGTACGTTTGGTTCCAGCATCGTCCGGGCGCAGCGCCGGGAGGGACCGCTGATGGCGAAGTACGACCCCCAGACCGCCCTGATCGTCGTCGACATACAGAACGACTTCGCCGACCCCGGCGGCAGCCTGTACGTGCGCGGGGGCGAGGAGGTCGTCCCGGTGGTCAACCGGGAGATCGAGCTGGCCGCGGCCGCCGGCGCCACCGTCGTGTACACCCAGGACTGGCATCCGGAGAGCACCCCGCACTTCGCCAAGGACGGGGGCATCTGGCCGGTGCACTGCGTGCAGGGCACCTGGGGCGCGGAGTTTCACCCTGAGCTTCACGTCGAGGGTGAGGTCGTGCGCAAGGGGAGCGGCGGCGAGGACGGCTACTCGGGCTTCTCCACGCGCCATCCGGAGACCGGTGAGGAGCGGCCCACGGAGCTCGAGGACCTGCTGCGCCAGCGCGGTATCCGCAAGGTGGTGGTCGCCGGCCTGGCCACCGACTACTGCGTGAAGGAGACGGTCATCGACGCGGCCGAGCGGGGCTTCGAGGTCGCCCTGCTGGCCGAGGCGGTCCGCGCCGTGGAGCTGGAGCCGGGCGACGCCCAGCGCGCGATGGAGGACGTCCACCGCGCCGGCGCCACCGTCGTCGCCCCCGGATAGCCAGCCCCCTCGACCGTCCGCCTCCGGACGTCGACCGTCGGGCAGCCGGTTCGTTAGCCCGCCGCCTGGCGAGATACCCGTTGATGAAGACGAGCCTCGGGAGGTAGCTGACGTGGATGGACAAGCGACGATGCAGCGGACCGAGCGCTGGGCCGAGCTGGGCCAGCAGCTCAGGGTGGACTCGGTGCGGGCGGCGGCCGCGGCCGGCTCGGGCCATCCGACCTCGTCGATGTCGGCGGCGGACCTGATGGCGGTGCTGCTCGACGGGCACCTGCGCTACGACTTCGAGGATCCCGCCAACCCTTGCAACGATCACCTGATCTTCTCCAAGGGCCATGCCTCGCCGCTGCTGTACTCCCTGTACCACGCGGCGGGCGCCATCGACGAGCTGGAGCTGCTGAGCTTCCGCAAGCTCGGCAGCCGGCTGGAGGGCCACCCGACCCCGAGGCTCCCCTGGGTCGACGTGGCCACCGGGTCGCTCGGACAGGGCCTGCCGGTGGGCGTCGGCGTCGCGCTGGCCGGCCGCTACCTGGACCGCCTGCCGTACCGGGTGTGGGTGCTGTGCGGCGACAGCGAGCTGGCCGAGGGCTCGATGTGGGAGGCCTTCGAGCACGCCTCCTTCACGCAGCTCGACAACCTCACCGCCGTCCTGGACATCAACCGCCTGGGCCAGACCAGGGCGACCCGGCACGGCTGGGACACCGGCGCCTACGCCGAGCGGCTGCGCGCCTTCGGCTGGCACGCCATCGAGATCGACGGCCACGACGTCGACGCCATCGACAAGGCCTACCAGGAGGCGGTCGGCACCGACGGGCGGCCTACCGCGATCGTCGCGCGGACCGTCAAGGGCAAGGGCGTCGCGGCGGTCGAGAACCGCAACGGCATGCACGGCAAGCCGCTCGCCGACCCCGAGGCCGCCATCCGCGAGCTGGGCGGGGTGCGCAACCTCAGGGTCCAGGTGCGCACGCCGCCGAGCCAGGTCCCGCACCGCTTCCCGGCGACCGGCCAGCTCGAGCTGCCGCGCTTCGAGGTCGGCGACAAGGTCGCCACCCGCAAGGCGTACGGCCAGGCGCTGGAGGCGCTCGGAGCGGCCGAGGGCGACGTGGTCGCGCTCGACGGCGAGGTCAGCAACTCGACCTACTCGGAGCTGTTCGCCAATGCCCATCCCGAGCGCTTCTTCGAGATGTACATCGCCGAGGAGCAGATGATCGCCGCGGCCGTCGGCATGCAGGTGCGCGGCTGGCGGCCCTTCGCCTCGACCTTCGCGGCGTTCCTGACGCGCGCCTACGACTTCATCCGCATGGCCGCGGTGAGCAGGGCCGACCTGCGGCTGTCAGGCTCGCACGCCGGCGTGTCGATCGGCGAGGACGGGCCGTCGCAGATGGGGCTCGAGGACCTGTCGGCCCTTCGTGCGGTGCACGGCAGCGTGGTGCTGCACCCCTGCGACGCGAACCAGGCCGCCGAGCTGATGGCCGCCATGGCTGACCAGGCCGGGATCTCCTACATCCGCACCCTCCGCGGCGCCACCCCGGTGATCTACCCGCCTGGCACGCCCATGCCGATCGGTGGCAGCCAGATCCTTCGCTCCAGCGACGACGACCAGGTCACCATCGTCGGCGTTGGCGTGACCGTCCACGAGGCGCTGAAGGCGGCCGACCACCTTGCCGAGCGCGGCGTGCGCGCCCGCGTGATCGACTGCTACTCGGTCAAGCCGATCGACCGCGCGACGCTCCGCTCCGCCGCCGAGGCGACCTCGGGGATCGTCACGGTGGAGGACCACTGGCCGGAGGGCGGGCTCGGCGACGCGGTGCTGGACGCGTTCGCCGACGGCCAACCCGCTCCCAGGGTGGTCAAGCTGGCCGTGTCCGGCATGCCCGGCTCCGGCAAGCCCGACGAGCTGCTGCGGGAGGCCGGGATCGACGCTGAGGCAATCGCCGACGCCGCACTCGCGCTGGTGGAGGCGAGTCGCGCCTGACCCCCGGGCCGGGCGCCTATTCTCGCAGCCGGAGACGGCCGGCGGAGGCCAGCTCGTCGAGGACGTCGATCAGCTCCGAGACCTGCTCGTCGGTGTTGGCGGCGGTGATCTGGAGCCGGAAGCCGACCTCCTCGCGGGGGACCCCGGGGTAGAACGCCAGCGTGACGTAGATGCCGCGCTCGTACATGACCGCGCCCACCTTGCCGAGGTCATCGGGGTCGGCCATCGGCACCTCGACGATCGGGAACCCGGAGGTGTTGAGGGTCATGACCCCCAGGAACTCCAGATGGTCGAGCACCCGCCGGGTCTTGGCGTACAGGCCGGCGCGCAGCGCGTCGCCGCGCTCGGCGTTGACCTTGAGGCCCTCCAGCCCGGTGGCCAGTGAGGCGACCGGCGAGGGCCCGGAGTACAGGTAGGGCGGGGCCGCGATCTTCAGAAGCTCCTTCATCTGTGGCGGGCAGGCGATGAACGCCAACATCGAGGAGTACGCCTTGGAGAAGCCGCCGGTCAGGATCAGGTGGTCGTAGGACTGTCCGAGGTGGCGGACCACGCTGTTGCCGCGCCGCCCGTACGGGCTGAGCTCGTCGGGCGAGCGCTCGCCGACGACCCCGAAGCCGTGGCCGTCGTCCACGTACAGCAGCGCCTCGTAGCGGCGGGCCAGCTCGCTGAAGGCCGCCAGGTCCGGCGGGTTGCCGGTCATCGAGTTGATGCCGTCCATGCAGATCAGGCGGGGGTGGCGGCGCTCGCTGGCCAGCAGGCGCTCCAGGTCGTCGGGGTCGTCGTGTCGGAAGCGCTGCATCGTGGCGCCGTGCGCCCTGGCGACCACACAGCCGTCGTAGATGGTCTTGTGGGCGCGCGCGTCGATGAAGATGGCCCCGTCGCCGGCCAGCACCGGGATGACCGAGGCGTGGATGTGGGTCAGCGTCTGGAGCAGCAGCACGTCCTCGGCGCCCAGCAGCTCGACCAGCTCGCGCTCGAGCTGCTCGTACAGCACCGGGCTGCCGATCATGCGCGACCAGCTCGGGTGGGTGCCCCAGCGGTCGAGGTAGGCGGGGATCGCCTCGATGATCTCGCGGTCAAGGTCCAACCCGAGGTAGTTGCACGAGGCGAAGTCGATCAGCCAGCGGCCGCCGATGCGGACGCGGCGGCCGTCGATCTCGTCGATGACCGCGTCCACCTGCGGATTGCTGGCATGAAGGTCGGCGAGGTCGGCGTTGGCGGCCAGCCATCGGTCCAGCCAGGGACGGGCGGTGGCTGGGCCGCCGACCAGGGCGCCGGATGCGAAGACTGTCGGCATGCTACCTTAATTCCTCTTCAGTAGAAGCATACGTCCCGGCACGATGTTGCGGGGCCGGCGGCCGCTACAGCAAGTCGCCTGCTCAGGGGAAGGCGATCCGGCGCCCCATCTCGACCGCGATGGTGGTGCCACGCCCTGGCGAGGAGTCGACCAGCAGCGTACCGCCTACCATCTCGACGCGCTCGCGCATGTTGGTGAGGCCGAAGTGCCCCTGCGCCTCCAGGGCCGTGGCCTCGAGGGGGTTGAAGCCGACGCCGTCGTCGCGGATCAGCAGGCGTACGTGCCCGTCGACGGCCGCCAGCGAGATGTTGACCTTGGAGGCGTTGGCGTGCTTGCTCACGTTGGTGAGGGATTCCTGCGTGACCCGGTACAGGACCGTCTCCAGCTCGGGCGCCAGGCGCAGCTCCGACTCGGTGTCGATGGCGCAGCGCACGCCGCTGGCCGACTCGAAGGTCCGGCCCTGGTTCCGCAGAGCGGAGACCAGGCCGAGCTCGTCGAGCACCGGCGGGCGGAGCTGGGTCATCAGGCGCCGCAGCTCGTTGATCTCGCCGGTGGCCTTGTCCTCGAGGTTCGCCAGCAGCTCGTCGGCGGCGACCGCGCTGTCGCGGCGGACGTGGTGGCGCGCCAGCTCCAGCCCGTAGAGCAGCGCGGTGAGCTGCTGGACCGGCCCGTCGTGCAGCTCGGCCGCCAGCCGGGAGCGCTCCGCCTCGGTCACCCGCAGCACCGACTGCATGGCCCGCTTGCGCTCGTGCTGGAGCGCAACCTCGCCCGCCAGCCCGCTCATGCGCGCCAGCGCGAGCAGGAACAGCACGGCCGACCCGCCGGCGATCACCGGGACGTCCAGCGGCTCGTTGCGCACCGACTGGATGACCAGCACCGCCGGGGCGATCAGTGAGGCGCAGGTGATCAGCACCAGCCTGCCCCGCGGCAGGCGGACGCTCACCGGCGCCGGCCGGGAGAGAGCGGCCATGGACGGGTGCAGGGCGGCGACGCCCCAGCCGACGTAGAAGGCGATCCAGGTCAGGTCGATGGGGCCGCCCTGCTGCCAGGTGCCATCGAGCTGGAGCAGCCCGAAGACCACGTCGCCGGCGATCAGGGCCGCCAGGCTGGCCATCATGATCGCCCATGCCCGTGGCCGCTGGCCCGAGCCGACCGCCAGGCGCGCGGCCATGGCAAGCACCAGCACGTCGGCCAGCGGGTAGGCGACCGCGACCACCCGCTGGACCGTGCGCAGCTCGGGGTTGCGGACGTACGGGACGATCAGGAACACCCACGCGAGCAGCGCCAGACCGGTCGAGACGATGGTGGCGTCGATCAGGCTGGCGGTGTCCCGGCCGGGGGTCCGACGGCGGATCAGCAGCCACAGACCGGCCGCCAGGCACGGGTAGAACGCCAGGTAGAGGAAGTCGATGTAGGACGGGAACACCGTCGAGGGATCGTGCAGCACGCGCACGCGGACCGCGTAGAGGGTATCGCCGAGCGCGAACAGCACCTGACCGATCGCGAACAAGTACCACGCCAACGGTCGATCAGGACGATTGCGGCGAATTCCCACCACAATTACCGCAGCCGAGGAGAACCCGATCACCGGCCAGACCACGAGCTTGGCGAACGCCGGTGGGACCAGGTAATAGGCGACCGCCAGCGCGGCACCGAAGAACAGGTATGCCCGCCATCCCCACTGCCTCATGGGGGCAATTATCGCCGATCGCGATGCAGGCGTCAGACGCCGCTCGGTCATATCGAACGCAGGCCGTCGAGGACACGCCCGAGCAGCGCGGGGTCGGCCCCGTCGCCTTCGAGGGCGTCGCGGTCCAGCAACGTGAGCAGGCCCTCGGCCACCATGTCGGCGACCAGGACCCTGCCGACGCCGAGCGGGATCCGCAGCCGGGCCGACAGCTCGGCCAGGGCCACCGGACGCTGGCTCAGCACCGCGATGTCGCGCCACTCCAGGGCCAGCAGCGGGAGCGCGGCCTGGCCCCGCCGCGTGATCCTGACCAGGGCCTCCAGCGGCAGGTCGAGCCGGGAGGCCGGCCGGGTCCGCCCGCCGGTGATGGCGTAGGGCCTGACCTCCCCGGGGTCGCGGTCCGAGCCGGTCACTGGTCGCCGGTCGGGTCGCGCTCGTCCGTCCGGGCCGCTTCGCGGCCCCGGCGGGTGGCCGCCTGGAAGCGCGAGAGCATGCCGCGGACGTCCTCCCGCGAGCGGTCGGTGGGTCCGGAGGGCGCCAGCAGCGGGGGCCCGTCCGCGTCGGGCACCGGCGCCTGGTGCAGGCCGTTGGCCATAGGCGTGCGCCGCGGCAGCGCCCCGCGCAGCCCCCGGGGCCGTCCATGCAGGACCGGCTCCGGCCCGCCCTCCGCCGACGACCTCGACAGCAGCGCCATCGGCAGCAGCACCAGGGCGGTGACCCCGCCGTAGGGGGAGTGGCGGAGCTGCACCTTGATGCCGTGGCGCTGCGCGAGCCGCCCGACCACATAGAAGCCGAGCATGCGGGCGACCGTGAAGTCGGCCAGCGGCGGGTTGCTGAGCCGCTCGTTGCCGGCCAGCAGCTCGGCGTCGCTCATGCCGATGCCGCGGTCCTCGATCTCGACCAGGTAGCCGCTCGGCACCAGCTCGCCGGCGACCAGCACGGCCGTGTGGGGCGGCGAGAACGCGACGGCGTTCTCGATCAGCTCGGCGAGCAGGTGGGCCACGTCCACGCCGGCACGGCCGGCGACCGCCACCGCGCCGACCGGCAGGACCCGCACGCGCGGGTAGTCCTCGATCTCGGAGACCGCCGCGCGCAGCAGCGAGCCCAGCGGCACTGGATCGGTCCAGCGGTGGCCCGGCTCAGAGCCGGACAGCACGATCAGGCTCTCCGCGTTGCGCCGCATGCGCGTGGCCAGGTGGTCCAGCTTGAAGAACTGGTCGAGCCGGACGGCGTCGGCCTCGTGGCGCTCCAGCTCGTCGATCAGGGCGAGCTGCCGGTCGACCAGGCTCTGGCTGCGGCGCGCCATGTTCACGAACATCTCGCTGACGCTCTGGCGCAGGGCCGCCTGGTCGATCGCCACGCTGACCGCCACCCGCTGGACCGCCGTGAAGGCCGCCGCCACGCGCCCGATCTCGCCGGCGGCGCCGACGCCGATCGGCCGCGTCTCGGCGTCGAGGTCGACCGGCTCGCCGCGGTGCAGGCGGTCGACCACGCTCGGCAGCGTGCGCTCGGCCACGTCCATGGCTGCCTGCTCCAGCAGCAGCAACGGCCGCACCATCGAGCGGGCCAGGTAGCTCGCCAGCGCGATGCTTGCCAGCACCGCCACCAGCAGCACCGCGGCGTTGCCGAGCTGCCGTCTGGAGGCGGAGGCGATGGCGGCACGGTTGGCCGTCACCGCCTGGCTGCCGAGCCCGGAGGCGACCGTGCGCAGCGCGTCGACGCGCTCGGTGGCGGCCGACAGCCAGTCGTCCGGCGAGACCAGGCGGATCGGGTCGCGCCCCGCGCCGAGCAGCAGCGCCTCCAGCTCGTCGGCGTGCTCCACCCGGGGCGCACCGATGGCACGCTGGTAGCGGTCCTGCTGCGCCGGCGTGGCGATCGCCCGGAAATGCGCCAGCTCGTGCTGGCGCGCGCCCATGGCGGCGGCCAGGAGCTGCTCGTCCCGTCCCTGGAAGGCGCCGGAACGGGTCACCACGGCGCCGAGCCCCCGCTGGAAGCTGGCCGCCTCCTCGGCCTGTGCCAGCGTCACCAGCGCGCTCAGCTCGCCGGCGGCGGCGCCGTCGGCCACCAGGCCCGGCATGCGTGCCGCCACCTCCAGCAGCGCGCCGATGGAGGCCGTGTAGGCGGAGATGGCCTGGCGGATCGTCGCCGGGGTCGGGCGGCCGTGATCGATGCCGTCGCGCCGCTCCGGCAGCCGGCCGACGCCGCTGAGCGCTGTCTGGAGCAGTCCCCGAAGCCGCTGGTCCTGGCCGTCGGCGTCGAACCGGGCCGCACTGACCCGGAACGCACCGGTCGCCCGGTCCACCCGTTGGCGGGCCGAGATGACCGCGACCCGGTCGCTCGGCTCTGGACGGGCGCGGCTCCGCCAGACGGCCGACAGGTCGCGCTCGCCGCCCAGCTCGTGGGCGAGCGTGGTGGCGTCGACCGCCAGGGAAACCGCCAGCCTGCCGCGGCCGGCGCCGGAGCCGTCGCGGAGGTCACCGGCGATCCGCAGGGACGCCAGGATCACCGTCCCCAGCGCCGGCAGAATGAAGATCGCGATCAGCTTTGCGCGTATGGGCGCTTCCCGAAGCATCTGCTCCTCGAATTTCGACTGCAAGATTTGGGGATCGTAGAGCGACCGACCTCTTGGGCAAAGAACACGCAATTCTTCGTGGTAACGCAGCGAATGCTATTTCGAGTATCCTGGAGACCCCGCCCTGGAGGTCACATGGGAGACTTCGACCCCGGCTACGGCGCCGAGCCGTTCGCCACCCTGTGCCGGACCTACCCCGGCCCGCTGGACTACCCGCCGCGCGACTTCCGGGTCGAGTGGGGACCGGTGTTCCATCGGGGCCGGCTCGACGGCAGCGCCCGCCTACTGGTCATCGGGCAGGACCCTGGCGTGCACGAGGCCGTGGTGCGCCGCATCCTGGTCGGCGAGGCCGGGCAGCGCGCCCAGGGATTCCTCGCCAGGCTGGGGATCGAGCGCAGCTACGCGATGATCAACGCCTTCCTCTACAGCGTCTACGGCCAGGCCGGCGGCGAGCATCACGTCGAGGACCCCGCGATCGTCGACTACCGGCACCGCTGGCTCGACGCGCTGCTGCTCGGCGACTCGCGGGTCGGGGCGGTGATCGCCTTCGGGCACCTGGCCGACCGGGCGTTCCGCGGCTGGCTGGCCACGCCGGCCGCGCAGGGCCGGCAGCTCGCCTATGCGCACCTGACCCACCCGACCCAGCCGGAGGCGTCCTCGCGCGGGAACCAGGACCGCTACGACGAGGCGATGCGGGCGATGCTCGCCAACTGGAACCATGGGCTGGAAGCGCTGTTCCCCGCGGTGGGCGGCAGCGACGTGCAGCGCGACCTGGTGCCCTACGGCGAGGCGCTGGAGCCCGACGACCTGGCCGAGATCCCCGCGGGCGACCTGCCGGCCGGGCTGCCCGCCTGGATGGGCTCGCTGGAGGCATTCGCCAGCCGCCAGGGGGCCACGCCAGAGATCAAGCGCGCCACCATCGTGGTCACCGTTCCGCGCTCCGCCTGGCCCTGGACCTGAGCTGGCTGATCGTCGTCGTCGTGGTGATGGCCTCGGGGTCGGTGCGCAGCTCCAGCAGCGCGGGGCCACCGGCGGCGAGCGCGCGCTCGAACGCCTCGGGGAACGCGGCCGTGCTGATGACCACCTCGCCGTGGGCGCCGTAGGCGCGGGCCAGCTCGGCGAAATCGGGATTGCGCAGATCCGTGCCCACCACCCTGCCCGGATGCGCCAGCTCCTGGTGCATGCGGATGGTGCCGTACATCCGGTTGTTGACCACGACCACCACGATCGCCACGCCGTGCTGCACCGCCGTCGCCAGCTCCTGCCCGGTCATGAGGAAGCAGCCGTCGCCCGCGAACGCCACCACCGGCCGGTCGGGGAACGCGAGCTTGGCCGCGATCGCCGCCGGAACCCCGAACCCCATCGTCCCGCCCTTGGGCGCGAGCTGCGTGCCCAGCTCGCGGAACCGGTAGTAGCGCTGCACCCAGCCGGTGTAGTTCCCAGCCCCCTGCGCCACGATCGCCTCCGCCGGCAAGCGCTCCCGCAACCACGCCACCACCGCCGCCAGGTCGAGGTCCCCAGTGGAGGGGTGCGGCTGGGGTGGGGTCGCCGCGGGCGCTTGGGTCGCCGTGGGCGCTGGGGTCGGCGTGGGCGGAGGGGTCGCCGGGGGCGCTTGGGTCGCCGTGGGCCGCGGGTTCGCCGTGGGCGGAGGGGTCGACCAGGTCAGGTAGTCGGTTCGGGCTGCCTCGGTCCAGGCGGCCCATGGCGGCTCGGCGATCGGCTCCAGGGCACTGGCCGCGGCGGCGAAGGAGGGCATGTCGGCGACCACGCCCAGCTCCGGCTGGTACACCTTGCCCAGCTCGGCGGCGCTCTGGTGCACGTGGACCAGGCGCTGCCGTGGCCGCGGCGGCTCCAGCAGCCGGTAGCCGGCCATGGTCAGCTCGTCCAGCCGCGTGCCGATCGCCACCACCAGGTCGGCGGCCTCGACCCGTTCCAGCAGCGCCGGGTCGGCGCTGTTGCCGAGCGGTCCCACGTAGCTCGGTGAGCGGTTGTCCACCACGTCCTGGGAGCGGAAGGAGACCGCCACCGGCAGGCGGCTCCGCTCTACGAACGCGCGCAGATCGGCGGCGGCCGGCCCGGTCCAGCCAGGCCCGCCCGCCAGCAGCAGCGGCCGCCGCGATCCCACCAGCAGCCGCCGCAGCTCGGCGAGCCGCGCCGGCGACGGCGCCGCCTGGACCACGCTCGCCGGGCAGGCGTCGGGCGCGGTGGTGACCTCCGCCAGCACGTCCTCGGGAAGCGACAGCACGACCGGGCCGGGCCGGCCCTCCTTGGCCACCGTGATCGCCCTGGCGAGCACCTCCGGGATTCGCGCGGGGTCGCCGACCTCGGCCGTCCACTTGGCCATGGTGGCGAACACCCTCGCCACCTCCAGCTCCTGGAACGCCTCCCGGCCGCGGTCCGAGCGCGCGACCTGACCGACCAGCAGCAGCATCGGCGCCGAGTCCTGCACGGCGGTGTGGACGCCGACGCTGGCGTTGGTCGCGCCGGGCCCGCGGGTCACCAGGCAGATCCCCGGCCGGCCGGTCAGCCTGCCGTAGGCGGCCGCCATGTGCGCCGCCCCGCCCTCCTGCCTGCACACCACCAGCCGGAACGGCGAGTCGTAGATCGCGTCCAGCACCGGCAGGAAGCTCTCGCCGGGCACGCAGAAGGCCGTGTCGATGCCGTTCAGCAGGAGCTGGTCCACCAGCACGCGCCCGCCTTCGCGCGCCAGCTCGCCCACGCCGCGTTCTCCCTTCGCCCGCCTGCCGCCGTATCGACTCGTCCCTCCGGTGCCGTGTCGACCCCGGCACCGTACTCCCAGGGCGGTAGTCGCGTCGCCGCGCAGCGGCCCGCCGGTGGCAGGCGGGCCGGTCGGCTGCGCCCGCTGACGTAGCCCGAGTGCCTCCCCCGGCCGGACGACGGTCGCCCGCCGAGCGGCGACCATCGATCCGGTTCGACCAGTGACTCCAGGGAGTGACATGGACGCGACCAGTGCCTTCGACGGCTTCGACCGCGCCGAGGGCAGCCACCACCGCCAGGTCCGGGCACCGCGTTCCATCGCCGGAGGGCTCGCGGAGGAGCCGGGCTTCTGGGCGTGGCGGCTGGAGGCGGCCTGTGGCGGGCTGCCCAGCTCGGTGTTCTTCTCGCCGGACGGGGAACGCGGGGCCGCACGCCGGCGGCGGGAGCGCGCAGCGAAGCTGGTCTGCGCCGGCTGCCGCGTGCGCGAGCGGTGCGCCGACTACGCGCTGTCGCACCGCGAGCGCTACGGCGTCTGGGGCGGCCTCTCCGAGCACGAACGAGCAATGATCTGGGATCGCCAAGGAGGCACGGCAACGTGAATCTTCGTCGACTCGTCGTCATGTCCACACTGGCCGCGACGCTGGCCGTTGGTGCCGCGGAAAGCCACCGGTGGTGGGCCGCCGCCGGCGGGTCGGTCCGTGCGAGCCGGGGCCGACCCGCCGCGCGGGGTTTGGGCGACCCGGTCGGGCCGGACGGCTCCGCGGCCCGACCGGGTCGTGCTGGTGGATCGCTCAGCAGGCCGGCGATCGGCTCCGCTGGCGTCCGTTGCTGACAAGGGCGGCCCAGGTGGCGCCACCGACCTCCCCGTCGGGAGCCAGGCCGTGGGTGCGCTGGAAGCGCCGCACCGTGGCGAGCGTGATGGGCCCGAAGGCGCCGTCCACCGCCAGGCAGGCACCGGCGGCGCGCAGGCGGCTCTGGACCGCGGCCACGCCGGCGCTCCACTGCCCATGGCGCACCACGCCCAGCATCCGCGGCGACGACGGCGCGGGGCGCACGCCGTGGCGCATCAGGCCGGGGCGCCAGATCGAGGCGATCCGGATCGGCACCGAGCGGTTGGCGGCCTCGACCATGCGCCCGCCACCCAGGTACATGCCGACGTGGTCGATGGTGCTGGGGTTGGCCGGGTTGCGCGCGTAGAAGACGAGGTCCCCGGCGACGAGCTGGCGCACGGGGATGCGCTGGCCGACCTCGTACTGCCACCTGGACACGCGCGGGATCCGCACGCCGGCCGACCGGTAGGCCATCATCGTCAGCCCGGAGCAGTCGTAGGCCATCGGACCGGCGCCACCCCAGCGGTAGCGCTTGCCGAGCTGGTCCAGCGCGAAGCGGACGGCCGCCGCGGCGGCCGAGCTCTTCGAGACGTAGGCCGCCGAGCGGGCGTGCAGCCGGCTGGGCCCGGGCAACGGCACGATCAGCAGCAAGAGAAGGATCACCAGCAGCCAGCGCCAGGCGCCGGCAAGCACGTCATCACGCCAGAATCGGCGGCTTCCTTCGGGCATCGGCGGCCACGCTCCCTTCCGGTAGGACCCGCAAGGTGCGGCGTAGGGGCAAGATGTTTCATCGGACCAATCCGGTCACTGGTTGAGCACGACTCGATCCGGACGCCGCAACGGCGGCGGGAAGGAGACCCGCGGCGGCTGGGCCGGACCCCGCGGCGGCGGCGGCCGCTACCTTTGTGGGGATGGCCGCCACCCAGCTCCCGGTCACGCGCCCACACCGCCAGGCTCGCCTGGCGGTGAGCCTGGCGTTCCTGGCCAATGGACTCGGCTTCGCGAACTGGGCGGCGCGCATCCCGGCGGTCAAGGACGACGTGGGCCTGTCGACCGGCGCGTTGGGCGTTGCCCTGCTGGGCATCGCGCTGGGCGCGGTGGTCGCCATGCCGTTGGCGGGCGCGCTGCTGGTCCGCTTCGGCAGCCGCAAGCTGACGCGCCTCACCCTGGCGCTGTTCTGCGTGACCTTGCCATTGCCCGCGCTGGCCGGGTCGCTGCCGGCGCTGCTGGGCGCGCTGGCCCTGCTCGGGATCGCCAGCGGCAGCCTGGACGTGTCCATGAACGCCCAGGCGGTGGTGATCGAGCAGCGCTACGGCCGGCCGCTGCTGGCCGGGCTGCACGGGCTGTGGAGCCTCGGCTCGCTGGGCGGCGCGCTGCTCGGCGGCCTGGCCGCCGCCGCGGGCATCGTGCCGCGGGTCCACCTGCTGGCCGTCGCGGCGGTGCTGCTGGCCGGCGGGCTGTACGCCACCCGCCGCCTGCTGCCCGGTGGCGCCGACCGGGACCAGGCCACGCCGAGGTTCGTCCGGCCGACGCGCACGCTCGCGCTGCTCGGGGCGATCGCCTTCTGCGGCCTGCTGAGCGAGGGCGCCGCCTACGACTGGAGCTCGGTGTACCTGCGCGACAGCCTCGGCGCCAGCGAGGGTCTGGCGGTCAGCGCGTACGCCGCCTTCACGTTCACCATGACGGTCGGCAGGCTGGTGGGGGACCGGCTGCGCGCCCGCTACGGCTCCAGGGCGCTGCTCGGCTCGGCGGCGCTGGTGGCCGCCGCCGGGCTGGGCGGAGGCCTGGCGCTGCGCCACACCGTCGCGGCCGTGATCGGGTTCGCGGTGCTCGGCGCCGGGCTCTCGTGCATCGTGCCGATCGTGTTCGGCGCCGCGGGAAGCGCCGGCGGGCTGCCGTCCGGGCCGGCCATCGCGGTCGTGTCCACGGTGGGCTACCTCGGCTTCATCGCCGGCCCGCCGATCATCGGCGGGATCGGCGAGATCACCAGCCTGCCGGCCGCTCTCACCCTGGTGGTCGCGCTCACCGCGCTGGTCGGGGTGATGGCCAGGCGCCTGCCGCCGCTGGACTGACCCGTGCCTGGCTCAGGTGCTGGGGGCGATGCGGGCTCTGGCCCGTTCGACGAGGGCGGCGAGGTCGACGTTGCCGCTGGTGACGATCCAGGCGATCTCGCCGTCGCTGTTGAAGCCCAGCGGCGCGCCGCCGGGCAGCAGCCGCGCCACCTCGCCGACCAGGGCCTCGAAGCTGTCGTCCTTGGGGACCTCGACCCGCTTGGTGTTGGAGGGGGCGCGCGCGGGCGCCGGCCGCGGCGGCTCCAGCGGCTCCTCCTCGCCGAGCTCCATCAGCCGCGCCTTCGCCAGGGTGTAGTCCACCCCGAAGGAGGCCAGCAGCTTGGCCGCCAGGGTGTCCGGCTGCGCCAGCAGGCCGAGCAGGTAGTGCTGGGTGCCGACGCGGCCGCCGCTGCCGTCCTGCACCGCCTGCTGCCTGGCAAGTTCGAGCACGGCCACGGCCGGTGCCGTCAGCGCCACCGTCGGCTCCAGTGGCCCTTCGGGCCGGGCCTCCTCCCTGCCACCGCCGGCACCGCCACCGCCGCCCGCGCCACCCCCACCGGCACCGCTCCCTCCCGCCTTGCCCCGGCCGTCCCGGTCGAGCTGGCGGAGCACCTTGTCGAGCGTGATGCCCAGCTCGGCCAGCAGGCGGGCTCCGGCAGACGACGACTCTTCGAGCAGGCCGATCAGCAGGTGCTCGGAGCCGATGTGCCCGACCCCGCGGCGCAGCGCGGCCTGCGACGACCGCTCCAGCACCAGCCGCATCGCGGAGGGGTGGGGGGAGTCGTCGAGCAGATGATGGTCACCCCGCCGCCTGGTCGGCGGCAGCCGCTTGAGCACGTGGTCGCGCACGGCCTGCTCTCCGGGGCCCAGCTCCCGCACCACCCGAGGCCCGACCGCGGCCTCGTCGCCCTCCAGCCGCGCCAGCCCGAGCACCAGGTGCTCGGTCCCGATCCAGCCGTGCCCCAGCTCGGCCGCCTCCTCATGGGTGGCGACGACCACCGCAAGCGCCTGCTCCGTGAAGCGATCGAACATCGACATCTCCGCACCCGAGAATTTCCCACGCCCGGGCACGCCGAGTTCGGCCGTCGCCAGGCCGCGCAAGACTACCCATTGCAGGGGCCGCCGGTCCTGCCGCCCGCGGCGGAACGGTTGGCCCGAACGCCAGACGGCAGCGGAATACCGCTGAATTTCGGGGTCGCGGGTTCGGATCGCCCGTCGTGCGGCAAGATTGCGCAGCAGAATTACGAATGATTTGTGATCGAGCGGAGGCCCGCCGAGCGGTGTTCCGGGCCGCCGTGGAGCACTGGTCGTACCGAGAGCTCGAACAACTCGGGCGAAGCCGGGTCCCAAGCAAATAGGGACAATCCTCTATACAAAGCGCCTGATTCGACAAAGTCAAGTGGTGCGTCGGCGTCGCGGGCCTGGTTCACTTCTGCCATGTCGACCATCGCTGCCCCAAGCGTCCCGTTCGATGCGCTCCAGCGGCGTTTCGCCCGGCATTACCAGGACCGCGATCCGCTCGACCTCGACGCCGGCACGGTTGTCGTGGTGCCCTCGCTGACCTTTCCGGTCGCCGAGCTGCGCAAGATCGTGGCCATCCAGCACTACGAGGAGCGCCTGCTCTACCTGCTCCTGCTGCTCGGCCGCCCGGGTGTGCAGGTCGTCTATCTCAGCTCCCTGCCGATCGATCCGGCCATCATCGCCTACTACCTCGGGTTCCTGCCCGATCCTGGGGACGCAAGGGAGCGCCTCCACATGCTCACGGTGGGGGATCCAGAACCTCGGGCGCTCACCGCCAAGGTGCTGGAGCGCCCCGACCTGATCGGCCGCGTGAGGGAGTTCGCCGGCGACCCGGCCGGGGCGTTCCTGCTGCCGTTCAACGTCACCCCGCTGGAGGGGCGGCTCGCCGAGTGGCTGGGCCTGCCGTTCTACGGGCCGCGCCCGGCGCTGGCGCCGCTGGGCTCCAAGACCGGCTCGCGGCGGGTCGCGCGGCGCGCCGGTGTGGCCGTGGTCGAAGGCGCGGAGGACCTCTGGACGGTCCCCGAGATCGAGCGCGCCATCCGCCGCCTCCGCGAGCGTGTGCCAGGGCTCGACGGCGCCGTGGTCAAGCTGAACAACGGCTTCTCCGGCCAGGGCAACGCGGTCGTGCACCTGGACGAGCTCGCCACGCCGCTGGAGGACAGCCGCACCACCTTCTGTGCCGAGCAGGAGTCGTGGGCCACCTTCGGCGCGAAGGTCCGCGAGTCCGGCGCGGTGGTGGAGGAGCTGCTGCGGGTGCCGGGCATGGTGTCCCCGAGCGTGCAGTTGCGGATCACTCCCGCGGGGGTCCCGCGCATCGTCTCCAGCCACGACCAGGTGCTCGGCGGCCCCAACGACCAGGTGTACCTCGGCTGCCGCTTCCCGGCGGACCCGCGCTACCGGTCCTCCATCCAGGAGGCGGCGATGCGGGGGGCGAAGGTGCTGGCCGCGCACGGGGTCATCGGCTCGTTCGGGGTCGATTTCTTCGTCGTCCCCAACGGCAGCGGGTTCAGGACCTTCCTGGCCGAGATCAACCTGCGGGCCGGCGGCACCACTCATCCGCTCGGCATGATCGCCCTCGCCTCGGGAGGCAGCTACGACGCGGCCAGCGGCCAGCTCGAGATCGGCGGCCGCGCGAAGCACTACGTTTCCACCGACAACCTGAAGTCCCATCGGCTGGCGGGGATGGCGCCGGCTCGGGTGATCGACCAGCTGAACCGCCGCGGCCTCGGGTTCCACCGCGGGAGCATGACCGGCGCGACCCTGCACCTGCTCGGTGCCCTGCGCGAATACGGGAAGATGGGGGTGACCTGCGTGGGCGACTCTCCCCAGGAGGCCGAGGAGCGGTACAGGGACGTCCGCGCCGTCTTCGCGCCCTGATCCACCGCGCGCTTGCCACGGGCGGCGCAAAGGCAAGATCCTTGAGCTTGCGAGCGGTGGGCCTCGCCCGTACCGGCCATCGACCAGGTGGCGCTGGCCGCATGGCACGGTCCGGGCGGGGCCCCCGAACGTGTGGACGGGCCGCGAGCGGAGGGCGGGAGCATGGCGCTGGTGCTACGAGGCGGGACGCTCATCGATGGGAGCGGGGGCGAGCCGGTCTCCGACGCGGTGGTGGTGATCGAGGAGGAGCGGATCAGCCGCGTCGGCCAGCGCGCCCAGTTCCCCGCGCCCTCCGAGGTGCTCGAATGCGACGGGTTGACCCTGCTGCCCGGGCTCATCGACGCGCACAGCCATCTCGGGATCACCACCGTCGAGAGCGTCGAGCGGGTCCCCCCGGCGGTGGCCGCCGCCCGCATCTTCGGGAACTGCGAGCTGGCGCTCGACGCCGGGTTCACCACCGTGCGGGACGTCGCCGGCATCGACGGCGGCGTGGCCCAGGCGGTCGAGGCCGGGCTGGTGCGTGGCCCGAGGATCCTGCCGTCCGGGCCGCTGCTGTCCCAGACCGGCGGGCACGGTGACCACGGGCCGTCCTTCCTGGACGCCCATCACTACGCCTACCAGGGAGTGCCCGGCCTGGTGCAGACGAACGTGACCTGCGACGGGCCGGACCAGGTGCGCCTGGCGGCCCGGCGCGCGTTCCGCCATGGCGCCACCCAGATCAAGGTCTGCGTGTCGGGCGGTGCGGTCTCGTTCACCGACAAGCTCGAGGACGCCCAGTTCAGCGTCCCAGAGCTGCGCGCGGCGGTGGAGGAGGCGGAGGCTCGCGGGACCTACGTCACCGCGCACGCGCACAACGTCCGCGGGATCGCCAACGGGATCGAGGCGGGCGTCACCTGTTTCGAGCACGGCACCTTCCTGGACGAGGCGACCGCGCGACGCATGGCCGCGACCGGCGCCGACCTGGTGCCCACCTTCGCGGTACTGCGGCTCATGACCGTGCGGTGGCGCGAGTGGGGCGTGCCCGAGGCGGTGCTGCCGAGGTTGGCTGGCGCGGAGGAGGCCATGGCGGCGTCGATGAAGCTGGCGGTGGCCGCCGGAGTGCGGGTCGGCTCCGGCTCGGACATCCTCGGGCCCAGGCAGGAGCACCGCGGGCTCGAGCTGGTGATCAAGTCCGAGCTGCTGGGGCCGATGGCGGCGATCACCTCGGCGACCGCCGTCAACGCCGCGATCCTGCGGGTGGCGGAGCGCTTGGGTCGCGTGGCCGAGGGCATGGTGGCCGACGTGATCGCGGTGGCCGGCGACCCGCTGGGCGAGCCCGGGGTGCTGGACGATCCGGAGCGGGTCGTGCTGGTCGTCAAGGGCGGCAAGATCGTGAAGGACCAGCGGAGCTAGCTCATTGACCCGCCTGTCGGCCGTGCATAGGCTTGCGCGTACTGCGCGATAGCCGCACAAGGGGGTGCGAGATGCGAAAGTCCACAATCCTCGCCGTGATCGGGCTCGTGTCCCTCTTGTTGGCGGTGGTCGCGCCCAGCGCCGTGGCGCAGACGCCGGCGGCGACCAGCGCGCTGGTCTCGGTCGGCAGCCCGACCAATCAGCATCCCCAGAACGCCCAGAATGAGCCCTCGCTGGCGGTCGACGCCTCCAGGCCCAACGTGCTCGCCGAAGGGGCGAACGATCTGGTGGACATGCAGCCGTGCTCGCGGCTGGCGTCGACGACCGCCGGCGCGTGCTCGTTCCCGCTTGGCACCTTCAACCTCGGGGTCGGCCTGTCGTCCGTGTCCTTCTCGTTCGACCGGGGCCGCACCTGGGTCCAGCCGACCTACCAGGGGCTGACGGCCGCCGACTGCAGCCCCACGGTCGAGCCGTGCACCCCGCACCCCGGCCCGATCCACACCGTCCCGAACTTCTTCGAGAACGGGCTGCGGTCGCGCAGCGACACCGGCGTGAGCTTCGGGCCGGCCCCGGTGAACGGCCACTTCTCGTGGGCCAACGGCTCGCGCCTGTACTTCTCGAGCCTGGCCACCAACCTGACCGACACCGTGATCGAGCAGGGCGGCCAGAACTCGAACTTCGCGATCACCGTCTCCCATATCGACAACGTGACCCCGGAGCGGATCGCCGACCAGGCGAACTGGTCGCGCCCGTTCTTCGTGCCGGCGCACGTGGCCGCCTCGGCAGGCCTGGACAAGGAGCAGATCTGGGCCGACAACGCCGAGTCCAGCCCGTTCTTCGGCCAGGTGTACGTGTGCTACTCCGACTTCCACAGCTTCAGCGGCGGCAATGCGTTCCCGCTGTTCCCGATGGTCGCCACTTCGGGGGACGGTGGGGTCACCTGGCACGCGCACTCGGTCGGTCCGCCGATCGCCAGCGCCCAGCGTGGCGCCTTCGACGGCTGCACGGTCCGCACCGACAGCCACGGCAGGGTCTACGCCTTCTTCACCCACTTCTCCGGCACGTCGCTGCAGGGGTTCCACACGGTGGCGACCTCCGACGACGGCGGCACCTCCTGGGCTCCGCCGCGTGACGTCGTGGCGATGACCGATCCCTGCTTCCGCAACGACCCGGTGACGGGCCGGTGCATCGAGGACGGCAACGCCGGCGCCCGCACCGACCTCGCCGCCATGCCGAGCGTCGACATCGCCAACGGCGCCCCGACCGGGGCCGATGCGACCGACGAGATCGTGGACGCGTGGAGCGACGGGAGCCTTGGCCCCGACCACGAGGTGACGATGCTGTCGTACTCCACCGACCGGGGGCGGACGTTCAGCACCCCCACGCCGGTGTCGGCGCCTGCTGACCGCTCCGCCTATTCCGCCCCGGCCATCTCCCCGGACGGCCGCAGCGTCTACGTGACCTATATGGCCTGGGGGCAACCGTTCCAGGCCACCACCGCCAACCCTCGCCCCGAGCACGGCGTGCTCCGCATGGCCAGCATCGGTGCGAACGGCGTCCCTGGTGCCTTTGCGACGCTGTACGACGGGCCGTTCGGCGACGCCCGGGGAAGCTCGCAGGGTCGCATCTTGTACAACGAGTTCCTGGGTGACTACGTGTACGCGATCGCCACCAGGACCTACGGGATGGGGGTCTGGACCGACGTGCGCCGCGCGGCCGACTGCCCGGCCATGGATGCCTGGCGCCAGCGGTCGGTCGACGCCGGCCACCTGGTGTTCCCGGCGCCCTGGGCGCTCGGTGGGGTCGGGGACTGCCTGGCGAGCTTCGGCAACAGCGACATCTTCGGGGCCACCACCGGCTGAGCGGGGAGGCCAGGGCGCGTGGGTGCTCAGAGGCATAGCGCCCAGAACGGCGGCGCCATGTTGACCCAGAGGACTCATGCGGTCGCCGACCAGCTCGGGGGACGGAGGTCAACCGGCCGGCGCGGCCCGCTCCATCACGGGGCGGCCTCCTCCCCGGGGAGGAGGATCGTCCCGAGAATGCGCCGCTTGCGGCCGGGTGCCGGCGGGTTCGCCAAGCGCGGCTGGAGCACCCGGACGAGGTCGCGCAGCATCTCAGCGAATTCAGCGTCGTCGAGCCACATCCCGGCCATGCGGTAGCTCGCACCGTCACGCAGCGGGTCGATGTCCCCCCGGGCGAGGTAGCGGTCGAAGTCGCCGAGGAGCCCGGCAACGAACGCCATGAAGGCCTGGCGGTGCTCGTCGGCGCTCATCGCGGCGATCTGGTCCAGCCCGATACTGGCGGCGGCGACGCGCAGCACGTAGGTCCGCTCGAGCGCGCCTCGCACTCTCCGTTCGGCGACGACCTGGAGTACGCCAGCATCGACGAGCCGGGCCACATGGCGATACAGGCTGGCGGTGGGGACGTCGGCGAGCTCGGCGCTGAGGGCGCTGGTTGTCAGCGCCCGGTCGCCGAGGAAGGCCTGTACGATCCGCAGCCGCACCGGGTGCAGGAGGAGGTCCGCGGTTGCCATGCCGCCTACGGTAGCCTTCCGTTCTCACTGCTGCTAACGTTCGCGATTGTGAGATTGACAGCCATGGCGGCGGCCTGGCGATGGGCGGTGCTGAGGTAAAGCGAGGCGAGGGTCTGTTGTCGTTGCTGATGTTCTTCGAGTGCCTGGCTCTGCTCTTCATCTGGTGGGGAGGGGTCACCATCGCCCTGGGCAAGCGGCCCGAGCACCGTGACTTGGACATGGTCGAACGGCAGCGCCGCGCCGACTGGTTCAGGAACGAGCTGCAGGAGCGGCCGTGGTGGTGGCTGATGCTCGGCGCACTGATGATCCTCGTCTTCGTCGACTGGTTCATGGAGCGGTGGGAGCAACGCCCGTGGCGAGCGGCGATGCTCTGGACGTTCGCGGTGATCATCGTGCTCGTGGTCGTCTTGGCGCTCACCGTGCACTTTGGCTGGGGCATGAAGCCCATCAAGATTTAGGGCAACCCGGCGCGGCGGCTCCGCGGCGGCGCGCGCTCAGCCCAGGGAGCGCAGCTTGGGGAGCAGGTCGGCGGCGGCCTCGGCGGAGGCGATGCCGGCGCTGCCGACCTCCCAGATCATGAGGATGATCTCGGTGAACCCGAACTGGACGAGCGGCTCGATCATCCGCATGGCCTCGTCCGGGTCGGCCGGCATGCGCAGCTGCACGGCGCGGCGGATGGTGGCGGGGTCCCGGCCGATGTCCTCGCAGTGCCGGTCGAGCACGCCGGAGAGCCGCGCCAGCTCCTCGGCCGGCGTCCCGGGCATGTTGGCGTTGATCCACACGTCCGCGTGCTCGGCGATCACCCGCAGGCTGCGCCGCTCGCCGCTGCCGGCCACCCACAGGGGCGGGTGCGGACGCTGCACCGGCTTGGGGTTGGCCACCGCGTCGGTCAGGCGGTAGTGCTGCCCGTCGAAGGACGTGGTCGGCTGGGTCCAGAGCAGCTCGAGGATCTGGCACGCCTCGGCCAGGCTGTCGATCCGCTCCCTGATGGAGCCGAGCGGCATGCCGAACATGTCGTGGACCATCTCGTCGCCGCCGGCGCCGATGCCTATGTCCAGCCGACCGCCCGACAGGTGGTCGACGGTGACGGCCATCTTGGCGAGCATGCCGGGGTGGCGGTGGGAGTTGCCGGTGACCATGGTGCCGATCCGCACCCGGCTGGTGGCCTCCGCCATCGCCGCCAGCGTGGTCCAGGCTTCGAACACGTCGCCGGTCCGGTCCGGGCCCAGGGCGGCGAAGTGGTCGATCACCCAGCAACCATCGAACCCGCCGCCGTCGGCGAGCTTCCACATCCGCCGAAGCGTCTCCATCGAGTTGAGCTGGAGCGCGGGCTTCAAGCCGAAGTTCAGGGTATGCACCTGTCCACCTCCGCTGGCGGAACGTCAGCCATTCAAATCATCAGTAAAGCTGAGGATCAGCCTAGCAGTAGAATGGGGGCATGTCGAGTCGTGTCGAGACTGGAGACGCCGGAGCCGAGGAGGGCCAGCGGCTTGAGGAATGGCCGCCGGCGGCGCTCGCCGACCGCCTCGGGTTCCTGCTGAAGCACGCGCAGATCGAGCTTGCCGAGCTCGCCGGGCCGGCGGTCGCGCCGCTGGGGATCGTCGGGCGCGAGCTGGCGGTGCTGAGCGTGCTCGCCGACGGCGGCTCGCTGTCCCAGCATCAGGCCGCCCGGCGGCTGGCCATCGACCGCACGACCATGGTCGCGCTGCTCGACGCCCTGGAGGCCAAGGGCCTGGTGGAGCGCCACCCGCACCCCGGAGACCGGCGCCGCAACCTGGTGGAGCTGACCGCCCGGGGCCGGCAGGTCCTGGACGAGGGCACGCGGGCGACCCGTGAGGCGGAGCGCCGCTTCCTGGCCCCCCTCGGCGACGACGACGCGGCGCGGTTCAGGGACGCGCTGCGCACCCTCATCGTGGCCGCGCCCAGCGGTCGCCACCCCGCTCGCTGACGCTGGGCGGGGCCTGCCGCGGTCGACGGCGCCGCGATCGGCGCAGGATGATGGCCGTCCACCGCCACCTCCCCGAGAGGAGCCCATGACCTCGACGCAGATGCGCGAGCGCTACGCCGCCGCCTACCCGAGCCTGTCCTTCGACCAACCAAGCGACGGCGTCCTGCGGATCGTGCTCGACACGCCGGGCAGGCTCAACGCCGTCGATGCCGCCATGCACCGCGACCTCTCCAAGGTCTGGCTCACCATCGACCAGGACCCAGAGGTCCGCGCCGTGATCGTGCGCGGCGCGGGCGAGGCCTTCTCCTCCGGCGGCGACCTCGACCTGATCGAGGCGATGACCGAGGACTTCGCCACCCGCATCCGGGTGCTCCGCGAGGCGCGCGACCTGGTCTACAACGTGGTCAACTGCGCCAAGCCCGTGGTGTCGGCGATGGCCGGGCCGGCGGTCGGGGCCGGCCTGGTCGTCGGCCTGCTCGCCGACGTCTCCATCGCCGCTCGGGGCGCCCGCATCATCGACGGGCACACCCGGCTCGGCGTGGCCGCCGGCGACCACGCGGGGATCGTCTGGCCGCTGCTGTGCGGTCTCGCCAAGGCCAAGTACCACCTGCTGCTGTGCGAGCCCCTGTCGGGCGAGGAGGCGGAGCGCATCGGGCTGGTGTCGCTGTGCGTCGACGACGAGCGGCTCCACGAGACCGCCCTGGAGGTCGCCGGCAAGCTGGCGGCCGGCTCGCCGAGCGCGATCCGCTGGACCAAGTACGCGCTGAACAACTGGCTGCGGCTCGCCGGCCCCAGCTTCGACACCTCGCTCGCGCTCGAGTTCATGGGCTTCGGCGGCCCGGACGTCCGCGAGGGCGTCGCCTCGCTGCGCGCCAAGCGGTCGCCCAGCTTCGACGGACCGGCCCCGGAGTGAGCCGGTGATCCGGGTTCGAGAACGCTGGTCACGTATCCGCGGTCCGCGCCGTCGCCGTCCCTTGTCAGCGCAGGTCATCGGGCGCGGGACCGATCTCGCGAAGCGGTGGCTCACATGATCAGCGTTCTGGTGGTCGACGACCAGGGGCTGGTCCGCGCCGGCTTCCGGATGATCCTGGAGGCGCAAGCTGACGTCGAGGTTGTCGGCGAGGCCGCCGACGGGCTGGAGGCGGTGGAGGCCGCGCGCCGCCTGGAGCCCGACGTGGTGCTGATGGACGTGCGCATGCCGCGGCTGGACGGGCTCGAGGCGACCAGGCGGCTTGCCGGGCCCGGCGTCGCCAACCCCACGAAGGTGCTGATCCTGACGACCTTCGACCTCGACGAATACGTCTACGAGGCGCTGCGCGCCGGGGCCAGCGGCTTCCTGCTCAAGGACGTCCGCCGCGAGGACCTGGTTGCGGCGGTGCGGGTGGTGGCTGCCGGCGAGGCGCTGCTGGCGCCGTCGATCACCAAGCGGCTGATCGGCGAGTTCGCCAGGCGGCCGCGGCCGGTCCGCGCCGCCCCGGCCGCGCTGGAGATGCTGACCGCCAGGGAGCGGGAGGTCCTCGGGCTGATGTGCCGCGGGCACTCCAACGCCGAGATCGCCGCCGAGCTGGTGATCAGCGAGCAGACCGTCAAGACCCACGTCGGCAACGTGCTCGCCAAGCTGGGGCTGCGCGACCGCATCCACGCCGTGATCCTCGCCTACGAGGCCGGCCTCATCCAGCCAGGGGCCTCCTGACGAGCGGTATTTCGGCCTGAGCCGAAATGTGGTCGCGGTAGGATACACACCAATGAACGGAGACACGAACATCTCGGCGATCGCCTCGGTGCTGGCAGACCCCGGCCGCTGCCGGGTGCTGGCCGCGCTCGGGGACGGCCGCGCCCTCCCGGCCAGCATGCTCGCGGCGGAGGCGGGCGTGGCGCCGTCGACCGCCAGCGAGCACCTCTCGAAGCTGGTGCGCGCTGGGCTGCTCACCGTGGAGCGGCACAGCCGGCACCGCTACTTCCGGCTGGCCGGCCCGGACGGCCGTCGCCGGTGCGGTCGCTGCGGGAGGGGACCCGGGCGCATGCGCTGCGCTCGGCCCGCACCTGCTACGACCACCTGGCCGGCCGGGCCGGCGTGGCGGTGATGGACGCGCTGCTGGAGCGGGAGTTCCTCGAGCCCGACCACCTCGACGAAGGGCTGGCGCCCGGCGACCGGCTGTCCTCGCCCGGCCGCGCCATCCGCTTCGGGGTCACCGAGAAGGGCGCGGTGTTCCTTGAGGAGTTCGGCGTCGACCTCGACGCCCTGCCGCCGCGGCGCCCCGCCGTCCGCTACTGCATCGACTGGAGCGAGCAGCGCCCGCACCTGGCCGGCGCCGTCGGCGCGGCGCTCACCAACCGCCTGTTCGATCTCGGCTGGATCCGGCGTGCCGAGCGCAGCCGCGCCGTCCACCTCACCGACCAGGGCCGCAAGGGACTTACCGACGTCTTCGGCATCGACCCGGACTGACCAATGGGAGGCATCACGCAGGGGGCGATCCGCTACCGGCGACCAACCCCGACTCGCCGGGTGCGCACACCCAACCGAGTTCACGGATGCCCTCCGATTCGATCCATATCGATTCGAAGTCGGCAGGGTCCAGCCCTTCATGTCGCTGGAAGATCACCCAGAGCAGCATTGGTCCGTCGGCACGCTCCAACAATGTTCCAAGCTCTCGAGCGTCGAGAAGCCGAAACGCTAGATTGCCTGTCGCAGAATCCGGGGTTTGCCAACCGCCGGATCGATGGTGATGAGCAGACCGTCTCCGGTGGTCTGCGCGGTGTATTGAGCTGGTTCGATGCCGGCCTCATCAATGGCGCGCGCGATGAGCTGTCGCAACGCCGCTCTCAGTCGCGACCGAACCGCATCATTGCGGTCTCGAGCACTGTAGGCTTCGATGTCTATTACGAGGAGAGATCGGTATTCCGATCGGATCGGTGACCACTCGCTCATCTTCCACGTCCACGGACGATCCTTGCCCGAACGGGTTCGAGACTTCGATTCCGGCTGATCCTCAGATACCAGAGTGGTAACGGAGGCGCAGGGAGCAGGGCTGCATTGGCTCTACGTAGTACGCTTCATGAAGCTTCACGTAGGCAATTGAGTCCATTGCGCCTAGCCGCGGAGATCTGCGTACGAAGGACAATTTTGCGCACGATTTGACCTTCAAGAATGATCTGAGTAGTATTCCTCGCTGTCCTGGACGTAACGGATATTACCCTCAAAGGCGATGTTATGACAAAGTCGGATGAGAACAATGCGGTGTGGATGAAGGCCAGCTTCTGCGCGAATACTGATTGCGTAGAAGTGGCGCTGGTCGAGCAGCAGGTTCTTGTCCGTAGTTCGAAGAATATCGCCGGCCCGATACTTCGGTTTGATTTCCCGGAGTGGATGGCTTTTGTCACCGCGGTCCGTGCTGGAGAGTTCGACCTCCCTTAGTCGTCCACTGGCACCTCTAGGTCGTGGAGATCCCGCGCTCTCGCGAAGACTGCCATGAAAGCGGTCGACTCCTCACCGCTGAGCGCTCCGGCCTGAAGACGCTCGAACACGCGCGTGTAACGACGAAGGTGATCTTCGTCGTCGAGATAGAGTTGTCCCGCGGGAAGCTCAACGAAGATCACGTCCCGATCGGCCTCGTGAGGGAAGCCGAGGATCATGAACGACCCGCTCATGCCCTCTTGAGTTCCGGCGCGGAAGGGCAGCACCTGGAGCGTGATATTGGACATCTGCGCGGCGAGCCGCAGTCGGGCGAGTTGGTCATCCATGACCTCGGGCATGCCGACAAGCCGTTGGATGGTTGCTTCGTCGAGGACGACCTGTAGAACGGGAGCGTCCCTTCTCTTCAGCAACTCTTGCCGTTCCATTCGCAGCTCGACGTGGCGCGTGACCTCCTGATCATTGAGATCGGGCAGGAGCGTTCGGGTGATCAACCGTGCATATCCCTCTACCTGCAGCAGTCCCGGAATGGCCAAGGATTCGAAGATCCGTATGGAATTCGTGGCTCGCTCGAAGCTCATGAAGGTTCTGACGTCAGGGACGTCTCTGCGCGAGTGCCACCAGCGGTCTCTTTGTCTTGCCTCGTCGGCGAGCTGGTAGAGGCTCGCCCGTTGCTGCTCGGGGACCCTGTAGAGGTCGAGGATGTCTCTGACGTCGCGGAAGCTGGCCCTCACGCGGCCGGTCTCGAGGCGGGAGATCTTCGAGGGTGAGCAATAGAGCCCGCTAACGACTTGGTCGGTGGTCAGCCCCACTTCCTCGCGCAGGCGCCGCAGTTCGCCGCCAAGGCGGCGCAGGAGGAGCGGTGGGCTGGTGTGACGGTCGTCACTGCTCGCTGCGGGCATGCTCACCACTCCCAACAAGTCGCCGAGCGACGATCAAGAGCTGCTCCGGACCGGCTCAGAAGTGAAGCGGCACAACCTGATAGTAAGCACTCGCTCTCCGCGATTGCTAGTTTTGGACCCTGAATACCCCAATTCAGTACATGAGATCCGCATATGCGTTTTGCACATGCTCAATGTGCAACGGGGGGCCAACAGGAAAGGTAGGGCTGAGCTACCCGGAGGGCAGTGGCAGGCGTGCGGCGACCGCGAAGCCGCCGTCGGGGCGGGGGCCGGCGTCCAGCTCGCCGCCGAACAGGTTGACCCGCTCACGCATGCCGATCAGGCCGTGGCCGGCGCCGTTGCCGGGCCTGCCGCCGAGCCCGTCGTCGCGGACCTCCAGGCGCAGGTCGTCGTCGCCGTAGTGGATCAGCACGCGCGCGGTGCCCGGACCGGCGTGCCTGACGGCGTTGGTGAGGGCCTCCTGGACGATCCGGTAGGCCGACAGGTCCATCCCGGGCGGCAGGGGGCGGGGCTCGCCCTGGATCTCGAGCCGCGCCTCCAGTCCCGCCTGCCTGACCTGCTCGACCAGAAGCGGGAGCTGGTCGAGGCCGGGCTGCGGGCCCAGGCTCGGGCCGGAGCGGTCGTCGTCGGAGCGCAGCACGCCGAGCAGCCGGCGCATCTCACCCAGCGCCTGGCGGCCGATGGCGCTGATCGAGTCGAACGCCTGCGCGGCCGTCCCGGGGTCCCGCTCCACGACCACCGGCCCGGCCTCGGCCTGGACCACCATCATGCTGACGTGGTGGGCGATGACGTCGTGCAGCTCCCTGGCGATGCGGGTGCGCTCGTCCGCGGCTGCGCGCCCTGCCTCCAGCTCCCGCTCGCGCTCCAGCCGGACGGCGCGCGCCTCCAGCTCGGCGGTGTAGGCGCGGCGGGTGTGCGCGCTGTCGCCGAGCGCCCAGGTGGCGCCGAGCAGCAGCGCGACGAAGGCGAAGTCGGTCGCGTCGGCGTTGGTCACCGGCAGCAGCATGCTCACCAGCCCGACCGTGCAGGTGCCGGCGCCGATCAGCGTGGCGGTGCGGCGCGGGCGGAGGGTCAGGACGGTGTAGAAGGCGACCAGTGCCCCCAGCGGGATCGGCACGGCGAGGTCGGGATAGGGGGCGACGCCGTAGCCGATCGAGGCGGCCGCGACCACCAGGCCGATCGGCACGGGCCAGCGGCGACGCCAGGCCAGCGGCAGATTTATGAGGAGGACCAGGGCGATCGCCGCCGGGCTCGGGGCTCGGTGCTGGTCCTCGCTGGTGCCGAGCCACAGCGGCACCATCGACACGCCCGCCAGCAGCAGCGCCAGCAGGCTGTCGGCGGCGAACTGGTGCGCGCGGGTCCATTCGAGCGGCGACCAGAGCGCTCGGGTCGTGCGGTGCCAGGGCCGGAGGTCCATGCCAGCCAGTATCGGGCAGCGGCGGTGCCGCCGGCCTCCCTCTGGCGGGGGATCTTCGTGGGACTCGCGTTGCGGCCTCGCTGGCCAGCGATGAGACTGGGCGGCGATGGACACCGGCCAGCTGGAGCTGCGTAGCGCGGTCGCCTGGCGGGACGGCCGCTTGGAGGCGATCGACCAGACGCTGCTGCCCGAGCGGCTGGTCGTGCTGGAGCTGCGCACCGTCGCCGAGGTGGTGGACGCGCTGCGCCGCCTGGCGATCCGGGGCGCGCCGGCGATCGGGGTCGCCGCCGCTTTCGCCGTGGTGCTTGGCCTCGACGAGCGCCGGCCATCGAGCGCGGAGCAGGCCACCGCCGCGCTCGACGAGATCGCCGCCGAGCTGGAGGCCGCACGCCCGACCGCGGTGAACCTGAGCTGGGCGGTGCGCCGCGTGGCCGCCGCCGCCCGCGGCGACGCGGCCAGGGGCGGCGAAGCGGCCAGGGCCGGTGACGCCGCCGGGGCACGGGACGCCGGCGACCCCGCCCAGGTGCGCCGCCGCGCCCTCGAGGAGGCCGAGCGCGTGCTCGAGGAGGACCGGGCGTCCTGCCGGCGCATGGCCGAGTTCGGCCGTACCGAGCTGACCGGTCGTCGCCGTCTGCTCACCCACTGCAACACCGGGCGGCTGGCCACGGCCGGGCTCGGGACCGCGCTGGGCGTGGTCTACGCGATGGCCGCGGCGGGGGAGCCGGTCCAGGTGCTCGCCTCCGAGACCAGGCCGCTGCTCCAGGGCGCGCGGCTGACCGCCTGGGAGCTGCTGGACGCGGGCATCCCGGTGACGGTGCTGGCCGAGGGCGCCGCCGGCGCGGCCATGGCCCGTGGCATGGTCGAGGCGGTGCTGGTCGGCTGCGATCGGGTCGCCCGCAACGGCGACACCGCCAACAAGATCGGGACCTACGGGCTGTCGGTGCTGGCCCGCTCCCACGGCATCCCGTTCTACGTGGTCGGCCCGCTGTCGTCGTTCGACCCCCAGGCCGCCGACGGCGACCGGATCGTGATCGAGGAGCGCTCCGCCGACGAGCTGCGTGGCCTGGCCGGCGTCCGGGTCGCGCCCGCCGCGGCGCACGCCTGGAACCCGGCCTTCGACGTGACACCGGCCGAGCTGGTCAGCGGCTTCATCACCGACGCCGGGGTGCTGCGCCCACCCTTCGCCGAGTCGATCGCGCGGGTGCTCGGCGCCTCCGCCCGGCCGGGGTAGGCTATGCCCATGGTGGCGCCAAAGGTCCTCGCGATGGTCCTGGCCGGGGGCGAAGGCAAGCGGCTCGCGCCGCTCACCGCCGACCGCGCCAAGCCGGCGGTGCCGTTCGGCGGCGACTACCGGCTGATCGATTTCGCGCTCTCGAACCTGGTCAACGCCGGCTACCTGCGGATCGTGGTGCTGACCCAGTACAAGAGCCACAGCCTCGACAAGCACATCGCCATCACCTGGCGGATGTCGCCGCTGCTCGGCAACTACGTGACCCCGGTGCCGGCGCAGATGCGCCGCGGCCGGCGCTGGTACGCGGGCTCCTCCGACGCGATCTTCCAGAGCCTGAACCTGATCCACGACGAGCGGCCGGACTACGTGATCGTCTTCGGCGCCGACCACATCTACCGCATGGACCCGCGCCAGATGGTGGAGCAGCACGTGGCCTCGGGCGCCGGGCTCACGGTGGCCGGGATCCGCGTGCCGAGAAGCGAGGCCAGCGCCTTCGGCGTGATCGACACCGACGCCGACGGCCGCCGCATCCGCGCCTTCCTGGAGAAGCCCGCCGACCCACCAGGGCTGCCCGATGCGCCCGACGAGACCTTCGTATCGATGGGCAACTACGTGTTCACCACCAGCACCCTGGTGGAGGCCGTCTCGCTGGACGCCGCGGACGAGGGCTCCAACCACGACCTCGGCGGCGACATCGCGCCCTCGCTGGTGGCCCGCGGCGACGCAGAGGTCTACGACTTCGCGGGCAACGAGGTGCCCGGCACGACCGACCGCGACCACGGCTACTGGCGCGACGTCGGCACGCTGGACGCCTACTACGACGCCCACAAGGACCTGATCTCGGTGCAGCCGATCTTCAACCTCTACAACGACCGGTGGCCGATCCTGACCTGGCACGAACCGCTGCCGCCCGCCAAGTTCGTGCTCGAGGCGCCCGGCAGCGTCGGCCAGGCGATCGACTCGATGGTCTGCGCCGGGGTGATCGTCTCCGGCGGCACCGTGCGGCGCTCGGTGCTCTCCCCGGGGGTGCGGGTGCGCGAGGGCGCGCTGGTGGAGGACTCGGTGGTGATGCACGACGTCGACGTGGGCGTCGGGGCGGTGGTCCGCCGCGCGATCGTCGACAAGAACGTCCAGGTCCCCGAGGACGCGCGCATCGGCGTGGACCACGAGCGCGACCGCGAGCGCTTCGCCATCTCCGACGGTGGCGTGGTGGTGATCGGCAAGGGCCAGAAGATCGAGGCCTGAGGCGCCCCGCCGCCGTCCCGCCGCTAGTGTGCCGTGAGCCAGACGAGCACGCGGCTGGCGTCCTGGTCGGGCGGGAACACCGGGTAGAACACGTGCTCGATACGGCCCCTGCCGATCACCAGGGTGTGCCGCTTCAGCAGGGTCGTGCCCTCCACCTCGAAGGTCGGCAGGTGCAGGGCGCGCGTCAGCTCCAGGCCGGCGTCGCTCAGCACCTCGTAGGGCAGGCGCAGGCGGGTGGCCATCTCGCGCTGGTAGGCGGTGTCCTGCGTGCTCAGCCCGTAGAGGCGCACCCTGAGCTGCCGGAACTGCTCGGCCTCGTCGCGGTAGGCGCAGGCCTGGGGCGTGCAGCCTCGCGCGCCGGGGATCGCGGTCCAGCCGGCCATGCCGCCGGGCGGCTCCTCGCCCGGTTTGGCGGTCAGCGAGTAGACGAAGACCACGGTCCGCGGCGCGGTGGCGTCGTCGAGCCGCACGGTGCCGCCGCCGGTCGACGGCAGGGCCACGCCGGGCACCGCCATGCCGGTCAGGTGGTCGCAGGCCCCGTCGTCGATGGGAATCGGCAGGCCCTCGGGGAGTTGCTGGATCTCGGCGGGCATCTGGGCTCCTCCGTCGTTGCCGTGGCGCTACGGCTACGATACGGACCGCTGGGCCACGGAGCATCGCAACGGGGACGGGGGGCGGGTGGAGTGGCGCGGTCGAGGGCGGCGGCGGTCAGCCGCAGGACCTTCCTGCTCGGCGGGCTCGCGGTCGCCGCCGGAGCGAGTCAGGCCGCCACGGTCGGCGTGCCCTGGGGCGCCGGCGATCCCTTCACGCTGGGGATCGCCTCCGGCGACCCGTGGCCGACCGGTGTGGTGGTCTGGACGCGGCTGGCCCCAGAGCCGCTGGCCGGCGACGGCCGTGGCGGCATGCCGAGCCGGGCCGTGCCGGTGGACTGGCAGGTCGCCAGCGACGCCAACTTCCGCCGGGTGGTGCGGTCCGGCACCGCGCGGGCCGTTCCCGAGCGCGCGCACGCGGTGCATATCGAGGTCGACGGCCTGGCGCCCGGTGCCGAGTACTTCTACCGCTTCCGCGCCGGCCCCTACCTCTCGCCGGCAGGCCGCACCCGAACGGCGCCGAGCCCGCTGGCCACGCCGACCGCCCGGCTGGCGGTCGGCTCCTGCGCGAACTACGCCAACGGCTGGTACACCGCCTACCGCCGCCTCGCCGACGAGGACCCCGACCTGGTGCTCTTCCTGGGCGACTACATCTACGAGTACGCCGCCAACCCCGGCGACGTGCGGAAGGTGCTCGGCCCGGTCGCCAGCACCCTGGACAGCTACCGGCTGCGCTACAGCCAGTACAAGCTCGACCCGGACCTCCAGGCGGCCCACCGGGCGGCGCCGTGGGTGGTCACCCTGGACGACCACGAGGTGCAGAACGACTGGGCCGCCGACGTCGGCGAGCACGGCAGCGGCGGCCCCGCCTTCCTGGCCCGCCGCGCGGCCGCCTTCGAGGCCTTCTACGAGCACATGCCGTTGCGCCGCGCCTCGGTCCCCGCCGGCCCGGACATGCAGCTCTACCGCCGGCTCGACTGGGGCCGGCTGGCCAGCTTCCACGTGCTCGACACCAGGCAGTACCGGTCAAGGCTCACCTGCGGGTCGCCGCGCTGCGAGCGGGTACGCGACGACCCGCGCCGCAGCATCACCGGCGCCGAGCAGGAGCGCTGGCTGCTGGATGGCCTGGCCAGCTCGCCGGCGACCTGGCAGGTGCTGGCGCAGCAGGTGATCTTCACCTACCTGGACCGGGCGGCGGGCCCGGCGACCGACTTCAGCGGCGGCGACTGGAACGCCTACGTGGCCTCGCGCCGGCGGGTCATCGACGGGATCGTCCGCCGGCGCGTCCGCAACCCGGTGGTGCTCACCGGCGACGCGCACCAGCACCTGGCCAGCGACCTGAAGGCCGACTTCGCCGACCCCGACTCGCCGGTGGTGGGCTCGGAGTTCGTCGGCACCTCGATCACCTCGGGCGGCGACGGCAGCGACCACTCGGAGCGCCTCAGCAAGGTGCTGCCCGACAACCCGCACGTCAAGTTCCAGAGCAGCCGACGCGGCTACCTGCGCTGCCACCTCGACGGCGCCACCTGGCGCACCGACCTGTGCGTCCTGCCGTACGTGTCGCGGCCAGGCGCGCCCGTCGAGACCGCCGCCTCCTTCGTGATCGAGGACGGCAGCCCGGGGCTCCAGCGCGCCTGACCAGGGTGCGGGGCCGGCCGGCGGTCACTCCCGGGCGTAGGCCTGGTCCAGCAGCTCGGCGGGGTGGAGGACGCGCGTGCCGGCGCCGCACCCTGGTCAGGCCGGCGGCGATCTGCATGGCGCAGCCGGGGTTGGCGACCAGCACGGCGGGCGCGCCCGTGGCCTCGATCGCCGCGGCCTTCTCGCGCTTGAGCCGGTCGGCCATCTCGGGCTCCAGGACGTTGTAGAGGCCGGCGGCGCCGCAGCAGCGGTCGCCGTGCTCCACCTCGGCGAGATCGAGCCCTGGCAGCCGGCGGAGGACCGCCCGCGGCGCCACCCCGATCCGCTGGGTGTGCAGCAGGTGGCAGGGGTCGTGCAGCGCCACCCGCCGCAGCGGGGTGCCCGCCGGCGGCACGATGCCCTGCTCGTCGAGGAACTCCATGAGGTCGCGCACCTTGGCGGAGAGGTCGGCCGCGGCCTCGCTGTCCACCGCGTCCTCGGCCGCCAGCAGCTCGCCTGGCCTGGCGGCACCACCACCCGCCAGCCGTTGCGCGCCAGCACCCGGATGGTCGCCCGGTTCACCGGCCGGTACCAGCGGTCCTGGACGCAGCCCGCCAGCACCGCCACGGTTCCCCGCGGCGCGCCGCCGGTCGGCTCCGTGACGCGGGACAGGCGCCGTGCCAGCTCACGACAGCCGCACGCGGGGGAGCAGCCCGCGCACGCGGCCGGGTAGCAGCGGCCTGGCCAGCGGCAGCAGCGCCGTCGCCAGGGTGAGCAGCCAGCCGCGCGGTAGCGCGACCTCCAGGCCGAGCCAGCGCGCCAGGCGGTGCCGCGCCGGCCGCAACGGCTCGACCTGGGAGCGGGCCCGCTCCATCATGCGGCCGAAGGGCACGTGCGAGGGGCACACGTCCTCGCAGGCACGGCACGAAAGGCACAGGTCCATGAACTCCATGAAGCGCCCGTCCACCTCTGCCCGGCCCTCGGAGACGGCGCGCATGGCGGCGATACGCCCGCGCGGCGACGCGGACTCCTCGCCGGTGAGCCGGTAGGTCGGGCAGTGCGGCAGGCACAGCCCGCAGGCCACGCACGAGGCGATGTCCGCCGGGACCGCGCACCACCGGCGCGATGCCGCCGAGCTCTGCCACCACCGTCCGCAGCCGCTCCAGCGGGCCGCCGGCCTCGCCCAGCCCGATCCAGCAGGCGCCGACCCCCGCCAGCGCCGCCCACCCTGGCCGGCCGGCGCGCCCGTCCGCCAGGGCCTCGATCGCCTCCACCAGCGCGGGCAGGCGCGACGGGGCGACGGCGGCCTCGACCACCACCGGCGCCTCCAAGAGCACCCGCTCGGCCGGGAAGGGGACGTCGTCGCGCACGCCCGCCTCGGCGCCGAGCAACGCGACGGCACGGTCGGTCTGCTCCTCGACGTCGGTGGGCCAGCCCTCCAGCCGCAGCTCGACGCCGTCGGGCGTGACCAGCGCCGCCGTCGCCAGCGGCACGGCTCGCAGCAGCTCCGCGGCGCGGCGGGGCCCGCCAGTGGCGACGATCGTCCGGCGGGCGCGGGGCAGGGGCCGCAGCTTGAGGGCCACCTGCACGATCACCCCGAGGGTGCCGAGCGAGCCCGTGACCAGCCGGCAGAGGTCGTAGCCGCTGACGTTCTTGACCGTGCGGCCGCCCGCGCGGACCCTGCGGCCGTCGCCGGTGACCAGCTCGACCTCCAGGACCAGGTCGCGGACGGGTCCCACCGCCAGGCGCCGCGGCGAGGACGCGGCCGCCGCGATCACGCCGCCGACCGTCGCGCGCTCGGGCGCGTCGACCGGCCACTCCTGGCCCTGCTCGGCCAGCACCTGGTCGAGCCGGCCGCAGCGCATGCCGGCCTCGACCACCGCGAGCATCTCCTCGGCGTGGTAGTCCACCAGGCGGTCGAGGCCGGTCAGCTCCAGCTCCGCGTCCACCGGGCTCGGGTTGCCCTTGTCCAGGTGGGTGCGCCCGCCGACCGGCAGCAGCCGGCGCCCGCCGGCCCTTGCGGCGGCAACGGCCGCGGCGACCTCGTCGCGGGAGCCGGGAGCGATCAGATCCACGATCCCTCCCGAACAGCAGCGGCATGAGGTCGCGCTTCTCCAGGCCGATCCCGTGCTCCCCGGACAGCACTCCGCCGGCCTCGTCGCCGGCGTGGAACATGTTGACGACGATCAGGTCGTAGCGCCCGGTGATCTCGTAGACGCGGGCGAGCACCTCGGTCAGCCTGCCGCGCGGCACCACGGTGTCGTGCAGGTAGTAGTGCGGCGCGATCCGCGACACCGCCCCGAGCGCGCTCTTGCGGCCCTTCCACAGCCGGGCTCGCTGCGCCTCGTCGCGGGCCACCTGGATCGAGCCGACCCGGTGCCGGCGGGCGACCCGCTCGATGACGGCCGCCTCCGCCGCCACCCCACCCGGCAGCCCGTCGACCTCCACCAGCAGCACGGCGTCCGCGTCGGTCGGGTAGCCGGCGTGGACGTAGGGCTCGATGACCTCGAGGATGCGCCGGTCGAGCAGCTCCATCGCCGCGGGCACCACACCGGCGGCGACCACACCGGCGACCGTGGCGGCGGCGTCGGCCACGGTGGGGAAGTCGAGCAGCATGGTGCGCACCGCCGGCGCGATCGGCGTGAGCCGCACGCAGATGGCGGTCACGATCCCCAGCGTGCCCTCCGATCCGACCACCAGGCCGCGCAGGTCGTACCCGGGCGCCTCGGGCCCTTCGGCGCCCAGGCGGACCAGCTCGCCGCCTGGGAGCGCCAGCTCCACCGCGAGCACGTGCCCGGAGGTGACCCCGCGAGCAGGTCCTCGGGGCGGACCTCCAGGACCCTGTCCATCTTGGTGGTGACGAGCACCAGCGCGCCGGCCATGGGCGTCGACCCCCCGGCCAGCCCGGTGCCCGACCCGCGAGGCACCACCGCCAGGCCGTGCCGCTCGGCGATCGCCAGGCACCCGGCCACCTGCTCCCGGTCCCGGGGGAAGGCCACCAGCGAGCAGGCGCCCTCGATCATGGAGGCGTCGCGGCTGTAGAGCGCCAGCGCGAGCGGGTCGTCCAGCACCTCGCCGGGCCCGAGCAGCCGCGCCAGCTCTACCCTCGCCCGCTCGATCCGGGCGGGGTCCACCGACGGGTCCGGGTCGGCCGGCGCCGGGTCCGTGCTCGCGACCACTGCACACCTCACGTGTCCGTGCCGACGACTGCTCCGCCAGGCTACCGGCTCGCCGCCGGTCGCGCGGCAAGAGGGCAGGAGCCGTTGGCGGCGAAGCGCGTGAGGGCCGCCAGCGCGTCCGGGAGGTCGCGGCGGCCGAAACCGAGGCGGACGTGGTTGCCGGGATGGCCGAAGACCGACCCCGGCAGCAGCAGGACCCGCTCGGCCTGGTAGCTGGGCCACACCACCACCGCGTGGTCGCCCGGACCGAGCATGGCGCCGAGCGAGACGAAGATGGCCTCCTGTGCGCCCGAGCACACCAGCACCTGGTCGGGATCGACTGTCTGGTAGCTGCGGGCGATCTCGGCGCGCAGCAGCGGGTGGCCGACCGATTCGGTGTAGCCGAGCCGCAGGTCCGCCCACAGCCGCTCGGTCTGGGGATCGGCCATGGCAAGCAGCTCGCCCATCGGGACCGGCTCGGGATCGCTGGCGCACAGCAGGTGGGCAACGGCAAACTCCCACCGGGCGAAGTACCGCTCCAGCTCGAAATCCGCGATCTCCATGCGCGGACGTTACCGTATGGTCGTGACGGACGAACCAGCGGAGGACCGGAGCCAGTCATGGGAGGCCTGGACACCTGCCGGTGGCGGTTCCCGGAGCCGTCGACCGCTGACGGGGACGGACTGGTCGGCTTCGGCGCGGACCTGGAGCCGGAGACGCTGCTCCACGCCTACCGGCAGGGGATCTTCCCCTGGCCGCACCCGGGCATGCCGCTGCCGTGGTTCTCGCCCGATCCGCGCGGCGTGATCTGGCCCGACGGCCTGCGGACGTCGCGCTCGCTGCGCCAGCGGCTGCGGCGCTCGGGCTGGGAGACGACCGTCGACCGCGCCTTCGAGACGGTGGTCGCCGCCTGCGCGGAGCGGTACCGCCCGGAGGGCACCTGGATCATCCCGGAGATGCGCGAAGCCTACCTGCGGCTGCACCGGCTCGGGCACGCGCACAGCCTGGAGGTCTGGCGCGGCGAGGAGCTGGTCGGCGGCTTGTACGGCGTGAGCGTCGGGGAGGTGTTCACCGGGGAGTCGATGTTCCACCTGGCCACCGACGCCTCCAAGGTGGCGCTGGTCGATCTGGTCGACCGCCTCGTCGAGGCCGGCGGCCGCCTGATCGACGTGCAGCTCGTCACCGACCACCTCGCCACCCTCGGAGCGCGGCCGATGCTGCGCTGGGAGTACCTCGGCCTGCTCCACGACGTCCGCGACACGGCCGTGCGGCTGCCATCCGACCGCCGCCCGGTCGCCCGGCTGGCGCCCGCGGGGACCCGGCCGGCGCGCCCCAGCGGGCGCGATCCCTCGTCCTGACCACGGCGTACGCTGATCGGCGGTGGATGCCGATCGACCAGGAGGTTGCCCCGGTGAGTGGAGACGTGCTGGAGGCGCTGGCGGAGGCGCGGCGGCAGGGCCGGTCGGTGGTGATGGCGACGACCGTGCGGACCGAGGGGGACCCACCGTCCGCCCCCGGCAACCGGGCGCTGTTCGGGCCGGACGGCGCCCTGCTCGCCGGCACGATCGGCTGCAACGGGCTGGACCGGCGCGGAGGCGCCGACGGTCACGAGCTGCTGGCGGCGGGTGACCGCTCCAGCATCCGCCGCTACACCAGCTTCGAGGGCGAGCCTGGCGAAGGGGTGGTCGAGGTCTTCCTCGAAGCCTTCGGCGCGCGGCCGCGCCTGGTGGTCGGCAGCGCCGGTCCGGTGGCCGACGCGCTGGCCACCATCGGCGAGGTCGTCGGCATGGCCGTCCGCGCCGAGACGCCCGGCTCGGCGGAGTTCGCCACCGCCGTCGAGGGCCTCGGCCCCGAGGACGCCGTGGTGTTCACCGACCACGACGACCCCGACCTGCTGCCGTCGCTCACCGCGGTGCTGGCGGGCGAGGCGGGCTACGTCGGGGTGATGGGCAGCCGCCGCCACACCCCGGGGTTCGTGGCCAAGCTCCGCGACAGCGGGCTCGACCTCAGCCGGCTGCGCAGCCCCACCGGGCTGGACCTCGGCGCCCGCGTACCCCCCCAGATCGCGCTCTCGATCCTGGCGGAGGTCATGGCCGTCACCCACGGCCGTCCCGCCTCGAGCCTCAGCATCGTCGCCACCCCGGCCGCGCCCTGAGGGCCGCGGCGGGAGCGGACGGAAAAGGCCCCGAGTCAGCCCACGGACGTCGGTGGACCGTGGGGTTCCTCGGGGCCCTTCACCCCAGAACGGCGACCTTCAGACCCGCCCTCGGGGGGCGGGTCACACCGCCATGGAGGGCCGCGTCGCCCAGGCGGTCGGCGCCCGACCCCCGGATGGGACCGTCGCGCCCGGTCCGGCGCCACCACGCCCGACCTGCCGTCCACCGGCTCGAACTGATTTCGTCCCGGTGCAACGGACTCTGCCAGACTGGCCGCTTTGCAGTCAATCCCTCTTCCGTCCGTTTTGCCGGATGGTATGGGTAATAGGGCGTAGATCCGCCTCACGGAACGACCGTAGCATCTCTGCGCCGGGAACTGTAAGCCAGGTGGGGGACAGGCGCGGCCGGCAGGCGGGCGCCTCCGGGTGAGCGGTACGCTGCGCTGAGGCCACTCCGGGCCGCCCAGAGCAGAAAGGACCGCACACGCGATGCCCATCCAGGTCGGCGAGGAAGCACCCGATTTCGAGCTCAAGGACCAGGACGGCCAGGCGCGCCGGCTGTCGGACTACCGCGAGAAGAAGAATGTCGTGCTGGTGTTCTACCCGCTGGCGTTCTCGGGGATCTGCACCGGTGAGCTGTGCCAGCTCAGGGACGATCTCTCCAGCTTCGACAACGAGGAGACGACCACGCTGGCGGTGTCGGTCGACTCCCCCTACGTCCTCAAGGCGTTCGCCGAGCGCGAGGGCTACCGGTTCGCGCTGCTGAGCGACTTCTGGCCGCACGGCGGCGTCGCCAGGGCCTACGGGGCCTTCAACGAGGAGCGCGGCTTCGCGATCCGCGGCTCCTTCATCGTGGACAAGCTGGGCATCGTCCGCCACACCGTCGTCCACCAGCCGAGCGAGGCGCGCGACCCCGAGGAGTACCGGCGGGCGCTCGCCGAGCTGTAGGGGCATCCGATGGCGCCGCGCGAGACGATCGTGCTGCTCGGCACCGGGATGATGGGTGCCGCCATGGGGCGCAACCTGCTGCGCGCGGGGTTCCCCGTGCGGGCGTGGAACCGGACCTCGGCCAAGGTGGCGCCGCTGGCCGAGGAGGGCGCGCTGGCGGCGGCCTCGCCCGCGGAGGCGGTCAGCGGCGCCGGCATCGTGCTGACCATGCTGGCCGACGGCGAGGCGATCGAGGCGACGATGGCCGGTCCGTCGGGGGCGCTGGCCGCGCTCGGCGACGGCGCCGTGTGGGTGCAGTCGAGCACGGTCGGCGTGGACGACACCGAGCGCCTGGCCGCCATGGCGGGCCAGCGCGGGATCCAGTTCGTCGACGCGCCCGTGCTCGGCACCAGGCAGCCAGCGGAAAAGGGCGAGCTGACCGTGCTCGCCTCCGGGCCGGGATCGGCCAGGGAGCGCTGCCAGCCGGTGCTGGACGCGATCGGCTCGCGCACGCTCTGGCTCGGCGAGGCGGGCGCGGGCACCAGGCTCAAGCTGGTCGTCAATACCTGGATCCTCGGGCTGGTTGGCGCGCTGGCCTCCACCATCGCGCTGGCCCGGACGCTCGGCGTCGCCCCGGAGCAGTTCCTCGGCACGATCGAGGGCAGCCCGATGGGGACCGCCTACGCCCGCACCAAGGGGAATCTGATGGCCGCCGGCGAGTACCCGACCTCCTTCTCGCTCACGCTGGCGGATAAGGACGTCCGGCTGGCGATGGCGGCGGCCGCCGCGGGCGGCGCGGACCTCCCGCTACTGCGGGTGGTCGACGACCTCTGCCGCGAGGCGATCGAGCGCGGTCTCGGCGACGCGGACATGGCCGCGATCTACGAGGCCACCCGGCCGGGTTCCTGAGCGAGCGACCACCGTGCCCCACGATCCGTTACCAGTCTTGTGAGCGTTTGTGAGCGCTCGCCGACTGGTACCCCTGCTCGGGGTTCCTCGTCCACCTCGCTTGCGAGGTGGAGTCGGTTTTGGTGTCAATGGCCCCCGCCACCTCGCGGTGGTCTTCCAGAGCCTCGCACGCCCACCCGGCTGGGTGGGCCTGCCCGCCGTGGTCGTCTGCTGGGGCGGCCACGAACGGCACCGGGGCGGCAACTCCACCCCGCTGGACGTCCTGGTCGGTGACAGGGTCGCCGTCACCGATCGCTCCGGTCCAGTCACGGAGATTGCGGGCCGCGTTGGCGTTGCGGTCCACGAGCTGCCCGCACCTGGGGCAGCGCCACACCCGCTCGCCGAGCTTGAGGTCGGCCATGTAGCCGCCGCAGCCGTGATGGGTCTTGGAGGAGGCGAACCAGCGGTCGGCGACCACCAGCTCGCCGCCGGCCCATTGGCACTTGTAGGCAAGCGTCGGGCGGGCCCGGCCGATGCCGGCCTGGGCGACGCTGCGGCGAAACGCCCGCCGGCCCATCCCACGCGCCATCGCCGCCACGTCGAGGTCCTCGACCACGACGGTGCCGTAGCGACGTGCCAGCCGGGTCGTCAGGGTGTGGATGGCTTCGGTGCGGAGGTTGGCCGCCCGCCGGTCAAGCACCGCCCGCTTGGTTGTCGCGTGACGGTGACCTCGGGAGCCGACGGTGCGGCGGGAGACTTGCCGGGCAACCCGGCGCCGCTGCTGCTGGAGCTGCTTGCAGGGGGCGGGATGCGCCACCCGCTCGATCGTGTCATCACCATGGGCGATGACCGCCCACTCGGCGCCGATGCCAAGATCAACCCCGCAGTGCCTGTCCGGCTCGCCGGGGGTGCGGGGTGGCTGGGCGACCAACGCCTGGACCGCCACGACCAGCCGCCCACCACGGCCCTGCTCCTGAAGCGTCATCGACAGCACCCGCGCCCGGCCCTTGGCGAGCAGGCGCTCCAGCCGGCGGGTGTTCTCCTTGCAGCGGAGTCTGCCGATCACCGGCACGACCAGGTGGCGGCGGTCGTGCTCCAAGCGCATCGCGCCAGTGGTGAACCGGACCCGGCCACGATCCCGATGGCGCGCCTTGAACCGTGGAAACCCAACCCGCCGGCCGGCCCGGCGAGCCTGCTTAGCGGCCGACCAGTTGCCAAGCGCCGCCACCAGGTCGGCGATCCCCGACGCATAGGCTTCCTTGGAGGCTGCCCGCCACCACGGCGCAACCTGATGCTTGGCCTGGTTCCACCGCTTGCGCAGCGCGTAGACGTTCCACGGCAGCGGCGAAACGGCCCCATCGGCGGCGCGGGCGTCCAGGTTGGCCTTGACCTGCTCCAGCGCCCAGTTGTAGGCGAACCGGCGTGCGCCGAACGCCTGCGCGATCTTCGCGGGCTGCTGCGGGGTGGTCGCCGCCACCTCGAAGCGGAACCCGCGCGCCACCCAGCCGTCGGGGATGGCGAACCGCTGGCCGGGGCCCATCAGCGCTGCTCGCCTTCGGTCTCGGTGGGGTCGGCGTGACCGGGCGACCGCTTCGCACAGGTCACAGCGCGCAGCGCCCGGTTGCGCGCCCCACGGCGCCCATATAGTCGGGCGCAGAAGCTGGTGAGCACGTCGATCATGTCGCGCACCAGGTCGTCGGTGGCCTCCCCTGCGTCGACCACCACCAACCTGCGGCCTTGCGCCCCAAGCGCCGCCTCCAGATACTCGACGCCAAAGCGCGCCAGCCGGTCGCGGTGCTCGACCACGATCATGGTGACCGTCGGGTCGGCGAGCAGCCGCCGCAGCCGTGGCCGCCGGCCGTTCATGGCGGAGCCGACCTCGGTGACCACCTCGACCACCCCAAGGCCCTGCCCGGCCGCCCACGCGGACAGCCGAGCGACCTGCCGGTCCAGATCGGCGCGCTGGTCATGGGCGCAGACCCGCGCATACACCACGGCCCGCGGGTCCGGCACGCCGCCGCCGGGCACCTCGACCAGGATCGTGCCAGATGGCAGGCGCCGCGCCGGGACCGGCATGGTGCCCTGCCGGAACCAGCGGTAGGCGGTCTGCGGGTGCACGCCGTTGACGCGTGCCCACGCGGCGAGCTTCATGCCCGCGATACTAACACATACGTTCGATCACGGATGCTCACATCACAGGCAGCAGTTCACGACCCCTACCGCGAGTGGATCGGCGCGCAGATCCGCGCCGACGTGTGGGGCTACGTGTCGCCAGGGAACCCGGCCCGGGCCGCCGCGCTGGCGTTCCGCGACGCCAGCCTGTCGCACACGGGCAACGGCATCTACGGCGAGCTGTGGGTGGCCGCGCTGCTGGCCTGCGCCTTCGTCACCAACGACGCCGGCGCGGCCATCGAGGCGGCGCTCGGGCAGGTACCGGCCCGCTCACGCTTCGCGGAGGTGGTGCGCGAGGTGGTGGCGCTGCACGCCGAGGGCTCCGGCTGGGCCGCCGCCCACGAGCGCATGCGCGAGCGCCTCGACGGCTACCACTGGATGCACGTGATCGGCAACGCCGCGGTGGTGGCGGCGGCGCTGCTGTGGGGAGACGGCGACTTCGAGCGCACCGTGGGCCTGGCCGTGCAGGCGGGCCGGGACACCGACTGCAACGGCGCCACCGTCGGCTCGGTGTTCGGGGGCGATGCACGGCGGCTCGCTGCTGCCGGCCCGGGTGCTGTCCACCTTCGGCGGCCAGATCGGCGGCGCGGTGGTGGGGCCGGGCCCGAGCCCGGTGGACGAGCTGGCCGAGCGCACCGCCGTCCTGGCCCTCGGAGAGCCCAGACGCTAGAGCCGACGCCCCAACTCGGCTACGCTACGACACCCGATGGCCGTGACATCTGGAACCTTCGGCGTGCGCTCGATGATCGCGCCGCTCCGCCGCGTGGCGCTCCGCACCCCCACGACCGGCGGCGACTTCGCCGCCGCCGGCTGGCGGCAGCCCGAGCCGGCGCTGCTGCTGGCCCAGCACGAGCGGCTCGCCGAGCTGCTCGCCGAGCTGGGTGCCGAGGTGGTGCTGCTGCCGCAGCTCGACGGCATGGTGGACGCCTGCTTCGTGTTCGACCCGGTGCTGATCACCGGCGCGGGAGCGGTGGTGCTCCGCAGCGCCAAGACGGTCCGCTTCGCCGAGGCCGAGCCGCTGGTCACCGACCTGGAGGCGCTCGGCGTGCCGGTGGTCGGGCGGCTCGACGGCGCGGCGGTGGCCGACTGCGGCGACCTGCTCTGGCTGGACGATCGGACGCTGCTGGCCGGCCGCGGCTACCGGACGAACGCGGAGGCGCACCGGCAGCTGGCCGCCATCCTGGCGGCCGAGGGCGTGGTGCTGGAGCGCTGCGACCTGGCGCACGACCAGGGGCCGGAGCGCCTGCTGCACCTGCTCTCGGTGGTCTCGCCGGTCGCCGAGGACCTGGCCGTGGTGTTCGAGCCGCTCGCGCCGGTGCCGCTGCTGGAGGAGCTGCTGGCGCGCATGGTCCGCTGGGTCCCGGTCGACCCGGACGAGTACGCGACGCTCGGGAGCAACGTCCTGGCGGTGCGGCCCGGGGTGGTGGTCATGGCCGACGGCAACCCGCGGACCCGCCGCGCGCTGGAGGCCGAGGGCTGCGAGGTCCACGTCTACCCGGCGTCGGAGCTGGCCAAGGGCAACGGCGGCCCCACCTGCCTGACCCGCCCGCTGCTCCGGGTGCCGTAGCTCTAGGGCCTCGGTGCCGGGGCGCAGCGCTTGATGGCCTGCTCCAGCCACCAGGGTCGGGGGTCGTCGCGCGCCCAGCCGCGCTCGCGCAGGGCCAGCAGCGCGGGGTGGAGCCGCGGGTCCGCCAGCTCGGCCGCCGCCTCGACCACCAGGCTGCCGGCCTCCGGCTCCTCGGCGGCCAGCGCCGCGATGATCGCGTCGAACGCGCGCGGGTCCCCACGGCGGGCGAGCCCTACCATCGCCTCGCCGGCCACGTCGCCGGCAAGGTCGCGCAGCCGCCGGGCCAGGGCGTCGCGCACCTCGGCGGAGTCGGCGTCCAGCCGGACGCCGAGGCTCATGGTGGCCCAGTCGCGGACCTCCTCGTCGGCGTCGTCGCTGAGCTGGATCAGCGCGGCCACGCCGCGGGGGTCCTCGTCGCGGCCCATGGCGCTCGGCAGGTTGGCCGCCACGGCGAAGCGGACCTCCGGATCGGAGTGGTCCTTGCAGCCGAGGAAGGTGTCGAGCGCGCGCGGGTCGTCGAGGTGTCCGAGCGCGCAGAGGGCGGCGTGCACCACGTCGGGGTGCTCGTGCGGCTCGCACAGGGCGGCGAGCGGCGCCACCGCCTGGTCGCGGAAGGGCAGCTCCGGCGCGCCGAGCATCCCGAGGACGTCCGCGGCGAGCGCCCGCTCGGCCGGCCGGCCGCCGCCGCACAGGCGCCTGGCGGCCTCGAAGGTCTCGGCGTCGCCGCGGCGCTGGAGGGCCTGGACAGCGCTCCAGCGCCGCTCGCCCACGGGGTCGCCCGGCTCCAGGGCCTGGCGGATCAGCTCGTCGACACTGGGCGCAGGCTGGGCCGTCATGCCTGCGACCCGGCGGGCCGGCGGCGCGCGCGGAAGGCGGCCACGCTCTCGCGGTGTGCGCAGGCCTCGGAGCAGAAGCGCTTGCGGCGATTCTTCGACATGTCGACGAATGCCTCCCGGCAGCTCTGCGAGGCGCAGATGCCGAGGCGGCCGGCGCCCTCGTCGCACAGCACCACCGCCAGCCCCATGGCCGCCGCGGTGGCGATCGTGTTGGCCAGGCTGGCGACGCTCGGCTGGAAGTGCAGGTGAGGGACGCCGCTGTGGACGCTCACCCGGGGGGTCGCGCCGGCCTGCTCCAGGACGTGGTTGATGCGCTCGCCGGCCGCCTGGGCGTCGCCGGCGGCGAACACCTCGCGCAGGTCGGCGCGCAGCCGCCGCACCGCCTCGAGGTCGCGCGCGCCGATGCGGCCGTCCTGCTCGTGGGAGCGCAGGAAGGCGCGCAGCGCAGCCAGGTCGGTGAGCTCGTCGATCCCGGTCACCGGCTGGAGGGTGTTCACCAGGTCGACCGCCAGGGTGACCGGCGCATCCGTGTAGTGGGTGAAATTCATTGGACGTGTCACTCGCTGAAGTTTACGGTCGTGATTGACGATAACAACTTTGCCTGTTACACGCAGGGTTGTTGCCACCGGGAGCGAGAGGAGCCTGGAGGGGATCATGCACGCCCTCATGTCCAAGGAACTGGCCGACCAGCGCAGGCAGGACCTCCTGCGCCAGGCCGAGCGCGCGCGTCGGGCCCGCTCGGCCCGGCGGGCCCGCTCGGCCCGCGCCGGTCGCGGCGGCGCCCCGTGGGCGTTGCGCGCGGCCACCGGTCGGGTCCTGGTCCGGGCCGGCGTGCTCGCCTCCGGCACAGCGCTCGAGGATTCCGTCGTGGTGGTCCGCCGTCGCCGCCGGCCGACCACGGTCGCGGTGATCTGGAGCGACCGCGGCGTTCCGCCGGTCGACCGGCCCGTCCCCGCGCGCCTGCCCTCCGGTCGCGGCGACCGTTCGGGAACCCGCGCGTAGCCGCCCACCGCCGCGGTCAGCACCGGCCGCGGCGATGGCCGATGGCGGCCGACAGCTCCGCCGCGGTACGGGCGACCAGCTCGCCCCAGCGGCGCACGCGGTCAGCAGGGAAGCGGTCCGCCGGCCCGCAGATCGAGATCGAGCCGAACGGGCGGCCGCCGGCGTCGAGCACGGCGGCCGCCACGCTCGCCGCGCCGGCCTGCCGCTCACCCTGGGTGGCCGCGTAGCCGCAGCGGCGGATCTCCGCCAGGTCGGCCTCCAGCCGCCGGCGGTCGGTCGGCGTGCGATCGGTGAGGCGCTCCAGCCGCACCCGCTCCAGGTACTGCTCGAGCTCGGTCTCTGGCAGCGCCGCCAGCAGCGCCTTGGAGGCGGCGCCCGCGTACAGCGGGTAGGGCCGGCCGAGCACCGCCGACAGGCGCACCTCCTGTGGCGACAGCACCTGGTCGACGTACAGGCGCGTGTCGCCCTGGAGTGCCGACAGCGTGGCGGTCTCGCCGCTGGAGGCGACCATGCGCTCCAGGTAGGGGCGGGCGATCGCCGGCACGTCGAGAGTGCGGACGGCCGCCAGCCCGACCGCGAGCGCGCCCGGGCCGAACCGGTAACGCCTGGTGCGCTCGTCGAAGGACAGGAAGCCGTGCGCCGTGAAGGTCTTCAGGATCCGGTGCACGACCGCCTTGGGCATGCCGAGCGAGCGCGACAGCTCCGAGACGCCCACGTCGGGGCAGGGGCTGTCGGCGATCGCGAAGACGATCCGCAGCGCGCGGTCCAGGCTCCCTGGGGCGCCGGTCTCCGGAGGGGCCGGCGCGCGGCTGTCATCCACCATCGGCAGATCTTCGCCGCTCGGCGCCCCCGTGCCAAGCATCCCAAGGAGGGCCGGGCCCGGTCCCTCCCGCCCGGTCACCTCGGCTCGCAGACGACGTCGACGAGCGCGGGGGTGGCGGTGGTCAGGACGTGGTCGGCGGCGCGGCGGACGGCGGGGCCGACGCCGTCGGGGTCGGCGACCGGGCCCTCAGCCCACCAGCCCATCGAGCGCGCCAGCGCGGCGAAGTCGGGGGCTGGCGAGTCGATCTCCATGCCGATCCGCGCCCGCTCCAGGGGCGTGCCGCGCTGGCGGGCGATGCGCTCCTGGTGCTCCCAGTCGTTGTAGTAGGCGCGGTTGTTGTACATCACCACCAGCAGCGGGAGCCGGTAGTACGAGGCGACCCAGAGCGCGCCCGCGTCGAACATCAGGTCCCCGTCAGGCTGTAGGTCGACCACCAGCCGGCCGGTGCCCCGGTGGGCGAGCGCGACGCCCAGCGAGATGCCGATCTGGGTGGCGGTGCCGAGCGACCGCCCGGGATGGCGGTGGGGCGCGTCGAAATCCCACAGCTTGCGCGCCCATTCCGCGGCCGTCCCCGCGGTCAGCACCCAGTCGTGCTCCCTGATGGCCCCCCAGACCTCCGTGGCCAGGCGCGGCGTCGACACCGGCGAGCCGCCCGCCCGCGTGGCCGCCTCCCGCGCCCAGGCGTCCCTGGTCTTGGCGTGCAGCTCGCGCAGCTCGGCCAGGTAGGCGGCGCGCTCGGAGCGGCGCGCATCGTCGTCGTCGGCGACCAGGCGGCGGCAGGCCTCCACCAGCATCGGCAGCGCCACCACCGTGTCCGCGGTCACCTGCACGTCGGTCTCGATCAGCGCGGCGTAGTCCTCGCTCCACGACGACAGGCCGAGGTCGTTGAAGCCGAGGTCGAGCACGGTCGCGCCCCGCGCCAGCCTGGAGGTGACCGACCGGGTGGTCGAGTCCAGCCGCTGCGTGGGCTTGCCCATGTCCTTGACGTCGAGGAACAGCACGCAGTCGGCCTGCTCCAGCGCGCCGGTGCCGTTGACGCAGAGCGGGTGCCGGTTGGGGAAGTTGAGCCGCACCCCGGTGTCGTCGACGCCGGCGCCGACCAGCTCGGCCAGCTCCACGAGCTGGCCGAACGCCGCCGGGTCCCTGCCGGCGAACCCGGGGACCACCACCGGCCGCCTGGCCTGGCACAGGCGCCGCGCCAGCCGCTCCAGCGCCTCGGGGTCGGGCCCCAGGCGCGACCCGGGTCCGAGCCGTGAGAAGTCCGGCAGCTGGACCGGCTCGTCGACCGGGTCCTCCTGGAGCCCGGCGTCCAGCGCCACGTACACCGGTCCGCGCGGCTCGCTGGTGGCCACCCGCAGGGCGCGCGCGAGCGTCAGCGGCACGTCGGCGACCGAGCGCGGCTCGTGGTCCCACTTGGTGAAGTCACGCACCGCGTTGCCCTGGACGTTGGCCGAGTGGATCCAGTCGATGTTGGGCCGCCGCCGCGCCTGCTCCGCCGGGCCGGCGCCACCCAGCACCAGCACCGGCGCGCGGTCGAGGTGCGCGTAGTAGATGCCCATCGCGCCGTGGAGCAGACCGACGACGTCGTGGAGGATCGCCGCCATCGGCTCGCCGGTTACCTTGGCGTAGCCGTGGGCGATGCCCACAGCGACCTTCTCGTGCGGGCAGCAGATCATCTCGACGTGGTCGGCGACGCGGTTGACCAGCGAGTCGTGCAGTCCCCGGTACGACGAGCCCGGGTTGAGGCTCACGTACCGGATGCCCAGCGCGGCGACGACGTCGGCCATGACGTCCGAGCCCCACGCCGGCCCGGCCGGCGACTCGCCCAGGCCGGTCACCATTGCCAGGTCGGCCGCTCCAGCGGCGGCCAGTCGACGGTCGAGGGGTCGCCGGCCTGGCGGTCGCGGATCTCGTCCGGCGGCTCCTCGAACAGCACCATCGGGTCCATCAGCACGCGCATGGTCTCCAGCAGGCTGTCGAACATGTGCACGCGCACGACCTTGGCGGTGCCGGCCGGGTCGGCGTTGTGGTGCGCGTGCCACAGGAAGTGGTCGACGACGATCAGGTCGCCCTTGCCCCACGGATGGGTCTCGCCGACCTCCGGCTCGGTGCCCATGAACGAGTAGCCGTTGCCCTCGAGCACGTACAGCCAGGCCTCGCCCGGGTGGCGGTGGATGGACTGGCCGCGCCCGGGGCCGATCTCGAACATCACCATGGACATGCCCGAGGCCTGGTAGCCGATGGCCCGGTCGAGCATGAAGGTGGTGCGGGTGCCGCGCGGGGTGTTCAGCAGCTCCAGGTCGTCCCAGCTCGTGTGGAGCCTGCCGGAGCGGCGCCGGCCCTGCTCGTCGGCGAGCCGCCGCCGGCGGCGCGCCAACGGGTCGTCGCTCTGGACGCCAGGGGACTGGACGGGGCGCGGCGGCAGCTCGGCGACCGGGGTGTGCCCGGCGTCCTCGTAGATCGAGTAGCCCATGGTCCACATCAGCGGCTCGGCCGAGAAGGTCAGGTAGCGGCAGGGGCCGTCGCCGGAGTCGCCGAACCGGTGCCACGACCATAGCGGCAGGTGCAGGCAGTCGCCGGGGCCCCAGTCGACGTGCCTGCCGTCGATCTCGGCCCAGCCCCAGCCGGCCACGCACAGCACCATCACGTCCCAGGAGTGCCGGTTGATGGTCGTGACCGCCCCCGGGTCGAGCTCGTGGACGTGCGCGTCCATCGAGCGGGTGGGGCGGTCGCCGTCCATGCCGGTGTAGACGCCGCGGCGCACGCCCGGGGCGGTGGGCTCCATGGGCACGTCCCGCAGTGGCACGACCGTCTTCTGGTAGCCGCGCCACTCATCGATCAGCGCGGCCCGCCGCGACTTCTGGACCTGGTAGTGGGTGACCTTGGTGGTCGCCGGGCTCGCCATCCACGCCCTCCTCGCCACCTTTGGGCTAATGGTTAGCCCCAATGATCCCCGGGAGGCGGGGCGCGCGCAAGCGGCTACCCGCCGCGCTCCCGCTCGGACCAGACGCCCTGACAGGTCCGGCGAACGAGGGGAGGCGTGGCGATCAGCGGCGGGCGCGCAGGCGGGGGAACGGGCGGCGCAGGGCGTTGGCGATGCGGATGGCCTTGCGCCGCCGCATGGCCTCCAGCTCCGCCGTGACCGCCTCCAGCTCCGCCGTGGCCGCCTCCAGCCGCCGGTCGCGTTCGGACAATTTCGCCGCCAGCGACGGGTGCTCGAAGGCGGCGAGCCGCTCGCGGATCGGCTGCTCGGCGGTGACGTCGGCGGCCTTGCGCGCCACCACGATCATGAAGTCGTCGATGTCCTCCAGCCGGAAGCCCGCGTGGCCCAGCATGAAGGAGACCTCGCTCGGCGTGTAGTAGTTCATCGGGTAGGGGTGCTCGACGAACCAGGGCTGGGTGAAGTGGTGGAACGCCAGGAAATGGTCGTCCCGCAGCAGGTTGGGCACCTGGAAGCGCAGCACACCGCCCGGGCGCAGGACCCGGGCCGACTCCACGAAGTAGTTGTAGGCGGTCGTCTTGGGCATGTGCTGGAAGGCGAACAGCGAGTACACCAGGTCGAGCGACTCGTCGGCGAACGGCGCCAGGTCGTAGCCGTTGCCGACCTCGAAGCTCACGTTGGTCAGGTACCCCAGGCGCCTGCGACCCTGCTCGACCATGGCGCGGGAGATGTCGACGCCGTGCAGCCGCTTGCAGGACCGGGCGAGGTGCTGCATGATCCGGCCGGTGCCGCAGCCGATCTCCAGCGCCGAGCCGCCGGCGGGCAGCAGCGCCGCCAGGACCTCGGCGTCCTCGCGGCCGGAGACCTCGAACGACTGCTCGTCGTCCTGGTCGGAGATCGCGTGGATCGAGTCGACCTCGGCCGACCGCTCCCAGAAGTCGCGGTACGCGTGCAACGGCGCTCCCTGGAGCGTCACGCGCTCCAGGTCGCTGCCTGACAGGCCAGTGGTGGGATCAGACATCTTAGGCATGACAGACATTCTTCCATACAACTGACGGAACCGGACTCGCACAACCGGGTGCGGCCGCCTTCGTGGGCACCAGTTCCCTGGCTGCGGCGCGCAAAACAAGTCGATCCCGCAACTTCGGACTCGACCGGGCCCGCCGTGAGCTAGCCGGTGACCCTGACCGGCCGCAGCGTCACCGCGCCGGTGGACCCGCTGGCCATGTAGACCTGGACCTGGCGCTGCCCGGCTCCGGCGGTGAACAGGAAGTCGGGGACCATGGCGGCGAACATCGTCAGCGGCTCGCCGTCCCTGGGCGCGTAGAAGGTGGAGGTCCCGGCGATCTTGCCGTTGACGGTGACTACCATCACCGCCCCCTTGGGCGGCGTGCCCGAGGTCACCTGGCCGACCACCAGCGCGGGCACGGTCGCCGAGGCGGGGTCGATCTTCTTGAACCGGGCCCAGTCCTTCATCTTCACGCTTACGGCGCTCCCGCCGATCTCGCCGACCTCGGCCGGGGTGCGGTAGACCCAGTCGGCGGTGTCGCCGAACTGGTAGAAGCCCTTGTCGCCGTTCTGGTGCGCTCGTACCAGCGTGTCGGTGACCCCTTGGAGGACCTGCCGGAAGTTGGGCGGTCCGGGCCGGACCACCCGCTGCCCTGGGGCGGCGTACCACCACTTGTCGGTGCGCGTGCGCTTGGGCGCGCCGACCTCGGAGAAGCCGTCGACCTTCCAGGGAACGCTGACGTCGAGCAGGTCGGCGATGGTCGGCAGCAGGTCCACGTGCTCCCAGTTGCGGTCGTCGATGCGGCCTTTCGTCTGGTGCGGGGTCTTGATGAACAGCGGCACCCACATCAGGGTGGGCTCGTCGCCGCCGCCGACCGCCCGGGACCGCGCGGTCGGGCTGAACCCGGAGCCGTGGTCGGCGGTCATCACCACCAGCGACTTGTCGTACAGGCCCTGGTCCTTCAGCCGCTGGACGACCTGCCCGACCAGCCTGTCGGTGTAGGCGAGCTGGAGCAGGTGCCGCTCGTGGTTGAGCTTGGTCAGGGCCTCCGGCCAGAGGCCCCCCTTGAGCACCGGACGGCCGACCGGGTCGCTGTAGCTGCGCCCGTCGGGCAGGAACTTCCACGGCGCGTGCGGCATCAGGACGTGCAGGAAGTACAGGGTCGGCTGCGGATCGCCGGCATGGATCGAGTTCACGAACTTGTCGGTGCGCCGGATCTGGTTCTGGCTGAGATTGCCGAACAGCGAGGTGGCGCCCCCTGGCGTCGCGTTGGTGGCGGCGGGGCTCTCCCCGAGGGCGGTCGGGTCGACCTGGGCCTCGACCGGCGAGGCGATGTCGCGGTAGACCTTGGCCGTCTGCTTGATCACCGGGCCGAGGCCGGCGGGCGTCCCGGTCTGCCCGCAGGTCGCCGGCGGGCAGAGCTGCGTCACCGTCTCGAAGACCTTCAGGTTGTAGAAGTGCCCGAGGAGACTGAAGAGGTTGTCCCTGTAGACCTGCGCCACCGGCGCGGCGTTCGTGCGGCTCTTGTCCGGGTACCTGCCCGTGAGCATGGCCGGCATCGCGTAGGGGGTGAAGCCGGCGATGCCGGTGGCGTTGCGGTACCAGGTCGAATCCGCGGCGAACCCGCCGAAGTTGGGGTAGACCTGCCGGTCGACCTGGCCCTTGCTGTCCAGCAGCGATTGCAGCGGGAACTCGTCGAAGAAGATCACCACCACCGGTGGCAGGCTGCGGGCCGGCCCGGACAGCACCGGCAGCCCCGACGCGGCGCGCTGCTGGGTGGGCAGGATCAGCTTGGACACCGGCGAGACCAGCGTGAACAGCAGCACGAACACCAGCGGCGCCGGGCTGAGGTAGCGGAGCCACAGCTTCAGCCCCGGCCACTTCTGGTAGGCAAGCCCGAGCGCGGCCCCCACCAGCAGCGCGACCAGCGCCAGCCGCTTGCCCCGTAACGGCAGCAGCTTCTTGCCGGTCTCCATGGCGAGCACCACGAACAGGGCGGTCAGGATCGCCAGGTGCAGCAGCCGGCGGACCCGCTCCCCGGCGATCAGCGTGGCGACCACCTCGACCGCCCAGGCCGCCAGCGGCGGGAGCAGGGTGATGATGGCGACGAGCAGCAGGATCTGGGCGCGGTCGACCCGGTAGAGCAGGAAGAAATCGGGGGCCTTGCTGGTGACGTCGAGCAGCGGCTGGGTGATCACGAAGGAGGTCAGCACGAACAGCTCGAGCAGCCCCCAGAACACCGCGGTGGGCAGCCGGCTCGCCAGCCAGCCGGCGGTCCCGCGGGAGGTCGTGCTGGCGCTGGCGGCGGCTTGCGAAGTCTCGCTCGTCATCGCGAAGGCCACTCCAGGTACATGGCGCCCCATAGAGGTAGGCACTGCGCACAATGGGGCGGAAAGCGCAGAGCTGCGACGATACCACGTTGACTGGTTGGCCTAGACTCCTCGCCGCGAGCGCTCCAGCCGGGGTGGCTCCCGTCGCGACGCCGCATGGAGGCAAGGTTGAGCAGGCGAGTGGTCGAGGTCGCCCCGGGGATTTCCCGCGTGGCTCCTCGGCGGTCCGTGGCGCAGGCGCTGCTGCTCGGCGCCGAGCCCGTCGTGCTGGTCGCGCTGCTGGCGCTGGCGGTCGTCGCCCGCCGGCCGCACTACCTGCTGACCCACTCCTTCTGGCTGGACGAGGGCTGGGTGGTCGATTCGGTGCGGGCACCCATCGGCCAGCTCCGGCTGCTGACCTCCTCCACGCCGATCGGCTGGACCCTGCTGCTGCGCGCGGTCCCGCCGCTGGGGGGGCCGGAGCGGTACCGCCTGCTGCCGCTGGCCTTCGGCGTGGCGACCGTGCCACTCGCCTGGATGCTGGCCCGCCGGCTCGGGCGCTGGGGAACCGTGCGGGCGGCGGTCGCTGCCGCGACCGCCGCCCTGGTGCCCGCCTCGCTGGCCAGGCACGACCTCAAGCAGTACTCGGCCGAGGGGTTCGTGGCCGTGGGCGTGGTGCTGCTGGTCGCCTGGGTGGAGGAGGGTTGGTCGCGCCGCCGGCTGGCGCTGCTGGCGCTGCTCGGCGCGGCCTCGATCCTGATCGCCAACATCGCGCCGCTGGTCGTCCTGGGCGGCCTGCTGGCGCTGGTGCTGACCGCGGCGGCGCGGCGCGAATGGCGGCACGCCGCCGAGGCCTCCGTGGCGGCCGTGGCCGTGGGGAGCCTGCATCTGCTCGTCTACCTCGCCATCGCCGGCGCCGGCGACAATCCGGCGATGCGGCGCTGGTGGCTGCCGGACTACATCCATCTGGACAATGGCCTGGGCCCGGCGGCGCGCTTCGTCGGCGACCGTGTGGTCGCGATGCTCACCACCGTGGGCCTGGGGCCGTGGTGGCTGGTGCTGGCGCTGGTCGCCGTCGGCGTCTGGTCGCTGGCCCGCGCCGGCCGCCCCGCCGCGGCGCTGCTGCTGCCGTTGCTCGCGCTCGAGCTGGTGATCGCCGCCGCGGCGCAGCGCTATCCCTTCCTGGAGGTCCGCACCAGCCTGTTCGTCGCGGTGACGGTCGCGGTCTACGCCGCGCTCGGGGTGGCTGAGCTGGTCGCGGTGCTGCTGGCGCGCGGCTGGACCGTGCCGCTCGCCGTCGGCGTGGCCGCGGGCGCCGCCGTGCTGCTGGTCCCCGCGGCGGCCGACGCGGCCCGCCAGAAGATGCCATCCGCCAACGTGCGCGAGCAGATCGCGGTGGTGCGGGCGCACTGGCGGCCGGGCGACGCGCTGGTCGTCAACAGCGCCGGGACGTTCCCGTTCGCCTACTACTGGCCGGATCAGCCGACCTTCGTCCACACCAACCAGTCGACCGCGGTCAATTTCATGGTCACCTACCCCGACCACCCCGAGCTGGTGATGGTGAACGGCTCCCGTCTCGGCGTCGCCCCCGCCATGGCCAGGGCGCACGCCGCCGGCGACCGCATCTGGGTGATCTTCGCCCACGGCGCCCCGTCCACGGTCCGCCGCTGGTCCGCGGAGGCCGCCAGGTACGGCCACATCGAGCATCCCGGCCCGAAGGCCCTGCCGCTCCTGGTCCAGCCGGCGCGCTGAGGCGCTCAGATCAGCATGTTGACGTAGAACAGCATCGCCATCGCGAAGGTGCACAGGGTCGCCACGCCGAGCAGGCCGAGCTGGAGCGCGCGTGGCAGGTCGCGCAGCAGCACCACCGCGGGCAGCAGCAGGGCGTACTGACGGTACTGGGACACCCGCCCGCCGGCGACCAGCGGAGCCAGCCACACCACCACCGTGAAGAGCGCGAACGCGAAGTCGGCCCGGACCAGCGGCCGGCGCCGCAGCGTCGCCCACAGGGCGAGGCCGACCAGCACCAGCACCAGCACGAGCTCGACCTGCGGGGCGTGCGCGAGCTGCAGCCGCGAGACGACCGGCTCCGGGCTCACGTGCCACAGCCGCGGGGTCACCAGATTGGCCCGGAAGATCGTGAGCGGGTTGTGCACGCCGTTGCCGTAGGACCGCTGGACCAGCAGGTAGGCGTCCCAGTGGCCCACCGCGCGCTGCATCACCCAGCCCACCAGCGCCAGCCCGGCCAGCGCCAGCCCGCCCGCCGCCGCGGCCCGCGGCAGCCGGACCCGGAGGCGCCCGCGTCCCAGCACCAGCAGCCAGACGCCGACGACCAGGGCGAGCGCCGCGCCGAGCGGGTAGGCCGCCGCGGCGACCGCCCCTGCCAGACCGGCCAGCAGCCAGCGTTCCCGCACCACCAGGCCGAGGCACGCCAGCGACGCGAAGGTGCACAGCGAGATCGGGAAGATGGCGTGGTCGTAGATGCTGCCTGGGAACACCGCGGCCAGGCCGAGGCATGACAGGTTCGCCACCGTCACCGTGGCGCCGAGCAGCCACCACACCAGCAGCAGCACGCCGAGCGCCAGCAGCTCGCTGAGGCCCCAGCCGATCGCCGCCAGGTCCCATCCGGTCAGGTCGTGGCCGACGTGCAGCAACGCCGGGTAGAGCGGGAACCAGCCGGCCCGGCCGCACCAGTCGGTCGCCTCGAACGGCGTCCGGTTCGGGTCGCAGTGGACCAGCGTGTAGCCGCTCCTGGCGATGGCGAGGTACTGGCCCCCGTCCCAGACGCCGCGCATCGACGGGTCCAGGTACTGCCGGCCGCCCCGGCCGACCGCGGACGCGGCCCCCAGCAGCATTCCCTGGACGAGCAGGAAGGCGAGCAGCGGGGGCAGCAGCCAGCGCGCGAGCCGGCTGCCTCTGGAGGGCCCGCGCGTGGAGGGCCCACGCGTGCCTTCCTCGACGGACTCGGACTGCCGCTCCGGAGAACGCATGGGAAGCTCAGTCATTTCACTCACGATGGGACCTCTCGTCCTGGGCGAGGACGCCGAGCGGGGGCGGGTCCGCACATCCGGTCCAAGCCCGGGTCGAACCCCGTCAGGTACCCTAAATCACCAGCTGCGGCCATGCCAACACAACCCGCCATTCGCCACCTCTACCTCACCTGCTACACTCCGGCGCCATGGTCACGCTGAAGCCTGATATGACCGCGGAGCCGGACAGCCGGGTCGACCAGCCCGTTGTGCCCAGAGCGGTGTCCAGTGGCGAGGTGCTGGTGCTCGCCGCGGTGGTTGGCGTGGCCCTGCTCGCCTGGTCGGGGCTCATCCTGGCGGACGTGGGACGCTACACCCTGAGCCTGGCGTTCGGCCTGGCGCTGCTCGGCTGGCTGGCGGTGCTGGCCACCGCCTGGCGGGTGACGCGGCCGGCGATCGTCGTGGACAAGGCCGGGCTGGCGGTGCTGGCGGGCCTGGCGATCGTGGCGGCGGTGCTGTTCCTGCCCGGATTCCCGTACGGGGTGGGGGACAAGGACCCGGGCGTCTACGTCATCCACGCCATCGAGATCGCCCGCACCGGCTCGATCCGCTGGACCGACCTGGCCCTGCAACGCGTGCAGGGGACAGTGCTGACCTCGCCAGGGGCCTTGTGGCCAGCGTTGTGGGTCCAGTCGCCCGGCTCCGCGGTGATCTCGCCGCAGTTCTACCACCTCTGGCCGGCGCTGCTGGCCAGCGCCTTCGCCGCCGGCGGGTACACCGGCCTGACCAACCTCGTCCCGCTGCTCGGCGTGCTGGCGGTGCTGGTGGTCGCGCTCGCCGTCCGCCGGCTGTTCGGCCTGCTCGCGGGGGCCTTGGCGGGGCTGCTGCTGGCCGCCAACATGCTCCAGGTCTGGCAGTCCAAGTACCAGACCACCGAGGTGTTGACCGAGCTGCTCCTGGCCGGCGCGATCCTCGCGGTGGTGATCGCGCTGCAGACCGGTTGGCGTCCCGCCGCCGGGGTCGGTGGGCTGCTGCTCGGCATCTCCTTCCTCGCCCGCCCCGACGGTCTGCTGGAGATCCTGCTGGCGGTCGCGGCGCTGCTGGGGCTGGTGGCGCTGCGGCGCTTCGGCGCGCGGGCCGGCTGGTTCGCGGCCGGCCTCGCCCTGACCCTGCCGCACGGACTGGTGCAGGCCTACGGGATCGCCGAGCGCTACACGGTGGGCAACGACGTGCCGAAGCTGCGCACGGTGGTGGCGCTGGTGGTCGCCGGCACCGTGGTGGCGCTGCTGGCCCGCTGGCTGCTCCCGCGGACCGGGCTCGGCGAGCGCATCGTGGCGCTCGCCCAGGACCGCCGCGTCCAGTTCCGGCTGGGCGTCGTCATCCTGGCGCTGGGCACCGGGCTGATGGCGCTCGGCTTCCTGCGGCCCCGCCTGTTCGGTCCCGCCTACTACCTGACGGACAACGGCACCGGCGTGCTCCCCAGCTTCGACGAGCAGTCCCTGCGGCGGCTGTCGTGGTTCTTCACCCTGCCCGGCATGGGCATGATGCTGGTCGGCCTCGGGGTGGTGGCGCTGCGACGCTGGCGCGCGGCGGTCTGGACGCTGGTGCTGCCGGTGCTGCTGCTGACGCCGCTGTACGCCTGGCACGGGCGGGTCGCGAGCCGGCTGATGTGGTGGACCCGGCGGTTCGTCCCGGTGGTGGTGCCGGGGCTGACGATCCTGCTCGCCGTGGGGCTCGCCGCCGGCCTCACCTGGGCGGTGGCCTCCGGCAGATGGCGCTGGGCGCGCTGGCCGGTGCGGGTGGCGTCCGCCGTCCTCGCCGTGTTCCTGCTGGTGGTGTTCCTCTCGCAGTCGCTGCCGCTGCGGCAGCACCACGAATTCGGCGGCTCGTTCGAGCTGACCAGGCGGGTCGCCCAGGCGGCCGGTGGCCGCCAGGGGGTCTTCCTCTGGCAGCAGCAGAGCCAGAACCGCATCTTCTCGCCCGGCGGGCTGCTCGGCGGCCCGCTGGAGGCCGCCGAGGGCCAGGTCAGCGTCTTCCTGCCCTATCGGCTCAATCTCGACTACGTGCACCGGTTCACCGCCGCCTTCCCCGGTCAGCCCATTTTCATCCTGTGGGGGGGTGATCAGCCGCCGCCGACTTATGCCAGCCTGGGTCTGGAGCGGGTCGATCGGATCGCGCTGATCATGAAGATGTGGATGGAGAGCGACTTCCAGCGGCCAAACGACACCAGGGATGTGGTGCTGGACTTCAGCATCTGGCACATCCGCGGCACCTGACGAATGCCCCGGAGGGATGCCATGGGCGTCGACGACAGCAAAGGACCAGGCATGTCCATGTCCCCGCAGATAACCGCAAAGGACGTCGAGGACTACGTCTCCCGATTCGAATGGTTCCGCAATCCTGACCGGCAGGGCTACTGATCGAGCACCTCTTCGGCTACACGGTCGAGGTGATCAACGAGCCGACCTGGGAGCGGGGCGAGGACGGGAACGTCGAGATCCTGGAGAGCGACGACGGCGATCGCCACGAGATCCACTACAAGACGCTGAACATCGAGTACGACCACTGGCCCTGGGAGGACGGTCGCTTCGACATCGTCCTGTACTGCGAGGTCATCGAGCACCTGGTCTACGACCCGACCCGGACGCTGGTCGAGGCGCACCGGGTGCTCAAGAAGGACACCGGCAAGCTGCTGATCTCGACCCCCAACGCGCTGGCCTATCCCTACCTGCTGCAGATGATCCAGGGGGTCAACTTCTACCCGCCGTACTCGGGCTACAGCCACTACGCCAGGCACCACCGGCTGTACAGCCCGGAAGAGCTGGTCAAGCTGTGTTCGATGGTCGGCTACCAGGTGCACACCTGCTATTCGGTCTACGACCACGCCTACGCGCACCCGCGCTGGGTCGAACCGGCGGTCCGCGCGCTGATCCGGGCCGGCAGGCTCAAGCGCCGCCTGGACGTGATCTACCTGCTGGGAACGCCCGTCGGCGAGCCGAAGTGGGCCTACCCCGACACGCCGCCGCACGCCATCTACGACGACACCCAGGGCTACCGCCAGCGCGTGGCGCTCAGAACCGTCCGCATGATCGATCAGGAGTCCTCGGCGCTGCTGAGCGGCTTCTACCGGGTGGAGCCATGGGGAGGCGGCGTCCGCTGGACCATGCCGAAGGCCCAGCTCGTGCTGGACCGCCAGGGGCACGACAAGCTCTCGGTCACCATGTACACCGGCATGAACCTCAGGGGGCCGCAGGTGGAGGGCTGGGTCGCGGTCGGCGACGAGGCGGCCCCCAAGGACCTCCAGCGGCACGAGTTCAAGCTGCCGAGCGAGAGCTGGGAGACGCTCACCTTCCCGCTGCCCGACGGCTGCTCCGACAAGGTCCTGGTGGAGATCGGCGTCAACCAGCCGATGGTGCCCCAGGAGCTCGACCCCAAGCTGAAGGACCGTCGCGCCCTCGGCGTCGCGGTCCGCGAGGTCTCGCTGCTCTGAGCGCGCGCCCGGCCCCCGGGCGGGGCCGGGCGCGCGCGGCTACTCCGAGGCGGTCGCGGCCGGCTCGCCGCCGGGCTCGCCGTCGTGGCCGGGCTCGCCCTGGTCCCGGCGGCGGCGGAGCCACAGCCATCCGCCGAGCAGCCCGAGGCAGGTGAGCAGGGTCAGGATCGCCCCCACCTGCATGGCGCGGTCCTGGTAAGTGAACCGCACCTGGTGGGAGCCGGCGGGCACGGCGACCCCGCGGAACGCGTGGTCGACCTCCAGCAGCTTGGCCGGCTTGCCGTCGACCGTGACGTGCCACTGCGGGTAGTAGGGGTCGGGCAGCACCAGCACCCCGTCGGTCGCTGTCCGCACCGACACGTCGACCTTGGAGTAGGCGCGGTCGGTCACGTCGACGACCGGACTGGTGGTCGGCTGCTGGAGCGAGCCGACCGGCTGGTCCACCATCGCGCGGTCCAGCAGCGGGTAGCCCGCCTCGAGCCGGGCCAGGCGGTCGGCCTCACTCGGCACCACGTCGGTCTGGTAGACCATCCGCGCCATCGGCGGCGGCAGCCGCTCCCAGAGCGTGAAGAACGCCTGCCGCTCGACGTCCTGGAACCCGTGCTGCCGCAGGACCTGAGCCTCGCTCGCCTTCAGGGGGATCGGGGTCACGAACCAGCGCACGCCGAGGAAGTCGAGCGCCGGCCAGCTCCACTTGGACGGCGCCTGGAGGGTGAGGCCGCCGCCGAGCCGCCCCGGCGGGTCGACCGCGGTGTTGAAGAACTGCTGGTAGCTGCGCAGCGGCATCAGCCCGCCGTCGCGGCCGAGGATCGTCTCGGCCCCGGTCGCGTACTCCCAGGCGGGCCGGGCGGCCAGCCGGCGCGGCCAGGTCACCACGTAGTAGTTCCGCTCCGTCGGGGTCAGGCCGGGCGGGATGGCGATGGACGCGCGCTGCTGCGCCGTGCCCGGCTTGTCGAAGGCGATGGTGACGTAGCGGCCGCCCTCCTGGCCGAGCCGCTCCATGATCGGGCCGGGGTCGTCGTAGACCACGTCGGGGACCATCTCGTGGTACTCGGCGCCCGGGCGAGCCTGGCGCAGCTCGACCGCGGTCACCCCGATCAGCAGCAGGGCGATCAGCACCCGCGGCACGATCCGGAAGTTGGCCGCCGCCCACCCGACCGCCCCGACCAGCGCCGCCAGGACCCACCAGCGCCGGCTGGGGACGTAGTAGCTCACCCCGCCGAACAGCAGCGCGGTGCCGAGGATCACCCCGAGCACGACCAGCGCGGCCACCCCGGCGCCGAGCCGGCGGAAGAACTGGCCGACGCGCCCGTACAGCAAGGCGTCCATGCCGAGCCCGGACGCCGCGGCGATCCCGAAGTAGGTCAGCAGCAGGTACCTGCCGGGCACACGGAACTGCTGGACCAGATGGACGTGCTGGTAGACGAACCGGTAGAGGGCGTTCTGGTTGCCGAGCGCCATCAGGATCCCCAGCACCGCCAGGAACAGCATCACCGAGCGAGCCCACAGCAGCCGCCGCGGGCCGGCGGCGATGCCGAGCCCCGCCAGCGCCAGCGCCACCACGCCGATGAAGGCGACGTTCTCGCCGATGAGCACGTGGCCGAAGTCGGGGAGCAGGGCGTTGAAGGCGAGCGCCTTCGGCAGCGGGAACTGCTGGCTGAAGGTGGGATCGGTGCGGTAGCCGTAGCGCCGCAGCAGCAGCGTCGGCAGGAGCTGCCAGGCGAACAGCAGCGCGAACGCCACCAGCGCCCCGCCGAGGCGGAGCGCGGCGTCCAGCGCCCGCCGCGGCCACTGACGCGGATTGGCCACCAGCACCCAGCCGGCGCCATAGATGGCCAGCGTGAGCAGGGTGTACACCCATTCCTCGGGATGGCCGGCGAGCAGTTGCATGCCGACCGCCACGCCGGTGAGCAGGACCCAGCGGAGCTGGCGGCGCTCCAGCGCCAGGTGCCCGAACAGCAGCACCACCGGCATCCAGGCGATCACCTCGAGCTGGTTCATGAGGATGATGTGCTGCAACGTGACCGACCCGAAGCCGAAGGCGAGCCCGGCCAGCGCCGCGCCCCAGCGGCTGGTTCGCAGCGCGAAGCGCGAGTAGGCCCACATCCCGAGGCCGGCGAAGGCGACGTGGAAGGCGCAGACCACGTCGATCGCCAGCGACGTCTTCAGCAGCCAGAAGGGCAGGTTGCCCGGGTAGAAGACCGCATGTTGCAGATTGGCGACGAAGGGCTCGCCGCCGTATTGGTCGTTGACCCAAGCGGGAAGGATGCCAGAGCGGAGGATCCTGGCGAGACCGTGCTTCTCCGGCCCGAAGAAGCCGAGCAGGACGTCGTTGTAGAACGCCTGGCCCCGGTCCCGAACGGCCGGCAGGAACGGGTAGGTGAGGAGCTGGAGCACCACGTAGACGATCAGGCCCTCCAGCAGCAGCGCCCGCCGCGGGCTCCAACGGCCCCTCGGCGGGGGCAGTTCGCCGTTTGGGTGCGCTGGTCCTGGAGCGAGGGCTTCTGTCTGGAGCTCGGTGGTGGCTGGTGGGTCGGCGATATCGCGCTGCATCAATCTCTCCGGTCGGGTTGGTTCCGCGGGAGCCTACAACACCTCCCGAGCGACGGACGGGGCTGTCCACAGGCCCGTGCGGGAGCGTTTCGGCACAACGACGCAGCCCTTATCATGCTGTGCCGACCAGACGATTGATGTATCGACGATTATTCAGGACGACCTCAGTACCACGAGGAGAAGGCATGGACGTCGCCCCCCCGAAAGAGCAGGGGCCTGCCGGACCGGGGGAGCCCCGGCCGGGGTGGCGACGCCTCCCGCGCGGGCTGGGGCGACGGCTGCGGGTGCGGCTCCCCAGCCGCGCCGGACGCGCGGCCCGGCGGCTGCGCCTGCTCGCCCGCCCCGAGCTGCTGACCCTGCTGGTCTGCCTGGCCCTGGCCGTGGCGATGTTCTGGCGCATGTGGCTGGAGCCGTCGCGGCGGCTGCTCGGCTCCGGGCTCGGCGACGGGGCGCTGATGATGTGGTTCCTGCGCTGGACCCCGGCGGCGCTCGGGCACGGGCTGAACCCGCTGTTCACCGACTATCTGAACTTCCCGAACGGCGTCAACGTGATGTGGAACACCTCGCTGCTCCTGCCGGGGCTGCTGCTGGCGCCCATCACCGTGACGCTCGGCCCGGTGGTCACCTTCAACCTGCTGGGCACCCTGGCGCCGGCGCTGTCCGCGTGGTGCGCGACCCTGGCCTTCCGGCGCTACGTCCGCAGCAGCCTGGCCGCCCTGATCGGCGGGCTCGCCTACGGCTTCTCGCCGTACATCCTCGCCCAGAACCGCGGCCACCTGCAGCTCAGCCTGGCCTTTCTGCCGCCGCTGCTGTTCCTGGCGGTCGACAACGTCCTGGTGCGCCAGCGCCGGCCGGCCTGGCTCTCCGGCCTGGTCCTCGGCGTCCTGGCCGCCTGCCAGGTGCTGATCGGCGAGGAGGTCTTCGCGCTGGTGGCGGTCGTGCTCGTCGCCCAGGTGCTGGTGATGATGGCGCTGTTCCCGCGGCACGTCCTCAGCAAGGTCCCCTATGCGGCGGTCGCCTTCGCCACCGCGGCGGTCGCCTTCGCGGTCATCGCCGGCTACCCGATCTGGTTCCAGCTCTTCGGGCCGCAGCACGTGCACGGCGACATCCAGGCCAGCAACCGCTACGTGGTCGACCTGTGGAACCTGATCACGCCCACCACGGTCCAGGCGGTGGTGCCTGCCTCGGCGACCCGCATCACCTCCCAGTTCACCGGCAACTTCGCCGAGACCAACGGCTACGTGAGCATCCCGCTGATCCTGGTCGTGCTGATCACGGTGGCGCGCTGGGCGTGGTCCAGGGCGGTGGTCAGGGTGGCCTTCCTGCTCGCGCTGCTGTCGATCGTGCTGTCGCTGGGCGACCACCTGCACATCCGCGGACGCATCACCGGTATCCCGCTGCCGTGGAGGGCGCTGCAGAACCTCCCCCTGCTCCAGAGCGCGGTGCCCAACCGCTTCATGCTGGTGGGCATGCTCTTCTGCGGGCTGCTGCTGGCCTTCTTCGTCGACCAGGCGCTGCGATGGCGCTGGGCGCAGCGGCTGCCCGCCGCGCTGCTGGTGATCGCCGCGATGGTGGCGCTGGCGCCGCGCCTGCCGCTGCACGGCGGCCGGCTGATCGCCCCGTCGTTCTTCACCGGTGCCGAGGTGCGGCGCGTGCCACAGGGCAGCGTCGTGCTGGTCGCGCCCTACCCGGGCCCCGCCGCCGCCACGCCGATGACCTGGCAGGCGGTTGCGGGCATGCGCTACCGGACGCCCGGCGGCTACTTCGTCGGACCGCGGCCCGACGGCAGGCCGCGCTACGGCGCGCCCCCCAACCGGCTCGCCTCCAAGCTCATCCAGCTCGGCGCCGGCTGGGAGGTTCCCGAACTGGACCCGTACCGCCGCCTCACCTACATCGACAACCTGGTCCAGTGGAGGGTGCGGACGGTCGTGGTCGGGCCGATGCGGGACCGGCTCTGGCACGACAACACCGTCAGGATACTCACCGAGCTGCTCGGCCGGCCGCCCAGCAGGGAGGGCGGCGTGGACGTCTGGTGGGACGTGCAGCCGCAGCGGCTCATGGACGAGGCCGTGCGAGGCCGCGGATAGTGCAGGCGTGAATGGGGTACCATCCAAGCCCGAATTCGGGCCGTTGCCGCACCGGTTCGACAGATGGCACGGCCGGCCGTCCCGCCAGGGAGCCTAGCTTCAGGAGCCCACCTCAGTGAGCAGTGCATACGCGCAATCCATGACCGAGCCGGCGCCTCCCGACGTGAGCGTCGTCCTGCCCTGCTACAACGAGCGCGACCACGTCGAGCAGGAGATCAAGCGCATCCGCGCGTCGCTGGAATCCGCGGGCATGACGTACGAGCTGATCTGCGTCGACGACGGCTCCACCGACGGGACCCGCGAGGTGCTCAAGCAGATCCCCGACGTCCGCCTGATCCTGTTCAACCGCAACCAGGGCTCCGGCACCGCCCGCCGCATCGGCACGCAGGAGGCCACCGGGCGCGTGGTGGTCTGGACCGACGCGGACATGACCTACCCCAACGACCTGATCCCCGACCTGGTCCGCGAGCTGAACGACGACTACGACCAGGTCGTCGGCGCCCGCAAGTCCGAGGCCGGCACCTACAAGTTCTTCCGCGTGCCGGCCAAGTGGGCCATCCGCCGGCTGGCGTCCTACCTGACCAGCGCCAACATCCCGGACCTCAACTCCGGGCTGCGGGCCTTCAAGCGCTCGGTGGCCGAGCCGTACCTGCGGCTGCTGCCGCCCGGGTTCTCCTGCGTGACCACCATCACGCTGGCCTTCCTGTCCAATGGCCACCAGATCAAGTACGTCCCGATCGACTACTTCAAGCGCGCCGGGCGCTCGAAGTTCCATCCGTTCAAGGACGCCTACAACTACATCCTCCAGGTCCTGCGGATGGTGATGTACTTCAACCCGCTGCGGGTGCTGATGCCGGTCGGGCTCACGCTGTTCGGCGCCACCTTCGTCAAGCTGGTCTGGGACCTGGTCGTGCACCACTTCCGGGTCACCGGCTCGACCGTCCTGATCGGCACCGCCGGGTTCAACATCATCGCGATCGGCCTGCTCGCGGACCTGGTGGTCAAACGGACGGCGACCGACTGACGCGGGGGCCCGGAGCGGTGGCAGGCGGCCCGGGCGGCGGTCCACCGGGCCGCCCCAGCTGGAGGCGCTGGCGTCACCTGCTGCGCCTGGCGGTGCTCGGGATCTTCGCGGCCGTGCTGGCGGTGGTGCTCGCCCGGCGCTGGGGAGAGGTCCGGCCGCTGCTGCACAGCCTCTCGGTCACCGGCGTGGGGGTCGCCGCTGTCGCGGTGCTCGCCGGCATCTACGCCAGCTTGCTGGGCTGGCGCGCGGTCCTCACCGACCTCGGCTCGCCGCTGCCGCTCGGCGGGGGCATGCGCATCTTCTTCCTGGGCCAGCTCGGCAAGTACCTGCC
>WNFY01000109.1_pt1 | contig 102506 bp, 88 predicted proteins | sample 5400091 | NCBI WGS metagenome assembly WNFY01 (sample SAMN13153364, study PRJNA577476) | soil metagenome | isolation source: 60 cm soil or saprolite under grassland replicate 1 | place: USA:California | collected 2016-06-15
CTGAGTGGCGGTCTGCTTATGGTTTTTGGCGGCATCATACTGGGCTTTGCGAACAACATAGGGTTCTTTATCCTGGGTCTCGTGGTCTTTCAGCTTGCTGTCAATGCTACTACTGCCGGTTATCAAAGCCTGATACCAGACCGCGTGCCTGAGGAGCAACGTGGCACGGCATCAGGCTACCTGGGAGTAATGACTATCCTCGGAAACATTTGTAGCCTGGTTCTAGCTGCGTAGCTATTCAGCCAGGTCAGTCTGAATTCAACTTCAAGTGCCGCTATTCATCAAGGAGCTATATTCTTCTACGTACTAAGCGGTATAGTTCTGCTGGCTGGGGTGTTTATCACAATTGCTGGCGTGCACGAAGTACCAATCACCGATGTGCAGGTTGCATCTATGCAACCTGACAGCACGACCAGGTTCAGTTTGCGTGGATGGGTTGATCATAACTGGGTCAAGCCCTGGCGCGATCACAATTTCAGCTGGGTCTTTCTTACGCGCTTCTCCGTCATGCTAGGACTTACTCTCTTCATGACATTCATTGAATAGGACTTACTCTCTTCATGACATTCATTGAATATTACTTTGCCAATGTCGCACACGTTTCGAACTTTATACAGGCAACTGCAGGAGTGGCAGTGCTCGCATTAGTGGGAGCTGTTTTCAGTGCTTTCTTGCTCGGCGTTCTCTCTGACCGTACAGGACGAGTTAAGATCGTCGCTCTGTCCACAAGCTGTATGGCATTAGCGGCGTTGGCATTTGTCGTTTTTCCTGATACCCACATTCTCTGGCCTCTGGGTCTTCTATTTGGTATTGGTTATGGAGCCTATATAAGTGTTGACTGGGCCTTAACCGTTGATGCATTGCCATCTCTCAATGCAGTCGGTAAGGACATGGGGATATGGAACGCATCTTCGACTTTACCTGCTATCCTGGGTCCTTTGATTGGCTCCATCATCTTCTCTATCGCCGGCGTATTTGGTCAAACTCAATCTGGCTATCGCGCAGTCTTTGCACTCGCTGCCTTTGCAATGTTTTTAGGGGCGGTCTTTGTCTTAAAAGTACGCGAAAAGCGTGATACCAGTGAGACCCGCAAAACGCAAGCTCCTCACCGCTCCTTAAGCCCTGGATGGAAGCTGGCATTTCAAACACGAGCAGGGCGAGCACGTGGCTTTATGCGTTTCTGGCCTTTTTGGGAGTGGTTTACCCTGACAATCTGGCGCGTGAAGCCTATTCCCAACGCGCCTGATGGTCTGCTTGAGATACGTTTCATACGCTATCGAGGAAAACCCGTTGACCTTCCAGATGGTACGCGTATTCGCAAAGGGGATCGCATTGGAGAACTCCATTTCCGTAACCAGGTATTATTGGAGGCTGCCACACTCACCAGTACCTGGGGCATCATACATATGATTATGCAGGATTTACACGCCCTGGCAATCTACACGCAATCGCCAGACTTCCCGTCGGATGTGAAAGCAATTTATGGTGTAACGTTGCTGGGACGCGCAGGCTCTCGCCTTGGATTTACTATACGCGAACGCCCCTGGAATTTACTGGCCTGGTTTGATCGCCTTTTCATGACAGGATTGCTGGTACTTTACAATGAAAAGGGCCTGGGACGACTCCTGCAGGGAACCACCTATGGCTCGTATCCGCAGGAAGTGTGGATGTCTCGCGAAGCGTTACTCAAGAAGTATGGCCGTGGTACATCAGCCACCGGTAGTTGATCTTTCAGTCAAAAATCCTGGTATTTTCAGCATCTAACCCTCTTAGCTGCCTCAACGTATGGTATAATGAAGAAGAATTTTTGCTGACTTCTATGCGTCATCATTATTGATAGAAAACACTACCTAAGCCAATCATCAGGAGAATCTACTACAATGCAATTACTTGGGAAAATGCTGGGAGATCCCAACAAAAAAGAACTGAATGTTATTCAGCCAATTATAGATAAAATAAATACCTTTGCACCATCCATCAAAAAGCTCAGTGATGAAGAACTGACCGCAAAAACAAAAGAATTTCGTTCGCAACTCTATCTTCACCTCAAAGGTGGTATGATACTTGAAGACGAATTGGTCAACATTTTTCGCGAAGCATTAGACAAAGTAGAACCTTTTGCGGCAAAATGCACCAATGCCCAATTGCATTCCTCCATCACCGAGCAGCGCCGGGTTATCGAAAGACGACGCGATCCAGAGTACATGCTCAAAGATAATTTGCAAGACACCCTCTCTGAATGCATCGAGAATGCCTACTCGAACCTGAACCCTACCCTCAATACTCTAAGAGTATCCGCCGCAATGGACATTGCCGAGGAAACTCAAGAGTGGCCAGATGAAGCCGGTGATCCTCGTCAAGCAACTCTTGCCTTACTCAAAAAAGTCGAGCCAATGTTAACTGAGATAGATGACGATTACCTGGATGAAGCTTTCGAAAAAGCCTGGCCGCTCTTCGAAGAGGTTCGTCGCAAGGCCCAAAATGCGGAAGAGGGAGCGGATGAGCGGCTCGAGGATTTGCTTAACAACATTTTGCAGCACCTTCAGGGCGAACTCATCGCTATTAAAGCTGAAGCAATGGACCAACTTATTCCAGTAATGGCAAAGCGTTACAAGACAGGTAAAACACTCGAAGACCTGCTACCAGGAGCATTTGCGGTCGTGCGCGAAGCTGGCTGGCGCACTATTCAAATGCGCCACTATGACGTGCAGATGATCGGTGGAGTTGTTCTTCACCAGGGCAAAATTGCCGAGATGAAAACAGGCGAAGGAAAAACACTGGTAGCAACCCTGCCTGCTTATCTGAATGCTTTGACTGGAAAGGGCGTGCACATCGTCACCGTTAACGACTACCTGGCACGCCGTGACGCCGAGTGGATGGGTCATATCTACAAATTTCTGGGGCTTACCGTAGGCGTCGTCGTCAACGCGGTCGAACCACAAACGGCTGAACGCCGCGCTGCCTACAACGCCGATATTACCTATGGCACTAACAACGAATTCGGATTTGACTATCTACGTGACAACATGGTTGTTGCTTTGGAGCAACAGGTTCAGCGAGAATTGAACTATGCCATCGTCGACGAGGTTGATAACATTCTGATCGATGAAGCCCGTACCCCGCTCATCATTTCAGGACAGGGACAGGAATCCACCGACCACTATATCCAGTTTTCACGTTGGGCACCGCGTTTGCAACCAGAAACAGACTATACGATTGAGGAGAAAACACGTACCGTCATCCTGACCGAAGCCGGAATTGAGAAGATCGAGAATCTGGCAGGTGTCAAAAACATCTATTCTGAAGAGAACCTCGACCTGACACGCTACATGGAAAACGCTATTAAAGCGCATATCATCTTTAAGCGTGACAAAGACTATATCGTGAAAGACGGAGAAGTGATTATTGTTGACGAGTTCACCGGTCGCCAGATGCCAGGACGTCGCTATAGCGAAGGTTTACACCAGGCTATTGAAGCAAAAGAAGGTGTCAGTGTACAGCGAGAGAACCACACACTCGCAACAATCACATTCCAAAATTACTTCCGTCTATACGAGAAACTTGCTGGTATGACAGGTACTGCGCTGACTGAAGCAGAAGAATTGCACAAGATTTATAAACTTGATGTGATCTCCATCCCAACCCATAAACCCATGATCCGCGAGGACTTACCCGACCTGATCTATCGCACAACCGATGGCAAGTTCAGGGCAGTGGTTGAAGAAATCAAGGAACTCCACGCTCAGGGCGAACCAGTCCTGGTTGGAACAACATCTGTCGAGATATCAGAACATCTTTCAGAGCTACTCGACAGGCAAGGCATACCTCACAATGTCTTGAATGCAAAGCATCACGAGCGTGAGGCGCAAATTGTAGCGCAAGCGGGGCGAAGTGGAGCAGTGACCATTGCTACCAACATGGCTGGCCGTGGTGTAGACATCTTGTTGGGAGGTAATCCAGCAGGTTACTTTGACACCATCCTGCGTAAACATGCAGAGCACGTGGAGTTCATCTGCGAGATGCCAGAGGAGGATGAGGACGATCGTGCCGAAAAAGAGGAAGCGATTCAGCAATACATCGCCAATATGTCTGAAGAGGAAAAGAACGAAGTATTGCAGATAAAGATACGTGAATGTGAGGAGGATCATATACGAGTCGTCGAGTTAGGCGGCTTGCGAATCATCGGTACCGAGCGACACGAGTCGCGCCGTATAGATAACCAGCTCCGAGGTCGTGCAGGACGTCAAGGTGACCCTGGTTCTTCACGCTTCTTCTTATCACTAGAAGATGAACTGATGCGCCGCTTCGCCGCTGACCGTGTCTCAAAAGTCATGCAAATGGTCGGTATGGATGAAGATATGCCTCTTGAGAGCGGCATGGTTTCGCGTTTCATCGAACAGGCGCAGACCAGAGTCGAGGGATACAACTTCGATATTCGTAAAAACGTGGTCGATTATGATGACGTGATCGCCAAACAACGTGAAGTGATCTATGCAGACCGCCGTGCTGTTCTTGAACGCGCCGATATGCATGAACGTGTACTCAGCATGATGCGTGACGAAGTAAAAAAATATGTGGACATGTACATCCCCGGGCATATCGTTACAGAAGAAGAGCAATTGGAAAAACTCTTTGCTGTCCTGGAGACATGGGTTCAGATCCCCGACGAAGTCTTGCCGACGAGCTTGCCAGAAAATTAACAGAACTGGTGGTAAATCACTATGAAGAACGCGGAGAACAACTAGATAAGTTATCAGCAGAGAATCCAGGTCTCGGTATTCCCACTATCCGCGATCTTGAACGTTCCTACACCTTGCAGATCATAGACCGGCTGTGGATGGATCATATCGATGCGCTGGACGTAATGCGAGCAAGCATCCATTTCCGCTCAATTGGACAAAGAGACCCGCTCGTCGAATTCAAGAACGAAGCTTTTCACATGTTCGATAATCTGAAAATGTCCATCCAACACTATATTGTGGATGAGCTGCTTAAGCTATTGCACGGTAACATCACTATCACCGTAAATCGGCCTGAGCCACAGCGTAAAGCTCCACGCAATCTGCGCACAAATATTGATGATATCGCCAAAGCCAGCGGCCAGGCGAAAAGCGACGGCGCGGAGAAAGGTACCGTTTCACGTAGGCAGAATACCAGTAATCGTCAAAACGGCAATGGACGTACCACATCTGCAACATCCGCTCCACGCCCCATAATGGCAAACAAAATCGGACGCAACGACCCCTGCCCATGCGGCAGCGGCAAAAAATACAAAAAATGTCACGGAGCGTAGCCTAGAGCAGGAGGTTCAACGATGTACTTCAAACAACTTGTCAAAGAAGACCTGGGATGTGCAAGCTACATCGTCGGATGCACCAGCGCAGGCACATGCGCAATAATAGACCCCCGTCTGGACATGGTAGACGACATCTTAGAGCTAACTGCCACCAAAGGCCTACAGGTCAAAGCAGTAATCGAAACCCACAATCACGCCGACCACATCTCAGGTCATGGAGAGTTGAGCCGCCGTACAGGCGCTGAAATCTACGTTCACGAACAGGCAGACGTCAAATATCCGCACAAAATCCTCAAAGATGGGGACGAACTGCAGTTCGGCGTTGCCAGATTACGCGTCATCCACACACCTGGACATCGACCTGAACACATTTCGCTTACAGTCTCAGACACCAGCCGCAGCAACGACCCCTGGCTGGTATTGACAGGCGATTCACTCTTTATCGGCGATATCGCTCGTCCCGATCTCGCAGTTCCCGGCGAAGAGGGAGCTAGCGTACTTTACGACAGCATCTTCAATCGCCTTTTAAAACTCGACGATGGTGTCGAAGTCTACCCTGCGCACGTAGCTGGGTCATTGTGCGGACGTGGCATGAGTTCCAGGACCAGCTCGACTATTGGCTTTGAACGTAAACACAACACTGCGGCCACGCCGCGCTCACGTATGGAATTTATACGTGATATGAACGATAATCTGCCCCAGCGCCCACCCAATATGTACAATATCATCGAACGTAACCGCGATGACTTTGCGCATGTGGAGTCCCCGCTTTATCCCAAACCTCTCGATGCGCACACCTTCCAGCGTGAGATAGAGAACGGAGCGCTAGTAATTGACATCCGCTCGCCCCGCGCATTTGGCGAGGGACACATCCCAGGCTCTATACATGTCTACCTGCGAAGTTCTTCCTTTGCTACCCGAGTTGGCTTCGTTGTTTCTCCCGAAAACCGCTTGTTACTGGTACTCAAGAATGAAGGCGAACTGCATACAGCAATCAATCAACTTTCCATAGTAGGCTTTGACCAGGTTGTGGGTTACCTGGATGGCGGCATGTCCACATGGCAGGAAGCCGGCTTGCCAATACAACAATTGAGCCAGATCGCAGTTGAGACACTACACTCAATGCGTCACGACCTCAAGATACTTGATGTGCGCGACAAGAGCGAATGGGAGGAAGGACACATCAAAGGAGCCACACATATCCCTTATTATTTTCTCGTGCAGCGACTGCAAGAACTCGATAACACTCAACCATTGGCCCTGATATGTGCCAGCGGACAGCGCAGTTCAATCGCTTGCTCTCTTCTGCAAAAGAACGGCTTTACCCAACTATTCAATGTCGTAGGTGGTATGGATGCCTGGAACGAGTCAGGGTTGGAGATAGTAATTTAATACATCCATACCTTCACATTGTTAAAGGCCGCTTCAGTGGGATGACTATTGGAATCAGCAAACAGCCCAATTTGCCCGTGGCTGAAAGTGTTATCGCTCGCACTTGCAATTTTCTGTTTATTCACATATATACTCAATGTACTGCCTTGTGCTACAACAGCAATCACATTTGTTTGATTCAACCCGGTCGTAATGGCTGCTGAAGAACCACCCGCTAAATCCTTGACATTGTTTCCCGTAAAATCAAGATAGCGAGAGAAAAGATAGGTTCCATTCTGGCACACTTCAAAGAAGTACATTTTACCAGTGTTACTATTGGCACGGAAGACCATTCCACCACAATCACCCTGTAGTATCTTCATCTGAACCTCAAAAGCGAAGTTACTGAAATCGGTGACCTCCGCAGTACATAGGTAGAAGAACTGGGTTTTCGGTGTGCTTGAATGATAGCTTCCCCCGCTAAAGACACATGTGCCATCTGTATGAACGCTCGCATCCCATGCATAGCCTTTGCTATTATCGCTCAATGGGTCAATCAGAGCTAATTTCCCAAGTCCGGGAGTATAGGGGTTAGGATTAGCAACAATCACTGCAGCAGTCGCCGAAGCCTGAGCTTGTGCAGTTGCAGTGATAGCGGTCGCTGTTGCATGAGCCTGAGCAGCCTCGGTAGCCTGGGCAGGCGAAACCGTCGGTGTAGCGCTAGTAGATCCACCTGGTGTTCCTAAATGTGATACCGCCAGAACACCTCCAACAACAATAACCAGCGCGAGCACAACTACACCAATGATCAGACCAGTGCGATTGCTGCGACGTTGCGAGGATGGTGGTGGTACGAACTGTGCTTCGCCGTTCGAAATGTAAGAGGCAGGCGGTGGTGTGTTGTATGGATTTGGTGGCGGTGTGCTATATGGAGATTGCACTCCATAAGGCTGAGAACCGTAGTTAGTATATGGAGGTGGTGGTGGTGGCACATTCGCTGATGACGATGATACTGTAGGATTGTTCGGTGATGCTCCTGTAGGAGCATAATAGGCCGGTGTTGGAGTGCCACAATTCGGACAGTAGATCACTCCTGCTGGAAGTTGCATTCCGCACGCACTACAATTCATAGTGAAGATTCCTCTCTGATCGTAGGGATGTATGTAACCGCAGTAGCTGCCTTTCGTTTCCTCGATAGTTACATGTACATGAGCCTATTATAATCGACAATCTGTACTATGCAAATAGGAATGGTAATGACTTCATTCGATGAATTTCAAATAGATGAAGCCTTTTCCCCTCCTAAAACACTCCTCATTCGCCGTTCATACAAAACGGTTGGAGTTTTTTGGCCCCATCAGGGACCTCTCCATCAGCAGAATTGCCAGCTTGCCGAAATTCATCTTTATTATCGCTTACAACTTTGGCAAGCTAACTGCACAGTATCATCATGCATCTTTTGGTAGGAGCATCTGAATGAAATTGCTAGTTCGACTTTGGCGAAGGCCTATGTGCCGCTTAACCGTAACGTCATTTCTCTTGTTAACATCGATAATGGGAGCAATGACTGTCTTTCACTTATTTCCAAAAACTCAAGCTGCAAGTAACAGTTGCCAGCTAAACTCCGCGCAAGGCAAGATCCAGCATGTCATATATATTCAGTTCGACAATACACACTTTACCCGTGATAATCCCAATGTTCCTTCTGACCTGGAACAAATGCCTCATCTCCTCAACTTCATTGAAAACAACGGTGCGCTACTCACAAATCATCATACGCCACTCATCGCCCATACTGCGAACGACGTGCTGACCTCCATTAGTGGGCTGTACGGTGATCAACATGGTGTACCAATCTCCAACACCTACGGATATTTCAATCCTGATGGCACCAGCAGCATGGCCAATTCTTTCACCTACTGGACTGATCCCCTCTATGATCCTAAAGCCGCTTCTCCCAGCGATACTACCTACAACATGCTAACCGCTGACGGCAAGAATGCACCAGCACCCTGGGTGCCATACACGCGCGCTGGCTGCAACTTTGGCAGTGTGTTGTCCGGAAATACAGCTTTGGAAAATACTGGTAGCGACATCACGACAGTTTTTGGAGCCAACTCAACTGAAGAGCAGGAGGCGAAATCCAATCCGACTAAGGCACAGGCCGATTTCGTTGGAATTGCTATGCACTGCCCGGCTGGCGACACCCCCTGTTCCAGCGCGAATAATGGCAAGCCTGACGTACTACCAGATGAGCCAGGAGGCTACAGCGGCTATCAGGGATTGTTTGGCAACAAGTATGTCGCGCCACAAATCAGCCCAAATGGACCCATGACCGATCTCAATGGTAACGTCATTCAGGATCCTCAAGGAAACCAGGGCTTTCCAGGATTTGATAGCATGTCAGCCTCAGTCTCGCTTTCCTATATAGCAGCCATGCAGGAACACAATGTTCCAATCACGTATGCCTATATCTCGGATGCGCACGACAACCATAGCGCTAAGACAGCATACGGCCCGGGCGAGGCAGGTTATGTAGCCGCGTTGAAAGCATATGATGACGCCTTTGGCAAATTCTTCACTCGTCTTGCTAACGACAGGATAGATAAAAGCAACACACTATTCGTTTTCACTTCTGACGAAGGTGATCACTTCGTGGGTGGTGCGCCATCTCCCTCGAATTGTGACGGCATCACAACACCTTGCACATACAGCCAGATTGGTGAAATCAACGTAAACCTGACTGGTGTGCTGGCTACACAACAAAAAGTGACGACTGCCTTCAACGCTCATGCCGATTCCGCGCCCAATTTCTACTTGAATGGCAAGCCATCATCCACCGATCCCAATGTACGCTCTTTTGAACATGCGGTGGCAGCTCTGAAGGTGACAAACCCCCTCACAAATGCAAACGATACGCTCACTAACTACATGGCCGATGCAGTCGAAATGAAGCTATTGCATATGGTGACAGGTGACCCTGCGCGCACACCTACTTTCACAGTGTTCGGCAACCCCAACTATTTCCAGGCAACTGGAACAGCAGATTGTAGCACGCCCTGTGTCGTGGAAAAACCAGCCTATGCCTGGAATCATGGCGATGTCTCGCCGGACATCAATATAACATGGTTAGGATTGGTTGGTCCTGGCATCAACCAGGTTGGCGTTGATAGCGCTATCTGGTCTGACCACACCGATATTCGTCCGACTATCCTGGCATTGGTCGGTCTGAAAGACGATTACACACAAGCTGGACGTGTACTTTTTGAAGATCTCGCCGACTCAGCGCTCCCAACATCTGTAGCCAACTCTCGCCAGATTATTACCCAGTTAGCGCAGGTGTATAAGAAGATCAACGCACCTGTTGATGAGCTTGGTCTCAAGACCCTTCAGGTATCAACAAAGGCCATCGAGAGCAATGATCCGGGCGACACCACCTATACGAAACTGGAGAATCAGCTTACCTCGATCACCACCCAGCGTGACTCCCTGGCAAGTCAGATGATTACGATGCTGGAACAGACCGTTTTCGCCAACCAGCCTGTTGATTCAACACAGGCGCAAAATTTGATTGACCAGGGCAATGCTCTTTTACAACAGGTGAATGGAATGTAAGTTTCACCTATGTAATGAAAAAAGCTCTCAACCAAATACCAGTGTTTGGTTGAGAGCTTTTTTCATTACAACGCAATCCCCAATCCTCTCATTACCATCTGAAAAGCGATAACCGCCAACACTGGCAAAAAAATGAGCCGCAACGTCTTATTGCTTAGCCTCGTGAGCAGACGTGAACCAATAAATGCTCCTAGCAAAACACCCAGCGCTACAGGAGCTGCAATTAATGGGGGAATATCACCTCGTGAAAAATAGATTCCTGCGCTGGCCGCTGCCGTCACGCCAATCATAAAATTGCTAGTGGTTGTAGAAACTTTCATAGGCAAACGCATGACAGTATCCATCGCCAACACCTTCAACGAACCACTGCCAATACCTAGTAATCCTGAGAGCACTCCTGCGACGTACATCATCGCTAGCCCAACGGGTGTTCGAGTAACCTGGTAAGGCACTTCACGTCCTAATTGACGATCAGGGTAACTACTTGAAAGATGCAACCAGTTTGCCCAGCAATCGTTCCGCACCCCCTTGGGCAACTCCTCACCGATTTTAAAAATCAGTGGCACAGCAGAGATAAACAGCACAACACCAAAGATCAGAAAGAGTACATTAGAAACAAGAAACCCTGCTAGGAATGCGCCACTGACTGCTCCAAAAGTAGTCGCCATCCCCATAAACAATCCCACACGCATATTGGTTAAATGATCACGCACATATGCCGCAGCTGATCCGCTAGATGTACCTATGACCGCTACTATACTCGTTCCGATGGCATATTGTATCGGCAAGCCAAAGGCCAGGGTGAGCATCGGCACCAACAACACTCCTCCACCAAGACCCACGAGCGAACCAATCACCCCCGCAAGCACAGCCCCACCAAAAATAAGCAAAAGCGTTACAAGCGAGAGATGCATTATGGTTCCTCCAAAAACATAGAGTTAATGAACCTGATCGCGTAGGGGCGGGAGCGGTGTGGAGTGGTGCGGGGACGCTTGCGTCTTGTGACTCTACCCTTTCTGTCACTGTCAGTAGCTGATTAGAAGAATGTTTATCCATTGTATGAAACCCGCTTTTATGAACATCAAAGATCTACGCCCTTCATTAGAAAGAGACGTAGTACATGATTTTGACGATGAATCAAGTCAATTCGTGGAGTTTTTATCTGTAGCGTTTATTCACATGAGAGCCACCACCACTCCTAATCTCCCCGTTACTTCTCAACTAATTGTAACTCATTTTCTGATATAATTCCAATATATATATTTTATCACTATCATAACTATATGGAATGAATTATCTTGATTGAAAGGTCCTGGAACCCTATCCAGCTATTTTACGTAGTTAATAAAGAAGCAGGCATAAATTTGGTCTGTCAAAACGTTATTATGTGTATAAGGAGAGCTTCTCAATACCACACCCACTGAAGGAAGGAACATTATCAGTAATCGTCTTTCATGCCTATCACGCGCTAGAAATGTTGAGGACTTTCATGGTGCAATTGCAAAATCTTAAGTCTTTTCGTCTTTCATTAAAACGGATCTTATTCGGTGGCCTGAGCGGCGGTATTGGAGTGATGGGATTACTTTTTGGGGGTGCAATTTTTGTCGTGGAAACACTCACCCGACCAAAAAAATTGACTTCGTTTGATCGCTATACCGTCAGTCCTTATGAACTTGGTCTGCCTGCTGAGGCTGTTACTTTTTCACCTCTGCACGGAAACTACAAAGTAAGTGGCTATTATATTCCCTATCCAGAAGCCACAACCACCATTCTGGTATGTCCAGGGTTTCGTTCACGTATGGCTGAGTTCCTCGGTATAGGCGCACATCTTTGGAAAGCAGGTCACAACGTCCTCGTTTTTGAGTATTATGGGCATGGTATAGAAGTGGGTACACCTTTGACACTTGGTTATCGGGAGATCAATGATTTTCTCGGGGCCGTTGCCTACGCAAAGGATCGCGCACCACAGAATCATTTGGGCGCCGTAGGTTATTCTATGGGCGCGGCGGTTGCCATCATGTCCAGCGCCCGTAATGCTGAAGTAGAGGCATTAGTGGTAGATAGTGCATTTGCCACCCATCGTGGGGTCGTTGAATATAATTTCCATCGTACATTTCACCTGCCATCTGCTCCATTTGCCTGGATAGCCGATTACATGCTATGGTGGCGCGCAGGCTACCGTTTTCACCAGGTTGAACCATTGCGTGAAATTGCTCTCATCTCACCCAGACCTATTCTTATAATTCACGGTGGAAGAGATTCAATTGTAGACCCAAAAGATGCCACATTGCTCTACGCAGCAGCGCGAGAGCCAAAAGAACTCTGGTTCCTACCCAATGCTGACCACTGCGGCGCGTACTTCGAAGATCGCCAGGCTTATGTAAAGAAGGTCATAGAATTCTTTGATCTACACCTTAAGAATATAGGCTACCTACAATTAATCGATTCAGCTTCTACTGAACAAATAAGATCTGGCAATCCGGAAGATTCATCCAAGGATTTGCCAGAGGCATCCTGAGACAGATTTATGAGTCATATTCCAACGTAACAACCAATCCATCTCTAGCGGCACGAGAATGCGCAAAAACACTCCGTGCCGCTTTTTCAGGCCCCAATGGATCCATAATCTTAGGGCTGAAATGCGTCAATAGCAAAGCGTGCGCGCCCGCCGTCTTGGCAATACCTGCCGCCTCCTTTGCCAACATATGCTCATGCGCCTTTGCCAGTGGCAAATCCTCGGTATTGTCATACATACTTTCACAGATTAGCAAATCAACATCATGTGCAAACGTACTGAGTTGCTTGGTCGGTCTCGTATCGGTAATGAATGCCAAAGAAATACCACGTCGAGGAGGACCAAGCACCTCAGCAGGAGTAATCATTTGGCCATTGAATTCGAGCGTCTCGCCATGTTGTAACCTTGACCAGAGTTGCACTGGCAATCCAAGGGCGTGCGCTTGTTCAGGCAGAAAAGCAGGATTGCGCTCCAATTCAAAACGATAGGCCAGGCATGGAACACCATGTGAAGCAGCGGCACACGAACCACACAACCCTCCTGGAAGCGAAAAATTCTCGCCGCCTTTCAATTCGTGAATCTGTATTGGAAAAGGGAGTTCGGGGACAATGCGCCTCAATCCCTCGATAACATAGCCAGTACCCACAGGTCCATAAATGTCGAGTGGCTCCGTCCTCCCCGCGTGTGCTACCATGAAGAGCACCCCTGGCAACCCCGCTACGTGATCCGCGTGCATATGCGTCAAGCAAATAGCTCCAAGCTGACGAAATCCCCAACCCAGCGCTTTCCAGGGCACCTGTGTCCCTTCCCCGCAATCCACCAGGGTCAGCGACGGCCCGCAACGAATCAAAGCGCAAGAGAGCCAGCGACCCGGCATCGGCATCATGCCACACGTCCCTAACATACAAATATCGATCACGATATACTATCCCCTTTTACAAATTGTTCTGATACGCCAAGGTGTTTCTAGTATAGCAAAGGGGTAGAAGCAATGGCAAACCACCCAAACTAAACGGGTGTGCATACGATTTTTGCAGAGATCTGTAGCCAGGCTCAAGTCTCGTAGGAGCCGATTTATCGCGCTCACCGCCGATGTATCGGCCCTCGGTGCCTGTTCCACCCCAGCATAGGTTCCCGAGCATATGCTATACTATTCGGGTATCGCTATTCGGTTCAGTATGCTTCGAAAGAAATGAGTCGCTACCCACCAGATGAAACACACTAGAAATCTCACAACAAGATTCAGTACCTCAGATAGCAAAATCGATCAATACGTTGCTAAGAGTGGATGGAGAACAGGATCTCCTCACCGGCACTACATGCAGGAGAAAGCATGACTCGCAATGGTTGGCTGCTGTTTATCTCGATGTCGGTCATCTGGGGTATTCCTTATCTGTTCATCAAGATCGCTGTTCAGGAACTTGATCCAACCGTAGTGGTATTCGCTCGTGTAGGGATCGCAGCATTGATTCTGCTCCCTATAGCAGCCCACCGCAAGGTGTTGCGACCGCTACGTGAGCGCTGGCTCGTAGTTGCCGCGCTTGCTTGCGTACAGATCGCTGCTCCGTTTCTATTGATCAGTTACGGTGAACAGCACATCACGTCATCGCTCACTAGCTTGCTCATTGCTGCCGATCCTCTTTTCGTAGTGCTATTCGCGCTCCGTTTCGATCCAAGTGAGCGAGCTAATGGACTGCGCCTGACTGGGCTGCTGATCGGCATGGTAGGAGTGGTTGTCCTGCTGGGTCTCGACGTTGGCGGAGATGAGCAAAGATTGCTCGGAGCAGTTTTTGTCCTGCTCGCCGCCGCGTGCTACGCCGCCGGCGCCTTGCTCATCAAGCGGCCAACCATCGCAACCTTACCCATCCTGGGAGTTGTGACCGTTATGTGTATCACTACGACCATTGTGCTGTTACCACTAGCAATTACCCGGCTTCCCAGCAGAATACCCAACCTGGAGGTGATAGTCAGCCTGCTCGTGCTCAGCATAATCTGCACGGCACTGGCCTATCTGCTCTACTTCAAGCTCGTGTCTGAGGTCGGAGCCAGTCGTGGCACCGTCATCACCTACGTCAATCCTGCCGTCGCCGTCCTACTCGGTGTCATTTTGCTCGGTGAGCCGCTCGATGCAGCTATCATCTTAGGATTCTTGCTAATCATAGTCGGATGCTGGTTGTCCACTGGTGGAACCCTACCACCGTCGCTGAGTCACCGCCCTCGCACATCTCGACAGCAACAAATCAGTCGAGAAGCTGGCGACGCTGAGGTTCGCAGGCAGGACACTACCCCTCAGAAGCTGTAGGGGCGAGGGCGGTGAAGCGCGGAAGGGTGGGCTGTAAATTTGATAACTCGGTGTCGTAGTTTCGTTACAATTACGCGTCGTAGAACGAGCATTTCGGTGCAAGGATGAGTAGAAAAAACGACCGTTTTTCGGACTCAGCTATATCAAACGAGATACATTCATTCATTCATCCATCTACTCTGCTGAGTTTAAAATGCTTTGTAACACTCTTGGCTTGAGGTGCTGGAGGGGTTGGTCGTTTCGGTCGGAGAACGGAACTCCCATTGTTGATAGATATCAAAATGGTTCTCCGACCGGTTTGGTGGAGATTACTCATGTGATAAAAGGCAAATGATTGGGCGGCTAGCCCGTGCGCGAGATGCTCAGTACTGAGAACCCAGGTGTTGGCGTGTTTGAAGCTTCAAACACGCCAACACCTGGTACATGCATGGTTCCGTTTAGGCATTTGCCCCTCGTTCAAGGAGAAAAACAGGGAGTTCACGGATCGTTTTCTTTTGATACTCCCCATAGGCAGGAAACACGGCCACAGCCTTCGCCCAAGCTTGTGTCCGCTCATCACCAGTCAGCAATCTCGCAGTGGCAAGAAACCTTTCGTTTCCGATCTCAACCGTGACATCGGGATGAGCCAGCAGGTTGTGGTACCACGACGGGTTTTCTGGTGCGCCTCCTTTGGAAGCAACGGCGAAGTAGTTCTCACCGTCAGGAATAGCTATGAGTGGATTGATACGTGTTTGACCGGATTTGGCCCCTTTGGTGGTGAGCAGGATTAAAGGAGGCCAGCGCTGCACCCTCCCCCCATTTGTATGGAACTCCTCAATCACTCGACGATTATTTTCAATCCAATGATTCTCACTCATTTCTTGTTTTGTCTCCTCTTGAACTAGTGAAAAAGGCCTTCCGCCACGCTGTGAGTGCGGTCCGGTGGAGTGTTTTCAGCGTGAGTTTTCATCATTGTCTCTCTCCTTCTTCTGCTTTGGCAGCTTTTGCAGAACCCCACAGGGAACCTGGATTGATGCGGTCTGGGTAGAGGGAGAGCATCTTGTCATAGAGTTCACGTGTGGTTGTCGTTTCATGGTTCAAACGGTTGAAATCCCGAATGTATTGTTGTGTCGCTGCAATATGTTGAGTACTATCGGAATTTTCGGGATTCTTATGGCCTGCAACAACTGCACGTGGTTTCAGGGCCTCAATTCTCTCAAGGGCCGCGATCCAATTGAGGCGACTTTGTTCGCTTGTCTCAGCCATGTAAGGATGAATGCCATTGTAAACCGCATCTCCAGCAACAACCAAACCGATTGATGGGACGTAAAGAGACGTTGAATTGTCGGTATCGGTGAACCCATCGTCTATGACGACCAGTTTCTGCCCTTCTACTGCAAACTCGTTGCTGTCAAGTGCTTCGGGAACAACGAGGGGTTCAGGAATTTGCCCTGGGAAACGTGTCTCCCAGAAGTTTTTCAGGTAATCTGGATCGATTTGCTCGTGCATCGCTTTGGCAACAGCAGGCGCTGCAACGGCTCTTGCATTCGGAAAATGATCCAGTAGTATCTTGATACCAAATGCATGGTCGCCATGCGCGTGGGTAATATAGATCGTGGTCAGGTTTTTCCCACTTTTCTTAATCCAATCCACCAATTGTCGGTTCTGGTCAATGGTCGCAAAGTTATCTCCAAGAACGGCATCCTGTGAGCCTGCGATCAGCGTGGCTGTATTTGCGGTCCACTGCAACGACTCAGTGCCTGGTGGTAAGTCACGGGTGAGGCCGGGGCGCTTTAACGCGAACACGTCATAGGTAAGCGTTGGGCTTTGGTTTTGGAATGGTGTCACTTTTGTTTCCTCCTCGATGGAAAAAGGTCTTGGTTTCTTCTTCTAAGCTGAAGTACCTTCACTCCATTTGACGACGTTCTTATTTCATGTCCTGAGCAACAGCCGCACCAGGATAGTGGGAGCCCGTTCACGCTCCAGTATTCTGGTAGCCGCCCATGACCCAGGCCTGTCATTTCCCCTCTTTTGAAACAGTAGGAAGCCATATCCGTTGCAAAAACAGGGACAGAAGATAGATGAGGCAATGCAGGATTGACGGACGCGGCGTGGACGCGAATGCGCACCTCTCCGGCACCAGCATGTGGCTCGGGAAGCTCGACGACGTGCAAGACCTCTGGCCCGCCAAATGTCGTCACGCCAATCGCTTTCATCATTGTTTCCTCGTTTCCTCTTGCTCTCCCTGAAACGCAAGAGCCGCGCCGGGAAGATGGAGTGCCTCGAGAAAGGAGTGCATGGCCTGGGTGGCAGCGTCATTCAACGCCTGGGGAGCCTGGCGTTGTGCAACGGTGGCGACAACCGTGCGCAATGGCCGCTTTCCCGCTGGTTGGGCGATCACCTGTGCGATGGCGTCGGCTACCTCCTGGGGATCGGGAGGTGTTGCGGACCGGTTCTCTGCGTAAAACGGCGCCGTAAACGCATTCATAGCGGCCTGGTAGAGGGCCAAACGCTCGGCGTCTGCCGCGACCTGGCGGTTGGCAGAAATGGTGGTCGGAAAGGTCCCGGGCTCAAGAATGGCAGCGTCGATGCCAAAGGGCGCCAGTTCATAGTGGTACGACTCGGTGAGTCCCTCCAGGGCAAACTTCGTCGCTCCATAGAGGCCTAGAAAAGGCATGCCCAGCCGTCCAGCAATGGACCCGATTTGCAGCAATAAACCGCTGCCTTGCTTACGCATCTGTGGCAGAACCGCACGGTTCACTCGCAAGACGCTGAAGACATTGGCCTCGAATTGCTGGCGAACTTGTTCCAAGGTGAATGCTTCCAGTGGACCACTGTAGGATACCCCGGCGTTGTTGACCACCACATCAAGACGACCAATCGTCTCGATGATCTCGGCGATGGCCCGCTCCACGGAGGCGTCATCCGTGACATCGATCTCAATAGTCTGCAAGGCCAGCGCTTCTCGTTGCGCGAGCGCGCGGAGTGCTTCCGCTGCAGGGGCATTCTTGCCTGCGGCCGCACGCATGCCCGCGAACACACGGTATCCCTGGCGCGCCAGGGTTTCAACAGTCAGACGACCAAAGCCACTGGTACTCCCAGTGACGAGAATGGTTTGCTCCATGCTCACCCATCCTTTCTTTCACGCTCTCGGCACACTTGGCCGTTGCTTGTTACGGTCGAACCAGGGCTTTGATGGCCCGTCGCTGATCCATCGCACGATAGCCCGAAGCAACCTCGGCAAGGCTGACCATGAAATCCAGGATCGGCGAGGGGTCGCGTCGACCGGCAAGCACGTCTTCAGCCGCGAGCTGCGCAAGGGATGCTTTGGCACAGCTCACGGCTGAAGACGCTGCTCAGGCGGTCACCGCTGCTTGTGTCGCCGTTTCGATGAGCTTCACCACGTCATCGGGGTGGGAGACCATCGCCACGTGACTCGACGGGACTTCGACGGTGGTGGCACCCATGCGCCTGGCGAACAGGCGCTGGGCATCGGGCGGGAGCGCCTGGTCGTCTGCGGCGACCAGGTACCAGGTCGGCAGCGCTTTCCAGGCCGGGACACCCATCACCTCCTGGAAGGCGGACGCGGACAAAGCCTGCTGCACCGCGTACATGACCCTGGCTTTCACCGGATCCACGTCAGCCGCGAAGTGGTTCACGAAGTCGTCTTCTGGCAACCAGCCGAAGCCCTGCTTGTCGATGCTGAGGTGCGCTAGTGATGGGGTCACCGGTCCCTGCGCCAGCAGCGCGCCGAGCGATTCACCCTCGTCCAGTCCGAAGGCCGCGATGTAGACCAGGCCGACGACGTTGGGCGCGTCGGTGCCCAGCGCGGTCATGATTTGGCCGCCGTAGGAGTGGCCGACGACGATGGTCGGGCCGTTCTGGCGGGCCAGTACTTGGCGCAGCCGAGCGACGTCAGCGGAAAGCTGGGTCATCGGAAACTGGGGTGCGGTGACAGTGTAGCCGTCGGCTTGCAGGCGCTCGATGACGGCGCTCCAACTGGAGCCGTCGGCCCAGGCACCATGCACCAACACAATATTCGAGAGCGTATTCATTTCTTCACTTCCTTTCGCTCGTTCTACGAGCACTGCTTCCCAAAGATGGAAGCGCCTATTTTTACGTTTTCTGAGCAGAAACGCTGCTCTTCCTTTCCTGAAGTACCTTCACTACATGTGACGACGTTCTTAAGTTCATGACCTGAGCAACAGCCGCACCAGGACAGTGGGAGCTCGTTCACGACCCAGTGTTCTGTGATACTCATGATGTCGCTCCTTTTGGTAGAACCAGATTCTAACCCGATTGTCCTTGCATGGACAGCAGGTGCCAGGCACCTGTGAAGAGATAGAACAGACAGATCTGCTATTGCTGTCTCACCAACGGGATTTGCAAATTGGTGGGCCTGTTTTCAGGCTTGTCAAAAGCGCGTCCGTCCACGTTTTTGCTCCCATTGAAAAGCATGCCGTTGTAGATGTAAATGAGGTCGTAGTCGACATAGGTTTGTCCTTCGACCAGACTAAACAACGGAAAGGCTTTCCCTTTGACGTCTTGCATGACATGGACTTCCCACGTGCTGAGGCCAGTGCCTGGAAATCTGTTCGCGACATCGGCAAATCCTTGATGCAGGGGAGTCACCTCATACGCTTCATCTGCAATGTAGTCCAGATTGTATGCGCCTTTTGCAATCGGGTGTTCTCCCTGCCAGGCGTTATGCCCCTTAATCACAATTTTCATCAGAGGAACTTTGCCATTGGGATCGGCATAATTCATCACGGTACAGGCAAATCGGTCACCGGGAGAATAGGTAAAAACGCGTGAACAATAAAACGGTTGGATTTCCCCGGTGGCTGATTTATTGGTGCTTGGGCGCAGCTCGGTGGTGATGCTCACCCACTGGCCCTCTTGGATAACCTGTTTGATTTGGTCGGGTGTCATTGCTTGTCATACCTCCATACGATGTTTGTAGAACAAAGAGCCTAGGTGAGCTGAGTCGAGAACCCCTCATGCAGCCAAGCAGTAGCAAGCGCGATCGCTCCCCGCGTCGCCGCGGTGTGTGCCAGGGCGTTCAGCATCACGAAGTCGTGAATGGTGCCCTGGAACCGTACCGCTGTGACGCGCACTCCCGCCTCCCGCAGCTTGTTGGCATAGGCTTCCCCCTCATCGCGCAGCACGTCGGCCTCGGCGGTGATGATGAGCGCCGGGGGAAGCCCTTGCAATTGCTCAACGCTGATCGAAGGCCGCGTCGGTCACCGGGTAGAACAGCAGTTGGAGCCGGATGTCCGGCCCCCCGCGCTCCCTGGACAGCAGCGTGATCACTGTTGCCATGTTGCCCCCAACACTGTCGCCAGCTACGGCCAGGCGCTCGGCATCCAGGCCATATTCCTGCCCGAATCTCTCGACCCACTGCGCCGCCATGTAGCACTCCTCGATGGCTGTCGGGTATCTGGCCTCGGGGCAGAGCCGGTACACCGGGAACACGACCGCGGCCTGGGCTCCGACCGCGAGTTCGCGCACCAGCCGATCATGCGTCTGCGTGCTGCCGAACACCCACCCGGCTCCGTGGATGTACATGATGACGGGGAGCACCGCTGGTGCATGCTGTGGTCGCAGGATGCGAAGAGCGAGCTGCGTGCTTGGGCGATCGGCAATGGTACGATCCTCGATGTCGATCGGCAGTCTGCTCACCAGGCTCGCTTGCGCCTCCTCAAGGGCGATCCGTCCTTTTTGGGGGTCAAGGGTAAACAGAAAGGGGGGCTTCGCCGCAGCGTCCGCGAACGCTTGTGCCTCAGGTTCTAGCCGGATTCCGTTGGTCATCTGTTTCCCTCCCCGGTACGAGTTAAAGCGTACGTCATGTGATTGTTCTTAAACGATATCCACGTCTAGCCTTGCTTTTCCGGTAGTTTGCCGGCGAGCTGGTCATTATGACCTTGTCCTGGGTGAGATTATCGTCTATAGTTAGAGTATATTCGTCATCTTATTTGAAGTCACCGGACACAGGGTTACATTACAGGGTGGCATTTTAGCCTCCTACTCCTTCCCATTGCCGCATTTTTGTGGGACAGACGGAAAGACAACGTCCATGAAGGGATCCTCATACCGCGATCGAGACTACGCCTTTGGACAGACCATACTGACCTTGCGCACCATGATCGGGCTGACGCAGGCGGGCCTGGCCGAGCACCTGGGCGTCTCCCGAAAAGCAGTGGGAGAATGGGAGGGAGGCCTCAATTATCCCCAAGCTGAGCACCTCAAAGCGTTCATTGCCCTAGCCATCGAGCAGCAGGCCTTTGCGGACGGGCGCGAGGCAGAGGAGGTTCGTGCCTTTTGGCAAGCGGCTCACCAGAAGGCGCTGCTCGATGAAACGTGGCTCGCCGCGCTGCTGCCTCCTGCGGAGGTGTCCCCAGCATCCCAGCCAGTCGAGGACACCAATGGCGCTGCCCAGACTCCTGCTCCCCCTGCCAGGAGCGGGCCTCGCCTGGATTGGGGCGACGCGCTCGCCGTCACGAGCTTCTATGGGCGCGAGTGGGAACTGGAGCTGCTCTCCAAGTGGGTGGTCGAGGAGCGCTGCCGGGTGGTCAGCGTGCTGGGCCAGGGGGGCATTGGCAAGTCGGCACTGGCGACGCAGCTGATGCACTGCGTTGCGGAGGATTTCGAGGTCGTCATCTGGCGCTCCCTGCGCGATGTCCCGACATGCGAAGCGCTGCTCGAGAGCTGCCTCCAGATCCTGGCTCCCCAGGCGCTGCGCGACATCTCAGCGAGCCCCGAAAGACGCCAGGACCTTCTGTTGGACTGCTTGCGCAGCCGACGTGTCCTGCTGGTCTTTGACAACCTGGAGTCGTTCCTGGAGGAAGGGGAGGACAGCGGTCGCATGCGTGCAGGCTATGAGGGATTCTCCCGCGTCCTGCGCCGGATAGCGGATACCGAGCATCAGAGTTGCCTGCTGCTGACCAGCCGGGAGAAACCGGGCGACCTTGTGCCCCAGCTGAGCAGATGCAGTTGATCGAAGCGTACGCTGGGAATCCTCTCGCCTTAAAAATTGTGACACAGACCATCGTGGAGCTCTTTGGAGGTGAGATTGCCCCTTTCCTGAAGCAGGGCGAGGTGGTCTTTGGCAGTGTGCGTGAGTTGCTCGACGAGCAATTTGCCCGCCTCTCAGCAGTCGAACAGCGTGTGCTTCTGTGGTTAGCCATCCTGCGCCAGCCAGTGAGTCTGGAGGAGCTGCTCAGAGTGCTGGGAACACCCCTTCCACGCGCGACGGTGCTGGAGGCGGTGGAGGCGTTGCGACGCCGCTCGCTGATCGAGCGTGGGCAACACCCAGGCAACTTCACCCTGCAATCAGTCGTCTTGGAGTATGCGACTGCGCGACTGATTGCAGAAACGAGCAGCGAGATCCAGCAGAGCCAGCTCTCATGCCTGATCGAGCATGGTCTGACCTTGGCCGGGTCCCCTGCATACGTACGGCAGACGCAGATGCGCCTCATTGTGGTCCCACTGCTTCTCCAACTGCGCAACGTGTACCCAGAGCGTGTGGATCTCGAGAACCATCTGCTCGCGCTCCTGAATCGGTTACGTGCACGAGCTGACTACGCGCAGGGCTATGGACCGGCCAACGTGTTAGCGCTGTTGCACGAGCAACGGGGGCATCTGCGTGGTCTCGACCTGTCACATCTCTTGCTGCGTGGTGCGCATCTGCAAGAGACCGAGATGCAGGACACAACGCTGTCCGGGGCCAGGCTCCTGGATTGTGTCTTTACTGAGACGTTTGGTGCCATCTGGACCGTAGCGATCAGTCACGATGGGAAGTACTGGGCTGCAGGCAACATGCGAGGGGAAGTGTGGGTGTGGGCTTACCAGACGCTGCACCTGGTCTGGCAAGCCCACACAGATATTGTCCCGTTCTTGAGCTTCAGCCCAGATGGACGTCGCTTGGCCAGTGGGAGTTATGATGGGATGGTCAAAGTGTGGGATGTGGAGCGTGGCGCGTTGCTCTGGTCGGGCTCGCATACGAGCAATATCTCTGGTCTCGCCTATTCCCCCGATGGCAACATAGTGGCCAGTGGGGGAAGAGATGCGACCGTCCGGCTCTGGGATGCGCAGACGGGTACGCTTCTCGAGACACTGCCGCATCCTCAAGCGGTCTTTTCCATTGCTTGCACCTGGAGTCCCGATGGACGCCTGCTCGCTTGTAGCGGCTCCGATGGGCAGATTAGGCTCTGGAAGATAGAGAAGACCGGGCCAGCAACCTGCATTGCGATCCTGGTGGGGCACACCAACAGGGGAACGGGACAGGCCTTTTCCCCCGACGGGAGCTTGCTTGCCAGTGCAAACTGGGACCAAACCATCAAGCTCTGGGAGGTCGCCAGTGGAGACCTACTCCAGACGCTGGTCGGACATACCGATCGGGTAGAAACGGTAACTTGGAGTCCGGACGGACGTACCCTGGCAAGCGCTGCCTTCGATCAAACGATTTGGCTCTGGGATGTCGAGCGAAACAGCTATCGGACGGCGCTCCGCGGGCATACAGACGTGGTGTTCTCTCTCGCCTTCATGCCCAACAGCCGTAGACTGCTCAGTGGCAGTACTGATGGCACGCTACGAGTGTGGGACACGGAAAGTGGACAGTGCGAGCAGATCTTGCAGGGCTACACTGTCTCACTTTATGACCTTGCCTGGAGTCCCGATGGCACCCAACTTGCTAGTGGCGGATCAGATGGCTTGATGAGCATCTGGGATGTGGAGGGCCTGACGTCACCCAGACTGCTCCATGCCCATCACCTCCTCACGTTTGGAGTAGGATGGAGTCCCGATGGGAGGTGGCTGGCGAGTAGTGGATGGGATAATACCATCCGGGTATGGGACGCGACCACAGGAACCTGTGTACGGATGATGAGGGACCCCGACGATGCCTACACTTCCTTCTATGGCTTAGCGTGGAGTCCTGACGGCAAGCTTCTGGCCTGTGGAAACTATCGGCAGGAGGTCCAGGTGTGGGAGGTGTCCGCTGGTACCCGCCAATGGATTGCCCGCGAACAACCTGCCTCTGCCCGCCGGGTGGCCTGGAGTCCTGATGGGGCGCTCCTGGCCAGTGCCGGTAATGATGGTATCGTGTCTGTGTGGAACGCCTCGGACGGCATGCTCCTCAAGCAACTCAGAGGACATCAAAGCAAAGTGAACGACGTGGCCTGGAGCCGTGATGGGAAGTGGCTCGTCTCGGGCGGAGGGAGCAGAGACAGCGAGGAGTTGTTCGTGTGGGATATGCACAGCGGCGAGCGCCACCCTGCCTGGGGGGCAGGTAATAGAGTCTTGTCGGGGCATCCTGGGATCGTGTATACAGTGGCCTGGGGTCCGACTGGCGCGATACTGGTCAGTGGCGGCAGCGATGGGATGCTCCGCTGGTGGGACAGGCACAGCGGGGAATGCGTGCAGACACGCCAGGCGCACCAGGGAACAGTTCAATCACTCAAGATGAGCCCCGATGGTCGTTCGCTGGCCAGTTGTGGGGACGATGGCGCTATCAGCATCTGGGTGCTGGCAAGCGGTGAGCATCTGCGCACCCTGCGGCGAGACCGGCCTTACGAGCGGCTTGATATCAGTGGGGCAAAGGGATTGACGCAGGTACAGAGGGCGTCGTTGTCAGCGTTAGGGGCCATTGAGCACCCTCCTGTCTCAGACATTTAGCACACTCCCGAATTCTGGCTGCCACGGCTGCACAGCACAAATTCATGTGATCCCCAAAAGTGTGTACTATTAGGATAGAGGACGTGAGGAAAACCGATAGAGCAGTTAGTGAGCAATGATACCCCCGCTCCCCGCCGTCAAGAAACCGTCTGTTATTTCTACTCATCCATTCATCCCTCTTAACCCCTATCTGGAAGGCCACATCCCTGTTCACATTGTCATCTGTAAATCAACGTGCAAAAACGTGCGTAACAAGATGAGTTGTTATACTCTCCACTCTCACTGAAGGGCCTGTTCTACAACACGTAATTGGAAAGAACCTACGACGCTGAATCATCACATTTACACCCCTACGGTATCCTGGGTCCCGGTCTCAGGTTGATGCCTATTGGGCAACAGCATGGTCGCCCTGGCCTTACGTTAGAAGCTTGTCGAGTGTGATCGGCAGATCGCGAACACTGATGCCGGTCGCGTGATAAACAGCATTGGCAATAGCGGCGGCAGTACCGACAATCCCAATCTCGCCAATCCCTTTCGCACCCATCGGGTTAATGTATGGGTCGTCTTCATCGATCCATGATATATCGATTGAACCTACATCGGCATTGGTCGCGATGTGGTACTCTGCGAAGTCATGGTTCACGTAGTCGCCGAAACGTGGATCCATGACGCTTTCCTCGTGGAGCGCCATAGACAGCCCCATAGTCATGCCACCTAGAAACTGTGAACGGGCTGTTTTTGCGTTCATGATGCGACCGGCGGCGAAAACTCCGAGCAGGCGCGGAACGCGTACCTCACCGCTGTCGAGGTTGACGCGCACCTCGGCAAATTGCGCACCAAAGGCATGCATGGCAAACCGCCTTGCCTCGGGATTCTCCCCGCACTCGCCCACCGCTTCGAGTCCTTCAGCAGGAACGACGCCATGTACTTCCTGGAGACGCGCACGAAGCTTGCGGGCGGCATCGACGATGGCGGTTCCCCACGAGGCGGTTCCCATCGAGCCACCGGCGAGCTGTGCGGGCGGCAGCAACGTATCGCCAATTTCGAGATGCACGCGCTCCAGTGGAACCTCGAGTGCATCTGCAGCGATCTGTGTAAGGACTGTCCACGCTCCGGTTCCAATATCTGAGGCGTCGATGAGCACGCTGTAACGTCCCTCACGATCAACACGCGCGATTGCGGTCGATGGCCTGCGACGCGTGGGATATGTTGAGGCCGCAACCCCGGTCCCGATGAGCCAGCGACCGTCGAAACGGATGCATGGTCTCGGGTCGCGCGACTGCCAGCCGAAACGCTGCGCACCTTCCCGCAGGCACGCGACCAGTCCGCGGCTGCTGAAAGGAAGCCCTGTTTCGGGATCAACCTTGGGTTCGTTCCGAATACGCAGCTCGATGGGATCGAGCTCACATGCGATTGCAAGCTCGTCCATCGCCGATTCCAGCGCGAACATACCGGGACACTCGCCAGGTGCACGCATCCACGCAGGCGTCGGAACATCGAGCCGGGCAAGCCGGTGTGTGGTCAAGCGGTTCGGCGCGGCGTACATCATGCGTGTAGGAAGGGCGGTTTGTTCGGCGAATTCCTCAAGGGTCGAGCTCTGCTCAACGACTTCGTGTGCGATCGCTGTCAGCCGACCATCATTGTCTGCACCCAGGCGGATATGTTGGATCGTCGGCGTACGATAGCCAGCTACCGCAAACATATGCTGCCGGGCAAGCGCGAACTTTACAGGTCGACCTACCACCTGCGCGGCCATCACTGTGAGAATAACATGTGGATGGGTGGCACCTTTCGAGCCAAATGCACCCCCGACATAGGGTGAAATGACACGCACACGTTCTGGCTCCAGTCCGAACACCTGGGCAACTGTATCGCGAACCCGATGCGAGCCCTGATTCGAGTCATACAGGGTGACACCCTCGCTACTCCACCTTGCGATTGTTGCGTGCGGTTCGAGCGGATTGTTGTGATAGGCTGGCGTGGTATAGGTATGATCGATTGTGACTGCTGCCGATGCCAGCGCGGCCTCAACATCGCCGCTGGCCGTGTCGGTCTCATAGAAAGGATTGACATGATCGGGCTTGTATAGACCGCTACTGTCTGCGCTTAGCGCGACATTATGGGGCTGCTCCTCGTAGTGAACAACGACAGACTCTGCCCCCTGCCGTGCAACTTCTAAAGTTTCCGCGACCACCAGAGCCACAAACTGACCGCGATACGCAACCGCATTGGATTGCAACACCGCGAGTTCGCCCTCTTGCGACTTAAGGCGCGGTGCGTTCTCGTGTGTGAGGACAGTAATGACACCAGGGATAGCCTGGGCTTTACTGGCATCGAATGACACGATGCGGCCTTTTGCAATAGTGCTCTGAACCGGGAAAGCATACGTCACATCGTCAAGCGAATGCTCATAGGCATAAGTCGCAGTGCCAGTAACTTTCTTTGGGCCATCGATTCGGTTAAGAGGCTGGCCCACGACCCGTTGTTGTATGGGGCTGATCACCGATTTCCCTCCTCTGTCAGATCGAGCAGCGTGCGAACGAGGATGTTGCGTGCAAGTGGGACCTTGAACTCATTGCCTCGTAAGGGCTGCGCGTCGGCCAGTTCAGCCTCGGCTGCGCGACGAAAGACCTCCTCGGTCGCCGCTGCCCCGCGCAATGCGGCTTCAGCCTTCCTCGCCCGCCACGGGACATGTGCGACGCCGCCAAAGGCGATGCGCGAGTCGCCTACTATGCCCTCAGCAACATCGATTGCCGCGGCAACCGACACAAGACGGCTGTGATCAATTCGCCGTGCTCAAGCATGGTGTCGCGTTGCGGTTCGTCGCCCGGTAGGCGGTGGAAGTCGGTAAGTGGGATGGTCCGCTCGCCGTTCGGCCCCAGCACGCGTATGACGGCATCCAGGGCGACCAGCGCAACAGCCATATCCGATGGATGTGTCGCAACGCACGCTTCAGATGCTCCAAGGATGGCCAGGTTGCGGTGATAACCCTCGCGCGCAGGACAACCACTGCCCGGCTCACGCTTGTTGCACGGTTTCGAGATATCCTGGAAGTAGACACAACGTGTACGCTGCAACAGATTCCCACCGGTTGTGGCCAGGTTGCGCAACTGGCCCGAGGCACCCGCAAGCAGCGCTTGCGCGAGCATGGGGTAGCGTGAGCGAATCGTGCGATCGGCAGCAAGGTCACTGTTGCGTACAGCGGCACCGATACGCACGCTCCCATCGGAAAGCAGCTCAACGCGGTTATATGGAAGGTGCGAGACATCAATGAGCAACTGCGGCTGCGCGACTCCCAGCTTCATGAGGTCGACGAGGTTCGTCCCGCCGCCGAGGAATGCGCCTCCGGATGCCTGGCCCAGCATCGCGACTGCAGTGGAGGCATCACTTGCGCGTTCGTAGCGGAAAGGATTCATCGCTCTACCTCCTTATTCCGATCACCAACCCATTCGCTTCGCTCAGGGTAAACTCCGCTCCCACTTCTACGCTTCGCATCAGATGATCGGATCGGTATTACCTCCGCTATGGCCGGCACGATATTCGCATAAGCAGCGCACCGGCAGAGATTGCCACTCATGCGCTCGCGAATCTCATCGTCACTGAGCGTGACTTGCTCAGCATTCAAATCTACGCTTACCGCACTCGGCCAGCCTGCCTCGACCTCGAGCAGCATACCGACGGCAGAGCAGATCTGCCCCGGCGTACAGTAACCGCATTGCAAAGAGTCATGTTCGATAAACGATCGCTGCAGCGGGTGCAGATTCTCATCACCGGCGAGTCCCTCGATCGTGATGATCTCGGCACCTTGATGCGCGACGGCGAGAGCGAGGCAACTGTTCACCCGCCGACCATCAAGCAGAACGGTACAGGCGCCGCACTGTCCTTGGTCGCAGCCCTTCTTGGGACCGGTGAGTCCGAGACGCTCGCGCAGCGCGTCCAGGAGCGTCGTCCGGGCATCGATAAAAAGCTGGTGCGCTGCCCCATTTACCTGGAGGGTGATCTTCATGTCCATAGCCTATGTGCTTCCTTTGTACTTGCTTGCTACTTTGCCTCAGAATCGCTGGCATCGACAGGTGCTTCGCTTTGTCCATAAAGGTGAGCAGGATGAAATACAGTGTCTTGCTGTGCTTCGAGCTCTTTAATACGAGCAATCTTATGTTGCAACATAGCCATGTGCTGCTCTAGTTCCTGCATGTGCTGTTGCTCAAGCATGAGACGGCGTTCGGTTAGAGTGGGGGAACCCTGGCGGCGCAGTTCGGCAAAGCGCACCATCTGTGCGCGAGGCATGCCTGTATCTCGTAATCTCATGAGCAAGTCAATCCAGGCGAGATCATGCTGAGTATAGCGACGATGACCGTTCTGAGCCCTTCCGACCGGCTCAAGCAGCCCGATACGCTCATAGTAGCGCAAGGTATCGATACTCAGCCCCGTCTGTTGAGCAACCTGTTGGATAGTCAGTCCTGTTTCCATGCTTCAAGTATAGTACCTGGAGTGGACTCCAGGTCAAGGGGTTGTCATGCAATTCTCAAAGAAACACGTCATCATGGGTACCACTTACCTCATCTTTGAAACTCAACCAGGGATCTTGTGATATAATTTTGATAACGAAAATGGGACCCACCCGCGTGTTTTTCTGCTCTGCCACTCCTCCTTCGCTACAAAACACTGGGGGTTGTGGGTATCCCCGCAAGTAGTGGGTTTCGCCCTACTCACACCAGCTCGATCAAACAGGAGATGTGATCATGAAAGCCCAATTCTCGCAGCTGCACTGGGGTCGGGTCTTGCTGACTGGCGTTCTGGTCGTTATGCTGGTCGTCATCCTCAATACGGTTTTACTTGTGCTCGCCACCCATGTATGGAGCCAACCGGATCAAGCTCAGATTGCCATTCAGGTCTCTTCTTGGAGCACATACATTCTGCTCCTCTTGTTGACATTTGGCGGTGCCGTATGGGTTGCACGTACAGTAGAAAGAGAGGCTCTTGTGCATGGCTTACTCATGGGCGTGGTCGTTGGCCTCATCCTCTGCCTCTTAAGCCTGGGTTTTGGGAGTCCTGTTCTGAGGGCACTGGTCACCTTTGTTCTGATTATGGCAGCTGGCTTCCTCGGTGGCCTCTTGGGCAGCCGAGGACGTTAGAAGTCAGCGTCAAGGAATCTTTATGAACAAGTTGAGCCCTGAAAATCTCTTTATCCCTTCTCAGAAGAATGTCCGCGCCATTCTGGCCCGCTATGACTTGCCACTCACACGCTTTTTGCCTACCACTCACGGGATCGAGAACCTGACTCTTCTTGTCTGGTCCCACAGAAAAAAGTATGTGCTTCGAGTGTATCCTCAGAAGAAAAAGAGCGATGCAGACATTCTACTTGAGCTTGGTTTTATGTCTCATCTGAGAAACAATGGTCTGCCCTTGCCTGCCATCATCTCGCCGTCAGACAACCAGCCCTTGGTGGTCTACGAATTAGACCACAACAAATGGCAATGCGTCCTTATGGAACATGCCCAAGGCACTCATCCTGAGGCATTTACACCAGCGCTTCTCGATCATATGGCTCCCTTGCAAGCTCAAATGCATACTCTAGGTGAACAATATGCAAAAACACATAACATTAAGAGTGGGAGAGCCGCATTACGAGAAACCTCTGTGATTGACGAACTACTCAAGAATACCGCTGGGGAGAGCTCTTTCCAAAACTTTCTTGAGCGTGTCAAGGCTTTTGTCGTCGAGCTACATGACTCCTTGCCAAAGGGGCTCTCGCATTTTGATTTTGACATTGAGAACATTTTGACGAAGCATGACCGCGTCACAGCCATTTTGGACTTTGGTGATATGGAATGTATGCCTCTGGTTGTCTGTTTGGGCTATACGCTCTGGGATGTCCTGTTCGAGAAGGGTGGCTCGCCCGAAATGGTGACTCGTTACTTACAAAAATACCAAGGAGTTCGCCACCTCAATCAAAGTGAACAAGAGGTATTACGAGATATAATGCTCTTACGTCACTATGTGATTACGAGCGTTGAAATCCATTTCGGGGATTTCAGCCAGGATGACTTGGACAAAGCTCTTCAGCGAGAACAGTATCTCAGGAACTTCGAATTGAGGTTCTAATTGTGATCCACGATCAGAATGCACACAGCAATCCCGTTGGTGGATGCGATTATCATTGGTTTTTCTGATGTTATCAATAATTGTGAGTCCAGGCCCAGGCCAAAGCGACAATAGCAGCCGATAAAATCAAGAGTATACTCAGCGACAACGTAATTATATAGAACGGAATGTCAGCAATAAACAACATAATAGCCAGAACCACCCAGAACACAGCAAATATACCAATCAGATATTTCCATGCCGGAATACTTCGCATGCACTCAATCCTTTCAATAGCCCTCACCTGAATACGTAGTATATCAGTGACCAGACATACCGTCCAGTTCAGGAGTGCAGAGGACGCAGTCCTTTGCCAGGGTTCAGAAGTATCTCCAACTTACTCTTTTTGCACTTGGGAGTGCAGAGGGCGAATCCCTTTGCCGGGGTTCGGGGCCCGCGCATCTGGGGGATGCAACAGCGGACTCCCGAAAATTATTTTTTATGTCTTTCTGCTGCCGTAGGCGGCCAGTCAACACAGACAGAGAGCGAACAACTTGCCCACAAGCAATTGTGATATGATAACCCCAAAACACACAAAAAGTGAAAACACCATTGCCCTTAACACTCATCGACCGCTTCCACCCTCATCAACGCAATGAGCAACAAGAAGCCATAAACACAGGACACATACACAAATTAGAAGAAATAGAACTACTAGAGCCAGAACAACTCCGCCCGCTGGCTCTCTTAAGCCTACTCCTACTAATCATCGGCGCCATATTCTTCGGCCTCCTCAATTACGCCTCATACACCCTGCAAACACACTCCACACAAGGCAACAACGGAGGCAGGAGTCTACTTCTCTGGATAGTAATCAACATCATAGGCTACATCCTCATCTTACCCATTCATGAACTGATCCACGCAGCCGCTTTCGTGCTATGGGGTGGCAAACCCTACTTCGGCGCTAAGCCACCCTACGCCCTCTACTGCGGCGCCAAAAACCAGCTTTTCCACCGCAACCAGTACTTCGTAGTCGGACTGGCTCCCTTGATAGTAATCACCCTGGCAGGCATCACTTTCATACTCATCTCTCCAGTGCTAGCCTCCTATACCCTCTTCGCACTAATCGGCAATTTCTCCGGAGCTGTAGGTGATATCTGGGTAGTTAGAAAGTTATTACGACGACCTCGCTCCATACTTGTGGAGGATACCGAGGCAGGCTATAGAGCATGGGAACTGGCTGAGTCTTCTCCACAAGATTCCGAAAAGTCCTTTTAATACTCAGAAAAATACCCTGGTTGCATGCTTCACACACAACCAGGGTATTTAACCTTACACTTAGCAGCAGATAGTATCTAGCTCTCGCTCAATATCCGCTACATCAATGACTCTGGCTCTACTGGAAGGGGAGTTCCGCAATTTTCACACAACAATTGTCCATTTTCATTCATAATTACTTGATATTCGTGCTGATGAATCATCAATCGTTCCTTATCTAGCAAATCTGCCTGTATCCAAAAAAGATCATCCCCACAGAAGCCATCGTCGCCTTCTACTTTTTTGAACAATATCCCCGCCAGTAATATTCCCTTTCAACCTCAAGAAGCACAGGTAAATTGTTGAATCAGAAATATAATGAAGACCAGCACCTTTCATACGCAGTGATGCGCCTCTGGCGATAGCCCAAATTACCTGTTGAACTCCTTTCCCATCAATGGTCCGTCGTAACCTTTGTCGGACAAAAACATTCACTCTCTCCATCGCTCTCTGAACTCTAACAACCAAAAATTGGTGGCACACACGTCTACCTAATCCGATGATGAATTAATCATCCTAATATTTCCTAAGGAAAGGGAAAACACCTATGGCGAACATTCGCGTGGCGATTATCAATGCCAGCACAGTACTGACCGACAACGAAGTGATACCGGCCGTATCAGCGCTGCAAACGCAAGTGCACCGAGATTTCGCGGCAGCGTGGGGCATCGATGCCGACCTGACATTCGTATCCAGCACAGACCAGCAGCTTCCCGCTGATCACTGGTGGCTCGTGATACTCGACAACTCAGACCAGGCAGGAGCGCTCGGTTATCATGACCTCACCACCGCCGGTCTCCCACTTGGTAAGATCTTCGCGGGCACCGATAAACAATTTGGCTACCAGTGGACCGTTACCGCCAGCCATGAGTTACTCGAAATGCTCGGCGACCCCGATGTCAACCTGACAGTATTCGTGCAGAGCGACGCAGGCTCAGGAACGCTCTACGCGTATGAAACATGTGATGCCTGTGAAGCAGATAACCTTGGTTACGAAATAGATGGTATTCTCGTTTCCGATTTCGTCTATCCCTCATGGTTTGAATCCTTCTGGCAGCCCAATGGTACGCAGTTTGATTATGGCAACCACATCCATAGCCCATTTGAGTTAGTACCAGGTGGTTATATTGGAGCATTCGATGTGAAATGCGGCACAGGATGGCATCAAGTAACTCCTCCGGGGCAAACGTTCACCTACGATATGCGACCTCGGCTTGGCAGTCGTCGCGAAAAGCGTAGAACGCTACGCAACCATTGGGTAAGAAGCAGCGCCTTTGAACCTGCCAGGTTGATGGTGTGACCTTGAATTCCCTGCCTGGTAGCAGACTAAAGGTGCTTGTTGCTGTCTAGATGCGTCATCCGCTGCTACCGCGAAACTCTGGTTCACTTCGAGGAAGAAAAGGCAGTATAATAGAGTCGAAGATCAAATCTTTCAGGGGAAATAGAAGAATCCTGTTCCCTCCTTTGTACAAGTTCAGTTTTGTTGTTATTGGAGGTGCCCTGCTCCCGCTCTGGAACGGGGCTGAGTAGATAGAGAAGATATGCCCGAATTACCCGAAGTAGAACACACCACACGCCAGCTACGCGATGCCATTATAGGCGCAACAATCCGCGAAGTCCTCGTTTTCTGGGAACGCACAATTGGCCACCCAGACCTTCCAGATTTCCTGGCCGAAATTGCTGATCGGGATATACCTGGCGTGCGACGACGAGGCAAATTCCTCATCCTTGACCTGAGTGGAGAGCTTATTCTCACCATACACCGCCGTATGACAGGCAATCTGCTGCTACTTCCACCTGGTTGGGAAATCGATACAAGTTTAAAAACTTCTGATCCCTTTACCTGGAACATAAAAGGCCCTTTCATCCACAGGTATTCAACCGGTAACGCAGAGACTACAACTGATGAAACCTCTTTAGATCTCCTTTACTGCCGTGCATGCTTCAATCTTGCCGATGGAAGACGATTGCTCTTTACTGATCCACGCAAATTTGGACGTATAGAACTATGGCCGCGCGAGCGTGAACAGGAGGCTCTCAAGAACCTGGGAACTGAGCCATTAAGCGAGGATTTCACACCCGAAATCCTCGCAAAGAGTCTAGCTGGTTGCAAAAGCCCCATCAAACAGGTACTGTTAAACCAGGAAGTAATTGCAGGCCTTGGTAACATTTACGCCGATGAAGCGCTATATTATGCATCCATTCACCCATTACGTCACACTAACTCGCTCACCCCCGCTGAGGTACAGCTACTGCACAAGGGTATAGTCTCGGTATTGACGCAGGCCATAGAGCATGGAGGGACATCTTTCAGTGAGTATCGCGACCTGTGGGGAGAAGCTGGAAACAACTACAATCATGTGCTTGTCTATCACCAACAGGGGAAGCCTTGCCAGCGTTGTGGCACACCAATCGAGCGTATTGTAGTCGCTCAACGCAGTACGCATTTTTGTCCAAAATGTCAGAAACTTACATTGGAGTGAAGAAAGCAGGGGTGCAATTCAAGGTGACTCCAGGAAAACCGAAAGTTACAACAACCGTTGCTGGAATTTTAACAGGTTGACGCCCCTGGAGAGCAAGTGTAAACGAAACATAGCCCCCTTTATCACTCACAGGATGCTGATCGAGCGTCTGGTCACCACCCTGGAAATGCACAACAGCACTAGCTGTTGCACCACTAACACCCGCGAGATCTTTCGTAATCCTGGCAAAAATAGTAATGGTTGAATTTGGACCCGGGGCATTGTTTGACGACCATGCTCCACAAAGATATGTGGGAATAGTCGGTACCGGCGAAGCTTGTGACTGGAATCCACTACTAACAGTGACGGTCTGCTGCGGAGCAACCTGGTCTGGCGTCGCTCCACAAGCCGTCAACATGAGCAACAAAGCCGCGCAAAAAAAACTTAATTTCAACAAAAACATACGGTTTCTATGCATAACCTATCTTTATATGAGAATGATATCTTTCGGCACGTTCAAATGCATGTGACAGTTTTTCATCAACAGATCCAGATGTGTTATCCTGAGCGCACCCTTGTCATCCTGAGCGCAAACTTGTCATCCTGAGCGATAGCGAAGGATCTCACACGCTGGGCCACGAGATCTTTCGCTATCGCTCAGGATGATATCGTGTAACAGATCACACTGTTTAGAACAATTCCTTAAAAGTGAACCATGCATTCAAAAAACAACTTTCGATTTCTTGATATTACAACGCATTCACCTGCCAGGATAACACAATTTGGTACCAACGGCGAAATACCGTGAAACTTAGATCGAAGGCGCCTCCTAACGTTCTTTCTCTATCTCAGTAATAATCGTCTGACCATACTTCCTGCACCACTTCGCCACCCGGACAATCTGACCTCTCTTGATTTGAGAGCGAACAGTTCGTCTCTCTCTCCCCAAGTATTGGAGAACTGACAAAGCTGGAAAAACTTGATCTGCGCTGGAATAACATATCTTCTTCTCCAGGAGTGTTACAGCCACTTGAGCAGCGCGGATGTGTCATTTATCTCTAGAATGGCGACTTCTTTCTTCCACAGCAAGAGACCCTTTTGTGATAAAAAAACCGATCAGTTGTTTTGCGGTTGGTGGAAGCATCTGTAACTCTCACCGTATAGTATAATATCTAAGTCATACGTATGACTTAGATATTAGTAGCTTTTGCTTGCATGAAACACAATAAGAGGCAGAGAGAAGTATATCGGATGAGCGACAGGCACGAGACCCGAGTAGATGCACAGCTACCGACAAGTTTTGATGTGGCTAAACGCGCCGGGGTCTCACAATCTACAGTCTCGTTGGTGCTGAACGGAAAGGCAGCGGGGCGTGTCTCTCCGCGCACGCAGGAAGCCGTCCGCAGAGTGGCACAGGAGCTTGGATATCAACCATCTATGGCGGCTCGTACACTGCGCCTTGGACGTACTCATGTCGCCGCACTGATTATTCCTGATGTAAGTAATCCTGTTTTCGCTGCTGTGCTCCAGGGGGCTGAACAGGCGGCACGACTGCACGACTATACAGTTGTCCAGGTGAGTACTGGCAACGATCCCGACTGGCAACAGCGGATTGTGCATGCTCTGGCTACCCGCTCGATCGATGGCTTTATTCTTTGGGCGCTGGATCTTCCAGAAAGCACCCAGCTTGAAATGCTACGCGGCAACGCTGTGATCGTCGATGGGTACTCGCCAGCGTTTCCATCGCTGCTTCTGGATATCGAATATGGTGCAACCGCATCTCTACGGCATCTGTTGTCCCTCGGGCATCGCAGGATTGCCCACCTTGCGGCGCATATCGACGTGGAAACCTTCCGCGTGCGCCAGCGCGTCTATGAACGTCTACTAAGCGAAGCCGGTATCCCCCTACGTGCGGACTATCAGGCGATGGCTGACGTCAATCTTGAGGAGTCTTTCTGCGCTGCCCTTGACCTCTTAGGTAGGCCAGAACCGCCGACCGCCATTTTTTGCGATGATGATCTGATGGCAGCCGGTGTCTATAAAGCTGCCAGGGCATTGCACATGCGCGTACCAGCCGACCTCTCTACCGTGGGGTTCTGCGATGGTCTGGTGGCGCAACTGTTAGATCCGGCATTGACGACGGTGGCCATCCCAATGATGGAGCTTGGTCAGCGTGCCATGGAGCTATTGTTCTCTAGCCTGGAGACGGAACTTCCTCCTTTCGTGGAGACAATTCCTCTGGGTTTTGTGGTGCGGGAATCCACGGCTTCCCCGCGAGAGGACCTTGCCTGAAGCCGAAGAAAGGACATTGCTATGCGGATGCGCGGTTTTCTCTCTATATTGACGACCGCCTTTATGTTTGGTCTGGGTGCTGTTCTGGCTAAACTGCTCGGCGAGGCTTTTACTCCTTTTTTTGTCTCCTGGCTTGCCCTATTGGGCGGTGCCTTGTGTATCTTTGCCTGCCAGGTTCTACGGCGCAAGCCGCTGCTGCCTCATTTAACTCGTGCCAGCCGGATCGATTTGCTCCTGCTTGCCAGTATCGGGACAGCTCTACCGTTGGTGTGTGTGATTGTAGGCCTGCCCCAAACGAGCGCCATCACAGGTAGCTTTTTGCTGCAATTACAGGCACCCGCGGCTCTCATTTTTGCCTTGTTCTTTCTCAAGGAGAAAATAACCTGGAAACAGGTGGCCGGTATCGCGCTCCTGCTTGTGGGCAGTTTGCTGGTCATTCTTCGCGATCTACACGGCCCGATTGAGATTACAGGCGGCCTGGGTGACGTATTCGTGCTCATTGCTGCCGTAGGGATAGGCTTCGCCTATATTCCTGGCAAGCGTCTCACCGGGCATGGTGATGCTTTTCAAATTAACCTGCTGCGCCTATTCGTAGCTTCATGCTTCCTCTTACCATTCCTTGCTTTGCAACCAGACAGTCTGATCGTGCCTTTCTCGTGGTCCGTGATTGGCGTGCTGGTCATCTATATCGTGGCAAACTTTGGCATAGGGTATACTCTTCTGCAAGTTGGTCTTAGCATTTTACAAGCCTGGGAAGCCTCCGTAATCACGCTAACTCTCCCACTGTTCGCAACCCTCTTTGCTGTGCTGCTGCTCCACGAGTCGCTAACGCTCTTGCAGATAGTCGGAGGCTGTATCATCCTGGCGGGGGGGTTCCTGGTCATCTAACCGCACCTGAAAGGCATTGATTCCAACGTATTGCACTATCAAATCACCATACGAGAAGAGACGAATCGTTCCCCCGCTTCTCATCTCTCGCTGCGCTCAGGATGACATCCCTTCGTTCAGTATGACACTGATAGATAGATTAGAATTAACACTTATTGGGCAATAGGCTCGTCCTCCCCAACATATTTGTAAACAACTCCACTGCCACGTTCAGCCAGTTCCTGCTTTCTCTGCTCCACACGCCACTTGATTCCCCAAAGCGTCTTTCGTGCCAGCACAAAGTCGATCGGCCAGAAAAATGGGCGTGTGAGTATACGAAACACACGCGGCCCGTAGTTGACCCTCGTCCGCAGGATTAGTCGCGTCGTGCCGGCATCTACCTCGTCCAGGATGAACACCCAGCTAAACTCTCCTTGAATATTCACGTTTGGATTGTCACGCAGAACATGCGGAATGATGTAACGCACATGCGAGTTGGAATAGAGAGCGAGTACCTGATTCTCCTCCAGAGCCGCTACAGTGAAGAAAGCCGTACCAGGAGGGCCGTCGAGCACAATATCTCCAACCTTAAGATTCTGGAACTTTGCAATGATTCTATCAGCACTTGGCTCAGCGCGAATAGAGTAACCGGTCTTCTCATGGCTGGCGAGAAATGACCATAGCACCCTTTCAGCCAGGCCATCCCACCATTCGGGATCGCTGTACCAGCCGCCACGATCCATGCCCATTTGCACCAGCCACGGCCAGATCTCAGCAGCGCTAGCCTGGACCGTAATAGCGTGAGTCGTTTCGACTATAGGATGCTGTACCAGCACATCTCCCGGCATTGGTCGATGCACTTCGTCATCGCTCGCACCCCATCGTCGTCCCAGGCGGCGCAGCACGTAAGCGCCAGATGCTGTAGTGAGCAGCCCTGTTAGTAATAACTTATTTCTCATAATACAGCTTCTCCTTTCTCGGCCCGAACAGCCTGAGCGGCTCACTTCCATGATCCAGCCTATGATTTCAACTCAGTCACTCCAGATTCCTGACACATACAACCCTCCATTTAGCAATGTAAAACGTGGACTTCACAATATCATCACAATCATGAGTTTTTTCCACACATAATCGTCACAAATCGCCTTTCATCCTAGGATGTTGTATCACATACGAGCTTCTGCTATACTCCATTTGATCGGACAAGGCATGAAAGTGACCTTATCTTCTCTGTTAAAAGCATCAATATCTGTTACCGCTTTCCAAACTGCTAAACAGAAAAAGAACCATGAGGGGATAGAGAATTATTTCTGACTTCATTGCTTCATTACTCGACTCCCTGTTGCCATCGATCCTCGACAAAGCGTTCAAGGGAGAGCTTGTCTGAATTCAAATGAAAGCAAAGGGCGGATTTTCGGCTCTTAGGCACCCTCGGTGTTGCAAAAGGTGATATGCTAAAAATCTCAGGCGTATTCTCTCTTATTAAAACAACTTTCTCGACCAGGGAGGCTACTCAAAGTCATTTCAAGTTCATTTCAGCCATGTTTCAGTAAAGCGCATTAAACTTCCAAATAAGCGACTCGTACGCTTACAGAGTTCTCATATTCTTCCTGTAATTGTTTGTTCTGGTTTGAAGGAGAAGTCAAATATGCCATCCACCAGAAAACATTCCAACGCGTTTGCGCTGCTCTTTCTCAGTTTTGCAACTCTCCTCGTTGCTTGCAGTCCGACCAGCCAGACCCCAATATCTACACCGACAGCTCATTCAACGGTTGAATCTATACCTTCCCGCACCGCTCCGCCCATTGCTAATCTGATTCCAGGCAATGGCGGAGGCACTGGACGTATAGCCCTGGCTTGCTCATCTGACAGTCCTCATGTCAAAGCCGATATCTGTGTTAGTAAACTTGATGGCTCGGCAATACAAAGATTGACAGGCGGCCCAGGGCCAAACATCTCTCCAGCCTGGTCACCTGACGGCAAGCGGATAGCCTTTCGAGTCGCGGGTGCCGACGTTTTTGAAGCTAGTGACATCTGGATCATGAATGCAGATGGTTCGGGGCAGACCAACCTGACTAAAGATAGGCAAGGTAACTGGGGAGCCACCTGGTCACCCGACGGTAAACACATCCTCTTCAACTCGGGCCGCGATGGAAGTATCCCACTTCTCTACATGATAAACCCTGATGGATCAGGCATCAAACGTCTCTGTCCCAATTCCCACCTGTGGGAGGAGTATCCCGACTGGTCCCCAGATGGTACCAAAATCGCCTTCATGTCCAATGTTGGGTATAGCAGTTGGGTCATCAATGTGATGAATGTTGACTGTTCAGGTCTGAAGCAGGTAACGCAGGGACCAGGTGAAGACGGTGGACCACGCTGGTCTCCCGACGGTAAGAAGATTGCCTTTACCTCCAATCGTACAGGTCGGGCCGAAGTCTACGTGATGAATGCCGATGGGTCGCAGCAGACCAGGCTTACAACGAGTTCAAAAGACACTTCGTTCAATAGTCCCGATTGGTCCCCGGACGGCACCAGGTTTCTCTATATGCATAGTCTTCCTAATAGTGGGGAAATCTGGCTCATGAATGCCGACGGGTCAGGGCAAACGAAGTTGATGGACGCATATGGTTTCGGCGATGGCCCAGTTTGGCAACCGTAAAGAGGCTTTCTCACCTGGAATACTCAAGCAAGTGGCACTGCAATTGAGTAAACCGAAAACATGGGGAATCTCAGATTGGTTAGCTGGCGCTATTCCCCATCTCCTTTTCGGTCAGGGTTTCGGGCCAGAGCTTTGCCTACATAGGGTGCGTTTCATTTTTTTGCACAGCTCTACAATTGTGAGCGTGGCAGATTTGACTCATCCAAATCTCCCTGTGCATACTAAACTCATCTTTGCAAAAAATGAAACGCACCCGCCTTTAATGGTCACAAGAGAAGAAACCAATCATCATTCATGCAGAAGTCGATTATACGACGCATGTTTGTTAGCGTCTCCTCATCGAATTCATCCTTATAGTACTTGGTGACGTGTTTATTGAATTCGTGGGCCACGACGCGTTTGGGCACGACACCTGGCTTTTTCATGTACTGGCTATTGGATAGCGTCTCAAAGTCAGCTCCAGGCGTATTCCCTGTACTAGTTAGTAGCTTGGAAAAGTCGGTCTTGGAGAATGCATCCTCGATGCCAGATCCTTTCGCCTGAGGAAATCCGGTAGGTATTTCCACCTCACTTATTGACGTATCCGGAATGCCATACCCTTCTTGGAGCTTGTCTTTGGAACTTTTACCATGTACAGTCGTATCTACCACCACTTTGAAGTGCAGTCCCTGTGAGATGAGAAGGGCCACCAGAGGCATAATTGTTGTGTCTCCAGTCGCAGGCGCTATGTGTAGTTCACATTCGTAACCAAGCAATTGGCGAAATGCACGCAAGTATAGAAGCTCAGTGACTCCTCCGTTACGATCACCTTGTCGCAAATGGTCAAGTTATTCGCTCCATAGCGTAGGCCGATAGCATCTAGAATTGGGCGTAACGCCAGAAAATCACCGTGGCCATTCGTTGACGCATACCACTTGTTTCGGATACTCAAATATCCCTGATTATCTGCTGTCATCAAGCGTACACCGGTGAGGTGATCAGGATCAATCAGATGCTCTGAATGCGTGGAGACGATGACTAAGTTGCCTGTTGCACCTAGATCGCGTAGGAATCCAAGAAGACGCTCCTGTGCTGTCGCGTGGAAGCCATTGTTCGGCTCATCGAAAAGGAGAATCTTGCCTTGGAGGTTATAGACAGTTGCATAGAGATGGTATGCAAAGAGGATCATGGTATTATCACTTAAGTGCCGGTAGAAAGACGACTTGTTACCAGTGAAGACCGTTACTTGTAGCCCATCCACACGGTCCAAGTCAATTGCAAGTAACTCTGTACCCGCTGCATGACCTCGGTTTACCTCCTCTACAAGCGTATTGATCTTTCCTTGCAGCTCAGTTCGAAGCTCACGACGCCCAAGCGGGTTCTGCCCCTTGAGAAGACGCTCCACTTGGGGCTTGCCGAGATACTCGATCAATGCGGTCGTCAATTCACCAGGACTCTGGGTGAGGTGCTCAATCTTGATGATGTCGGGAAGCCCATCGAGGAGAGAGTACTCCTTACCAAACCAGGCAATCTTAGGTAACTGATACGCAAGTAGGCTCTCGATTTCTTTAGGCGCTGGTAGATGAAATGTCTGCCAGCTTCCACCAATGTACATCTGACCATTCCCATTCACCTGTAGACCGAGTTGTGTCGGTACATTGGACAGCAATCTGGGTATCTGCTGATTCATGCGTGTGTTGTAGTCTTTGAAGCTCGCTTCAGATGAGAATTGGTACTCACCCGAAGCGATGCGCAAGACCCATACACTGCCTGCAAGCACAGCCCTTTCAATAAGCTCTTTATAGAGCGTACGGAGCTCTTCAGCTATTTTGTCTCTGAGTCGTTTATACTCAGTGCTATTAATCGTGACAGAGGCTCCTTGGTTCGATGCATTCATTTTGGTAAGAAATGCTTCGATAAATATATCTACCGTGAGATCATCTTTTCCTATTTTATATTTGCCAGCTAGGAATGGCACTTGAGTGGACCGTTCGAAATTTACAAAGTTAGGATGTGCCTGGGGTATGAAACTGGGTGCAAAGTGCGCTAGCGCTGTAAGGAAAGAAGTCTTGCCGGAACTATTGCGGCCCAAAACGTAAATGAGATTTGTTGGATCTAGTAGGTCAACGATACCAGAATCTCGAAATCCGAAGCATTCCTTGATCTGAAACGAAACTAGCTGCATTCTTAAATATGCCCTGTCAACAATTTCACACAAAAATTAACACCCTGAAAGAAAGGGAACTGCTAACGTTTTATCGGTTTCTTCTGTAGCATTTTTATCTTCGCATCAATATTCAATTTCTTGCTCTCTTTGAGAAAGTCTTCCAATTTAGCAATTTCCTGCCAGTAATCTCTATGAAATGCTCTATTTGGGGACTCAATTAGCGTTTCTATTATGCTTAACAAATATTCTTGAATGCGAAACCATTTTGAAATAACAACAGCATCCAAATCATCCAGCTCATTTGTAATACTATTGTTTACCGCAGTATTATCATTGTTAAGAGCCTTTTTCCATTGACCATGCGCAACTCTGTTTCGGATAACACTTGGAGCAACTACATAGTCATCAACAATTGAAGAGATCTTTTGCCGGATATTCGATTTATAGTTTGATTTTCTAGAATTAGAAATTCTTCTGAGTCCCAATTCTATACATTTCTTCCAGCCGGTCTCTAAATTAAAATGTTGATACACCCGCTTTATTTGATCGATTTCTTCTAAGGTGAAACCATAAGGTGTATGAATTATCTTAGAAAAACTTGCCTCTACCCAAGCACAAAAAACAAGTGCCAAAACTCTCCTTTGCACTTGACTAGAAACTATGTCACCTTTCCTCAAGGCATTATTTATTGCTTTATTGATTTGCGTCCGGGCTTGATTTAACATTCGTACGTTTTCAGTTTGCGCCCGGTAAACAGCAAGCCGCCCTGCATTGTCCATGAAACTATCCCACAATTTCAGGCTGCCACAACGTACCTCTTCTGGCTAAGTGCGCTGAGGCAGCCCGGAATCGAACCGGGATCTCCTCGCATTGCGAGATGCCTTTGTCATATTAGACTACTGCCAGTCCGTAGTATACACACTAACCCATCCCAGGTCAACAAGCGATTGTACAGGCGAAAAACGGGTGTGTTTCATTTTTTGCACGAAGCAAGGAGGTGGTAAACTACAGGGAAACATCAGGAGAGAGACGAGAGGATGAAAGCCAAGAAGAACACACGGCAGCGGAGTGAGCAGATTCAACAAGTGAGCGCAGGGCTGCGAGACGTGCTGGGGATGACCCGGTGGCGAAAAGAGCATCCAAAGGCGACGTGGGCAGAGATTGAAGCGGCCGTGGATGAACGGATCAACCAGTTGCGGGCGCAACTGATCCAAGATGTCGTGCAGATGGGGGAGAGCGAGGACTGGAGTGAGATCTCGGAAGAGGAGCGTCCCAGGTGTGCGACGTGCGGCAAGTCGCTGTGGGCGCGAGGGAAACAGACCCGCTGGGTACGAACCAACGGAGGGGAAGCGGTCAAACTGACCCGCATGTATGGAGCCTGCCCTGATTGTGGGGTCGGCTTTTTTCCCGCCTTTATGAAGAGTTAGGACTGCTTGGCGGAGGGCTGACGCCGTGGGCGGAGGAAACGCTGGCGCGACTGTCGACCTGGATGCCCTACGAGTCAGCACGGGAGTTGCTGGGCGTGCAGGTGAGTAAGGCTATAACGCGCCGAACGACGCTGGCGACAGGAGAGGCAGCACTTGCGGAATGGGAGGCGCAGGTGGAGCGGCTGAAGCAGGAAGCACCCCAGGCGCCTGTGGGAGCGAAGAAGCAAGCGATGAGTGGAGACGGGGCCTTTGTGCACCTGGTCGGAGGCGAGTGGGCCGAAGTCAAGACACTGGCGATCGGAGAGGTCACACATAATCGGCGGGGGAAGTCTGCACGCAGCAGCTCTCGTACTGCTCGCGCCTGGCTGATGCGGCACGCTTTGAGCACGCAACGCTGCTCCAAACGCATCGGCGAGGACTGGAACGGGCCAGCGAGGTGTGCGCAGTGCAAGATGGAGCGGAGTGGTTGCAAGGATTGGTGGACTACCACCGTACCGATGCGGTGCGCATCCTCGATTTTGTGCATGCCGCCGAGTATATCAACGATATCGGGCAGGGGGTGCAGGCAGTAGGAGGCAGATTGCCCATCCGTTGGTTTCAAGGCGTGCTACATCGGCTCAAGCACCAGGGACCAGCACGGTGCTCCGACACCTGAGATGGTTGGTAGCGCGCTATCCCAGCTCACTGATGCAGGAGAAATTGACCTACTTGCAGAAGCGTGAGGCCCATATGCAGTACCCAACCTACCAGGAGGCAGGCTGGCCCATTGGCTCAGGCAGCGTGGAAAGTGCCAACAAACTCGTCGTCGAAGTACGCCTCAAAGGCGCAGGCATGCGCTGGTGCCGAAAGAACGTCAATCCCATGCTGGTGCTGCGCAATGCGGTCTGTCATCGCGAGTGGAAGCAGACCTGGGAGGCCTCGCGAGCGTATCGGCAAATGCTACGCGCTCAGCATCGGCAAGCAACAAGCCAACAGCGATTGGAGCGTGCTCGGTGATTCCTTGTCATCTTGGGTGTACGGATGCATCGGCTGTCTCATTCCTCAGCTGCTGCTGCTCCCACGACAACAACTGAGGTCTTCCAGAAGCACCCAACGGCTCGTCCTGGTTCTGGGTTCTCCTGGCGCAAACTTTTCTCCGCCGTCGTCCTTCCACTCCTGCTGCTACAGCAGAATTGTGTGCAAAAAAATGAAACACACCCGCCTACATATCTAGACCCGGACGGATGTGTTATACTTGGGAAAAGTGATTCTTCCGCGTTCGTCTTTACTACGATTCCCGGAGCAGGAATGACCGTAGCTAAAGGGGGCTGGAAGGGAGGGCATCATGGAATTTGGCGTCCACCTGCCGTTGCTCGCCTTTCGCGGGCAAGCGTTCTCGCTCTCACGCCTGGTTGACTATGCTGAGGCGGCGCAGCAGCTTGGCTTCACCACACTGTGCGCCAACGACCATCTCACCTTCTCACGTCCCTGGCTCGATAGTTTAACAGCATTGGCCTCCCTCCTCACCAAGACGCCTCACATGACGCTCATGACAACGGTAGCGTTACCCGTGGTACGTGGGCCCGTCCCACTGGCAAAGTCCCTGGCCGCCCTTGACGTCCTCTCCGTTGGGCATCTAATCGCAGGGGTCGGTCCTGGTTCCTCGCCCCAGGACTATGCTCTGGCGGGAATTGTCTTTGAGGAACGCTGGAAGCGCTTTGATGAGTCGATCCAACTGCTGCGCAGTCTCCTGCAACGAGAGGTTTCTCCGTTCCGAGGCCAGTTCTATGCGGGAGAAACGACCCGACTCGAACCCTTTCCAGTTCAGGAGTCGGGCGTGCCCATTTGGATTGGGAGTTGGGGATCGGAAGCGGGACTGCGCAGGGTGGCTAGCCTCGGAGATGCCACCCGGTCGAACTGTTGCGCGAGCGTTTGCTTATTGGGACGCCTGCCGAGTGCGCCGAAAAACTGGCCAGGCTCCAGGCGGCAGGGGTCCAAAAGGTTTTCCTGTGGCCGGTCGAGGACGAGACACGTCAGTTGGCGAGGTTCCACGAGCAAGTCCTTCCTCAGCTCCCACAGTAGGGTTTCTGGTGCTGGCTCTGGATGAGGCAAACAAGAGGCGTCTCTTATGAAGTATTGTCAAAGTAGCACAAGATTGAGCACATTCATGGTAAGCAACTGCACATCATCCGAAAAAGAACGTAGTTGCTTACCCTTAGAGCCGACTTCTCTTTCACATTACAGATACAATCACTACAACTGCTACAAACGCGACATCTGCGACAAGTGCGACAAATACAGGAGTAAATCAATTCTCGGGCGCATTGTTGCTACTTGTGCTTGACTCCTTCCCTACAAAAAGTGAGCGCCGGAAGAGCAAAACTGTGGGCAGATTCGGAAAGCTGTCCCAAAAAGGACCCCTTAACCCTCTTTCTTTATGATGACCACATGTGGTGGTCATGACAAAACTGGCTTTACTCATAGGAAAAAGCATTACCTGATTGTGGAGATACAATACGAAAAAGGAAAATATCATGAAAATTGTCATTTTTGGAGCGAATGGTGCGACAGGTAAAATCTTAACGAAACAAGCCCTGGACTCAGGACATAGAGTGACGGCAGTGACGCGTCACCCACAAGCCTTCCCACTACGAGACGTCCGCTTGAACGTGATGGGTGGAGACGTGTTCGATCTCGCGTTGGTTGAACAAGCGGTTGCGGGGCAGGATGCCGTCCTCTCCACTCTCGGTGTTCCCTTTAGTCGCAAACCGATTACTCTCTATTCGCGGGGCATGGCCAATATTGTGCAAGCCATGGAGCACTCCGGTGTTCGTCGCGTCGTCTGTGTGAGTTCAAGCGCTACTGGTACGAACCACGATACTGGGGGCGGTTTCATCTTTGACAAAATTCTGCAACCGATCGTTATGTCCACTCTTGGACAGACGACCTATGCGGATATGAAACAGATGGAAACGCTGTTGATGAAGAGCGAACTCGACTGGACGGTCGTCCGGGCCTCTGGTCTCTTTGAGACGCCAGCCGTCACTGACTATCAGGTAGCTGAAGATCACATAAGAGGACAATTTACCTCCAGGGCAGATCTGGCAGACTGTATGCTCAAACAGCTCGCCACCGACCAGTATTCGCGCAAGGTTATGGCAGTAGCAACGTTCTCGGTGCAGCCCAGCATGGTGAAGTTTATGCTGCAAGAGGCGTTCAAGGAGCCTAGCAAAAGCTGAGAAAAAGGAAGAAAGCCATGGTAAAAAAAGATAAGGCACCGGTGTTTGTACGTGTAGCAAATGTTCTGACATTGACCCTGCTGCGCGCGGGCTTTCCGCTCGTAGGACCAGGCCTCGTCATTGGAAACTACCCCATGTATCTGCTCACCGTGCGCGGGCGCAAAAGCGGGCAGCCGCGGACGGTCGCGCTAGCGCTCATTGAGCGCAATGGGAAGCGCTATCTGGGCTCCGTGTATGGCATCGTGGATTGGGTGCGCAACCTGCGGGCAGCGGGAGAGGCCATCCTCACGCGTGGGCGTCGGTCTGAAACGGTCACGGCAAGAGAACTGCCCCCCAAAGAGGCGGCTCTCGTGTTACGAGAAGACGTCAAGGGAGGCAACCCCTTTGCTCGCTCCTATGGCGTCACCGCGGACTCTTCACTTGAGGAGTTTGAGCGTGCGGTGATCAGCCATCCGCTGTTTGTGTTAGAATCGGAATAACAACACAGGGGACACCATCTGTTCTTATGAGTCGATTCATAGGAGGAAGCCGAGTGGAAGACTTTGAAACCTATCGTACCTACCTCTTTGCCATCGCCTACCGTATGCTCGGCAGCGCGATGGATGCTGAGGATATGGTGCAGGAGACCTATCTGCACTACCAGACCGCCAAACCTGAGACCATTCACTCGCTCAAAGCGTATCTCACGACGATCCTCACGCGCTTATGCATGGATCAACTCCAACTCGCGCGCAGGAAGCGAGAGCTATACGTGGGTCCTTGGTTACCGGAGCCGATCCTCACGACAGAGACGGCTGAAACGGGCGACCCGGAAAAGCGTGTCGAGATGGAGGAGTCGATTTCACTGGCTTTCCTGATCTTGCTGGAGCAGCTCCAGCCGTTCGAGCGAGCGGTCTTCCTGCTGCGTGAAGTCTTCGCGTACGAGTTTGCCGAGATCGCTACGATGCTTGACAAGAGTGAAGCAGCCTGTCGCCGCTCATACAGCCGGGCGAAGCTCCATCTGCGCGCGCATCGGCCACGCTTCCCGGCTTCTCCCCAAATCCATCAGCAACTGCTCAGCAGGTACTTCCAGGCGGTACAGACGGGTGAGATGACCCCCTTGATGAACCTGCTCTCGGAGGACGTGATCCTGTGGGCGGATGGCGGTGGGAAAGTCAAACAGGCTGCACTGCGTCCGATTCGTGGGCGTGATGCAGTGGCACGCTTTAGCCTGGGAACAAAGCGCTTCTGGCCAGAGAACTCTCGTGTCGAGTTAGAGGAAGTCAACGGTCAGGCAGCCCTGATCGTCCGCGCTGGCGAAAAAGTATTCGCCGTCCTGAGCATTGAGGTGGAGCAAGGGCAGATCCAGGCGATTCGCATCATTGCCAACCCGGAAAAACTCGCACGGGTCTGAAGAGAAACGGGAGCATTGTCATGCTTCACTGCGCTCAGCATCTCGTTGCCCCCGTCGGGCTTGGCGGTTCGCACGCGCCAGTCAAAGTGTCATGCTGAGCGCAGTGAAGTATCTCATTGCTCCGCGAGTCAGACCCTTCGCTGCGCTCAGGGTGACACTGTTTGACTGTTCAAACTGTCAAGGACTCTTTTTCACAATTGAACCATGTCTTAGACTAATATGTGTTATCTATCTCATCATTCCCTCCCAACATTTTCCCTCCCCTGGTCATGACACTGTTCTCACATACTATAACGCAACACTTATACATTGTATTTATAATATAATTTTGAATTAATTACGTATGTTTTGTTGACATTAGATGTATCTTCTGCTATACTCATGCTTGTTCAATAAAAACCAGTGAGGAGATGAATTGTTATGGTACGTCAACAACACATCGTTATCGTGGGGGCAGGTATCGTTGGGCTTTCTACCGCTTATGCGCTTTTAACACAGGGTATACGAAACGTAACTATCCTGGAGCAAGGAGTCGTCGATCACGCACGCTCCAGTTCGCATGGCTTTTCGCGCCTGCTACGCTTCGAATATGGATCTGATGCGTTCTATTCAAACATGGTCAGATTAAGCCTCAAACGCTGGAAGAACCTTGAACAAGTGGTTGGGCGCACACTTTACACACCAACAGGCCTACTCATGCTTGGAAATGATGATGATACTTTCACACGGTCGAGCTACCATGTTGTACGAGGATTGGCGCTACCTGCAGAACAGCTTTCTAAAGAAGCTTGCGGACTGCGCTTTCCCCAATTTAATACTCAGCCTTACAATTTAAGTATTTATAATCATGAAGCAGGCATTCTACATGCTTCGACCTGCCTGCAGACACTTAGAGATCTGATACTCGATTTCGGAGGAGAAATTTACGAATCATGCCGTGTAACCCGAATAACAAATGATAGCCAGCTTCTTCCTATCCGTCTTCACCTGAGCTCGGGGCAAGAAATTGTGGCAGACCGCGTTGTGCTCGCCACCGGCTCCTGGATCCATCGTTTGCTAGCTCATCTACATCTTCCAGTGCACATGACACGCCAGTATATGCTCTATTTCTCCGGACTGCCCATCTCAGCATACGACACGGGCGCATTTCCTTCATTTATTGCCGGGGATATCTATGGATTTCCTATCCATCAAGGATGCAACGGCTGGGTAAAGGCCACCTCGCACGCATTTGGCGTCCCCATTGATCCGGATAATGTTACTTCTCAAGACGATCAAGTCATTGCCAAAATCAGCATGCAAATTCGAGAGCTCTTGCCTGCGCTTAACTACGCTCAGATAGCGCGCGTCGATTCATGTATGTATGACGTCTCGCCCGACGAAGATTTCATCCTCGATCGCCTACCTTCCGATCCTCGCGTTATCTTTGCCACAGGCCTATCAGGACATGGCTTTAAGTTCGGACTACTACTCGGGGAGCTTTTGAGCAGCCTGATCTTTTACACAGAACCACCTGTTCAATTAGACCGTTTCCGTCTTTCACGTTTCGCCCACTTACATACACAACAAAAAAGCTCGGTGGCATGATTGAGGGGTGGCGACGCTGTCGTCGCCACCCCTCAATCATGCCACCGAAAAGTTGATGTCCTAATCTACATCAATTCGCGTATATCCACAAAATGACCGGCGATAGCAGCAGCAGCAGCCATGGCCGGACTGACCAGGTGCGTGCGTCCTCCTCGCCCTTGCCGTCCCTCAAAGTTCCGGTTGCTCGTCGACGCGCAGCGCTCACCCTCGGCAAGCTGATCCCCATTCATCGCGATACACATGCTGCATCCCGCCTCTCTCCATTGGAAACCCGCCTCCCGGAAGATATCTGCCAACCCCTCCTCCTCGGCTCTTTGCCGAATGTTCGTTGAGCCTGGCACCACCATAGCTCGCACGTGCGGTGATACCTGCTTGCCTTTGACAAACCTCGCTGCCAAACGCAGATCTTCCAGCCGCGAGTTGGTACAGGAACCGATGAAGACGGTATCCACCACAATCTCGGTGATCTTCTGTCCTGCGCTCAGCCCCATATACGCCAGCGCCCGTTCGCAGGCTTTGCGCTCCTCAGCATCTTCCCGCTCGGCTGGGTCTGGCACCACTCCACCCACATCAGCCACCATGCCTGGATTGATGCCCCAGGTCACCTGCGGTCCCAACCCTTCGATATTCACCTCATAGTCTGCATCAAAGCGTGCCCCTGGATCACTGCCCAACGCTCGCCATGCCGCGACTGCCTGCTCAAACTGCGCACTCTGGGGGGCGTAGGATCGTCCTTTGATGTAGGCAAAGGTGATCTCATCAGGCGCCACCATCCCTGCTCGCGCTCCCGCCTCAATCGCCATGTTGCATAGCGTCATGCGTCCCTCCATCGAAAGGCTGCGAATGGTGGACCCGCTGAACTCAATCACATGGCCTGTGCCGACGCCTGTCCCCAGTTTGCCAATGATGGCCAGGGCCAGGTCTTTGGCCGTCACTCCAGGAGCCAGGGTGCCCTCGACGCGGATATGCATCATTTTGGGTCGATTTTGCAGCAGGCATTGGGTTGCCAGCACATGCTCCACCTCACTGGTGCCGATGCCAAAGGCCAACGCTCCCAGGGCGCCATGGGTCGAGGTGTGTGAATCTCCACACACAATCGTCATTCCCGGCAGCGTCAGTCCTTGCTCTGGCCCAATCACATGCACGATGCCCTGCTGTGCATCTGACATTTTGAAAAGGGTAATACCATGCTCTTGAGCGTTTTTTTCCATTGTCACTATTGACTCGACACACTGATCATCCACAACATCCAACATACGCCTACCCGGAACTGTTGGAATGTTATGGTCAAGCACGCCGATAGTAGCATCGGGTCGATGTACTGAGCGACCAGCAAGTCGCAGACCAGCGAAAGCCTGTGGTGACGTCACTTCGTGCACAAGGTGACGGTCGATGTACAAAATTGTGGTATCCCCAGGCGCCTCACTCACCACATGAGAATCCCAAATCTTCTCAAACATAGTTTTTGGCATATACATATCTCCGTATTAAATCTCAGCCAGCACTGCCCCCGTATTTGCAGAAGTTACCGTCGAGGCATAACGGCGCAACCAGCGACTCTTCACTCGTTCTTTTGGCGCTGTCACTTTCTCAAGACGTTGCGCGATTTGCTCAGGACTCAAATCCATATCCAGCCGATTTTCGACCAGGTCAATATTGATCATATCCCCATCGACGAGTGCTGCAATCGGGCCGCCTGCCGCTGCTTCTGGAGAAACATGGCCGATACATGCTCCACGCGTGCCACCAGAGAAACGTCCATCGGTGATCAACGCAACTTTCTCACCAAGACCCATACCTACAATGTTGGCTGTAGGTGCCAGCATCTCTTGCATACCTGGGCCACCTCGCGGACCTTCATAGCGAATTACAACAACATCGCCTGCCTGTACCTGTCCATTCAGAATACCCGCGCAGGCCTCCTCTTGTGAGTTGTAGATACGTGCAGGTCCGCAATGGTGCATTATAGAAGGAGAGACCGCTCCAACTTTCACAACCGCGCCATCAGGAGCGAGATTGCCAAAGAGTAATGCTAAACCTCCACGCTCGCTGTGCGGCGCATCGATAGTACGAATCACTTCGTGGTCTTTAATCTCAGCGTGAGCAATATTTTCACCCAGTGTTTTGAGTGTCACGGTCGGACGATTAAGATTGAGCGCGCCAGGCTTCCTGGAAAGCTCCTTCAAAATAGCGCTGATACCACCCGCCCGATCAACATCTTCCATATGCCACTTCCCTGATGGGCTAACTTTGCAGAGATGTGGCGTGCGCATTGCTACCTGGTTGATACGCTCCAGCGAATACTCTAACCCGCCTTCCCGCGCCAATGCCAGCGTATGAAGTACCGTGTTGGTCGAACCACCCATAGCCATATCCAGGGCAAATGCATTGTCGATGGACTCTGCATTGACGATCTTACGCGGCGTGAGGTCGGCATCTATCAAGCGCATAATCATGCGGCCAGCTTCACGAACCAGTTCCTGGCGCGCTTCGGTCGTTGCAAGATAAGAGCCATTCCCAGGTAGAGCCATGCCCAATGCTTCCATCAGGCAATTCATTGAGTTAGCAGTAAACATTCCCGAACATGAACCGCACGTCGGGCATGCCTGCTGTTCAAGTTCCAACAATTCACGGTCATCTATTTTACCGGCTTGATAGGCGCCAACGCCTTCGAAGATGCTAATAAGATCAATAGATCGACCATCAGCCAGCTTACCAGCAGCCATTGGCCCACCACTAACGAATATTGTAGGGATATCAACTCGCATCGCAGCCATCAACATGCCGGGTACGATTTTGTCACAATTGGGTATACACACCATCGCATCAAAGCGATGAGCCTCAACCATCGTCTCGACACAATCAGCAATCAACTCTCGGCTCGGTAGCGAATACTTCATGCCAATATGGCCCATAGCAATACCGTCATCTACGCCGATGGTGTTGAACTCAAAAGGCACTCCACCCGCGGCTCGTATTGCTTCTTTGACAAGTTTGCCAAATGCCTGCAAGTGCACATGCCCAGGCACTACATCAACATACGAATTGCACACGGCAATAAACGGTTTATTAAAATCATGTTCTCCTACCACACCCGTTGCGCGCAGCAATCCGCGATGTGGCGCCCTTTCAAAGCCTACCTTTATTTGATCCGAACGCATTTCCATTCCTTATTCATAAACGGGTGTAACCCAATCTTTATATTTTTCATTCTCTCCCCGGCAGGCGGAGAGGTAGAGTTCTTGCAACCTCATCGTCATTGGACCCGGATTACCTGACTTCACCAGGCGACGATCTACACTGGTAACAGGTGAAACTTGCACTCCCGTGCCACACATGAAGATTTCTTCAGCAGAATAGAGCTCAGTACGATCAATACGTCGCTCCTCTACTTGCAAACCGAATTCATCTCGCACCATATCGATTAATGCATTGCGTGTGATACCCTCAAGAATATCTTCGGACAGCGCAGGAGTGCAGAGTTTCCCATTGCGCAACAGGAAGATATTGCACGAACTTGCCTCTGAAACAGTGCCATCATGAGTGAGCAAGATAGCTTCATCAAATCCGGCTGCTGTGGCATCATCTACTGCTAGGGAGCTATTGATATAAGCTCCGGTAACTTTTGCTCGTACCGGCATAGCATTACTGTTAGCCCTCCTCCAGGATGAAGTGCAAACACTCAACCCCGCGCTTATATCAACATAGTTCCCCATCGGGAATGTATAGATTGCAATGGCATCATCTAATGAACTGAGTGTGAGCTTAATCGTTCGCGATGATTTATATGCCAGAGGACGAACATAGAGATCCTGACGATAACCATGCTTTTTTACAAGCTCAACCGTTATTCGGTACAGGTCATCGATCGATTCTTTCGGCTTCATGCGTATGACATTCCATGAATCAGCCATGCGCTCAAAATGTTCACGCAATTTTAGCAAGTACAATTGCTGCTGCTGTTCATTCCAATAGCCACGAATCCCTTCGAAGCAAGCTGTGCCATAATGCAAGGCATGGGTCGCGACGCTCACTTTGGCCTCGCTCATCGGTACAATCTGCCCCTCGAAGTACGCGTATCCTTCATCAGGGTTAAGCACCGGAATCTTTGGCGTTTCTGCCTTTTGATTAGTTTGTTCCAACGCTGTGGCTTCAGTCTGAGTCACACAATTTCTCCTCGCTTCGCTCACCCCCGATACATCGAGGGTCTACATTTCCTTTTGTGCTATACCGGACCGTAGGGGTGAGGTTTATCCTCACCCGGTAATCTGTAGGGGCCGATGTATCGCGCCCATCGCCGATAAATCGGCCCTCGGTGGATTTCTTGATACCTACATGAAAACGTTAAAAACACTATCGGTCTCACACAGCGACCGGAGTCTCCTTACCGCTCTCAACAATATAGAGCAAATCTTCATCGGTGATATGCTTCTTCTCTTCAGCCAGAGCAATAAAACGGCTATAGGCAACTTTGAGTTGGCCCGCGTCGAGTTTATGACCTAATTGTCGCAATCGTGCATCCAGGCCATGTCGTCCAGAATATTTGCCCATGACGAGTTTCGTGTTTGACCAGCCAACAGACTGAGGAGTCATGATCTCATAAGTCAATGGATTTTTCAACATAGCATCCTGGTACATTTCTGCTTCATGGGCAAAAGCATTCTCGCCAACGATAGCCTTGTTAGGCTGCACTGGAATGCCTGTGAGCTGGCTCACTAATTGACTTGCTGCCAGAAATTCCTGTGTGTCGATGCGTGTCGTAACATTGCCAAAGTAGTCCGGTCGTGTTCGCAATGCCATCACAACTTCTTCCATTGCGGTATTCCCTGCTCGCTCACCCAATCCGTTGATCGTAACCTCCACTTGCCTCGCTCCAGCCTTAATGGCCGCTAGTGTATTAGCAGTCGCCATGCCAAGATCGTTGTGGCAATGAGCGCTTAAGACTACATCTTCAATACCCTTTACGCGATTACGCAGATAATGGAACAGCGCTTCATATTCTTGCGGCGACGTATATCCTACCGTATCAGGCACATTGATTGTCGTTGCTCCTGATGCGATAGCTGCTTCAAAAATGCGGCAGAGATAATCCCAATCGCTGCGAGTTGCGTCCTCCGCGGAAAACTCAATGGTAGAGCAGAGATTTCGCGCATATCTCACCATAATTTTGACTCGCTGGAGCGCTTCCTCACGGTCAATTTTCAATGTGTGCTTGAGGTGAATGTCGGAGGTTGCAAGAAACACATGGATCACTGGTCGTTCAGCATCACAGACTGCGTCCCATGCTACGTCGATATCGCTGACGCCTGCTCGCGCGAGTCCAGCAATTGCAACGTCATGACCTCGGGTTGAACGTGCAATCTCTCTCACTGCTAAAAGATCACCAGGAGAAGCAGCCGGGAAACCAGCCTCGATGATATCCACATTCAGACGTATAAGTTGTTGCGCAACCTGAATTTTCTCCTCGGTGGTCATAGTGGCTCCAGGAGATTGTTCTCCATCTCGCAAAGTCGTGTCAAAAATTCTTAGTACCGTAGGGTCCGCCATGTTCTTGATTCCTCCTCGTCCTTCTTAAATTTTCTTCTCCGCAATTTCTTGTTTCTTATTTCCTGCGTTCAACCATGGCATCATGGCACGCAGTTCACTGCCAACTTGCTCAATCTGGTGCTGAGCATTAGAACGGCGCATCGCCTGAAAACTGGGGCGGCCAGCCTGGTTTTCAAGAATCCAGCGCGTGGCAAACGTTCCATCCTGAATTTCACGCAATATCTTGCGCATCTCGTCACGTGCTCGTTCGTCGATAATGCGCGGACCTGAGACATAATCGCCATACTCGGCTGTATCACTAATTGAGTAGCGCATATAGCTCATGCCACCTTGATACATCAAATCAACGATAAGTTTCATTTCATGCATGCATTCAAAGTAGGCTACTTCCGGTTGATAACCTGCATCTACAAGGGTTTCAAAGCCTGCTCGGATTAACGAGGTGATGCCCCCACACAAAACCGCCTGCTCACCAAAAAGGTCGGTCTCTGTCTCTTCAGCAATCGTAGTTTTCAACACGCCCGCGCGAGTGCTACCGATCGCGCGAGCATACGCCAGCGTTATTGCTTCAGCGTTGCCCGTTGCATCCTGGAAAACGGCCCATAGCGAAGGCACTCCTACACCCTCCGTAAAGAGGCGACGAAGCATGTGTCCAGGGCTTTTAGGCGCTACCATCGCGACATCAATATCTGCTGGGGGAACAATCTGCGAGTAATGCAGGCTAAAACCGTGTGCTGTCATCAGCATTTTACCTGGAGCAAGACCAGGTTTAATATCACGCTCAAACACTTCTTTATGGTGCTGATCGGGTATCAAGATCATAATCACATCTGCCTGCTCTGCAGCATCTGCTGGCGTCATGACCTGTATACCATCTGCCTCTGCTTTCGGTCGACTTTTGCTACCCACGGGTAGACCCACAACTACATTGCAGCCCGAATCCTGCATGTTAAGCGCATGGGCATGCCCTTGACTTCCGTAACCAATAACAGCTACACGTTTCTGTTGGATGAGTTCCAGGTTAGCATCCGCATCGTAATAGATATTTGCCATGAATAGTTCCTTTCTAAGTCCTTACATCCCTCCTGACTGAGTAGCAGTACTGGAGGAATGGATAAAAGATAATGACGTGACCTATCACGTCCTTATATGCCTTACGAGTCTGATAAATCAGCTTCTACTCTACTCCACGTATCATCGCTACACGACCTGTGCGAGCGATTTCACGAATCCCAAAACTTTGTAAACTAACTACTAACTTTTCAACTTTTTCTTCACTCCCCGTCACTTCCAGAGTTAACGTTTGTTGCGTTACGTCAACCACGTGTGCGCCAAATTGATGAGCAAGTTCAATAATTTCAGCGGAATACCGCGATTTGTTGCTATTGACTTTAATCAATGCCAGTTCACGAGCAACTGTTTGTTCTGGTGACAGGTTGACGACATGTTGAACATCAACAATCTTGCGTAGTTGTTCAACTAACTGCTCTACACCCACTTCAGAGTCATTCATCACGATCGTGATACGCACCATGTCTGGCAGTTCGTTACGGCCAATTGCAAATGCTTGCAATTTGGCCCGCCGGCGACGAAGTACGTTGACAATGCGGTCGAGCGCCCCATGCCTGTCACTTGCAAGAACTACTATAGTATGAGACTGTGCAGAACCCGGTGGAGCATCGGACTGACCTGATCGTTCGACATGCGCAACTTGATCAGTCATGTTCTGCGCTCTCCTCTGGCTTCTCTTCAATCATGTTCGTTATAGCAGATCCAGGAGCAACCATCGGATATACATTCGCCTCCGACTCAATCACGAAATCAATGATCACTGTTCCTTCCGTTTCCATCGCTTTACGCACTGCTTTTTCCACATCTTCACGCTTCGTGACACACATTCCAGTCAATCCATAGGCATCGGCTAGCTTGACGTAGTCAGGGCCAGTAATCGGCGTTTCAGAGTAGTTACCGTTGTGGAAGAAATGCTGCCACTGGCGCACCATTCCCAGATAGCCATTGTTCATGATCGCTACTTTCACGGTGACACCTTCCTGCTTCAAGGTAGCCAGTTCTTGAATGTTCATCTGGATGCCACCATCACCGGCTACAACCCATACCGTAGCATCGGGTAAGCCCATCTTGATGCCCATAGCAGCGGGAAGCGCAAACCCCATCGTGCCAAGGCCGCCCGACGTAATGTGACTGTTGGGACGCGTCCAGGTATAATGTCGGGCTGTCCACATCTGGTGCTGGCCTACATCCGTGACAATGATGACCTCATCTTTCGTTTCAGCCCGTATCGCTTCCAGGATACTTGTTGGGTCTGGATACTCCTGGTTACGTTGAATGCTTGCACTGCGCTCGCTGTTCTCAGCCTCCCAACTGCGCACTTCATTGATCCATGTTCCATTGTCACCCTGTTCTACTGCCCCGATAAGTCGCACCAGGGCTTCTTTGGCATCAGCCACAATCGGCACTGCCGCGCGTTTGACTTTGTGCATCTCCGAGGGATCAATATCGATATGGATGAAACGAGCGTGTGGAGCAAACTCACTCGCCTTGCCAGTTACGCGATCGTCGAAACGCAGCCCAACCCCGATGATCAGATCGGATACTCCAATTGCGCGATTAACATGCGCTGGACCATGCATCCCAGGCATACCTAAAGCTAGGGGATGCGTTTCAGGAAAAGCGCTGAGGCCGAGAAGCGTGGTAATCACAGGTATATTGGTCTTCTCCGCGAAGGCAAGTAGTTCCGCATAAGCATTTGACAGGATAACACCATGGCCTGACATAATCAGTGGTCGTTGCGTCTCTTTGATCAATTCTGCGGCCCGGGCAATAGCTTCTGCTGAAGGATGTGGAGCGCGTGTAGCCCGAAAACGTTCGATTGAGCTTATTGAGGCTGAAGCTCGATACTGCGTTTTGCTAAACTGCACATCTTTTGGAACATCAATTACCACAGGCCCAGGACGACCTCCGCAAGCAAGCCTGAATGCTTCATGCACAATATCCGCCAGGTCTTCGACTCGCTGTACCAGGAAATTATGCTTGGTGATAGGCTGTGTAACACCTAGTATATCCGTCTCCTGGAAGGCATCACGTCCGATAAAGGGGCGCGCAACCTGGCCGGTGATAGCGACGATTGGTGTAGAATCCATATAAGCAGTGGCCAGACCTGTTACCAGATTTGTAGCGCCCGGACCACTCGTGGCTACACATACACCAACTTTGCCTGTTGCTCGAGCGTAGCCATCTGCGGCGTGTGCCGCCGCCTGTTCGTGTCGCACAAGTACATGATGCAATGCTGGATAGGAGGTCAGCGCATCATAAAATGGCATGATAGCGCCACCCGGGTAACCATATAAAAGTTCTACTCCTTCGCGCATCAATGCCTCACAGAGAATTTGACTTCCTGTCAATTCGCGTGCCTCCATGGCCTCACTAGATCGATGAGCCTGGTAAGCTGTTGCTCCCTCTGACTTTTGTGTGATCGTTGCAGCTACGGACATAGCTCCTCCTTGCCAAAAATTATGAATAAAGACAATAAAAAAACGAGAACCATCCGAATTGGGAGGTCCTCGTTGTCAGGTTACCTACTTTGTAATGGTCGCGCCGTTGCTTCCTTTAATCTCCCTGTGCCGTGCTGGGGACTAGCCCCCCTGTAAGCCCTACCAGACTTACAAGTACAAGTCCGGTAAGGCCACTAAGGATGAGGCCAGTTACTACCAAAAGGCTTACAAGGAGTAAAAGGACGACGATGAGCAATGACACAAATAAAGAAACCGACGTTAATACGCCGGTTCCGATAATCATGATGCTTGCAGTTGCAGCAGTCGCCATACACATAGGATGCATGAAAAATGGCATACTCTTAGCGCGGTCTGTACCAGCGAACATTGCTGGTTGTGTCGTCGCGCTCCACGTTGCTGTCATTTTACTGCTCCAAATTTGATCTTTTGATGTGTTTTATCTTAAAATTCACATAGAGGCTCTCGACAGCAACATCGCTGGAGCCTTCTATATCGTTCGTTGTTTCTGAGGATACACCACTAGCTCTTTGTTTGTCAACCCCTATACAAACAATTCAAAATTTTTCAGGAATTTATGGTGATCTTAACCATAAGTCTGCTATCTCAAAACGCTAATCTTCCTATTGAACACATGCGAGTACATCTGCCAACAATCCCTGACCCGTTTGTATGCTTCCTGCTCCCGGCCCGATGATCGTCACTTCAGAGAGCGTATCTGAGTGAATCGTGAGCGCATTCGTCACACCATCAACGCAAGCCAGCGGATCAGTCAGAGGCAATACGGTTGGCTCAACACGAGCTTCAAGGATCTTTTTCTGTTTAGCCCCATCTGATAACAAACGTAGTGAAGCGATGAGTTTCATTCTTTTATCCTGGTCATTTACCGATTGAATTTGCTCGCGAGTAATTGCCGTAATACCCTTGCGAACCACCTGTTCTGGTTTAAGCGTATGACCAAATACGAGTGCTGCCAATATGAGGGTTTTGGCTACAGCATCGTAGCCCTCAACATCGGCAGTCGGATCTGTTTCAGCATATCCCTTTGATTGCGCATCTGCAAGCCCTTCAACGTAATCACGACCCTCAGTCATCGCACTTAAAATGTAGTTCGTTGTTCCATTGAGTATGCCTCGTATAGCAAAGATCCTTTCCCCAGCCATACCCTCGCGAATCGTGCTGATAACGGGAGTGCCCGCCATTACTGTTGACTCCATACGTAACTGTACCCCATGTTGACGCGCCAGTGAAATCAGTTCGCTTGCAGCCAGGGCAACAGGTCCCTTATTCGCGGTTACCACATGTATACCTTTCGAGAGAGCCACGCGCATATGACTCATGCCTGGTTCTGCATCGCGCAAATTCGTAGGAGTTACCTCAACAAGTATGTCCGCACTGCTAGCTTGTAACCCCTCCAATGCACTATCCCAATGTGTTATTCCTGGATAGTCTGTCAGCGGACCTTTCTTCGCTGCAAGTTCTAGTAATAAAGGTATATGCAGCCCGTCTTGACGATAGACAAAACCATGCCGGGCGTTAGCAACACCAAGCAGGCTTATATCCACTCCATAATATTGCTTTAGAAAATCATGTTTAGTCATGAGCAGCTCGGCGAATCCCTGACCAACAACACCAAAGCCCACAAGGATGAGACGAATTTGCTTCATGTCTTGCTTCTTTCTCAAAAACCTTGACTTTACGTGTATTTCTTCGTATACTTACTTAAAATAAGAAGTACCCTTACAATTTAACATACGCAGCAATATCTGCTCTCATCAAGATGGGTGGAGGGAAACGGCCCGATGAAACCCGACAACCCACCTGCAAAGTTGCAGGAAGGGTGCCAATTCCGGCGGAATATTCCGCGAGATGAGGGGAAAAGCAACGCAGCTAAACCCCTGAGATGCAGGGGTTTTTTGTTAGCTGCGTGCTAGAACAACTTTGATGAGGACGAGTAAACGACAAGGGCGGCTACAGAGAGTTGGTGATGATGAGATGCCAATACCGTACCAGCGTTGAATATGACCTCTGAGTTGCAAGTTGAACACCTATTTGATAGGTAGGTAGACTGTGCCGGTTAGCCTCGTTATATGCTAGAGTGCCAAGAGAGATATACATCTCCCAGGCACTCGTAAAGGTTGGTGTTGTGAAGCATCGATGAACCAGGGTGGTACCGCGAAGATCGTTTACCCCTCGCCCCTGTCAGGGTGAGGGTTTTTTGTTCTTATTTCCAGATCAGAAAGGGCAACAGAAAGGAGTGGCAATGGTGACACAGTTGGACCACGAAGATGTAACCAGTATGCGTACTAACCTTTCGAACCAGGTACATCAGAAAGGGCAACAGAAAGGAGTGACAATGGTGACACAATTGGACCACGAAGATGTGACCAGTACGCGTGCCAACCATTCAAATCAGGTGCATCTCTACACCTTTGATGCACTTCCATTGCAACGTGGTGGACAATTTGGCCCCATAACAGTGGCATATGAAACATGGGGCAAACTCAACGCTGATGGTGATAATGCCGTTCTGATTACTCATGCACTTACCGGCAGTTCGCATGCGCATGACACCGAAAGCCCTGATGACACAAAATTAGCATGGTGGAACCCGCTCATCGGGCCGGGCAGATTCTTCGATACTTCTCGCTACTTCGTCATTTGCTCAAATGTCCTGGGAAGTTGCTATGGCACGACTGGCCCTTCGTCAATTGACCCAAACACAGGTTACACGTACGGCATGCGTTTTCCCTTAATTACTATACGTGATATGGTGGAAACTCAACGAAGATTGATCGAGTACCTTGGAGTGAGCAGACTCCATATGGTTGCAGGTGGTTCAATTGGTGGGCAACAAGCGTTGGACTGGGCCGTTACTCATCCAGAGCTTGTTGAAAACGTAATCGTAGTCGCCGCAACGGCAGCGCTTACTGCGCAAGCAATTGCGTTTAGCGAGGTAGGACGACAGGCTATTCTGTCTGATCCTCGCTGGCAAAACGGCGATTACTTGCCCGGACAAGGCCCAGAAGCAGGGTTATCTATCGCGCGCATGCTCGCGATGATCACTTATCAAAGTGAGGAAGGAATGGAGTTGCGTTTTGCTCGTCAACCTGCTCGCAAACAAAACGTGACTGCTCCCAGCGGCTTCACTGACCTGAGCGAGCGATTTGATGTGGAGGGTTATCTCTATTATCAAGGACAATCCCTGGTCAAGCGTTTCGACGCGAATAGCTATCTCTATATCAGCCGGGCAATGGATTTGTATGACGCTAGCGAGGGGTATCCCTCAATCGAAGATGCGCTAAGCCGCTTACGTAGTAGGGCACTCTTCATCGGTATTCGTTCGGATTTTCTTTTTCCTGCGGCGCGAGTGCGCTGGTTATCTGACCAGGCAAGAGCCGCAGGTAGTAATGCAATCTATGCGGAGCTTGATTCTCCGCATGGTCATGATGCTTTTCTAAAGGAATGGAAGCAGATGACCGAAGCGCTAAATTTGTTAAAGGAGTAAACACATCTATGGCACTCAACAGCAATCGTACGTATGGCTTCGAAACGTTATCCTTGCATGCTGGCCAGGAAACAGCGGACAGCGCGACCAATGCTCGCGCGGTACCCATCTATCAGACAACCTCGTATGTCTTCGATAGTCCCGAACATGCAGCGGACCTCTTCGGGCTCAGGCAATTTGGAAACATTTATACGCGTATCATGAATCCCACTCAGGATGCATTTGAACGCCGTATAGCGGCTCTCGAAGGAGGCGTTGGCGCCCTGGCGACAGCTTCCGGCCAGTCTGCTGAAACACTGGCAATTCTCAATATTGCCCAATCTGGTGATGAAATCATTAGCTCGGCCAGTCTCTATGGTGGCACCTATAACCTGTTCCACTATACGCTCCCCAAGCTTGGTATTACTGTTCGATTTGTCGACAGCCGCGACCCTGAGAATTTCCGCCCTGCTATTAATGAGCGCACAAAAGCGATTTTCGCCGAGACAGTAGGCAATCCGCGCCTCGATACCCTGGATATACAGGCTGTAGCAGATATTGCACATGAAAATGGCATTCCGCTCATCCTGGATAACACGTTGCCTACCCCGTATCTAGTGCAGCCTTTCAAGTATGGTTGTGATATTGTTGTCCACTCAGCCACCAAGTTCATTGGCGGCCATGGTACTGCCATCGGCGGTGTAATTGTGGATAGTGGCAAATTCGATTGGACGAACGGACGCTTCCCCTCATTCACCGAGCCAGACCCGTCCTATCACGGTCTGCGCTATGTCGAAGCATTAGGTAATATAGCTTATATTATCAAAGCACGAGTGCAGTTGCTGCGTGATATTGGCCCGGCAATAGCTCCACTCAACTCCTTCCTATTCCTGCAAGGGCTGGAAACGCTGCCACTACGTATGGAGCGCCATAGTCAGAACGCTTTGCGTATCGCAGAGTTCCTGGAAGGACATCCTTCCGTAGATTGGGTAAGCTATCCAGGTCTCAAGAGCCATCCGCAGTACGAACTGGCGGCAAAATACCATACCCATGGCTATGGGGCCATTCTTGGTTTTGGTATCAAGGGTGGGCTGGAGGCAGGTAAACAGTTGATTCGCCACGTTGAGTTATTCTCGCACCTGGCTAACGTTGGAGATGCCAAATCTCTGATTATCCACCCTGCCAGTACAACCCACTCACAATTGACACCCGGCGAGCAATTCGAAACAGGCGTCACTGACGATTTCGTCCGCCTATCCGTCGGCCTTGAAACAGTAGATGACTTGATCGACGACCTGGATCAGGCCTTAAGGGCCGCGACCCTCAAGACAAGCGAACCCGCCACCGCGTAGGGGCGGGGGTGGTGTGGAGAAGGATGGGGACGCTTGCGTCGCCCTCTGCGGAATTGCAGCGATGCGGCCGCCTCCTCTTGTGCCGGGGGTGGGGACGCTTGCGTCGCCCTCTGCGGAATTGCACGGCACAAGCGTCCCCGAAAAACTCTTTTTTTCTATTTTCGCCGCCATGGCGGCGAAAATAGAAATGTATAGTATGGAGCTTTCTTATGGAAACCAAAATACAAATCATAAAATTCGGAGGAACTTCTGTCGGTAGTGGCGAACGCATACGCCGTGTAGCAAATATCATCACGCATAAAGTACACGACACCGGAGAGGACTTTCCCGTCGTAATCGTCTCGGCTATGGCAGGTATAACCGATCAGTTACTTCGTATCGCGCAGTTAGCATCTACTGGCGAACACGATGATTGCGAAACCGAACTAAATACGCTTAAACAGCAACATCTAGAAGCAGCAAAGCATCTTTCACTAAAACATGAAGATCGATATAGTCAGCTAATGAACAACCTGGAGACAGCATTTTCTGCCCTTCAACAAGACATAGCCGAATTGAAATTAAGTGTTAGCAAAACCCTTACACATGAGATGCCTCTAAGAACAGCAGCAGTAGCCGCCTGGGGCGAACGACTTTCTGTACTACTGGTGGCTGCCGCTGTTTGTAATACTGGGATCAATGCTGTTCCAATACAAGATGAAGCAATTATTACCGAGCATCCCTTGAGTGAAATGCATCAAACCCCAGGAACTGTGATTGATGCTGAACCAATGACACAAGTAACACGTGTAAATGCTCAGAAGCTTGTATATCCTTTGATTGAGCGCCATATAGTGCCGATTATGCCGGGCTTTATCGGTCGCACAACTACAGGTTTCGTGATAACATTGGGCCGTAATGGTTCAGACTATTCCGCAACTATCATTGGAGCCGCATTAGATTGTACCGAAGTTTCCATCTACACGGATGTGGACGGCGTGCTTTCCGCTGATCCACGCATGGTAGCAAATGCTCGCCTGCTGCCACGACTATCCTATGCTGAGGCAGCACGCTTATCCTGGTTTGGAGCTAAAGTGCTCCACCCTCGAACACTCATTCCTATTGCACACCTGAACATTCCTGTACGTGTTCGTAATACATTCCGTCCACACTCTCGTGGCACACTGGTCGGATCAGAAAGAACCCAGCGCAGTGCAGCAGCAGCGATTACTGTACGTCACCGGCTGGCACTGATTACCGTAGAAAATACAGATATGTTTGGCGCCCCAGAAAACGCAGGGCAGGTTTTCGCTCTGGCATCTCGCGCTGGAGCGGCGCCAGTCGCCATTTGTTCATCATCCGGCTATCATCTTTCATTTATGGTCGAAGAACAGGCCGCAAATTCTGTTCTGGAGCTTTTACAGCATGATATGGGATCGTGGCGTGTCATTTGTAAACGTGGCTTAGCAGCTTGCGCATGTATCGGTTCTGGATTCTCCGCCGATCCAATGAGTTCTGCCCGTGCTATTACCGCACTTGCCCGTGAACGCATCCCTGTTGAAACACAGGGAGCATCAGATTCGGGTATTATTCTGATTGTTGAAGATCAAGACAGCGAACGAGCTTTACGTTGTTTACATCGCGACCTGATTGCCCCTGTAATCCCATTGGTACGCCATGAAACTCAAGAGAAACGACGAGAAGCCCGGTGAATACATTACGGAGAACTATCATGCATATGCAAAAACGCATTCCAGTCGCTGTACTTGGCGCAACCGGCATGGTCGGTCAACGTTTCATCGAGCTACTTCAAGGGCATCCCTGGTTTGAACTTGTGGCGCTTGCCGCATCAGATCAGCACGAAGGGCGTTCTTATGCTCAGGTAGCTCGATGGCGCTTGTCTGGCAGCGAGATGCCTCCCTCTGCTGCCTCATTACCTGTCGTGTCCTGCTCTCCAGAAGCTTTACCCCGTGAAGTAAAAATTGCTTTTTCGGCGCTGCCAGCAGAGGTAGCTGGCGAGATTGAAGCAGCTTTCGCTCATGCTGGTATCGCGGTCTTCAGTAATGCAAAAAATTATCGCATGCAAGATGATGTGCCGTTGCTTATTCCAGAAGTAAATGCTGATCACGCGTTGGCTCTCATTCAACAGCGTAAAAAACGCGGGTGGAAAGGGTGTATCGTCACCAATGCAAATTGCTCTGCCACGCCGCTGGTAATGGCGCTTAAGCCACTTCAGGAGGCCTTTGGTGTGCGTAAAGTGATGGTCACAACCTTGCAGGCTATCTCTGGCGCCGGTTATCCAGGCATATCATCCTACGATATACTCGATAATGCCATCCCATATATTAGTGGGGAAGAGGAAAAAGTGGAAAGTGAGACACGCAAAATGCTTGGAACATGGCAGGAGGGTCCAGGATTTACAGATGCGCCAATGGTTGTTAGTGCGCAATGCAACCGTGTTGCTACTCGAGAAGGGCACCTGGAATGCGCCAGCGTTGAGTTACACTCAGACACCAGCCCGGAAGAAATCATAGCAGCATGGCAAAAGTATACCTCTGTTGTGCAAGTACTCAAGCTACCCAGCGCTCCAGAGCAAGCCTTGATCTACCGCAGCGAACCCAACCGCCCTCAAACCTTACTCGATCGCGATGCCGGGCATGGTATGTCTGTTACAATAGGGCGGCTGCGGCCTTGCCCCATTCTTAGTTATAAATTTGTCTTGCTCGGACACAATACAATACGTGGAGCAGCAGGTGGATCAATTTTGAATGCAGAACTATGCGTAAGCAAAGGGTTGATTTGAAAATTTACAAATCCTCTGCTTTCCAGGTTCTCTCAAGCAAATTCGCTACAAGAGCTGTCCACCCTGTTTGATGGCTTGCGCCAACACCACGCCCATTATCACCATGGTAATACTCATAAAATGGAATGCAGTTCCGCCAGTACGATTCATTTTGGAACGTCAAGTTGGTGCCAAACACAGGTCGATGTCCCTGTTCATCCTGTAAGAAGATGTTCGTAAGACGCCGTGAAAGTTCAATCGCCACTTGTTCGAGGTTCAGGCTGGTACCGGAACCTGTAGGATCCTCAACCTGCAATTCGTCACCATAGAACTGGTGGTATTTCTCGAGTGCCTCAACTAGCAGATAGTTTATCGGGAACCAGACAGGACCTCGCCAGTTGGAATTCCCACCAAAAGCTCCAGTGCTTGATTCAGCAGGATCATACTTCACGCTAAAATCTCCATATTGTGTGCGGAGTTCACAGGGTTGTGCAGCATAATGTTTGCTGAGTGAGCGAATTCCATAGTCGCTGAGAAACTCCTGTGGATCGAGCATCCACTTAAGCAGGCTTCTTAGCCTTGAACCTCGCACTAACGCAAGCATTCTGAACTCTTGTCCCTCACCCACTTTGACATCCTGCCAGGTTGCAATCAAGTGCGGCAAGTAGGGACGATTTTTCATAAACCATTGCAGGCGCTCATTGAGTTCAGGAAGAGCACCTAGTATCTCTCGCTGAAAGGTCTCTACTGCCAGAAGTGGTATGAAACCAACCAGAGTGCGTAATTTCAGAGGCATTTTCCCGCCTTTATCTGGCATACTGATACGGTCGTAAAAAAACTGATCCTCTTCATTCCACAGTCCGCTATCCCCTGTTACTGTACCGTTGATAGCATCGGCGATGTACATGAAATGCTCGAAAAACTTGGTCGCCATATCCACGTACGCATGGTAGACAGTTGCAAGTTCCATCGCCATCCTTAGCATAGTCAAACAATACAAACCCATCCAGGCTGTGCCATCGGTCTGTTCCAGCACCATACTATCTGGTAGCGGCATATTGCGATCAAATGCCCCAATGTTATCCAGCCCAAGGAATCCTCCTTCAAAAATATTATTATCCTCCGCATCTTTGCGATTAACCCACCAGGTGAAATTAATCAAAAGCCTGTGGAACACACTCTCCAGAAACTCAATGTCACCTTTCCCCGTGGTAGTCTTATCTCGTTTGTATAAATGCCATGCCGACCATGCATGAACTGGCGGGTTGACATCGCTAAATGCCCACTCGTAGGCAGGCAACTGTCCATTAGGATGCATATACCATTCATGAAGGAGCAAAAGTATTTGCTTCTTGGCAAAATCCATATCAATCAAGCCCATTGTTACGCAATGGAATGCCAGATCCCACGCTGCGAACCAGGGATATTCCCAGGTATCAGGCATAATAATGATATCAGAGCTAATAAGATGTCGCCAGCCAGTATTACGATTACGTTGTGGCGGTGGTGTCGGTTCAGCAGGATCGCCATGTAGCCATTTCTCGACATCGTACATGTAGAACTGTTTACTCCAGAGCAAGCCAGCAAATGCCTGGCGTTGAACTGCTCGGGTATCGTCGCTTTGAGCATCACACAAGGCATCGTAAAAGGCATCTGCTTCTTTGATTCGTATGTCGAAAAGCTCTATTGCATTAGCAAAAGGAGTCTCTTGCCGGTTTGCTGATAAACGCAATAGTAACGTTTGTGTCGCACCTGACTCGATATGCCATGTGTAGTGAGCAGCAGTTTTAGTGCCAACACCTTGAGAATTGACTTTTCCCTGAGCGCCCTTAACTACCATTTCGTGGATACCGTCTTTAACAAATGGGGTAGGGTTCTTAACCCCCCACAGTCGCTCAGCTTTAGATTCATTCTCGGTGAAGAGCAACTCAGGCATTCCTTGACACGCAAGCCAGTAGTCGCCGAGGTCATAATGCTGCGCATGTATTATTCGAGTATCTTGCTCCGTACCAGGTTGCACTGGCTCATTCGTAACAGCGTTTAACATAGGTTTGCGATCATCATATCCCCATACCCATGTATTGCGGAACCATAACGTGGGTAACAAGTGGAGCGGAGCCGCCTCTGGTCCGTGATTAGTGACAGTAATACGAATGATGATATCAAGTGGATCAACCTTGGCATACTCCATGGTGACATCAAAATACCTGTTCTCGGCGAATACTCCTGTATCGATCAATTCATATTCGGGTTCTTCACGACTGCGATTATGATTCGTTTCGACAAGATCGTCATAAGGAAAGGCGCGCTGTGGGTACTTGTATAACGCTTTCATATACGAATGGGTAGGTGTATTGTCGAGGAAAAAATAATATTCTTTAACATCCTCCCCGTGGTTGCCCTCAGCATTCGTCAGTCCAAAAAGTCGCTCTTTCAAAATTGGATCGGCCTCGTTCCATAGCGCAAGAGCAAAACACATCTGTCCTTGATCATCACAAATACCCAACAATCCATCCTCGCCCCAACGGTAGGCACGCGAGCGCGCATGATCATGCGGAAAGTAATCCCAGGCATTACCATCGGCTGAATAATCCTCACGAACTGTACCCCACTGGCGCTCACTAAGATAAGGTCCCCAGCGATACCACGGCTTTGTATTCTCATGGGCTTCCTGAAGCCTGCTTTGCTCCGATTCAGTCATAGTACATACTCCTTTTGCTGTTCCCCTTGGATGAGTATTATATTCCAAGTTTGTCTACTCAAACAAACAGTAAACGGAAATAGCATGCAATTTTGAGGGAAGCATCATATCCTTGGGACAGAGAAGAGGGGTAAATCGTATATGAAGTGTCAAGGTATGCTTTTTTTGGATGAAATTGCGCTCATTTTGAGCGCTATTTCATTGATGATTTTCCTGCTGTGAGCTATGCCACAGCCTTCGCCTTCGCTTTCATATACGCGTGCGTCTGTGAAACTAGAACCAGAATAATGACTCCGACACCAGCAATAACAAAATCCAGGATCAAATGCACAGGCATCGGGATAAACTTCAATCCAGGTATGCCACGCTCATAATCTGTTAAAAGACTGTAGAGAATAAGCCCGACTCCTAGAACGATGGGCAGAATAACAGCAATACCACCCATACTATAAAATCCAAAGATGAATGGACATATAATTAACGCAATGCCCCCAATGTAATCAAAGATCCCGTGCACACTCGATGGAACAAAACGAATGGTGTTCATAATAACTTCTCCCTCTTGAGACGACTGAACAGATCAACAAACATAACTTAACAAATGGCTTGGTTCTCTCTAACACTGTCAGATGGCTTCAAGCAGTCTTACTATTTGTACTTACGGGAAACAATAGGAGATGGATTACTTTCATGTTTGATGCAAGCATATCAAGTTAAAACGAAGGAGATTTCGCGCTAAATGTTGTTAAAGAAGCACATAGAACTAAGTCAAAAACAAATAACCCGCCTTTCGAGGCGGGTTGTTGAAGCGCACCTGGCAAGATTCGAACTCGCAACCCCTTGATCCGAAGTCAAGTGCTCTATCCATTGAGCTACAGGTGCATCACCCGTAATATACCACAATTGTCAACGTTGCTGGCGAGTGATTCCTGGCGGGGAAAAGTTCCCGCCAGGAATCACTCGCTTTTAGAATACTACACTAACTCCTCAATCGGTTTCGCATTCCGCAAACCTTTATTAAACATCGCGGCAACGCTTAGAATGAATTGTGGCACAAACAGCACCAGCACTGTTGTGATTGGCCCGAATGCCTGTAACAAAATCCCCGTCACCGCCAGGCCAATCGGCTCACTGCCATAAGCTATCAGGCGAAACACGCTATTGACCCGCCCTTGCAGATGATCCGGGATCAGCGCCAGACGATAGCCAAACTGCACTGACAGGAAAATCGGCACAATGATAAAGCTCACGGCCGTGGCTATCCCCAGGATCAACGGGTTAGGCGCCACGGCGAAGAGCAGCCACGTCAATGCCCAGATCCACGTAGAGCCAATCATGAGTTGCCCAAAGCTAAAATGTTTCTGTAGTGGTGGTACGAGAAATGCCCCAAGGATACTACCGATTCCTCCACAAGCAAAGATCACACCAATCGTAAAAGCAGATGCATGTTGGCTCTGCGCTATAACAATCAAGATCAGCCTGTAGCCTACAACCGGTGCAATCATCCCACCAGTGAGTAATGCTAAGAAGCGTAATAAGGGGTGCTTCCAGAGCCAGCTAAGACCCTCTTTAATATCAGCCCACATATGCAATGGCGCAGGGTCTCGCTCTTCCTGAAACTGCACCTTAATCAAAAACAGCGATACAACTGAAGCCCCGTAAGAAATCGCATCCGTCAAAAATGGAATAGTTCGCCCAATACTATAAAGAACACCACCAATCGATGGACCAATCAATTCCGATACAGAGTCGATCACCATTCCCTGCGCTGCCGCAGTAGGCAGTTGCTCTTTTAAGACAACTTGCGGCAGACAAGCTGTCTCTGCCAGACCAAAGAAGGTAAACAACGTACCCTCTACCAGAGAGACAATATAAAGCTGTGCAATTGTCAGATGACCGAGTATGAGCGCTATCGGGATGCTTCCAAGAGCTATAGCGCGTCCAATATCGCAAAGGATCATCACGCACTTGCGATTCCAGCGATCAACCAGCGCTCCTGCAGGCAGTATAAGAAGAGCATACGGCAGCGCACGCATGGCCCCTATCAGTCCTGCTTGTGCTGGTGAATGGGTAATTGCTAGTACTAACAGCGGAAAAGCCAGCATCGAAACGCGTGTTCCAACGGAAGAAATCATCTGCCCACTCCACAGAAGCACATAGTCGCGATTGCGCCATAGTGGCACAGGACGCCTGGTGGGTGCTGTTGGCTTCGCTTCCTTGAGCTCTTTGGTTGATGTTACTTGTACCTGTGACATTATAGTTGCTCCCTTTTGTATATTTTTATAGATGTTTTTAGATTGGCATGGTAGAAAGATGAACGAGTTTATATTTCCTTGCATTCAGATGAGTGCTAGTGCTACGCACTCATCTGAATGCATATGGGTATTAGTTTGGGGCAGGCTCTCATGAGTAAATGCAACAGCGAGGCAGCAAAGACAAGCAACGAAGCGGGTCGTTAGCAATCAAGAGAGATATGCCCGGCGCTACACGCCGAAGGTAAAAAGCGAGGGAGGAAAAGGAAGCAACTACATAAATGGGTTGAGAAATTCACCAAAGTCTACCGCTTACTCTGGAAGATATCAGAGGTAAGCAGATACATGAGGTAGCGCCATTTCCTGCCGCGTAAGCCCGGCGTGTACGCCTACGCGGCCGAGTGGCTCATTTGAATATTCATGATGATGACAGCCCACTCAGACAATCTGTTCGATTCAGAGTGGTGTGGTGATTGTATTCTCATGTATAAATGCTAACATTACAACTTGCGAAAAGTCAAGCATAACAACGACGTATCTGTAGGGGCGGGGACTGTTGGGATGATGGGTGGGGACGCTTGCGTCGCCCTTTGCTGCAATCATCACACCAGTTCCCCGCGCAAAACTGTAACTGCTTGTCCTCCCAAATAGACACGATCCCCAGCGTAGCGAACTTTCACTACTCCGCCACGTGCAGAAGCTTGATAACCAACTAGTTCGTCCTTACCAAGTCGTTCACTCCAGAAAGGACTCAAGCAGCAATGAGCCGAACCGGTCACAGGATCCTCATATACACCCACATTTGGAGCAAAGAAGCGCGACACAAAATCATACTCATCAGAATCGGCAAGACTGGTCACAATAATGCCCCGCGCAGCCACCGACAGTAATAAGCCAAAGTCAGGATTGATGTTGCGTACTATATCTTCAGATTCAACCTCGACAAGGTAATCAAATTGGTTTTTGCCGACATACTTCACTGGGACACCTAGAGCTTCAATCAGTCCGGCAGGAGCGATAGTCGCTTCCTCTATCTTGGCCGGAAAATTCATTTCGATCCATTTACCCTTTCGATTAGCAGTCAAAAGCCCGCTCAATGTGTGAAAGATCGCCTGTTCACCTTGTTCCAGGAGCCCAATTTCCCACAACACATGTGCGCTCGCAAGGGTAGCATGCCCACAAAGTTCAACTTCGACGGCGGGGGTGAACCAGCGCAGATTGTAACCCTCAGCCTGTTTGTGCAAGAAAGCTGTTTCGGACAGATTCATCTCTCGCGCCACGTTTTGCATCCAGCCCTCGTCCGGTAGCTCATCCATAATACAAACGCCTGCGGGATTGCCAGAAAATGGTTTATCTGTAAATGAATCTACCTGATAAATCGTGATTCCCATAAATTACCTTTCTTCATAAGCTGAACGTGAAGCTACTGAATGTCATCCTGGAAGCTGTTCCGATACTGGAATACAGCATAAGATATGAAGAAAGTATCAGTAAAGAGCCAATTATGTACATCTCAAGTTCAACCAATCAGCCATGCGAATTTTTCAATGGAAGGTTATCTTTGGGGGGAAAGAGAAATTCACCTTTTGGATCATGGTCCTTATAGCGCTCCAATGCCAGATCTCTCTGCTGAACTGCATAGCAATACACGCATCCATGGGGGCAAGTATCATACTCCCCAATATCTTTTGAGGCAAAACAACCGCACTCTTTGCGATTACCCCTTAGCTCAACTCTATCCACAATTGTCTTACCGGAAACCTTCTCAAGGCGTTCCGCGTCCACACACCTTGCCTCAGCGGTTATTCCCAGAGTGTGAAAAGCTTTCTGCGAGCAGATTTTCAAATGCATACCATGGGATCTACTAATTTCAGCCAGCTCGCCGATCAAATTACGTACCGAGCCTATTGCCATCGTCTCATGCTCACTCCAGGTGAAATCATACTCGTGTGCGGCCCAATCCATATTCCTTCGGGTCTTCTTATATACCTGAGCAAAAGAGACGACCACTTCATCCGTGGTTCCCTTGAGAGATAGAGCTAGTTTCTCAAAGTTATGAAGATGCCAATCTGAAGGAGTTAAGGATGAGATCACAATAGGATCATAACGCCATACGGCTACATGAGGTCCATACAAGTCAGCTAAGGTCCTCATATGATCGATAGTATGTGAGAAGTCAATTACTCGATATTCCAGGTCCCGTGGATAGCCCGTGATGGTATGCTGCACAATGAACGGATATCCCATTCTCTTCACTTCTAACAGATGTTTGAGAAATGGCCCAACATTCTTGGTCCAGAACACAAAACCATCCACGCTTTCGGGAGTCAAATCGACTCTGTAGATGTGCTGGCTATAGGGATTGACCATCTTGCAATAACCAGCTTTCAAACGGTTCATAAACCATTCGCCATAGAAGGTAGGTATATCGGTTTTATAGCTAGCTGAGATAATCATAGAGCGAACTTAACGTCATCAATAACTTACTCAATTTCGCGTTTCCCGCTCACTTCAAGGCATAGCATACTCTCTTTTATTATGAGCGTAGCAAATATAGTCTTCGGCACGAGTATAGCAGAGAGTCAACAACAAAGGAAGATATGCTGCTTACAGTTTTTTTTCGTTTTTCTGTAACCAAATACATCTAAAGTCCGTTACACTACATTATAATGCTCTTAATGCTTCATATTACTCTTGGTATTTAAAAAACTGGTCAATTTTTCATCAGAAAGGAGTGAGAATGTCTCTGCAAGTCATTCCACCTGCCGCTCAGACGTTGCGTAGTTCTTCTATCCTAATCGTTGAGGATGATGAAAATGTAGGAGAGTTTCTCCAGCAGATCATTGATGAGTATACTCCTTATCACACAACTGTTGTACACGATGGATTTGATGCACTGGAAAGATCCAGGCAAATTCAACCTTGCCTTTTGCTCTTAGACTATAAACTGCCAGGAATAAATGGGTTAGAAATCTACGACCGTCTGCAAAACATAGAGGAAACACGTGATGTACCAGCAATCATGATGAGCGCTTCACTCCCCGTTGAAGAACTCCAACGCCGTGGCATTTATCAACTGCGGAAACCCATGGATATTGGCAATGTCATACGTATGATAACTCACGCCCTGGCCACCTATGAAGAGCGCAGATTGAGGGAGAACCAATCATCCATTTGAAAAGCACAGGTCCAACTATCGCTTCCTGAGCGAATCTGATACAATACAACATGAATGTTGATCTATCATTACTTCCTTACGTTCAGTCGGCAAGAAGTGTATCTGCCTGTTGTTCTACCTGAGTTGGAATCGCTGCACGTAAAGCAGCGTTGGCAGAACTGGTAAAAACAACGACAGCAGTATTTCTGAACGTTTTGGGAACTATGAGTTCAAAGGAGGGACTGTACCTTGGCAAATAAAGAACAGAAAAAAGTGCAGAAAGCACCACCAAAATCAAACAAACAGAAAAAAGAGATGCAAAAGGAGAAAAAAGCCGCTAAGTCATCTAGTGGCGGTATCGATCTAAAGAAATAATAAAGTATCAGTAGAGGCACAACTGTGGCAGAGATATTATCTCTGCCACGGTCTGCAATGCTCTTGACACTCTTGATACAATGCGCTTAGGATGCCATCCTAAATTGAACTACACCTCTCGTTATAAATTGACAGTAATGTAACAATTGTTGTTACTTGATGTAAAGCCAAACGAGAGAAGAAAGGGGATTGTGTGCAGTCGAATTCTCATGAAGATGCGAACAAACGCGAGCAAACCCCGCAGTCTGTTTCAGGAATGTCACATCACTCTGGTTCCGAAATGGATGAAGGTCAAGCAGATCAGTGGGCCGTTCTCCGACACGAGGCAGAAGAAGAAGATATCAATCGCCACGTAGAGCCTGTGCAGTCAAGTTTGAATCAGCGAGACACTGAAGATGATGACAGGGCCTCTACTCCCCAGGTGCACTTTCAATCCCAGCTTCTTGAAGAACAGACACCCAATCACGTAGATATTGTGGTTGCTGGAATTGGCGGCGCTGGAATGAACGCTGTTAACCGAATGATTAACACTCGAGTGCGAGGGGTGCGGTTTGTCGCATTGAATACCGACATTCAGGTGCTCTCACGCTCAGAAGCATCAGATCGTATCTGTCTTGGGCAACAATATACAAAAGGACTGGGTGCTGGTGGTAACGCAGCCGCAGGTGCACGGGCAGCCTTCGAAAGCACTGAAGATATTCGCAACATTCTAGGAGATGCCGACCTGGTTTTCATCGCCGCTGGTATGGGTGGTGGTACAGGATCGGGTGGCGCACCCGTTGTTGCCTCGATTGCAAAAAAACTGGGCATGCTCACTATTGGCATTGTCACCCTACCATTCACATTCGAAGGTTCAAGACGCCGGCGTACTGCCGAAGAGGGCCTTAAGGCCATGGGTGCTGAAATCGATGCACTTATTACAGTCCCCAACGATCGCCTGCTCTCCCTCACAGGACGTGATCGTAGCCTGACAGAAGCCTTTAAGCTTGCCGATGATGTCTTGCGTCAAGGTGTGCAAGGTATCGCGGAGGTTATCAACGTTCCCGGTTTAATTAATGTAGACTTCGCTGATGTACGTACTGTTTTACGCGATGCAGGCACAGCATTGATGAGCATTGGGCAGGGCCAGGGTCGCAATCGTGCGCAACGCGCGGCTGAAGAAGCGATAGCTGGTGGTTTTCTTAATATGCCTATTCGTGGCGCCCAACGGGTTCTCTTCAACATTAGTGGCGGAGAGGATATGACGCTTTATGAAGTCAACGAGGTAGCAGAATATATTGGCGAAGCTATAAATAATACCGCTGATATCACTTTTGGCGCTGTCATTGATCCCACACTTGACGACACCATACGTGTTACATTGATTGCAGCCGGAATGCAGGATTCACCGACCGGGCGCATTCCAGTAATCCACCTGGAGCAAGCCGGCATAGCATCTGCAGTGTCGTTACCTCCAAAGCCGTATGAAACACCAGCTTCGCCAAAACGAAATGACGATAATTTCGAACAACCTTTGGCAAAGACACCATCTACACCTGCACAACGAATTCCAGCAGAACAGGCTGAAGCAGTTTCTCTGCCACCTGCACGCCCACAACGCAGTCTTGATGATCTGCGAGGACTGCGTAGCATGGGTCGCCGGCACGAAGTGCCGCAAGCGCCCCTGAACGCTCTTGAAGAAGAGAATGCATCAGACGCCGAAGAAATTGACGTGCCACCGTTTTTGAAAAATTATACGTGAGACCAAAAATCCGTAGGGGCCAGATTGATCTGGCCCCTACTCTTTGGGCGAAGCAGCGGCTCGCCCGCGCTCACCACCTTTTTTACCGATTTTGGAATAGAACTCAGAGCCTTGCTGACGTTTAGTAGACTCGCCGCCTTTTTTGCCAATCTCGGCATAAAACTTAGGTCCCCGTTTCTCCTTGACGGTTTCACCGCCCTTTTTGCCAATTTTGGCATAAAATTCAGGCCCGTACTTCTCTCGCACAGCTTGACCACCATGCTTAGCCTTTTGCGATCCCGGTTGTGGTCCGCGTTTGTTATTCGCCATTGAGTATCCCGCCCTTCTAAAACTCGTACTTCCACGTTTGCCCTACATACAATATATTGAGACTTTCAAAATACTGAACATCTCGCTGCTTACCTACTGTGACTGTTGACTTCGCGCACGCGCCACTCTATTGGCAATCATCGCTGCCGTGATACCCGCCCCAACACCATTATCAATGTTTACCACAGAAAGACCCGGCGCACACGTTTGTAACATTGATAGCAACGCCGCAATTCCTTTACCGCCCATGCCATAACCAATCGACGTGGGTAAGCCAATTACAGGAACAGGAACCAATCCTGCCACCACCGATGGTAACGCGCCATCCATACCCGCAGCTACAATGATCGCATCAACCTCTTTGGTAAGGAGATTCCGCAAAGGTTCTAATAAACGATGCAATCCTGCGACACCAACATCATAGATGCATGTCACCTCGCATCCCATCTCTTCCGCTATAAGTGCGGCCTCCTGCGCAACTGGAACATCCGAAGTCCCAGCGCTGATTACGCCAACTTGTCCTCCTGTTCTACGATGTACATAGTCAGGTTTGTAGATTACCACTGCTCGAGCGGTTCCATGAACACGCACATTATACGTGTTAAACACATCACGAAGTACTTCTATAGCTTCGGTCGGCACTCGACTGATAATCGTTCTTCCTGTTTCATCTAGCAACTTACGAGTCATCAAAACGATCTGTTCAATTTCTTTTGTCTCGCCATAGATGACCTCAGGCACCCCTTTACGCTGCTCACGATGAAAATCAGGACGAATCTCGACTACCCCTGAAACATGATTACTCTCAGAATTCTGCAATTTCTGCTGACTACTATTGTTACTGTGCTTGAATAGTTGCTGGTTGAGCAAAAAATCAAGCGCTTCTAATTGCTCGTCAGCATGTTGACTCACTGAAATATACATCCTTACTAGAGACTATTCTAAAAATCTCATCTGAGAGTTCTTCAATCAGTCAAAGTTTAACATAGTTCTACAGATTGAGCAAGGTCAATTGATCTTGTAGGCAGGGCTTGGTGGGGTACCGGTACTGCCGCAACAGCTTGCAGAACACTCACTGCAAGGCATCCTCCGGATGGGCGCACCCATGGCACTTCTCGGGTACACCAAAAAACCCCTGGGATGTCAGGTTTCATTCCTTGACCCGCTTCTCTACGAGAAGTAAAATTGAGTAATCGTAATAGAGTGTAAGCATACGTTGGGAGAAAAGAGCAAAAGCGAACCTGAAAGGATTTTCTATGATAACTAACCAGAAGGTAGAGCATGTAGGAGAACTGATCCGGCAACTGCGACGACAGAGAAATCTGACGCAGACGGCACTAGGTGCCAACCGATACTCGAAATCCTACGTGAGCGCTGTGGAGAAGAATACGCTTCGTCCTTCTGTGGCCGCCCTCCGATTCTTTGCCGAGCAGCTTGATCAGCGTAGCGATTATTTTACGATGCTGCTTGAGAGCACTGAGAATCCCAGGCAAGGCCCAGCGTTGCCCGGCCCATTGGAGATGGGAAGCCAATTTCTACAGGACGATGGATTCTCTTTTCTCTCTCTCCTGATACAACGCGCGGAACCCCTCTCTCTACAAAACATGAAAGCACTCCCAACGCTCGCGCCAGAGGTTCTGGCTATCCTTCCACCTTTCAAGCAATCCTATTATTTCCTGCTCGAAGGACTCACAGCCCTGGCAAAACAGGAATATAAGACGGCTGTCGAGGCCCTGGAGCGCGCTCTGCCTCTCGCACCCCCGCAACTTCAGCCGCAGGTACTTGATGCGCTGGGACAGCATTATTCCTTCACAGGAGCCTCTTCGATTGCTTTGCACTATCATTTACGGGCGCTCGCTTCGCTCCAGCACGCGGCTGCTCAGGAAGTGAAGAACTCATTACTCTTTACCATTGCGCTGCACTGTGGCGAGGACTGCCGCGCTTTGGGCGATTATGAGCGAGCCTGCATGATGTATGAGCAAGCGCGTAAGAATCTGCGCGCCGAATACGAGATGGGGGATGCTGCCCGCCTCTACCTGGGGTTGGGTTATTGCACATATGCGCTGGCCTACCAGGATTCACAGATGCCAAAGGCAGCGGAGAAGGCGCTGGCGGGAGGGATGGAGCAAGGGTTCCAACAGGCGATCAGCTATATCGTGCAAAGCAGGAGCATCTACCAGGCGGGCGGCGACCGCACAGGAGAGGCCACCACTCGCTTCCTCCAAACGCTGACCCAGCTTGACTTCATCACTCGTTACAGGCAGTTGGTCAGTCCCATAGGAGCGACTTTTGCTGCATCGAGCCTGTCTCTCCTTAATAGCGCGCAGGAGCAGTGCCGGCAGGTTCTGATTAGATGGGACGGCGCGCTCAACCAGGAAGAGAGCGCGGCTCAACAGGACTCAATCATCTACGAAGCGCTGGGACACCTGCTGCAAACCTTCACCCAGTGTGCAACGCTAGCACGTTTGAGAGGACAGGAGAGCAACGCTTTAAGAGAGCGCATCTCTGCAGCGGACCTTTGCCAGCATATGCTGAATACGCTGGATCAACCGATCTTCCCCCGGAAATTAGTGCAGGAAATCCTGGCTCGACAGCCAGAATATTCGATGCGTGATTCGCCCTCATTGCCGCATTTGCCTGAGTTGCACCTTGAATCTACAACATTCCATCCTCGTTTCACCGGGCTGGTTGAAATGTACTGCGCAGCCGGGGAAGTCGCTGAGGAGCTTGGCCGTACGGCAGCTTCGTCCGATTTCAGGCATGATTGCTACTGTCAGGCCGACCGCTGTTTCCATACGGCGCTTGCTCTCGCACAAACCATCGTATTAGCCCACGAGCGCGACCCTGGCTATCTGCTGCGTCACCACCAGCGCTATGCTTCCCTGCTTGAGGAGCGCCTCGCTTCTTCTCCTGAAGACCGCGAGGAAACGAGCGGCGTTCTGGCGACACTGCTGAAGGAGGGATTTGCGCAGATCATGGTGATGAACAAATGAACTGTTTCTCTTCTATCCATTATTCGTTACTGGCTATCCGTCTTTTTTAGCGGCAGCGCAATGGAGAACGTACTGCCATCTCCCGGCTTGCTCTCTACCCAGAGGCGCCCACCAAAGCGAGTGATAATCTGTTGCGCTATGTAGAGTCCCAGTCCCAAACCCCCGACGTTCGATTTCTCGTCCCTGGATAAACGGTAGTAACGGTCAAAGATGTGGGCTTGCTCCTCTGCGCTCAGGCCCGGTCCCTGGTCTTTGATCGAGACTACTGCCTCATTGTCTTGCCGCTCCAGGCGCACTTTCACGCTCGTATCCGCTGGACTGTACTTGAGCGCATTACTAATCAGGTTATCCAACACCTGCTCTAAGCGGGCCTCATCCCAATTCCCGACAAGGGCAACTGCGGTGTCTTCCAGGTTGATTTCGCGGCCGGCCGCGGCGTAGGAATCGATGACCCGCCGTGTTATCTCAACCAGGTTGATATCCGCCTCGTTATTAAGTTCCAGGACTTCACCCTGGATGCGGGTCGCGTCTAGCATCTCATCGATCAGGCGATTCAAGCGTTTTGCCTGGCGTATGATGCGCTCGACCGCCTGTATATCCTGTTCGGAGCTGTCCGTCGCTTTGGCTCGTCGTTGTAGCTTCATGTGCATGAGTTCGGCGTTGCCCTGGATGGAGGTGAGTGGAGTCCGCAGCTCGTGGCTGGCAAGTGACAGAAATTCGTCTTTGAGACGGTTTAACTCCTCCGCTTTCTGGCGCACCTGCGTCTGTTCCGTAATCTCGACAGCGGAAATCAGCAGGTATTCAACCGTATCGAGTTTTTCTCTGTGGACAATGGGGGTGAGGGTCCAATCCCATGCGGTTTCTGACTCGTCCTCAGCCAGCTTAATGCGAACTTCCGACCAGCGCAGTGGAGCCCTGCTCTCAAGTACCGACTCCCAAACCTCCTTAGCTTCCTCGCCAGGCGCAACAGGGGTTAACTCGTGAAAGAGGCTGCCTGGCAATTCACTACTATCTATCCCGTGTAGGTGCGCTACCATATCAAGATAGCGTGGACTTCCCATAATAAACGCGGCACTTTGGGCATCGTAGAGGGCCAGGGCCGCGCGCGTATGCTCGAAGATCATGCGCAGTCGCTTGCGCTCCTCTTCGGCTTCTTTGAGCAATCGCTCTGTCTCGTCTAAGGCGTAGATCAGCACGCCGCTCACGCGACCGGTGGCATCATGGGAAGGCACAACGGTATAGACGACATTGCGTTCATCGGACGCTCCATCTTTCGGTACGCCCGAAAGCACCCTTGCTGTCGTGCGTGTCACGTTCTGGTTGTACACTTCGTGGATCAGTCGAATAAGTGGCGCTCCGTCCTGCCAGAAGAGATCAAAAATCTCATCAATTGATCGATTCTGTACCGCTCTGACTTCAACTGTTGGCGCTAAACGAGGAGTAAAGGCTTCGACCAGCAAGCGGGGGCCGCGCAGCACCAGAACAGTGAATGGAGCCAGCTCGACCATTTCTAAAAGTTGCGTGCGCTCGTTCTCGAGCAGGTGGGTCATTTCCTGGAGCTCACTGGTGCGCGCCCTCAACTCATCGTTGGTGGTTTCCAGTTCTTCGTTGGTGGCCTGCAGTTCCTCGTTGCTGGTTTCCAGTTCTTCGTTGGTGGCCTGCAGTTCCTCGTTGGTCGTCTCGAACTCCTCGATGGTAGCTTGCAATTCTTCGTGGGCCAGCACCAACTCTTCGTTGGAAACCTGCAGTTCCTCGTTGGCGTCCAGCAGTTCTTTATTGGTCTCGTTCAGCCGCACATTGGTGGCGCTGAGTTCCTGCATGAGCTGGGCCTGCTCGGCCTGCGTCGTTTCTAACTGGCGCTGGACCTGGAGCTGCTCTGTGATATCGATGACGCTCATCACCGCCAGGTCCGGGATACCGGCTTCCTGCTGCATGAGGGCGATTGAAAGGCTCACGGAACGGTTATTCCCTCCCATGGTGGGATCAAGTGTCACTTCAGGCAGTGTGAGGCTGTTGCGCTCGCGAAAGACGGTGTCAATCGCGTTGCGTACCGGGGTGTAAGGAATACCGCGTACCTCGTGCAAAAAATCCTGCTCGGTGCCGGTGTCTCGCAGTCCCAGAAGCCGGCGTGCGGTGCTGCTGGCCGTCAGCACATGGTACGAACGATTTATCACCACTACGCCGGTTGGCAGAAAGCGCAGCAGCAGTTCATTCAGGCGGCGCAATTGTCCCAGTTCAAGCAAGGATGATGAAGATTCGCTGTCGGGGGCCTGTTTACCAGGAAAGGTATTGGGGCCTGGCGTCAGACGCCCTTCCAGGCGGGGAAGCTGCTGCTCCGTAAAGCGCTGGGCCCGTCCCATGGGGATGGCGCTACCCACGCAGCGATAGAGTTTCCAGTGTTTATTGACCAGTTCGAAATAGGTCTGCGTGGGGCGGACGGTTTCTGCTTTGCCCAGGAACAGATACCCTCCAGGCATAAGTGAGAAAGAGAACTGGTTGAGCACATAGTCCTGGAGTTCGGGGGTGAAATAGATCAGTACATTGCGGCATAAGAGCAGGTCGATGCGGGGGAATGGCGCGCTCCGTGTCAAGTCCTGCTGCCCGAAGATCACCATTTGCCGCAGCGACTTGGTGATGCGGTAGCCGTGGTCAGCGCGCTCGAAATAGCGGTCTCGATACGTGGTCGGTACCCCTGAGAGTACGTTTTCGGCATAGAGGCCGCGCCGGGCAAAATTGATGACCGTCTCACTCAGGTCGGTCGCGAAAATTTTGACACTCCATTCCGGCAGTTCCGCTTCCAGCAAATCGGTGAGGATCATGGCCAGTGAGTAAGGCTCTTCGCCGGTTGCGCAGCCTGCCGTCCAGATGCGCAAGACGCGGTCTCGCTCTCGTGCCTGGGCGATTATTTGCGGCAGGATATCGTTCCTCAAAGCAACAAAGGCATCGGGATCGCGGAAGAATTGAGTGACGTTAATCAGAAAGGCCTTCACCAGCTCACCGACTTCTTCGGGATGCGCTTTCAAGTACTCGAGATAATCCTGCATATTGCGGTTGTGTGTGACAACCATGCGGCGGCCGATGCGGCGTAGAATGGTCGATGTCTTATAAGGTTGGAAGTCCAGGGAAGCCTGGTGGCTGATGTGTACCAGAATCTGCCGTAGAACTTCGTCGGCTTTTTCTTCAGTATGAGGCAAAGTGAGGCCCGTGAGCAGGTCGTAGAGCAAGGGGCCAATCTGCTCTAGGTCGGCCTCGCTATCAATGATCGAGGGTGGTAGGGCCAGGGGCATAGACGGGTAGCGAGCCGTTTGAGGATTTTGAACCAGGATGGTGCCCCCCGCGTTCTTCACCTCTACAGCCCCGGCAGCACCGTCAGAGCCGGAGCCTGTCAGGATCACCGCGATCAGGCGGTCTCCGTAGGCTTTGGCGGCGCTTGCGAAGAGCAAATCTACCGATGGTCGCGGACGGGCGCGAGTATGTGCGTCGTTCTGCACCTCGACATGTCCGTCCTCGATAGAAACCTGCCGGTTTGAAGGAACTACGTATACCTTTCCCGGTTCAAGACGACTTCTCTCTGTGACGAGTTCGACCGGCAGGGTACTGCGTTGCCTGATAATCATATCCAGATTGCTAGCGCGGGTGGGATCAAGGTGCTGGGCAAGCACAATGGGCGCGGGGAAGTCGGTGGGCAAGGTGCTGACCAGAACAGAGATGGCCTCGATCCCTCCCGCCGATGATCCAATCACGACCAGACTACTCTCGCGTGTCTCTTCCTTCGCGGCTTTACTCATCGCCTGTGTCCTCTCTAGCAACAACTACCCTTCAGTGTGTGGGTCAACCTGAGAAATGGTAGGGCTCTCTTGCGTTTCGTTTGCCACAAGCTCGGCGCTTGTGTTGAGCATTGTATTCATACTGCTCTTTGCTAAGACATATCCATTGCGGCCAATTTCGTTTCTATTTCCATATCTTCGGTGACGGGAAAACTTCTCTGTTCCGCCGCCTGCTCGTAGGCCACCTGTGCCAGCAGAGGTCCCATGTCGGACAACGGCATGACGTGATCGATATCCACGTGCGCGATCGCGCTCTGGGGCATACTTGAAAACAAAGCACCCTGCGGGTCCTGGACAATAGCTTCCCCCCCGTGCCGCTTGATTGCCAGCAGCCCGGCGGTGCCATCATCCATAGATCCGGTAAGGATGACTCCCACCACGCGTGTGCCGTAGGTACGCGCCGCTGAACGAAATAAGGGATCGATAGCGGGTCGATGGCGATTTTCCTTTGGACCTCGGATAATGCGTACAATTCCCTCTTCGACCATGAGATGGTGATCTGGTGGAGCGACGTAGATGTGCCCGTACTTGATCGCCTGGCCGTCAACTGGATGGAGGGCGTGCAGCGGCCCGGCCCGGTTGAGAATGTCGGGCAGCAGGCTTGGGCTTTGCGCAGGGACATGTAGAACGAGGAAGATGGCAGCCGGCAGGCCCGCAGGCAACGAACCGACCAGTTTTATAAGAGCTTCTACGCCGCCAGCAGACGCTCCAATCACGATCACATCATGTCTAGGCATAGTTCTACTCTCCCTTACCGGTCGTTGCCTCGACAACACGTTTCTTTGCTATCATGTCAGGCTTCAGGCCAGGAAAATCGTTCACTCTGACAATATGCGCTACTCTAATCACGTTACGCTGCGGGAGAAAGGGTCAAGGGACGGCATGCAACGAGAACGCATCCTCATCCAGAGTCATGATAAATGAAAACAAGAGGGGTGTCAAGAGAAATTGCGCCTGTTAAGCCCCCAACAACTCCGTCCGTTTATCACGCAAAAACTGGGCAATCTGTGCGGGATCATCTTTCTGCAGCGCCAATTGTTTCAGATCGGCGAGCACAACACTCCACTGTTCTTTGTGTGGTAGATAGCGATTATCGCGGCTAACAAGATCCTCGAAGATGTAGCGTTCCAATTCGTGCCAGACCGAGCGATCACGGCCATCGATTTCTCCACCATCAGGCATGAAGTCCTGATCATTCGTATTGTTATCAATACGCGCAAACAATGGCTGGAAATGTGTGTGTACAATTTCCTCCATATATTTTTGGTCTAACGAACCTGCATCGAAAGCCATCGTACCCACCAGATGTATATGTACAACAGGAGATAATACCTCCCTTTGGTACTTAGAGCCCTCACGACGACAGTAAAGCTCAAGATGCTCATAGACAGCATTTGGTTCGTTCAGGCCATCAACACGCAGTTCGTGACGCACGAAAGGGCGGCGCTTGCTGACAAGATGTGTTGCATGATGATAACGGGCCTGCTTTTTGGGATCAATAATGCGTTCAGGATCACTCGTGTCAATCTCGACAATGTAATAGCCACGATCCTCCCAGGCAGATTCTTCAGCTCCCCATGTCTCGGTCGAGCCAGGGTTATACATCCAACCATCAAATTCGTAAGGCTTATGTACATGACCCAGGGCCAGATAATCGACCCAGTGACGGAGCGGCTGAAACTGGGCCATAGTAGGCAGACCCTGAATACGTGGAACAACGCTGTCTACTCCAGTATGCATCAGAAGCACCCGGTACTCGATACCAGCAGCTTCTTCCTCTGCTCTAGCAGCCTCCAGTGCCTGAGTCAATCCTTCCATTGTGCGCGTAGTCGCAGCTCCCTGCCAGGGCAAACCATAAACACGCAGATGACCATTTAGCAGATCAACGTGTGAGCCTAGCATGGTTTCCCTATTCCAATGTGAAAGCGCTGGTGCACCATCGCACATTTTAGGTGCCAGTAGCATCAAATATTCCTGGTGACATAGAAATTGCAGCCAGGAGACGCCTTCTCGATAATAGCTGCGATCGTGATTGCCTTCGATTGCTATGACCGGGATACCTCTTTCTTTGAGCTTCTTTAACCCCTCTATTGCATGAATAAGAGTAAGCGCATCGATAGCACGTTTATTAAACAGATCACCGGCTATGATCACAAAATCGACCTGGCGATTGGCCGCATCTTCCGTGATATCCCAGAATGCGCGACTAAAATCATTGAAACGCTCGCGCACACCATATTGTTCATAGCCAAGATGTGTATCCGCTAAGTGGATAAAAGAAGCTCGCATAACCCTCTCCAAGCTGTTTAATGTAATCCCGTGGTCAGGGCACGAAGAGCGGCCGCTACCAAAATGAGCGCCGCGATGCTAAAGATCAAGGTGTCACGACGCTGGTTCTTGCCACCAGTAGCATAGGTAATGGCTATAGGAATGGCCAGTACAACGATGGCTCCGTACACGTAATGGAGATAGTAAAGACCTGTACCCGTGCCTGGTTTTTGTCCAAGTAGCACCAAAACAATACCGAGCAGCGCCTGCAATGCCGCAATGACCGCTGTAACAATAAGTGAAATACGCCAGGGTCTGTTGATTGGCCTTTTCACGAAGAAGAGTATCAGTCCCCATACGCCTGCTACGGCGCCTGAGGCAAGAACTAATACCATATTGTAAAAGTGCAGATTGCTTATTACATCTACCATTGTATTCTCCGAGGTCACATAACACATACCTTGTGTTTTCTTTTGCAATGCGAGAATAACGGAAGAATTCTCGTAGCCCTACTATAGCGTGAATGTCCTCTAAAGACAAGTGATGGAAACTTTTTGTGAGCTATCGTGTACCTATTATGCAGTTTAACAAACGAACCCAACCCCTCCGTTAGTGCCCAAATCAGGACACTCATATGCACCGATTATGCTGATTGAAAAATGAATCAGGACAATCGTAGGTGCCGGTTTATCGCGCACACCGCCGATTTATCGGCCCTCCGTCAATTCTGTTGTACCCTCTCCACCCTCTACCACCTCCTGCGCCAGCGATTGAGCCACAACACGCAGCCGACGGATCTCAGCCACTGTTCCATACACCTTCTCGAAGAGTGGTCTGTTCGCTTCAATACCCGCGTGAATGAGCCATGCTGCTGCATCGCTCCGAGTCGAGCGAATGCCAGCCTCGATCAATGCATCAACAGCATCCAGATCGCGACCATCAATGCGGCATGTCACAACATTGCTCTTGGGTGAGGGTTGCTCTGCTGCCTTACCACCGCTTGCCAAGGCAATTGCCTGGAAGGTCTGAGCACGCACTTTCTCCAGGGTCGTTCCGAATGCCCTCATGAGCCCTACTGCGATACCCTCACCCTCACGCAACAGGCCTTCAGGGTTTCAGACCAACTGCGCTAAATACACATCTATAATAAGATCAGATAAGTTCCTCCACATCTTGAAGGTTTCCCTCTTTCTGCAAGTTGACCGGTTCATTTCACCACTCGTCACCCGATCTCTTGACAAAGATATCTCAGATATCATAAAATGCTGGAGATATCTCAGATATCTCTGAGAGCGAGACAAATTACCTGGAGGAGAACCCATGCCAGATATTCTCGTTCGTGATGTCCCATCCGAGGTGGCTGATGCGCTCACTGAGCGAGCGCGAGCCGCTGGGATGGATCGCCAGGAATGGTTACGCCAGCATTTCGCACAACTTGTCCAACTTCCCATTATCAAAGTCAGTTACACCTTGCGCTTTTTTGGACCGCAGGAGGAGGTGTACGGATACATCAGGCGGTCCCCTGACGGGAAGGTCGGCTTGCAACTTCGTCCGGTTACGCTCCTAACAAACGAGCAGCGCTTAGCCTTTCGGCTGGCAGGCGAGTCGGTCCGCCGCAATGCTCCAGGAGACCGCGAAAAAGCCTTGAAGGTTCTCAGTGGGGCCTTTGAAGAGATCTACGAAATTCCTTACTGGAATCATGAGGCATGGACTTTCGCCGGCACTCCCTCTTTTCCTGAGGAGATGCATTGAGATTGGCAGGGATGAGCAGACGGTTTGTGACTTCCGCAGAGCTCTCCCCATAGCAACACAAAAAGGAAATGTGTGATGAATATGGCCAGGATTGACACCCTGCGTGTACCGGGAGCAAGCCTCTACTACGAGGTGCGCGGAAGAGGCCCGGTGCTGCTCTTGATCAGTGCCGGTGCCGCTGATGCTGCCAGCTTCAACGGCATCGCTACCCACCTCGCCGACCACTACACCGTTGTCAGCTACGACCGTCGGGGGTACTCACGCAGTCCGCTCGACGATCCGGAAGAAGAGCAGTGCATTGAGACGCACAGCGATGATGCTCACCGCCTGCTCGCCATCCTAAGTACCGAACCAGCGTATGTCTTTGGCAGCAGCGGCGGGGCCAAGATCGGACTCGACCTGGCGATCCGGCATCCCGAGCAGATACAAGCGCTGGTCGCGCATGAGCCTCCCGTTATGGAACTTCTGCCCAAGTCCGAGCGCCCCGTCATAGGACTGCCGCCGGACGCTGGGCGTCCTCGCACGCCGCTCGACAATCTCCAGAAATTCAGAGAAATCCTTGGCGTTAGCTATGACGACCGCGAGCCGGACGCTGAATTGCCTTACGAATCGCCCGAGACGAACGCCCGGCTCGCTGCGAACAGGGCGTTCCTTGTCACGCACGAAGCCACGATGTATCCCCGCTACACACTCGACATCACCGCGCTCTCTGCCACACCAACACGGATTGTGATCGCCGCTGGACAGGCTTCGCGAGGGCACTTTCCTCACCGGGTCGCTACCCTACTGGCAGAGCGTCTGGGAACAGCTGTCGTGGAATTTTCCAGCCATCATGCTGGCTACGTGAGCCACCCAAGAGCATTCGCCGAACAGTTACGCAACGTGCTCGGCGAGGAATCTGGAACCTAAGGAGAACAAAATGGAAGGAGTCTATGTACTGTGGGATGGCAGTGGTTTCTATATTGGCGATACTGGTGATCTCCAAAAGCGAATGGAGTTCCACAGAAGAGAGGGTCGTGAGTTACTCTTGTTTGTTCCTGTTGAAGGCGGAGCTTTCGCAAGGCGTCAGGAAGAGTACAGAGTTATAGAAGCTTTTAGGTCTCTGGGCCAGCCTATAACGAATCCACGTCCGCGATGCTATGACAGTATAGACAAGAGGGGCCGTCGTGGAAAGTGAGGGACTTCTGACTTTGATGGGATTATGCGGGAGCTTATAGATATCGGCCTTAAGAAAAGTGACTTTAAATAGCATCGAGCTTAGGTTGGGGTAGTACTACCTAAGCTTATCATAGGCCGAAAAGTAGTGGGTAGAAACAGTGACAAGAGGATGGTGGGGGTTCATATGGGTTTGTTTCTCCTTTTCACATCACAAGAAAGCGCCATCTTGACTTAACAAAAACATTGCAAAGCTTTAACAAAGGTATTGCCGAGCAGGTGTATACTATCAATTGGCATTACCAATTGATTGATGAAGGTACTACGATGAAGTTACGATCAAGGAGGAACTGTCATGGCGAACTATCTCTTACTCTACAGTGGCGGCAAGATGCCCGAAAGTGAAGCGGAACAAGCAGCAGTCATGCAAGCCTGGACGAGCTGGTTCGGTCAGCTCGGGAACGCGCTCGTAGATGGCGGCAATCCCACCACCGGTCAGGCTAAAACCATCGCGAGCAACGGCACAATCAGTGATGGCTCGGAATTGGGTATGGCCAGTGGCTATTCGGTCATCAAAGCTGACTCACTCGATGAGGCAGTAGCGAAGGCCAGGGGCTGCCCAGTTTTGCAGGGCGGCGCAAGCATTGTCGTCCTCGAAACCTTCAACGTAATGCAAGAGCAAACACGTCGAAGGAATAGGCTTCATCTCGTCCTGGTGACATCAACGAATCGGTTACAATACCAGAACGGGATTCACAACATAGAACTGAACGAGCTATACACAAGAGGTAGATGTGCCTTCCAATGAGCATGCTTTAACAATAAAAGTGGCCAGGCGCTGCACATTGTTGTAAATCCATACAACGCCTTCTTGAGTAGGTAGCTTTGTCTGACCATGATAAGCATAGTTCGCCTGACTCTCCATGTCTTCCAGGATGTGCTGAGATGAGGGCAATAGCAATTCTGTATTGGTCAGATTGTTCAGTTGTTTTGCATCCTCATACACCTTCTCTAGTAACACCATGACATTACCAACAGCGTCACGAATTTGACTAGCAAGCTGAACCATTTCTGACGATGCGTCAGGAGATTCTGTGATGTTTAGCAGCTGGTGATCTATAGCAGTCAGGTAATCTACAGGAGAGCCTAAAGTAGCATTCTGGTACTGTGTTGGTGTCATCAATGGAACCTGTATGAGTATTGGGTTGTCGACTAGCACAGGTTCTTTGGGAAGATCTACCTTGACCAATGTCGTTCCTTCGAGGTAGTCCAGAACTCGCACGACTTGCATGTGTAGAGAAGCAGCATCCTGCGCACTCCAGGTAGATTTAGCGCTGGTGACCAATTCGAGGACTTTTCCTGTATTGTTGAAGAGATGGATGTTAAACCCCCCATAGAGTCCTTTACTTTGTAATCCTGAAGCCTCATATAGAAGTTCACGAAGTTGATCCAGTAAACTACCAGTAGCAAAAGGGATAGGGGTTTGAGAAATCTTAGCAAAGTAGTGCCAGGTGCGCTGATCTGAGGAGGGAGAACGTGGTCTGCTTCCGGCATTCTCTTCAGTGATAAGCAAGCGACTGGTAATTCCAAGCAGATTCGTATGCTGTGGATCAGAGTAATGCAAATGCGCGTTACCGTTGCTATCAACAGCTAACGTTCCAAGTAAAATTGGCGCTATTGATTTCTGCGTTGGATTCGGATTCAAGTCGGGTAATAACCAGGCATAGTAGCTCTTGCCGGGATCAGTTGGAGCTATTTTTTGCAAGTTGATCTGCAATTCATCATTGAGTCCCTGATTGGTATTCTCACCTACGGCTCCAGTACTTTCAAAGGAAACGTGTCCGGCTTCCGCAAGGGGCGAATTGGGAGCTTGACGAGTCAGCATATAGAACGAACCAAGGCCAGCGCCTCCTAGGATAATCGCCAGGGCAATCAATACAACAAGTAGTGCCCCTCGGCGCCGCTTTGACCTGGATTTGGAAGGAGGAGCAAGCGGCGGTGGAGTCTTTGATAGTGTTCCCCCCGTACTTTGGATCGAGTTAGCAATGATGGGAGGTCCAGAAGCGCTAGTCTGAGGTGTCACAGGAGTGTTAAATCCACTGCTCACTGGTGTTGAGAATCGTGGTGTAACTCGTGCTTCAGGAGTGATAGGCGAAGAGGTTCCATCAACTGGCACAACGAGTGACGGGGGAGTATGTGGCGTCATTCCTACAGACGGTTGGGAGGGCCATGGAGGCAAGGAGGAATCCGTCGAGAAAACCGGTGTACTCAGGCCCGTTGAGGAAGTTAAGTCGAGCGCCTGGATTATGGCTTCAACCATAGATGTGGCGCTGGGGAAGCGTTCCTCGGGGTCTTTTGAAAGGCTACACAGGATGACTTCTGAGAGCGCAGGAGGAATGGCCGCGTTGACAAGGTCAGGTTGAGGGGGCGCAGCGTAGACATGTTGCATGATAATGGAGATCTGGTTGTCACCCTGAAAAGGGCGCACGCCTGTGCAAATTTCATAAAGGATAACCCCAAGAGAGTAGATATCACTCTGTTCGTTACCTGGCTGGCCGCGGGCTTGTTCTGGCGACATATAGAGCGGTGTACCAATCCATGAGCCAACGAGCGAACTGGTGAAAGAGCGCAGCATCTTGACAATGCCGAAATCGGTGAGAATAGGTTCGCCCATTGGATTGCTTTCGGTGTTGGACTTGTCAAGCAGAATGTTGGCTGGCTTGATGTCACGATGGATCATGCCTTTATGGTGGGCGTAGTCAATGGCTGCACTGATGGGTGCGAAGAGATGAACAAGGTCGATGGCTGAGGGAAATTTCCCCACCTGGGAAGTATCGCTGATATAGTCTGCTAGTGTTGGCCCTTCAATGTAGGCCATAACCATATAGGCCAGGTTGTGCTCTGATTCAGGAGGACGGGTAACCTGGAAATCGTGGATCTGTATGATGTTAGGATGATGCAAAGACGCAATAGCGCGAGCTTCGCGCTCGAAACGCATCATGAAATCGGAGTCGTTTCGCAAATCAGCGCGGATCAACTTGATTGCGACGTAACGATGCAACTGAGGGTCAAAGGCCTTCCAGACCTCGGCCATGCCTCCGTGCCCTATATGTTCTTGCAACTCGTATTTTCCTATGCGTCTTGATCCTGTATTCACTCGATCCCTTCTTTATGTATACGGTCTGATATCAAAGGTTGCCAGGCGCTGGATACTATAGTAGATCTGTACAGCGCCTCCTTGTACAGTGTCAGTAGATGGAGCGATCTGACCAACGAAAGCGGAATCGGCTTGAGTCTGGATATCATTTAAGAGAGACAGCGCCTGAGGCTGTTGCAACTGAGCATCTGTCATCAAGACCAGTTGCCTTGCGTCCTGATGTACCTGCTCCAACCAATTCCGCACGTTATCGATATCTCCCTTGATCTGCCTGGCAAGGTTGGGAGTTTCCGAACCCACGTTGGGAGCAACAATTACGTCTTGCATAGTACCACTTATGCGATCAATGTAGCTCTTTGGCTTTCCTTTTTGAGAGCCAATCATTCCAATTAGCATCTTTTTCGCATCCACCAGTGGAAGTGTACCTGGCGGTACATCTTGCATCACCAGTGATGCCCCATCAAGATAGTCTAGAATACGCACGACCTGGCGATGTATAAAGGCGGTGTCTTCTGCTTGTGTCCCATTCCAGTCATCTCTGGCGCTGCTGGCCCATTCCAGGATGCTCTGTGTATGCAGAAGTAGCTGGATAGCTGTGCCCCCACGTATTCCCTTTTGTAACAGATCCGGGCCATCACAAAGGAGATGACGAATCGCACCTAACTCACTCTCAGCTATGGTATGGGGGCGTAGCTGCGGAACCTCGCCATAGAAGCGCCAGGTATGGTGATCCGAGGAGGGAAGTGCTTGCGTGTGATGAGAGTCTTCTTCAGTGATGAGCAAGCGGCTGGTAACGGCAAGCAGGTTGATATTCTGAGGATTTATGTAGTGAAAGCTTATGTTTCCACCACTGACGGGCAGCCTTCCCAGCAATATTGGCGCTGTCTGGTTTTTTGGTGAGCTATTCTGATTTGCGTTAGGCACTGTATCACCCAATAGCCAGGCATAGTAACTTTTTCCAGAATCGGGGGCAGGCACATTGTTTAAATCGATCTGCAGTTCATCGTTGAGTCCTTGACTGCTTTCTTCATTCAATTGTCCGCTGTTAACAAAGAACACGCGCCCGGCAAACTGATTTGCAGTGCCCAGTCCTCCATGGGAAACCAGGAAGATCAGCATACTAGAACCGACCAGTGCGAGAAGTAACAGCGCAGCCAGAACAATAAGCAATGTATTCCGTCTCTTCTGTGGTGCAGGTGTGAGCGGAGGTGTAGGTGATAGTATTGGTCGGGACGGCGACACCAACCCTGGTGGAGTTTGTAAGGATGCAGCAGGAGCGACCTTGCTCCCTTCTGTAGATGGTGTGCTCAACGAAGCAGGGGCAGCGACAAACTGTGGAGACCGCCCTTCTGTAAAAGGTATCGAGTCAGGTGATATTGAGGTGGAATTACTGGGGGTATTCGCCAGATTTAGGCTGCTGTATGTAGGGGTCATAGCGTTCCCAGAAGCGGGCATGTTAAACACACTGGCCAAAGCTGCAGTGATAGATGTGGCGCTAGGTAACCGCGCAGCAGGGTCCTTGGCGAGGCAGCGTAAGATGACCTCAGAGAGGGCAGGTGAAATGTACGGATTGATAAGATTGGGGGGAGTAGGTAGACTACGAATGTGCTGTTGCATGATCTCCGTAGGATCCGTCCCTCTAAATGGCAGTATGCCAGTACAGATTTCATAGAGGATGACTCCAAGAGCATAAATGTCGCTACGCTTCGTACCTGGCTGACCCTGAGCTTGCTCAGGCGAGATGCACTGTGAGCTGCCAACCAATATGCCACTTAGAGTGCCTGTGGAAGCACCCAGCAGTTTGGCAACGCCGAAATCGACAAGAATGGGTTCACCCATAGGATTACGCGCAGTTTTGCCCTGGTCGAGCAGAATGTTGGCAGGTGTAAGGTTACGGTGTACGATGCCTTTCTTATGCGCATAATCAACGGCAGAGCCTATGGACATGAAAAGATGAACGATCTCTGTGGCCGACGGAAATGTACCGGCACCTGAGGTCTTAGCAATGTAGTCAGCCAGTGTGGGCCCTTCTACGTAATCCATTACCAGGTAGGCAATGGTGCTCTCTGACACGGGAGGTTGCGCGATCTCAAACTCGTGAATCTGTACAATGTTGGGATGATGCATAGAAGCCACAATTCGGGCCTCTCGTTCAAAGCGCTTGATGAAGTCGGGGTCATTCTGCAGGTCTGCATGCAGGAGCTTAATAGCTACATTCCGATGCAATCCCGTATCAAATGCTTTCCAGACTTCGGTAATACCTCCGCTTCCCAAACGCTCCTGCAATTCATATTTACCGATGCGTCGTTCAACTCTGCTCATGCTCGCCTCTATTCATAAAGAACTCTTCGATCTGTATCTTTTCTTAACCCTTCAATAGTTGTACTATTGGTGAGATTGGAAGGAGACGCCTATGATGATGAATATGGTGTAACGTCAAAGGTCGCCAGGAGCTGGAGATCGTGATGAATCTGTGTAACACCCGGTTCGATCTCGTTGGTAGATGGATTGAGCCGGCCAACATAGGCAAAAAAGGCCTGCATCTGCATATCGTCTAACAATGATAGGGACGAAGGTAAGAGCAACTGCGCAGGGCTTTTACCAACGAGTTGCACTGCATCAGTACGCACCTTCCCCAGCCACCTTGTCACTTGATTGAGACCTGGATTGATCTGATCAGCAAGCATGCGTTGCCTCGCAGAAGTTCCAGGAGTCGTATCCAGGCTTTCCAGGTGACGACCAATCTGATCCAGGTAGCCGGGAGGGTCCTGCTTCTGTTTATCAAACTCAAGCAGAGCGACACTAGCAATATTTTTATCGATCAGCAGAGGTGTACCAGTCGGTACATCAGCCTGAATATATGTTTGACCATCGAGATAGTCTAGTATACGTATGAGTTGATTGCGCATAAAGTCAGTGCCCTGGGTTTTCCAATAATCTCGAGCACTGCCGGCCCGTATCAGGATATCACCTGTATTTCTGACTAGCCAGTTATCCAGGCCGCCAGGTAAACCCAGTGTGTCAAGCCGGGGATCATTGGAGAGAAGCTGGCGAAGGTGATCAAGCACACTGAAATGATTAGAACCAGGTATTTGAGGGATCTCGCTATAATAGCGCCAGGTGCTACGATCAGGAGAAGGATTAATAGGGACACTATTGGCATCCTCTTGAGTAATCAGAAAACAGCACATCTTTTCTAACAGATTTATATGCTGGGGGCTTTTGTAGAGAAACTGCGCGACGCCATGATTGATCGCTAAAGTTGTCAACAAGATTGATGTTTGCAAGCTCTGTCTCTTATCACTTAAAAGCCAGGCATAGTAGCGCTTACCAGCAGCAGGAGCGGGGATGCTATTGAGATTGATCTGCAACTCATCATCGATTCCCTGGTTGCTGTTCTTGTTTAATTGCCCACTGCTGAGAAAGAAAACATGTCCTACGACCTGGCTTGCTGCGGCGGAGTTCCTCTGGGCGAGCAGGTAGAACGTACCAAGACCTGAACCCAACAAGACAAAGATGACCAGGACAATCGACGTGATGAGTAATCCTTTGTGCCGTTTCCTCCGAGTAGGTACCGGTGCGGATGAGAGTCCCGGTGATGACTGCGGGTGTATAATTGTAGGGATGGTTTCTATTGAATTGGCAACGGAATGAGGCTCAGAATCGTGCCGAGCAGATGACGCGGGTGTATCTTTTCCTCCACTGGGAGACACAACAACCTGCGAGGTAGGTGGTGGAGCAGTAGGAAGAGGTGGGGAGGAACTGATGAGCGGTGAGGTGGAGGATTGGCTCATATCCGGTCGAAGGCTGGGGGGTATTAATTTTCTCTCAGTCGGCCCATCGAGGGGATCCGCTGGATAGGTGGGCTTACCAAGAATCGAGGGAACTGGTATATCGAGCGCCACTGCGACAGCCGCTGTCATAGACGCAGCATTGGTGAAACGTGCAGCTGGGTCTTTGGCAATGCTTCTGAGAATGACCAATGCTAATGCAGGTGGGATGCTGGAGTTGAATAGAGCGGGAGGAGGGGGAGAAGAGCTTATCTGCTGCATCATTATGCTTGCCGGACTCTCCCCTCGAAATGGTAACACCCCAGTACAAATTTCATAGAGCATGATCCCAAGTGAGTAGAGGTCGCTCCGCTCGTTACCGGGATAGCCTTGCGCCTGCTCAGGCGAGATGTAAAGCGGGGTACTCAGCCAGGAACCACTCATCGAGCCGGTTGAGGTACCGAGCATCTTGGCTATTCCGAAATCGGTGAGGATCGGCTCTCCCATAGGATTGTTGCTAGTATTACGGGAGTCGAGCAGAATATTGGCTGGTTTGAGATCGCGGTGAATCATCCCTCGTTGATGGGCATAGTCAATGGCCAGGCTGATCGAAGTGAAGAGATGAACAATTTCGGTAGGAGACGGAAATTTTCGCATAGTTGAGGTTTTGGCAATATAGCTTTCCAGGGTCTGCCCTTCTACATAGTCCATGACCAGGTAAGCTATCTTATGCTCCGATTTTTGAGGACGTACAACTCTCAGGACGTGAACCTGCACAATATTGGGATGGTGCAAGGAAGCAATAACGCGCCCTTCACGTTCAAAACGAGCGATGAAACTGGGATCAATCTGTAGATCAGCATGGAGCAGCTTGATGGCAACATAACGTTGGAGATGCGTGTCATAAGCTTTCCAGACTTCGCCCATACCTCCCCGACCTAAGCGTTGCTGTAGTTCATAAATTCCAAGGCGACGTGGACCCGCACTCATAATGGCCTCTCATCTCCGGATTTTTCTGTCGTAGCGAACTTTGACTGTACAATGATACGAGAGCTAAACTACAATCCAAGGAAGCATCACAATCGACCAAAGAGAACGGGGTAATTTCTGTAGTGATTCAAGTCTAACACTCTGTATAACCTCTGTCAATGAAATCTGCATTCTACACTTCGTGTGTGAGGCAAACACAAATGTGGTTGACTGAGCTTCCTCTCACTATCGTTTATTGTCGTGTCCAGGGATATATAATGACTTTTAAAATTATTCGAGATGGATGTCGCTTCTACTACTAGAACGCTGAGAGAACTCTTTTTTGGATCTCAATTTTATGGATTTTTTGATATAGCTGGTTCAATCATGAAGGCTGCGATCTGCTCTGGATCAAACTGGGCAATGCGATCAGGGGTAAGTTGGTCCAGTTCAGGCACCAGATGGAAGGCTGCTTTTCGATCCACAAAGGACACGTCGGCCAACCCCAGTTCGTGCTGGCGCTGCACAAAGGTGTGGAGTTGTTCAGCCTCGACCTCGTTCTATGCTAGCAGCAGGTGGCCTCCCTGGCGATACTGCAAATCGGCTTCCAGTTCTTCTGCCAGGGTGGGCCAGCGCGCGAGGGCTGCGCAGGCGAGTGCCGCCTCAGACAGGTCCAGTCCCTGGGGACGCACGCCTCCAGCGCTGGCCCAGGAGGCTGCTGGCTCTACCGCGATCTCATTGCGTTCCAAGACGAGGACGTTGCGTCCTTGCCGGGCAACGTGATAGGCGATGGAACTGCCCCCCCCCCGGAGATCTCCCCGCTAACGAAGCGTCTGCTCATAGTGTGTCAACGCAAATGCCCACCTCATACATGAAAAAGACCTTAATAGAAATGCGCTACGAGGGATATCGGCAACCTGAGCAGAAAGAAGTCCGGGCAAACTGCCCTATTTATTGTTGCAACTGTATAGTAGCAGCAATCGATTAAATCTGCAAGGAGATTCATGTGGGGGAAATGAAGCATGCCAGTGGACTTTCTGGCGGAGGAATAAAAGTAACGCTACGGGCAACATATAGGAGAGCCCTCACTTGAGCGACTGGCTTGCCATTGTCTTCCTCGTTGCAGTTTTTCATCTGCTACCAAATCCGGCGTTGAACTCGTCTCTTCTCAGACCAGACTCGCTTCAGCGCGTCGGCCTTACTCCTAAGATTGAGAAGATCGTGTCTTCTTGAGAAGCAGGCACCTGGCTGAACTCGCTTACCATGCGAATGTTCGTAAAACCCGTTTCGTCATAGAGGTGCATGGCCTGTTCTTGGGTATACCATCTGGTGGCAGGGAAGCGAGTGTAGAGTTCCGAGGCAATAATTTCGCCCTCACGAACGACCTCGTACTGATCTTCTGTGTCCTCGAGTTGCTGGAGAAGATGGTATTTGGAGCGTGTCCAGCGGCGTATCAGGACACCATCCTCAGGTCTGACTTGTTCCGCAATCAACTCCCACTCCCCTGTGACGATCTGATCAGTGACTGGCCCTTGCCAAAGAATCATGAAAGGCATAACCACTATTCCCCCTGGCTCAAGATGATGAAAAAAGCGTCTCATGGCTTGTGTGGCTGCGTTCGGATCTGTGATCAATTGAAAGGAGCTCGACGGCACCATGATGGTGCGATATCTTCGCGGTACGTCCAGCGCCTCCATGCTTTGCTGGAAAAGCGTGGGATGAAGACCAAGTTTCTGCGCTTTCTCTCCACAGATTGCCAGCATTTCTGGCGAGTTATCGACGCCATCAATATCGATCCCAGCAGCAAGATAATCGAGCAACAAACGGCCTGTTCCGCATCCGATATCCAGAGCAGGTTGGCCGTTCTGAAGCAGAATGTCTCTATAGAAAGCTCTATCTGGCCAGTCAGAAGTATCCCCACGGAGCAGGTCCCACGCAGATGCGAGGAACCCTCGATATTCGTAATTTTCTGAGTTCATGATTTGCTCTTCCTTAAAGAATCTTCGTGTGCTATGGCAATATCTGTCATCGTTAAGCAGCAGTTTTAAAATCCTTTTCCTCGCCCGCCAGGGGCCATGCCGCCTGCACGCATTGCTTGAGCAGCACGACAATGGTGAGTGGCCCGACACCGCCCGGTACAGGTGTGATCGCCCCGGCAACTTCACATACGGAGGCAAAATCAACATCGCCCACAATAACACCATCGGGCAGCTTGTTGATGCCCACGTCGATGACGATCGCTCCGGGCTTGACCATCTCAGCCGTCACCATCCTGGCGCAGCCTGTTGCCGCTACCAGCACATCCGCCTGGCGCGTCAAAGTCGCCAGATTCGTTGTGTGCGAGTGGCAGATCGTCACCGTCGCGTTTTTCTGCAAAAGCATCATAGCCAGCGGCTTTCCCACCACGTTGCTGCGGCTGATTATCACCACTTGCCTTCCCTCAAGCAGCGTATGCGTTCGCTCAAGCATCTCCATCACCGCTGCCGCCGTCGAAGGCAGGAAACTGGGCAGACCGAGGAAGAGATTCCCGGCGCTGTGGGGGCCGATGCCATCGATATCCTTGCTGGCAGCAATCGTATCTGCTACCATCTTTTGCGAGAGGTGCGCCGGAAGCGGCATCTGCACAAGAATACCGTGTACGGCCTGATTATGGTTCAACTGCACCAGCAGCGCACGCAATGCATCGGCTGACGTATTCACCGCTAATTGTTCGAGGCGAGCATTGATGCCCACATCCTCGGCCACGCGCAGGATCGCCTTGCTATAGACCCCTGAAGCAGCGTCACCCTCTACGCGCACAATCACCAGCCCAGGAGCCTGCCCCTGTTTCTCCACATAGCGGCGCACCTCCGCCTTGATCTCCTCGCTCATGGCCTTTCCATCCAGAATCTCTGCTGTCGTACTCGCTCTCCCACAAGAGTCGTAACGCGCCGGTTGCCCACCGTCATGCCATCCAGCGTGTAGCCCAGCCGCGAACTCAACACGTCCACCAGTTCCGCATCTTTCATCACCTGCACATTGAGGCGCACCATCCAGCAAGCCCCCGCTCTCGCGCTTGAAGCCAGCGTCGCCCCTATCGCGAGAAGGCACGAGCCCTTTGTACACAAAGTGCTTGCGTGCCAGGTGATACCTTCGATCTGCTCCAAAGAAATTCAGCCACATCCGTTGCAATTCTTCATTTCGATAGGCCTGCAATGGCTTCCTTTCTTCATCGTGCTTCCGTGTGTGACGCTTTTCCTCCAACATGTGCTCGTAGCGATGGCTGCTGGCAAGCTCTTCTGCAAGCTTTCTGATGTGCTCACAGAAGCTGGCTGCATCCTCCTCAAAGGCATCATCAAGTAACCCGATCCGGTGCGCGGTCCTGGTGCTGATCGGCAGCAGTGCTTCTGTCAGTTCTCGCGCCTTTTCTCCTCCGACCCGTTTCGGTAATAAGTAGGTCCAGTATTCCGATCCATACAGATTGCCCATCCCTTTATAATGTGGGTTTAACACAATCCCTTTTCTGGCATAGACAAAATCTGCCGCAAGTGCCATCATCACTCCCCCTGCCGCTGCATTCCCTTGCAGAGCAGAGATCACCAGGTGGGATTCGGTGGTGATGAGTTCCTGCACCAGATCATTCATAGCCTGGATGTTGCGCCAGGATTCGTGAGCCGGGTCAGCGGCCGCTTCGATCATATTCAGATGAATACCATTTGACCAGAAGTCAGTCCCACCGATGAGCACAATCACTTTTGTTGGTCGCCGGCGTATGAGACTGAAAGCTGCTCGCAGACGCTGACAGTGGTCAGTGCTCATGGCTCCATTGTAAAAATCAAAATGCAGGTAACCGACTGCCTGCCTTTCCTCATACCAGATGTCGTGGTAGGTCTGTACATCGTACGCATGGCCTATCGCTAAAGGAACATCAGGGACATGGGCCAGACAGTCGCCCAGCACCTGTGTCGCCGGTAACTTGAAGGACGGCTGTCTATCGGTGCCTTTTTGCTTCATATGCGTGATCCAAATGGCGCCATCACCCGTAGCTCGGCAGATCGCTCCATTGCGTTTGGCAATGATCTCACCAGGTGTCCCTCTGAACACACCTTCTTCATGAGCGCCATACAGATAGCACTGCATGCCCAGTACCATATCTAGGATGCCTGGAAAGCTATCCGCAGAGCGAATCTTCCTGAGAATAGAGGCGCTCGGTTCCGCCCAGTCAATGGCCCGATCAGCTTGCTTCATGGAGGCTTGCAAACGGCCTTTGACATCTTCCCTCCGATAATCTAGGGGTTTTGGTACAAAGGTGTTGCTCTCAACTTTTACGATCGTTTCTAACAGTCCTTGGATGGCTGCTTCCGTGACCTCGTGCCGGTAGAGATGACTCTTGCTCCCTTCTCTCATGGCAAAGGCGCGCGAGGCCCAGATATCTCCAGCATCCATTTCAGCGCCTGCTTGCAAGAGGGTGACGCCCCATTCCTCGCAAGCATTGAGGATGGCCCAGTCCAATGAAGATGGCCCTCGGTCTCCTTTGATCCCTGGATGGACGATAATACAGGTATGTTGTTGCCAGATGGAGGCAGGAATCACTTTTTTTAACATAGGAGCCACGATCAGATCTGGGTGTTCACGCTCGACCGCTTCGAGCATCACTTCTTCACTTGAGGCAATCACAACGACAACTGTATGCCCACGATCGACCAATTCCACAAAAGCACGCTGACTTAAGCTATTATGAGCAGTAGTTAAGAAGAGTATATTCATTGGATATCACTTTCTATTCTTTTTACATGAAGACGCCAGCAGAGATGGTTTTTAGCACGCAAGTTCCCAGCCGAAGAAGGAGTTGAGGAACCGCCTACGGCTCGAACTCACCACGCTCTCGCAGGGCTCGCAGCTTCGTCCAGGCGAGCACGTGCGGGGCCGAGGGAGGCAAGCTCCAGGTGTAGGGATGATCATGATCGCACCCTGCACCCAGTTCTACTTCCAGCCGCCTTACCTCAATCCAACTCATACAGTGCTTATCCCAGAGTTGATCGACGGTGATGGCGGTGGAGAGCAACCCCTGGTTGGCCCGGTTGAGCATTGCATCCATCTGCTCAGTCGAGGAGGACAGGAACACACGGATGTACTCCCTGGGCACACAGCGGTACAGGTTCAGCAAGCCCAGCACGCCATCAAGCGAGGTGAGCGGGCTTGACTTCCAGCGC